>Ga0307968_1000213_pt1:0-32500 | contig 37695 bp, 39 predicted proteins | sample OrgLakmetagen650_FD_201834 | JGI IMG/M metagenome (GOLD analysis project Ga0307968, IMG submission 201834) | Saline water microbial communities from Organic Lake, Antarctica - #650 | ecosystem: Environmental > Aquatic > Non-marine Saline and Alkaline > Saline | place: Antarctica: Organic...
AGGGAGAGGGAGAGGGAGAGAGAGAGGGAGAGGGAGAGGGAGAGGGAGAGGGAGAGGGAGAGGGAGGGGGAGGGGGAGGGGGAGGGAGGGAGGGAGGGAGAGGGAGAGAGAGGGAGAGAGAGGGAGAGAGAGGGAGAGAGAGGGAGAGAGAGGAAGAGAGAGGGAGAGAGAGGGTGAGAGAGGGAGAGAGAGAGGGAGAGAGAGGGAGAGAGAGAGAGAGAGAGAGATAGAGAGAGAGAGAGAGAGTGAGAGAGAGTGTTATTTCAGACAACTGGTTGAGCAATGAATCAAGGCTTCATCTGATGTTCACGTTTGTAAAATGTAATAAAACGTTTGTAAAATGTAATAAAAAAAATGCAAGACACGGCGTGTGTTCAAAGATGAGTAAATGAATTATTTGGTGTGTACACAAGTAGATGCTCTACAACATTAACACACTTGCACACGCACACACACACACATTCAAATGGTCACACACACACAAACACACACACACATGAACGCACACATACACAGGTACCTGTCCCTGGCAGACTCCTCCCCCCTGTACTGTGTAGAACTAGGCCACCATGTGGTCGACCTCATACGCATTTTCAACACACAGTCCTGCCAGCTTGTGTTGGGGGCAGGAGCCGTGCGCACTGCTGGCTTACGCTCAATCTCAGCAAAGCACCTGGCACTCAGGTGAGGGCAGTATGAAAAACCTCGTAGGTTTAAAGGGAAACCAACTTCATAACTAGGAACTTTAGAATTCAAATTAATGAATTGCTTTGGATTTGCATCTGTAATGTTAATTTAGATAGACAAGCTTACGCGACGAAAAGCAATTTGATTTGAGCGGGGCTGAGGTTTGTGACGTCACCTCTTTTTGGAGTGTCGTTGGAAGCAGGAGCTAGGAGCATCTCATGCTTAAGCTTAATCTCTGCAACGCATCTGGTGCTGAGATGTGGGTGTGTGGTGTGGTCATTTTATTACTTCAGGGCCTTGCTCTCTTGTTGCTTTTTGGATCTAGGACAGCAAATCTTTGTGTCACTACTTCTCCTTACTAACCTTTGCAGCTGATGTTATGTGCTGTCCTTAACTAATCATATATGGTGTATATATGGTATTTTTGACAGGGAAATCACCAAATTTACGGTCATGTATGGGGTATATGCACGGTTCTGGCCAACCCTACTGACGTTGTGTCAAACAAACACTTCGAACAAACCAATAATAACTGCATTCTGATAAAGACCCGATAGTTGCTTCATGCTAGCTCAACTCGTCTCTACACCCTAAACTGTATGTGTATGTTTGCGTGTGCTTCAGTGTTCGTGACATCCACTTGTTAGTTCCACACCAACTGATATCCGTGTCTCATTCTATACTGTGCACTCAATCAAGCCAAGTGTACACTCAAGCAGGCCAAATGTACACTCAATCAGGCCAAGTGTACACTCAAGCAGGCCAAGTTTCCAACTGTACACTCAAGCAGGCCAAGTTTCCAACTGTACACTCAAGCAGGCCAAGTTTCCAACTGTACACTCAATCAGGTCAAGTTTCCAACTGTACACTCAAGCAGGCCAACACATAATGCCAGCCCGGCTCATGTCACACTGCACCTATTGAAGACCTCAAAAAACATTACTTTTGTCGACGTTACCGCATACAGTTGTGAGAGTTGCTACATGCTAGCTCAACTCATTCCCACACTGCGCACGGTCTTCCTGACGCCCCCCTCCTCTTCCTTCCCCGTTGGATCACCCCACCAACCCCCCCTCCCACACCAACAACAGCCGCAACACCATCAGCAGCAGCAGCTCCTGTCTCAAGGCAACGGATCTAGCAAGCCTGGGTTCGCGGGCTTTGAACCGCAACGGCGTATGCTGCTACTGGAGTTCGACAAGCTGGCCAACGTGAGTGCTAATATTTGGGGTTTAAAGACTGGTAATAGGTTTGGTCAGAACATCGCCGCATGTGTGGGTAATTAAAACCCCCCTGCCAAGTACTATAAACCCTCCTGCCAGATACCTAAGCCCCCCTGCCAAGTATTTAATATTTAAGCCCCCTTGCCAAGTACTTAAAACCCCCTGCCAAGTAATACTGTAATACTATTTGAGCATGGTCGAGGCATGAAGTGGGCCCTTAGCAGGCACCGCTCTGGCCTGCTCAAACCGACTTGGCTGTTGCTTTCTGCTGAAGAGGACGCCGGTGTGATGAAAGGGGGAAGCTGGTACGATTGCTTTTTGCTTGTCAATCCAAACAAAATTAGGCATCACTGTCTGCCAGGTAGGACGAATTACTTACCGATCTGTAAGCCATATAATAAGTACAGTTAACTTGCGCGTGTGTGTGCGTGTGTATTTATGCGTATGTGTGTGTGCATGTGTGTATGTGCAGTGACAGCGCCAGTGATACAAGATACACTGAGGTGCACCCCAAGCTCGTGGACTCAGGTGCAGGGTCAATGAACGCAACAAACACACGCCTTGTTATTACGTTATTGCAAATTCTGCATATGTAGGGTTGGCCAGAACCCTATATAAATAGTGTATACACAGTATTTTGGCAGGGAAATCACCAAATATACAGTCATATTCGGTGTATTAATAATAAGTACGGTTCTGGCCAACCTTGTGCATACACGATGGTGCACTGCAAGCTCGTCAAAATCAGGTGCAGGGTCAACAATGCTTTGACGTTGTACTTTGTCAATTACATTAATGCAGGACCTGACGGTGCACACGCAGGCATACACACCCAGTCGTTTCCTTTACCCCTTTGTCAATTACTTTGTTAATGCAGGACCTGACGGTGCACACACGAGAGGTGCACTCCAAGCTCGTGGAAATCATGCAGGATCGGCTGCTGCTTGCAGCACGTCAGCTAGCTGCAGAGTCCCGTGGGTGGGGAGCCAAACAGCAGTCACAGCAGCAGCAGGTGTGCATGTATACGTATGTGTGTGCATGTGTGTGCGTGTGTGTGTGTGTGTGTGAAGGGGAAGGTAGTTTGTGCGTTTGTGGGGGAAGCTCTGGAAGAGATCACCAACATGGTGGTTGCAGGAGTAGCACCCCTGCTGCACCATTTACAGAGAATTATGCGCGCGCACACACACACACACTCTTACACTTACACACTAGTGTGCACTAGGCTTTGTGCAAAGGACTTTGAAGTGATACCTGCCGTGCGCAGCCTGACCAAGCAGCTGGTCAAAACACACATATTTGTTTTTACACCTTCAAACATACACATGCTCTACACACACAGGCGGATGCTGCTAAGAGCTTTGAGGTCAGCCCTGCCGTGCGCAGCCTGACCAAGCAGCTGGTCAAAACACACATATATTTGTTTTTTTACACCTTCAAATGTACACATGCTCTACACACACAGGCGGATGCTGCTAAGAGCTTCGAGGTCAGCCCTGCCGTACGCAGCCTGACCAAGCAGCTGGCCACGCTGCAGTCAGTTCTGGTGCCGATCCTGCAGGAGGAGGAGGTGGGTTGTATTTGTGGTGGGGTGGGGTGGGGGTATACAGGAGTTTTTGAAACACACATTGAAGCATATCAGATTGTTTGTAATAGCCTCGTTCATGAGAAATGTGTATGAGTGATTGTGTTCCGTGCTCACAAAGCTTATCATCAAGGAAATCCCCGCTGCTTGGAGTGTGGTTTTAGTATTGAACACTGACAAGGCTGACGTTTTGTGTGAGAAATTGGCCGCGTGTAGATATTGATGGCAGTGGCACATTTGGTGATTTGTAGAGCTAGCCAGAACCGTACATCTGCGCTCTACATAATATATGATATTTTGTCATATCATGATATTTAGTATTTGTGATCTGTGAGGTGACAAAGATTTGATTTAACTCCCTGCCAAAAGTACTGCAAATACACCGCATATACACATGGTTCTGGTCAACCATAGTGGTTTGCATTGATAGCATTAACATCCCTGAGTCATATGAGAGCCTCTGCACGGCAAGTCATTAATTTGAACTACTTCCCCCCTTAGTCAACCAAAAAAGCTCCACAATCAGGAGCAATTTCAGGGATGGTTAATAATAATCTGTCCACTACTCGTGAAAACACACAACCCACACACACTCACACACACGCACTCACACACACGCACTGGTGAAGCAGAAATGCATTGTTTACTGTCTTAAACCCTCCTCGTCTAGCCCCCTCGCGTCGCCCTCTAAAAGACCTCTTCCCCTTCCCACTCCCTCACTCTCCTTTCTATCTCATCGATCTCTCTTTTTGCAGGTACACTACATTTCCGGCCGTGTGGCCAGCTTGTACTGTGACACACTGGCGGCCACGCTGGACGTGCTGAAGCCCCCTACCACAGAGGCAGTCAGCACAGCACAGCACACACAGCAGGGCAGTCCAGTGCCAGCAGTGGACATTACTGTGTGGGAGGAGTATCGTAGGTTGAACACGCAGTACGCCCTCCAGGTGCGTGTTTGCAAGTGTGTGTATTTGTGTGTGTGCGTGTGTGTGCGTGTGTGTGTGCGTGTGAGTGTGAGGGAGGGAGTATAATGAAGTTATGTAAAACTCTGTTGCCTTGGTAGAACATGCACACAGGCACACACACACACACACACAACTGCAAAACTCTTTCCAACATGCAGAGCTTCCGCGTCCTTCCCCTAGAGCCCTCCCAAAGCGCCGCCTACCTCTCCCGCTTGTCCACCTTTTACGTGAAGCACTATGGGTCTCTTCCCTCTGCCGCCCTCAGCCAGCACCCCCCTCTCCATCCTCACACATTGCCATCTGCCACCTCCCCTGCTGCTGTAGCTGCTGCTGCTGCTGCTGCTGCTGCTGATCCTGCCCCTGTGTCGGCCGCACCTGCTGACGCAGCAGCTGCTGCTGCTCTTGAACCTACGTCAACCACTGTTGCTGAGCCTGCTTTTGATGCTGTAATACATCAAGCAGCGCCCCCAGCCCTTGCCTCTCACCCATCCGGTGACCCCACGTCTGACCCTCACCCTCACGTGCCTGAGGCAAGCCCAAGCTTAGCAGCAGCAGTGGCATTTGAAGCAGAAACAGCGGAGGCAGAAACAGCAGCAACAGAACCAGCAGCACCAGAACCAGCAGCAGCAACCAGCAGCAGCAGCAGCCACCAGCAGCAACCACTAGCAGCACCAAAACTACCAGAACCACCAGAACCAGCAGCAGCTGACGATGACGGTGACGGTGAGGCTATAATGGCAGGTCAGCCTCCTTCAGGACTACAACAAGATGGGGCGGCTGCGGGGGATGCTGTGATTGAGAGCCAACCCTTGAGTGAGTCTCCCTTTGCACCGCCACCACCACTGCTGCCATCACAGGAAAACATAACACCTCAAGCCCCAGTATCCAATGGGCCTGCAACTCCCTTGTTGCCACCACCTTCCAATGCTGGGTGCTCAGAGCAAGCTGCGCCGCAGCCTTCTTTTACTGTCTCAAACGTCCAACCATCCCCCTTCGATCAGACAGCCGCTTCACACCCAACTGCTTCGCCCACAGAACAGTGCAGCCCTTCATTTTCTCCTCCTCCTTCTCCTCCTCCTCCATCTCAATCCGTGACAGAAGTTTTGACGCAGCAACCGGCACAGACAACAGCAGCAGCAGCAGCAGCAGCAGCAGCAGCAGCAGCAGCAGCGGCAGCAGCAGAGTCACAAACACCCCCCTGCTTTCCCCCCTCTGCATCTGCAACAACAGGAGCAGCGGGAACAGAAGCAGCCGCACCAGAAGCAGAGCCGCAAGGGGACTTGCCTAACTTCACCTCACCCACAACGCACACCCTCGACTCGCCTGAGGGCGACTGGAGCGTAGCAGATACGTTGGGAAGTGCCACCAGCGGGGTTAGCTTAGGAGGCTCAGGCAGCGGGGGCCCTCTTGCCCTCCCACATTTGCCTCCTACTGCAGGGGAGGTGGGGGGGGCCTCGCGCTTGCCTTCCTTGCCTGCTTTGCATGAGGGCGCCTCGCAAGAAATACTGCAAGGAACATCACAGGGCTCAACCTTGCAGGGCTCAATCTTGCAGGGCATACCCGGGAGTGTTTTATCAATAGCGGGAGTGGCTGGGGGAAGTGAAGGGGAGATTCCAGCAGCACCTCACGCACAGCACACACCCTTGGAACCACTACCAGATCGGTTGCCAGAAGCACCAAGCCCGCAGCAGCAGCAGCAGCAGCAGCAGCAGCAGCAGCAGCAGCAGACAGATCAATTGCAGCAAGAGCAGAAAGTGTGTGGGGACAGTGTCGGATATGAAGGGAGTCACCCTTTGTCATAGTTGGCGGAATATATCATGTTTGTTAAACGCATGGATGTGCAATATGTTACAGAACTCGGGTGCTCTTATTGTGTTGGTTTCTCTCTGTCTAGTACCTAATAATAACCTAACATGCTGGTACATGCTAATGTTGTGGGGAGTGATGTTCCTGCCCTTGTACATTTTGTAGCTCCCGATTCTTTATAATATTGTTACAGTCGTCTGGATGCATCCTTTTTTATTATACCTGACCGAAAAATTCAACTGGAAGTTAGATCTTTCTCTCCATAATTTTGGGTGGCCGTCAATGCGCAAAATAAATCCACAGGACCTGTAAACACAGTACATTAGACAAGAACATGCATGCTAGACAAAGTAACAGAGGGGGTTATCTGGGCAAAAGCCAAAGCATACTCCTTTTTGCATGAAAGTGCAACTACTCACACGTCACTTCATCAAATTGGACCCAACATAGCTTTAAACTGATGCTGACTTTTTAAGCTACCAGAGCATGTGCTCAGATTTAGTTAAGTCACCCTGCGTAAGGAGTGACAAGATTAAATGCACACGTCGTGCACCTGTACCCTGAATAGGTGCTCTCCATGGGGAATGGTGCTTAAATTTGCATACCTCGTCAAGCAACCTGCTCTTTTTGCTCCATTGTTCTTGCAAATATCTTTTATATTATAAGGACGCAAATAAGGAACACCATCACTGAAAGACACAACTTAGCATGCCGCATAATCTTCAAGGCTATCAGTAAAACAGGCTCCTTAGGATCATGCATTGTCTCCAAAGATATAGGCAGCAACGAACGGATGACCATGCAAAACCTCCAAACTTCTGAAACAGCTGAAAGTATAACTGTTCCCAAATGTCTCTTCCCACCCGGCTTCTCAGATAAAGACAGATTTACCTCCAGCCGCCCAGATTCTGTGCTGGTTACTCCCAGCGTTGCAAAAACACAAAAACAACAAAACTAATGTAGGGTGGTGGATTCTTCAAAGTGGCAGGGGGCAATTGAGGGAGACTGGGAGCATCCCGCCAGCAGCACCGCCAGCCACCAGTAGAGCCACCAACCCCAGACAGCACAGACCTAAAGACCTCAACAAGACTCGGCGTGACATCCACCTCGTCGAGATCAAGTACTGTGAGGACACCAGACCTCAGACCAGCTGAACGCCGCAAAGGAGCAGCAAAAAGATCTCTGCAACATTCTTCAAGGAGCCTCCATTACTCTCCACATCATCCTTTTGGGTGTGGGTGGCACCACCTACAACACTCACACTCTGAAGCCTTTCAAGGAACTGGGTCTCAATTCTCAAAGAGTTAAGAAGCTTGCCTCCAAGCTCCATGTGCACTTTGTGAACTTTGCTGCTAGCTAAACTTGTCCATACTAGACGCGCCCTTTCCAGTACTGTTATCAAATCTCATCAGGAGCCGGTTTCAGGCCAAGCCTGCTGCAATCTCCTGATCCCAATTGGTTTTTCCTTTCCTTTTTGCGGTGGAGGAGCTTTACGGTACTCGGTACCAAAGTGGCTCCTTTTCCTTAATTAATGTGAAGAGTGGCTTTCACTGCCTGCGTAGTTTTTTTTTTTTTTTTTTAAGGACTCCAATACACAAACAATCACTCAATTTAATGCTCTGGCTGGTCAGATACAGCATATGGCTGCTCAAAAAGTAGGGTTCACAATGCGGCTGCTGAGGCAGGTGGCCGTAACTGGCGAGTTTCAAGCTCAGCTGCATTGAAATCTACGTAGCAGAGCTGATCTTGAAACCTGCCAGTTACGTCCACCTGCCCTAGGAGCATGCAAAAAACATACCCATAATGGGCCTCAGTGTCCCCCCTCGGGTAATATGGTAGCCGGAAGCTCCTGAAGAATAAGACCCATATACAGCAAAAGCTTGCTTTCTACTCATCCGAATGCAGTATGGAATATCAATTATAATAGAAAGGATCAGATGTAGCTACAATATGAAACTTTCAGTAGCTACAATACAAAATTAACGTTCTAATTTCATACCATACTTTCAGCCAGGTAGAGCGCACACAATCACCAGGCAGTCAAACCGCAGGGTTGGTAGTTATAACTACTTTGTATCAATAGTTTTTGCTCTTCTGATTCCTAAATCAAAGATGACAGCATTCAGCATTTGCTTTCTTGTAGTCCATCGCTGCACTGGAATTAAATCATAAAGCATTCTAAAATCCAACTCCTTCAGGGCATACTAGCTGGTTCAATTATTTGGAGTTATAAGCTAATGTGGACCACCACCACCCTTTGATCTGAGACCTGCTCTGATACTGGAATTCTCCCATAACAATGCATTTTAGTTGGTGCCCCAAAAGCCTGCTTGGCCTACTCAGACTCGTCCTCGTATTGGAACCCTCATCCTTTAGACTACACATACATAGTTGCAAAATTATTGTAGTGACAGTCTCGGACTGTTGCTCAGCCCCTGGCTGCCAACTAACTTGAAATGTTTTCAAGTATGGAGGCCGGAGCGAAGGAGAAGTCTACATCGAGGACTCCAGTCGAAGGAGGCTTCAAAATTCAAGGACATTTTAGAATTTACTGTGATTTTTAAAAAAGACCGAGCTCTCAACAATTCTGAGCCACACAAACCGAGTATATATATTTATTTTATTGCCACATGAAAATTAATTTATTAGTTCATCTATAAATTAACTGGAAAATGCAGCTTAATTCCACACAGCTCCCGTGCCCTAGCAAAAGGGTCCGTTCAGTGAGGACAGGATGGCACAGGTACGTGTACACATTCGTGTGTGTGCGTGTGCGTGTGCGTGTGCGTGTGCGTGTGCGTGTGCTTGTGCTTGTGCGTGTGCGTGTGCGTGTGCGTGTGCGTGTGCGTGTGCGTGCGCGTGCGTGTCTGTGTGTCTGTGGTCCATGTGTATGCTTGTTCATACCATTTTGCACGCAAGTGTGAAGAGGTTTTAGGGTCCACAAGCGCTAATGTGCTTTGCAAACCTGTAACTATGGACTGTCTTTGTACGACTGACTTGCAGAGTAAAGCTGAAAATAGAGCAAAAACAAATACCTCCCCTCCCCCTTCACTTGCAGCACACGACCAGTAGGAAGAGTGGTTGCGAAGGTGGCAGACGTGGCTCCTTCTCCATCCACAGCACCTACAAGCCCAGCACAGGAGGACACTAAGCCTTTTAATCTTTGCTGCCCCATTTGGTGAGCATGTTTTGAATCCTGTTTGGTATGCTACCCGTGCAGTCCACAAATGTAATGTGTTATCAGTAGTGGCACAACAAATGCGCACGCACTACGCACGCATGCACGCACGCACTCATACACACACAGCACACACGTGTGCATACACACATTGGTGCAAAGTAAGGTTCTGTTGCAAGCAAGTGAACTCAAGTTTTGCAAGCTGTCCTCCTAGTACACCAACATATTAGATTAGTGTGTCATAAAGCCTTGTGCTTAATTATGGGCTATGCATACTGACCCTGTTCTCTCTTTCGCTGTTTTGTGTTTGCAGCCAAAAGGAGAATTTCTCTCTGTCAGGCATGCCAGCAAGGTGAGAAACTGGAACAATTAGTGTCTATTATGAGTAAGAAATACATTCCAGCGAGGTAGGAAGGTATTTATTGATTAGTGACATTCCTGTTACGAACTGCAGCTGTTATGGTAGGTTTCACGTGCATCACGGTGAGAAAGCCTGTTTGCCTGGATGAGTTTATAACATGGCATTGCTTGGAGTAGGCGCTCCTGTACACAGTCTGTGCTGCCGAGCAGTTGCATTGACGTATGTATATGGCACTCACGTCAAAAATGTGTGCATTAGAGCAAGCCTTATTTGCGCGCGTTGATTTTTGAGAGTTTTGCTTATGGTGCCAGCCTAACCCCCAAAAACTTGCCCTTTCCGCAAATTCAGCATAAAAAGCAAACAAAGCATCATACATGTGCACGCGTGTCTGTGCACTTATACATAGGGTTGGCCAGAACCGTATATATACACCGTATATTTTGTGATTTCCCTGCCAAAATTAATGTACATACACCGTATATATATATATATGGTTCTGGCCAAACCTACTTATACACTCATGATACACGCACACCACACCACACAGGAACGAAAGCCTCAACTGCAGCCGCTGCAGCCGTTCGTTCGACTCCAGCCCTGCCTATGTGGACTTGACGCTGGGTTCAGGCATGAAAGTATATAAGCAGAGGGCCTGGGGAGGGACTGAGCTTTTTCGGTGAGGAGGATTCAGCATTTAAACTGTGTGTGCAGTTCTGTGTTTGTTAAAGGCTTGGTGAGAGACTGAGCTTGTTAGGTGAGGAGTATTGCGTATAATTATATAATTTGCTTGCGCCATTCTGTGTTTGCTTGGGGAGGCACTGGGATTATAGGTGAGGATACAGCATTTAAACTGTTTGTGCCGTTCTGTGTCTGTTGAAGGCTTGGTGAGGGACTGAGCTTGTTAGGTGAGGAGTATTGCGTATAAGTATATAATCTGCTTGAGCCATTCTGTGTTTGCTTGGGGAGGGACTGGGATTTTAGGTAAGGAGCATTGCGCGCGTGATTTGTTAATTCCAATGTACTTTTGGCATTTTTGAGCAGGCCGCAGCTCGCTGATCAAGGTTGCCCATTAAAGTTTTGCACCGTGTTTTGTCATTCTGATGTATAGACACTACGCACAATAAGGAGTAAGAAGCATAAGTCCTCGGAGAAACCTGCTTATGGTTGTGATGAATGAGCATGATCTGTAGCTTGTAAATAGAGAGATTAGTTTTTTCATGGGCCCAAAGTGAAAAAGTATGTAATTAAATGTACAGCAGGGAGTCTCAATGTCTTGAATGAGACAAATTGATTAGCTTTGACTGTTGAAGCACGCACGCAAGGAAGAGTTGTCATTATGCATTCAGTCACTCTTTGCACAACCTGCGTGTGCGTTGGAACCCCCCAAATAGCTTTGTGTGTACAAAATACAAGTGAGTTACGACACGCACACATGCAGGAACCCCTTAATCAGCTTTGTGTACGAGCGTGGTTGGAGGCAGGGCTTTGCATGGGCTGGCTTTCCTGGAGTCGAGAAGGAATTCGAGATGGGTGAGGAATGATTAGGCAGGGGATGGGGGAAAGAAGTGCAGGGAATTCAATGATAACGGTGAGGTCGAACCTCACGGCTGGAATGGGTTGAAGATCTCCCACGGCATTCCTTACTCACACTGCCCTGTGCTGTAAGAATAAGTTGTACCATATCTTGTGTTCGCATGTCACGCCTCACAATCACCATCTGACTTGCCTTGCTCTCAAATTTCAACCACAAGCTAGCAAAACCACAAGCTAGCAGGGACCTATCACACATGGGCACCTAGTTCACAACAACGACCCTGCCTTCTTTTCAGCAGCAGCAGCAGCAGTGCTTGCACCACTTCACACACACACGCCATGCTGTACATGTAAGCCCTGAGAAATTCATGGTGAAGTTGCCTCCACTCTTGACTCGCAGCCATGGGATATTTGGAGCCCGTCGCGCAAGGCAAGGTGCTAGTGGACATGAGCTGCGGGTCCGGCCTGTTCTCAAAAAGGTGAGGGGAAAAGGAATTAAACCCAACAACTGGGTCCCGTCGTGCAAAGCAAACGAGCTTGTTACTTTATTGTGCAAGTAAACCTAATTATGTGCACTTTTACTCACAAATCAAATAGAATGTGCGTATTTTCTGATATACTCTTTCACTTACACAAGTGCACATGCCCACTTGCTCACGTGCTCTTTTGTTTTAATGTTTTAATAGTAGTAAGCGTGCCCAATTGCTATATACTCTTAGCCACTTACCACTTACTGCGACAAGGCTTGTATCAGCAAGTGGGCGCGTTGTCTGTCTAGGTGCAGGAGCACATAAAGTGAAAGGGCATGGTGACTGTGTGAGTAAGCAAAAGAGCACACTCGACTACGTGAAGAAGAACTCTGTGCTGGATCCTTACGTATCACAGACAAACATAGCACACCTAAAACCGCCCTGTCATATTTTCTGCATGACCCTATGTTGCTGGGTGGACGACACACAGCATGGGAACACATTGTGAGTGTGCTCATCCTGCAAATTTATGTCTCTGAACAGGCATGTGCTGCCCTGTACACAGCCCTGCCTAACTCTGCTAGACTGAGCACTGTTGATAAGCACGCGAACAAGGACACAATGCAGGCATGACAACCCCTCCCATCAGTTGTGCAGCTCTGCCTAGAAAAAACACGCAGGCAGTGTTGACTTCCCGTCCGTGATGACGCAGATGTGCCCAGAGAAATGCGTAGGCAGTAATGAATCAGCACGTCAATTATTCAGATCAGCCCAGGAAAACGATCAGGCAGTCATGACCGCTGCCCATACCTCTTACGCAGGTTTGCCCGATCTGGAAAGTTCTCAGGCGTTGTGGCAGCAGATTTCTCAGAGACCATGCTGGAACAGGCAGGGACTTACTTCAAGGCAAGTGCTGATTTACGGACGTACATGAGTGGAAGATTAAAGCCAGTTTAAGTTTGGTGACTTTGGAAACCTGGCCTTTAAGCCTCACTAAGCAAGTTGGACTATGCTAGAGGCAACTGCTGTAGGCTTGAATAGTCTCCGTTCAAGGAAGGGGGAAGGGGGGTACACGCTTTCAAGCAAGCAGGGCAAATAATAACAACACGCGGAGCGAAATAGGTGCGGTGCCTCAATGGCAACAGCATAGCTACAAGTCCTCATTGGCAATAGGTGCTGTGTCCTCAATGGCAATGGCATAGCTGCGATGTCCTCAATGGCAATAAGTGCTGTCCTCAATGGCATAAGCCGCGGTGTCCTTTATGGCAATAGTTGCTTTGTCCTCAATGGCAGGCTCCATCTAACCTCATCCGACGCCCATTCTATTCCCTGTGCCAAGCCTTGTGCACGACTAAGGGTACACGCGTGTAGGCTGTACCACTACCATTTCGACGGTGTGTCACTTTTTGATTTCGTCAAACAGATGACATGCTGCCGTTCCAAGCTCAATGATTTTTGGGCGCTGAGCTGGAAAAATTGAAGCATTTTAATGACGTGATTCATCATTTGGGCAATAGTGCCGTATGCGCTAAAGTTCAAGTGTAAGAAAAGAACTTGAGCAATACATGCACTGTCCCAAGTTGAAAACCTGGCCATTTTACCTGATCGGTGCCGCTTATTACCTGTTGCTTATGAATTGGTGCCACCAAATCATTCCGCAACGCATTTCAAAAGTGAATGGTCAGCTTGCTCACGCCTACTATAGTAATACTGTAATACTGATCTTCCACACTGCAGGTAGATGCTGCAACGTCACACTACCACTCGTGAATGACAGCATCAGCAATACCAGAATACCCCCATTAACTCGATTTGCTCATTACAACTTCTCACCCATTACAACTATTCATCTTTCACAATTCACACACTGCAGGAAGACGGCACGATGCCGCGCAACCCATCAAGCAGCAGCACCAGCAGCACCGGCATTCCTCCAATGCTATTGCTTCGAGCTGATGTAGGGCGTTTACCCTTCCCCACAGGTAGTACAAAGGAACAAATATAGCCCTTTTTTGTTTTTGTGTGGAAACCTATAGCATTCGCTGCTGAGCCAGTCCATTTGCACAGCACAGATGGTACAAAGGAACAAAGGCAGCCTGACTATCCCTTACTGTTAAATGCCAAAAACCTTGGTAGTAAAATGTAGCTGTATCTGCAGGGGATGTCTGTATCGTGCAGACATCCCCTCTTTTTATCGCCTTTGGATTTTTTGTAGGTCTTCATTCCCACACAAACGCACACTCACACATGCTCTGCCTTTTTAATTCTCGTCAATTGGAGGGTACATCAACCATCCATGCTGGAGCAGGGATCGACTTTTGGTCGTCTGCCACCATAAACAAAAAGCACACTTCTCCATTGTACACAGGCAGCGTATCAGCCATCCATGCCGGAGCAGCTATCCACTGCTGGCCCAACCCACAGGTGTGCAGTTGGTGCTTTGTTTTTTTGGGCGTGGCTTTTGTACGTGCACGTGGTTTCTGTTGTGCGTAAACGTTAGATTTGTTGTACGTGGCGTGCATCTAACTGTGTACGTGGCGTGTGCCTTACTGTGTGCATGGTGTGCATTGTTCTGCGTGTCTTGCACACAAAGTAACGGTTTCGGGAGTGGGACTCTATACCTGTATGTAAGTATAGACCGCTATGATTTGCCTGCAACATGAACCATGATGAGAGTTGGCACAGCGGAATGCTGCTGCCGAGTTCAGTGTGTAACACTTGAACTCCAATTCTTGACGTGAAGTAAAGTGATATCGTCTATTCATTTCCTTGTAAATAGTTCACCGCCATCTTACAGAGCAAACGAAATAGAATCAGGCTGTGTACAATGTAAGCACGCCCCTTTAATTGCACTTTTGTGCTTGCTGCAGTTGTACCCTTGTTGGGTGTCAACGTATTCGTGTGTTTAAACAAGGCCCAAGCAGTTTTTCTCCCTCTCATTCACCTCAACTCTGCTTCTTCTGTCCTATCGCTTTTTACTTCTGGATCTTTCTCTATGCTGAATCGTGCCAAATTTGCTGGTCTCTATTTCTGTACACCTCATGCGCACAGATATGTATAATATATGCATGCACTCTCACACATACACATACGTTCACACATGCACTTCCGCACATTAACACACACAATAACACATATGCACACATTAACACACACACATAAACATACACTCTCACACACAAACACATTAACACACACATCAACACACTCTCTCACACACACATTAACACACACACACACATACGCACACAGGCAGCCCTGGCCGAGATCTCCCGGGTGCTAGCCCCTGGAGGAATTTTTGTAGGCACAACTTTCATGGTTCCCTCCGCTCCGTTAGGCCAAGTGCTGGGAGATGATTTAGTCAGGCCACTAAATAACGTAAGTGGGCACTCTATGTGTGGGCGGGGACAAAATATGTGAGCAGGTGCAACCACACAGCAAATTGTGTGTGCTTGAGTGTCATGGTCAAGACTAGTCAGTAACGATTATTATCGATCTTCACTGGTTCTTGCTGCCTCAGTAATGAATCCACTAACCTGCTCAGATCTGGCACCATCTTGCTCACAAAATGTCATGATCTCCAAAGCTGCTCCACAGCTAGGAACTGCTCACTGATCAGCCATGCTCATGACATGTCTTGTGCTCCTGGAATCCCTGTGCCCGCACAACACACCTACACATATAGCACATTCACTCACACACAAAACACACATGCATCCACACAGCACATTCACTCACACACAAAACACGCATGCATCCACACAGCACATTCATTCACACACAAAACACGCATGCTTCCACACGCAGCTTGACTCTGCTGCCATCAACGGCCAATATCGATGGTGGGAGGAGGCAGAACTCCGTGACCTATGCACCAGTGTTGGCCTGCAGGTATGTGTATGAGTCTGGCCAGTGCATCAGCAATGGCTTGCAGAGGTGTGTGTGTGTGTGTAGGGTTGACACCAGTGTATTGCTGGCCAGTGCATCAGTGTTAGCTCGCAGGTGTGTGTGTGTGTAGCGTTGGCACCAGTGTAGGGCTGGCCAGTGCACCAAAGGTGGCTTGCAGGTACGCATATGTGAGTGCTGCAGGTTGGTCAGTCAGAAGCGTAGTAGTGCCATGATGCCCATAATACTGTGAAGCCAGGTAGTTGCTACCGCACGTACAGGCATCGCCAGAAACTCCAGTAGTCCCTCACAGTGCAGCGGTGTCCTGTACAGGGCCCGGCTACCTCATTTAAACACCTGCTTCCCTGCATTAAGTATCAAGCGAGATGTTTTCAATTTGTGTGTAAGGGTCCTTCAAGCACATGTGTCAGCGCTCTAAGAGCCTTCCTCTTGTCAAGCTCTCAAATCACACAAACCAGGGTGGATATTTGCTTTATTCCCTTTTCCCGCCCCTCAAGTGTAAGCTAGAGAAAAGGTGTAGCTCAGTGCTGGCAAGCCAAGTCCTCGAACAATAACCCAAGTGGCAAAATAGTTCTACTGGCATCAAGATTAATAAGCAAAATACGAATTTTCTCCAAGCAGCACCTTTTGCTTAAATCATCTGCCGTCCAAAGGATGCCACAAAAGGATGCCACAAAAGGATACCACAAAAGGATGTGTGTACGCTGACATGATAGACACTTTGAAGTATGTGTGCACAATGGTTTTTGCTCAAGCAGGATGTGCCAGTGTGCTGAAACTTTGCCGTAATGCTTGTTCACTGCTTTTGCAGGACTTTGCCCGCGACAGGAGCTGGAGGTTTATCATGTTTTCTGCCAGAATGCCGGCTGCATCTTAGTGATTTAAACAAAAGGTGGAAACGCCATCCATCCTTTTCTCTGCGAGCCTGATAAATGTGGACAGCCATTTGCTGTGGCGAAGGGCTGAGTGCCTGAGTAGCTTGGTCCTCAAAATTCTCCTCTCCCTCTAATTTTTTCTCTTTCAAATAAGTGTGTCATGAGTCGCAAACGAGCGAAATGCAGCGCGTTAGCAGGTGAAGAAGAAGGGGTCTTCAGGAGGACTGGGGAGAGGAACTTTGTGTTAGAGAGATGTGTGTGCTGAAGAGATGATGTAACGTTGGGCAAGCGCGGTACTTTGTTGTTGTGAGTATAATGTATGATGGCATGAGTTGGAGCGAATTCACTGCTGTTGCTCACAGTCAATTATGGGGGGTAGGGTGACTGTCATTTTTTCTCTGCAGGCTGAAGGACCCGCTTTGTTTTGTTGTTTGCTGAAGATTGATTTAGAGCAAAACCCTTTTTTTCTGTTTCTTTGAAGCGATCAAACTGTCATCAATTTCAGTGTATGATGGGATGTCCCCATTTCAAATTGTATTGTGCTTACCCTGATGCGCGCGGGTCTTAAAAGAAGGGGCAGTGATTTTTAGAGAAATGCAGGTCTTTTGTAAACTAGGAATTATACCTGTGTAAAGGTTTACTAAAATGGTCACAATGAGGGGTGACCTTCTGCCAGGTTGTTGGCTGATCGGCTGCTGACTGGTCTCGGCCAGCCACAAATAAATCCATAAGCTCAGGAAGAAAGAGAAAAAGTCTAATGTTCTGCTGAGAAAGGAAATCATGAACAAGTTGGTTGTTGACCTGTTGCAGCAAAAAGGGTTGGGCTGCTGAAAATTCCTCAAGAAAAGTAAACAGAAAGGAAAACTGTTTCCTCAGCTCACATTTCGATGGTCTAAGTAGAATTAAAGAGCATTTACTAGAAAAAGGCATTCAGTCAAGAAGTATGACTGCTCGCCCATGTGAAGTCTACAATCGTCCTACCACCGGCTGGCACTTATTAGTCTCTTTATTTTTGGGAGCAACTGCTGTAATCCATTCAAGGTTCCTGGCTGTTCAGAACAAGCTATCCGCAGGCCAATGTCCAGGACCTGCCTGTGTCCGCTGTGATCAAATTAGTAAGAGGAAAGGTCTACGCCTTGTGCATCATCTCATGGAACTACAATCTGTGCTTTAATTTCTTTGCGACCTTTCAAACAAGTTGTTTGAACTTTGATGACCTCAAAAAATAGCTTGAAGGGTTCTACTACCAACCAAGAACAGTAAGGCTTGTGATGTCTATTCTGGGAACAAAAGATAACTACCTATATATTGATTTCATCAAACCGTAGTAGTCACTCTTTTGTTTTACTAAAGACAGCCGTGCCTGTTGTTATGCTCTTTTGGGATTTTGACTCCTAACCCAGAGGGAACTTTATTGACGGGCAGGTAGTTTGCTTTTAGTCTTTCAAAAGGTGCCGCTTTTTGTCAGGGGTTCGGCAGTATCCTCCTCAGACTAATGCAGGCACGTCGGGAGCGGTGTATTGCTGAGGTAGTGTCAACGAACAGAACGACTTCTCCTTTCTCTGCCCTTCTCTATTGCTTCTCTGCTCCAGCTTTGATTTGCCACACTGACACTGCCACACTGACACACACGTACACACACTCCTGCTGCGTGCAGTGCCGCACCTCTCCTTCCAAAGCTGGGCAGTTAAATCAAACTTCTGCAGATCACCAAGCTACTTGAGTACTGCAATATAAAAGCCAGAAAATGCCATCTTTGATAAACTGGCTTATTGAACAACCTTAACTGAAAAACACATCCAATCGTTTTCATACAATCTGTCACTTCCACCAGTTGGACATGACAAGAAAACACTGCCTTGATCTATCCATGTGGCCTAAAACTCCTGATGTGTATGCCACCAAAGTAATCTGTATCTACAACGCAGGCAGGGATGGTAAAGCATGCTGACCCCTGGGCGCCCAAGTGCCTCAACAATCTGCTGAAGGCTTTTACAAAGGGAACTGCAGTGGCTTACAAGGGGACACCCCCCACCTTGTTTGCTGCCTCCGAACATGCATATGAGACACGACCAAAATTTAAGTGGCCGAGATGGGTGGTCATCCCTGGTAGACCCTCAGCTTAGCTCTGCAATGTCTATGCCTGGTGCTCTTGCTTGTTTGAGGCTGTTACTCCAGTCTCTTTGTGACTTCTTTCTTCCTTCTGATACTCTGTTGGACCTCTCTGACTGGGCTTTTTTTGTCTGTCGGTAAAGGAGTTTTACGGTACTCGGCACCAAAGTGGCTTACTTTTCCTTAACTTCATGTGGAGAGTGGTATTCACTGCCTGCGTAGTTTTTCTTTTCTTTTCTTTTCTTTTCTTTTCTTTTCTTTTCTTTTCTTTTCTTTTCTTTTCTTTTCTTTTCTTTTCATTTCTTTCCACTCATCACCACTGCTTTCAGGGCGGGTTCCAGTAAGTACTCTAGTATAGGAAAATAACATCCGCTCCCCCAGGGAGGGCCCACTGGAGTCAATACACCCAAGAAGTACCAGCCACATTTTGTGTCATTAAATGCCTAACTCAGGACTCTTCTCATGTCCAACAAAAAGGAAAGCACACAAACTGGCTGGTAATAATGCCTTGCTTATTATCAGGACACCATAATACCTTCGCAGCATCCTACTAGAAGCAACAAGCACGAATGAAAAAAGAAGATCAGGTAGGCAGTGAAGTCCACTCCCTGCATTAATAAGGGAAAAGGGGCCATTTTGGAAACAGGTACTACAAAACTCCTCCACAAAAGGAAAGAGAGATCTTAAAAATTAACAGGGATCAAGATGGTTGCAGGCTTGGCCTGAAACCGGCTCCTGATGATGGTTGATAATAGTGCTGGAAAGAGTGGTTGACATGGACAGCAAGTTTAGCAGCGTAGCTAACAGAGTGCACTAATTCTATCAGCCAATCAAGCCACTCCACAGTCTTGGAGCTACTGATCTGCAAGCCAGAACGTAAAAGCTCTGCTCACACGCTATCAGATCCGCAAAGATATAAAAAATAAACGAGGCATCAAACGCCACCATAAGGTACTAAGACTTGGGCAATGTTCTGGTAGTATGCAGAAATTTGCCTTCAATTCATTTTTTTTCCAGTTGGAATGTGTGCGGCTCGTACCCATTGGGTGGTGCAGTGCAAAACAACTTCCTTTTCTACATTACACATTTCTGCATGTTTCTTTTTCGTTTTTTAGCACAACGGGATTACAAAGGGGGTTACATTTCACCCCTTTAGAGCTGGAGGCACCATTTACAATCAGTACACCATTACTAATCTACTAAATTTGGGAATCCTCCTGTATAATGTGCGCCAATCTGCAACCAAGCTGCACTGCTGTAAAAACCTTGCCGTAAAAACAATACTGCTTTGTAATGATCCAACAAAGCAAGACATCAACAATAAAAAAGCCAAATGGCTGACAAACCGTTGAATTAATAGTACCTACATTAGACCTTCTGCGCTGCTTTTCTTGGTGGAGCTCTGACACGTGTGAGCACGAACTGCGAATCTGTCCTTAATTCACGCTGACCTTCATAGATGCATACTTTTGCTTTCAGCAGCTTGCATAAATCCTGCATTCTACATAAAACATTCAGGTGAAAATGCATCAACGTTGTTCAAAGCCGAGTTTTGGCCCGCTTACACACCACTCTCCCCAATACCATCGAAATCCACCTTTTCTCCCTAGAGAGGCTTCCAGAAATAAAACAGGACAATTCCTGTACCGTGGCTCCCTGACTCTTGCAGGGTTCAATACCTGTGTCACTTTGTCATTTGATTTCCCAACACTTTGCAAGTGGTTGCCAGGGGGGGTAAAAGAACATCAAAAATTAATAAATGCAAATGCAAACATTATAGTGGTTACTTGAACTCCAAAGTTAGCAATCTACTGAAGAACAACTGCAAATGCTTAATGTAGTGCAAATAGACTACACTGGCACTGAATCTACCGGATGGTGAATCGTCCCTGCAATGCAAGGCAAGGCAAAGTGAAAATATGTCACCTGCCTGTCATGCTGATCGACACAAAAGCTTAGCCAAATCGAGGGTCTGTAACATCTACGAAAAGCAATCAAGAATCAAGAATCAGTTAAAGGTTGTTTGTTCACAAAACACCCAAGCCCAGTTTACGACCTGATCACTTGCCTTCTGTCCTGGTGCTTTGTCGGCAGCGCCTACCCCTTCTTCTTCCTTTTCCTGCTCCTTGCCGCCTCCCTGCACCTGAGCTATATGGCCTGGTCTTTCTTTAGCAGGGGTTGCGTTGTGGTGATGGAAACTGAAGCTTGGCCACTTCCCTAGCAGCCCAGACAGACCAGATTTGCTGGATTGGCGCTGCATAGGGAGATGATGAGAGGGTAGAACCGGTTGCCGCTGCTGTTCCTGTGGCTGCAGCTCTTGTTGATGCTCTGATTCGTTTTGCTGACTGGTTGTGGAATTGCACGTGGTGTGATGGAACGGCCAAATGGGGGGTGGGTGAAAGGTTCCCTCCTCGTGCACCTGTTCAAAAAGGTCGCTGATGAAAGAGCATGCCAAATAAGCAAGGAAGCACCATGCCAGTGAGAGTGTGTGGTGCAGAAAGCCCTGTTAAGGCCAGGTACTAATTCCACACTAAAAAAGTAAACAGCGCTACCAAAATCATCTCAGTACCAGGCCACAGATAGCACTGCCTTAGCTGTAAGCAGTATTTCAAGAATGCTGACGATACAGGACGATAATCTGGCTCGACTATTCATCATCCCTGCAATAATTCACCTGGAATCGGCCCTTCTGCACGCTATCATGGTAATCAGTAAACGCATCAGGATTCGCCTCATCAGCATGAGCTGATTGCCGCCGCCGCCGCTGCTGCTGCTGCTGCTGCTGATCTATTTTCACTTCGCCGGAGAGAGATTGCTGCTGCTGCTGCTGCTGCTGCTGCTCTGTGCTTGCCTTGCTGGGTAGAGAACGCTGCTGCTGCAGGGACCTGAGGGTGATGCCCCCATCCGTCCCTGCACCACTCACATTGCCACCTACACTGCTGATCTCGCCTTCTTCCTCCTTCTTGTCGGTGGCGCCAGCTGGTGGATGCATCCATCCCCTCATAGTGAGCTGTTCAACGTCCCCACTCAGCTGGCTGGCACTGGACAGCTGGCTTTCTGGCAAGTTCTCAAAGTCCCACCCTGACATTCCAGCCACATTGCCATAATAGCTCTCCATGCTCCTACAAAAGATGGGTTGACGAGGGTTGACGAGGTTGACGAGTTGCAGTGATTACCAGTGCACGATTTCCTTGACGTTCTTAGTATGGATGATAATTTGTACTTTGTCTAAGCTTCGCTCCTCAAAAATCCCTGTTCTATAACCCACTTGTCTTAATCTTAAAATTAATGTCTTTGGCATGCCTTGCATGACGTGTGCGGGCCCTCAGCTGGCCCTCAATCACCCTTCCGACTTTCCGTGCGTTCCGTGAGCCTTCAACTGACCCACTACAGAACTCGTCAGTCTGGACAGACAATGCACTCATTCTTAGATTAGACACTTGTCTGTAACACAATTTTGTCGTCCATACTAAGATACACCAAAGTAGAGTTCAAGTGCTCAGAAACAGTATGCACCTGACGTGTATATATATATATATATCGTCTCACCTTCTCTCGGCACCTTTCAATTGTCCGTGCCCCAGATGCATATGCTGTGGCCCCCTGCCCATTGCTGCTACAACCTCAGGGGATGGCGCTTCTCTTGCTAAGCCACGTTCATCCTGCTTCTGGGCTGCTGGTGCTGCCTGAGCTGTTGGTGCGCCTGAGCTGTTGGTGCTGCCTGAGCTGCTGGTGCGCCTGCCAAGGAGTCCTGGTGCTGCCTGGGCTGCTGGTGCTGCCTGAGCTGTTGGTGCACCTGCCAAGGAGTGTACAAATTGAGTGCTGGTGCTGCCTGAGCTGTTGGTGCGCCTGCCAAGGAGTATACAAATCGAGTGCTGGTGCGTGGATAGGCAGCTCCCATTTTAAACACGAATGTACAAGTCAGAAGTGTCAAGTTATAAGTCTGAAGTGGTCGACGTGCAATGGAGATGTGTCAATTATTTAGTCTGAAGTAGTTATTCTGGACACGGTCAGAGCAGACAAATGTTAGATCAGTCTCAGTGATCTGAAAGGCACCTGAGGAACGCTATGCGTGAAGGGAACGCAACAGTTGTGAACGAGCCCTCTCACCATAGGATCCTCCAATCTTCAAGGCCTTCACGATGTATGGTTTGTCCTTGGCTTGCTTAAAGAATTTGTGGTGCAGTATCTGGTTCGCAGTAGGCCGCTTGCTGGGGTCTTTTTGCAAACATTGGCTCACCACGTCTCGCAAGTGCCTTCATCCAGTAAATTGACACAACGTGCTGAAACTGTTTATGGCAACTTTAAAGGAGGCATTACATGACTTAGTGTGAAATTTAATCATTGCTACTTAAACTGAATGTTTGAAGAAGTTGGACGGCTGAATGTTTTTAAAGCAAAAGATGGATTTTGACCAGCTGATTGCTTTAAAGGCAAGTGTATGTAAGGACTGGTGTGCAAGAAGCAAGAAGGGAAAGGGGCAAGGAGGGAAAGAGGCAAGAAGGAAAGGAGGCAAAAAGGGATAAAGGCAAGAAGGGAAAGGGGCAAGAAGGGTAAGAGGCAAGAAGAAAAATTGGTGTGCAAGAATGAAGGAGGGAAAAGACATGTACATAGTGCTCATCACAAAGGCAAACTTTCACCCAGCAGCTCACCTTCCGTAGGTCCGCCCGTTAGGTTCTTTGGCATCGAGTTGTGGTGGGGGGTCTTGCAGGGTGGCCATGAGGACCTGAATGTAGGGCACGGCATGTGCAGCAAAGCAACGCAACATTTTTCCTTAAGTAACGCTTATGCAGTTCAATTCGTTTTCTTAGAGTGGCTTCAATTGCATTTCTTCACAACGCTCACAGCAGATCATTATCAGAAAAGACTGTGCATTATGCAGTCACACGAGCATTGCGATTTGAAGACACATATGATAACTATCAATACACAGGCCTCCTGCAAATCAGCTCACAAGAATCATGTGCAAGAAAGCATGCAATGCATGAAAATTGAACTGACCTTTAAAGGACTCATGCGTGCAAACGGCGCGCAGCCACGTGCCATTTCAATGCACGTGATGCCAAAGCTCCATATGTCTGCTGATGATCCATAGCCGTGAGGTTCCTTGAGAGCAGCATTATTATCTCGTCAGGTAATGTGAGTAAGCAAGCGTTAGATGTGAACGTTTTAGGCTGGACGTCTGGTCAAGAAATGATGGTAGCCTGGTTTTTACGATGAAACTCTTAAAAATAGCGTGCAGCATTCGTAATCCACATCTTGCTGCCTTGCAGGAACAAGCAACAGAAGAGGGAACAAAGGACGAAACACATACAGTACGTCATAGTGTGCCTGTCACAAAGGGTGTCACTGTTTTGAACCCTCCCCTCCTCTCTTCCCCAGGCATCTGTGTGGCCAGCCGTGCGCACCTGAGCCAAGACTTCTGGCGCCATCCAGCTGGGAGTACCCACGAGTGACAGCCTGCCCACGAGAGCGTGGCCCCAGCTCTGGGCCTGAGGAGGGGTAGATCAAGGCTGCTTTGGGATCACAATAGAATTAGCTACTACACGCAGTTCCATCTTGGCTGGTATTGACCTTGACACGTGCTTGTACGGTACTCAGCAGTTACTGCTGCTTAACCGCGCAACATGCACTGTACCGCTTTACTTTACTTCGAGTGCAGCTTGCACCGTACCTTATGGGACAAAAATGCAATATATTTAATGATATCCTGAATTGGTTGTCACGCCCAATCAGTGGCATCAACAAACCGTGACGAATTAAATGTTATGTTGTCTTTTACTTTGCAGTGACGGTGATTTGATTTGACATGGAAGAAGAACAAACAGGGCACAGAGCACTCGAAATTCATAAGCAGGGCTGAAGCGCTGTTAACAACTCACCCGTTCCATTGTTGCAGTGACACCGTAGTCAGCAACACAGATTGCTCCATCAAACCCTGGGCCAAGAGCACAAACACACAGACAGCGTGTGTGTCAATAAGCACAGCAATTTGAGATGCACCAAAACAATGGATGACGCAACGTCCAATTGATCTGGCAGCGCTGCTAAGTCAAACGCACCGATTAAGATGTTTGCAAGAGCTTCCTTCACACCAGAAAGTCTGAATGCATCTGGAAGCGTGCTAAGTCAACGCACCGATTAAAATGTTTGAAGCCTTCACATCACGATGAATGCCTCCCTGTGAGCTGGAGCACATTACTTTTGAGAATTGATTGAGCTTTTTGCTGTCTTCCACCCCACTGGAAACGTGTCGCATGAACTCAAGAACCGTGATCCCTTTCGTACCTGAGCGTGCACGTATTCCAGAGCCTTCAACACCTCCTTGCCAATGGTTGCAATGCATGCCTCGTCCAAGCCATCAGGAAAGGATTGGCGCAGGACACCTGCCACGGAGTCAGCCTGGAATCGGCAGGTGCCGATGCAGGCAACATGCTTTTTTTTACAGTTTCTACTCCAATATAAAGATTCAAGAAACAATATCTCTATTGATCTTAATGTAAGAATACCCTTCTGCGCCACTGACTTGACTGACCTCTAGGCCTCCTACATTCATGTCAAGTTTCGAGCGCACGTACCATGAGAGGCATGACAAACCATCTGCGTAATTCAGTGTTGTGTGGTAACGAGGTGAAATGCTGGAAAAGATCTCTTTAAATTTCATGCACGTTTACACACGCCAAGTGTACGCTAAGCCTCACTCACAGCTCGTTTTGGTGGACAAAAACGCAATAGAGTTGTAAGACATTTGGATGCCTGTTGCAAAGTACAGGAGGGTGAAAAAGTGTGTGTGTGTGCAATAAGCTGGTGAAAAGGGAGATAGAGATCATCGCCTAAACTGCTTGTCCTTTGCAATTTTTCTTGCACAGCCAACGGCACCTGACGCGCACTGCCGTTGAAAGCTACAAAGGGGCTTACCCTCCGTAAGCCTTCATGTTCTGGGCTTCCCTCATCAAGTCATCCAGATTTGTACCCAACCTGTGAAATGTGTGCATTACAGACAGTCATCAGGCACGTTGCACGAAAGGAAGCATACAGTAAGCAAACTGTTTGACAATGTGCTGTGCTTGCACCTGTCGAGATCGCAGCGTTTGACAGCAACAAACTTCTTGACGCCCCCAGCTGTAGTAAAATAAGCCCTGTGAACCTGTGTGCATGGTGCACAAAGAGTGTATGTATGCTTGGCAGATTCGCGCCGCCAGTGCATTCAATAAAAAAGGAGCAATTAATTTCTCCTGATGATGATCGCTAGCACCAACACTGCCATGTGGCGTTAGCCCTTTAGGTATCAATCTGGCGAAACCGTTCTGAATAACAAGCATTATGCATATGCAGTCTTATCAGTATTATCAGTATGCGTTATTATCAGTATGCGTTGTCTTATCAGTATGCGCTCCCGCCGCCTGAGCGCTCATCACCCATCATCATCATGTCTGAATCCTGAATCCTGACCTCTGACGAGCAGCCCTTTCCTATTACGGCAAGGAGTGTGTAACGTGAGGCTTGTGTGGGGCACTCCATGGTATTTAGGTGGAGGTAGTGAGGCTAGTAGTAAGTGAGGCACATATGTGCCCCAAATATCATAATTAAAACTATAATAAAGGCCCATAATTTTCGGGTTACACTTTTTTGGAGAACCTCCTGCAATTATATCTTAAAAATAAACGAGTTGTAGAGAGCATAAGAATGATCTAACACGGCTCTTGTATATCAGTGTCCGACGCGCCCGGAATTCCACTTCACTGGTATATTACGTGTGTCTTATGTTGTGCCATATGGTTGTGCAGAATTCCCAGATTCAATTCAGAGTTCATCCAGGCACATAAATGTCCGCATCTGTGCCAGGCAGTGTGTAGGCTTACACACGCGTGTGTTTCATGCATGCCAGGACCCAACTGTGCATGTTTGTTATCACGCGTGCAAGTAAGGTCACACAAATCTGCATGTCCGAAGATGAACGCCCCAAACAGGCTAAAATCACACCCTCTCCACCACCCTCAATCCCCATGCTACACAGGCTGAACCACCATGGCTTGGAGCCTTCAATCCCACCCCGCCACTCCACATGCCCCATCACCAGCAGCCCCCGTACCTCGCTTCATCCTGCGTCCAGCACCACCCCCTACAGCACGCCCCGTCCTATTCCTTGCCTCTAGCTGCAACAGCAGTAGCTCGTCAAGCAGCCGAATAAGGACAGCTGCTGCAGGAAACCAACAGCAGCCCACCACAGACAGCACATCAGGCAGTGCATCAATGGTCAACCAGCCACCTGCACCGGCGCCCTCATTTTTTAGCCTACCGCAAGCAGAGGACACCTTTGAGGTGTGACAAAGGGCGAGGGAGCAAAACCTGCTTTAACATTCACTCTCGCACTACTCCTTATATCGCTCCTTGCCCTTTCTAAGCTTGGTCATGGTGCGCACTTGCCTGAAATGAGGACAATTGAAAACAGAAAGTAGAGGGGGAGCGTGCAGCGGCATGCACGTATCAGCTCTGCAATGAAAAAGAACGTCATACACGTACTAACATTGTGTGAATACGCTACTTGCACATAAGTTCACACACATACACGGACACGAAAGCACACACACACACGCGCGCACACACACACACACACTCACATACACACACGACGCACACGACTAAACACAGGTTGAGACGCTGAAGGGTGTACGTGCCACAGTGGAGAGCAGCGGCAACGTGCGTGTGGAGTACCTGGCACAGTGGAAGGATGGCAGCCCAGATACGTGGGAAGAGGGCATCAATTTGAGTGAGGACTTGATAAGGGAGTACGAGGAGCGCTGGTGGGGGGCGAGCCGTAAAGGGGACTTCAAAACGCTTGCTAAGATGCTGGAGGGAGGGAGGCAGGTGAGGGGGTGTGAGAGGAAATGCAGGTGTGAGAGGGGATGTGTGTGGGATGGGTCAGGGATATGTAGATTTTTGCGATTGCAATTTTTTTTGGCTTTTGGGGTAGGGTTTTTTGAGGCGGTAGATTTGTGCAGGGTAAGGTGTGTTATGTGATATGTGCATCGTTCCCTTGCTAGGCTTTGATGTTTCTTAACGTCCTTTTGGGGCAATGGCTTGCGTGGCGCTTGCTGATTATTTGACATAAAACTGCGAGGAATTTAAAGGTATAGAATGTTTGCTGTTACCATTGGGTATGTGCATCTTCTCAGTGACAAAAAAGTGCTGGGAAGGGCGCTTGCCTGAAAGGCCTGCATAATCCTACAAGTGGTTCAGTTTTTCCCCTTGCTAAATAAGTCACAAAACGGTGCTCAAATAGAGGAAGCATATATCTTGTGCTTCAGCTGAAGAGCACTTGTTCTTGCAAGGCGCTAGCGCGCACACACACACACATACACATACACTCACTCATTCACTCACTCACTCACACTCACACTTGCACGTACTCCTCCAGGTGCTGTCCCAAGTGGTGAACGAGCGAGGTCAGAGTGCGCTGCACTTTGCCGCAGCCCTAGGCAAGCAGGTAAATTCGGCATGTCCCTCCTTTTGCTTTGCAACTCCTCTTCCCAAAATGCAAGAGAATCAGTCGTGTAAGCAGAGCAAGAGCTTGCCACACACTTGCAGCCCTAGATGAAATGGTGAAAGAGCCAAGTACGCTGCTGAGTCCCTGCCCTAGTCAAATAAGACGGCCACGAGTTTGCAGGCAACGTACAGCGACGAAAATGTGTCACGCCGGATTGCCGTCTTGGACGAGCAAGTCACACACACACACACAAACACAAGTCCAGTGATGCATAGCAGCTTGCGTCAGTGAGCAATGCCGTGACGCCCAAGGGCCTCGAAAATGTGCACTGGGATGGATTGTTGCGTGTTATGTGCATCGCCAATATACCATTCTGATGCATATGGGCAACACACATGTACAGATGCTGCAGGACGTCTTTTTGCTGCCCATTGTTGCTTGACATACAAAGTACTTCCTATATAACATGTCAGACATCTGCTACGTATCCCCCTCTTCAAAACAAGCGCGCTACACCCCCAATTTTATCGATTGCTACAAACAGATCGAGTGTGATAAGTTGGTTTAAACTCTTTTTCGCGGATGAGGATTGATGTTGGGCTTAGCTACTGGATCGTGTAGTGTAAGCAACACAGTTGCGTTCTATAGCTGGACTTACAGCATGCATGCAGTTCAATCCAATTGCGTTTCATAGGCAGGCTAACAGCATTACAGCATGCATGTAGTTCAATCCAATTGCGTTTCATAAGCAGGCTAACAGCATGCATGCAGTTCAATCCAATTGCGTTTCATAGGCAGGCTAACAGCATTACAGCATGCATGTAGTTCAATCCAATTGCGTTTCATAGGCAGGCTAACAGCATGCATGTAGTTCAATCCAATTGCGTTTCATAGGCAGGCTAACAGCATTACAGCATGCATGTAGTTCATCCAACTGCGTTCATAGGCAGTCTAACAGCATGCATGCAGTTCAATCCAATTTCGTTTCATAGGCAGGCTAACAGCATTACAGCATGCATGTAATTCAATCCAATTGCGTTTCATAGGCAGTCTAACAGCATGCATGCAGTTCAATCCAATTGCACTTCATAGGCAGGCTAACAGCATAACAGCATGCATGTAGTTCAATCCAATTTCGTTTCATAGGCAGGCTAACAGCATAACAGCATGCATGCAGTTCAATCCAATTGCACTTCATAGGCAGGCTCAAAGCATGCATGCAGTCGCTGCAGACAGGTCGGGGGTGACCTGCAAGACCAGGAAAGGCTTGGCTCAAACGCACTGGCTCATCGTATGTGCACCCTCCACCTACGCACGCAGGATTGTGTGCAGCTGCTGTTGGAAGCAGGGGCAGATGGAAACCTGCAAGACAAAGAGGGATATACCCCCTTGCACATGGTGCGTGTAGCGTGGGGTGCTTGAACTTTGTGCATACCTACACCCTTTGCACATCTATATGTTTGTCATGTTGTGCGCCTGTTTTCTGTGTGGTGTTTGTATCGAGCGGGAGGTGTACTACATCTACTTGCAGGTGAATGCGAAGCACTGTCATGTTGCAGGAATGTGCGCGCTTATAACGAAGAACATAACGTCGATGACCCTCCTCGCCTATTTATTCATCATTGCCCTGATACTAGAAACATTTAATCGTTTTTTCTGTGTTTGGGCTGGCTCTATGGCTGACCTGACTGGTACTGCCAGTGATGGCAAGAATAGGCAGGCAGTAGGCGCGACTAGGGTGGGCGAGACGTGTTAATTAAAACCGCGTATGACTGTGATGATGTAATTGCCTGCTCAAGTATGTAGGGCTGGACAGCACACTATCAATGAATCGTGTGTGTGTGTGTGCGTGTGTGTGTGTGCGTGTGTGTGTGCAGCATGTGTAGCAGGCAAATCTCCAGTATATGGTAAATGTGTTGCATATGTCATGCACACAGGCCTGGCCCTGTAGTGTAGTTGCACCTTATGTACATGGTTCTTCTCAATGTTAGATATGACACGGCTTTTGCTGACGCCCATCGACATGGTGCACTCATTGGCTCAAATATCCCAGCTATTAAGCCACAAGATTAAAACGTGAACTCTGATGATGTATTGGCCGACCTCCTGTATCTAAGCACGGCAATACTAATAGTGGACCTTACATTGTCGACCTCACACATATGCCTGCACTAAACACATGCGCGTGCACACAACACACATACGCACTCACGCATACATACATACACACAATGCCAGGCGGCTGGCTACATGCACTCCAACACCATGACCACATTGCTGGAGGCTGGCCTTGGTGTACAGGTGGGCAGGGCAAGCAAACATCTGAATGTGCATTTGCTGGCACATCCTGTTCTACAGCTACTGTGAGTTACAGTCATACGATTCCGGACAAACACACACTCTGCTGTGAGTTGACATACGGATCCTGACAAACGCACACACTGCTGTGAGTTGACACACGGAATCCGACAAACGCATACACTGCTGTGAGTTGGTTGACACACAAATCCTGACTAACGCACAGACTGTATTGAAGTGCCTGGGCAGAACATAAACCGATGAGGGTTAAAGGTTGGCCGTGTCATGCGGTGCTTAGCATTTATGAGAGTCTGTGATTAAAACAAGTATTCAATAGCTAACAGACGCACAGAATGAGGGTAAGAGGTGTGTAAATGTACTTCACGCAAGCACGATGCTGTACTTCTAAAACCGGGTCAAGTCAGTGACTGAGCGTGCTCAATAAGAATCCAAAAGCCTCTAGAAGTCATGCACGTGTAGGGTCGGCCAGGACCATATATATACGGTGTATATACGGTATTTTTGGCAGGGAAATCACCAAATATACTGTCATATATGGTGTATATATACGGTTCTGGCCAAACCTATGCACGTGCGATCGTGACGATACATCAAATGGCTTTTCTATGTGTTCTAACCTGCCAGCGCTGTGTGAGATATAATGTTGTGGCCTGCCACGCCGTGTGAAATATGAAGACCAGTATGGAAGGTGGATAGTGTATACCTTGTTTCAAGGCCGAATTAAATGATGACAAAAGAATGACAACAACCAGGACCTATGAGTGCCACGTGTTGCAGGCCTGATGCGTAGGTGGCCATGATGCGTACGCCACACCACCACCACAACTGCATATCGTGCGACACAGATCAAAGACAAGAACGGCTGAGGTGGCCATGATGCGTACGCCACACCACCACCACAACTGCAAACCGTGTGACACAGATCAAAGACAAGAACGGCTGAGGTGCCCTTGATGCGTACGCCACACCACCACCACTCCTACTTATTGTGCAACACAGATCAAAGACAAAAACGGCTGAGGTGCCCTTGATGCGTACGCCACACCACCGCCACTCCTACTTATTGTGCAACACAGATCAAAGGCAAGAACGGTTAAGGCGCCCTTGATGCGTGCGCCACACCACCACCACTCCTACTTATTGTGCATCACAGATCAAAGACAAGAACGGCAAGGACGTGGTGTCGCTCATCGAAGACCTGCGGCAGAAGATGCCCCTGAATTTGGCAACCATCATGCAGCGGCTGAAATTAGAAGAGGTACGCTGGGATTTGCCTAGTGTTTTAGGTGTTCATTTTGGTTTGAGGAGAGGATGGCTAGTAATTTTCCCATCTTCATTGCTCATGAGCTTGGCGGTCATCATGCAGTGACTGGAGTGACTGCAGTGACTGGAGTGACTGGAAGAAGTGTGTATTGGAGATGTGTCTAGTGTTATGATTTGTGGAGCAAGGTGACTGGTGTTTGTCATTGCTCAGGGAGCCTCGGTGTGCTTTGCTGCCTCATCCTGTTTTGATAAATGACGGAGGCCACGTGTTGTTTGGAAGTTTGGACATAATGATGGAAGCTTGGACGCATTGACATATTGTTTGAAGGCCTGAAATTAAAAGGCACAGTCCTGGTGTCTGTCCGTGCCTTTTAAATTCAAGCCCGGTGTTAGGCAATGCTCAGTGATTGGTTTTTTAACTTGCCTACGTGTCTATGGGGGGAAAACAATGTCCCACACCTATGCTTTCACTGGTGAGTGTGTGTCGTAGTGCCACTTTCCATTTGAGAGAACAGGGACCTACGACTGCTGTTTAGAAGTTCAGACCAGGTTGGGACAGTTTGTTCGAACAGTATGCCTTCTTGCTTGGAGGTTGAATTAGGTTAGGTCGTATGCACCAGACCTTTGCCCAGGGCACGCAAGTGGGCTTGGTTTGAATGGCCTTGCTTTGCGTGCGCCTTATGCACGTATATGGCGTGCGCCTGATGCACATATATGTGTCCGTGCAACAGGA
>Ga0307968_1000213_pt1:35000-37695 | contig 37695 bp, 39 predicted proteins | sample OrgLakmetagen650_FD_201834 | JGI IMG/M metagenome (GOLD analysis project Ga0307968, IMG submission 201834) | Saline water microbial communities from Organic Lake, Antarctica - #650 | ecosystem: Environmental > Aquatic > Non-marine Saline and Alkaline > Saline | place: Antarctica...
GGAGTGAATTATGCAACTTGCTGTATACAACTTGCGGGGACATTTTGATTTTGAGGCGACTCTCTGTATTTTTTGCTTTGGTACCTACGGAATGTCTAAAATACGTACCGTGAAGATATTTATAACAAATATGAACCAAATGACGGTCCTATAGCTGCTTAGCTTTTGCGAATTTTCATAAAAATATAAGGACAAGGAGAAAACAAACGTACGCGTTCGTAACTAAACAAAATTAAATAAAAAGATATTACGGGGGTCTTGGGCTCTTTGATTGTGGGGAAGAGACACAGCCTGAGGTTGGACAGGCTACAAAGGCTATGGCACTGGTGTCTCATCCAGCAGTGCCTGATGATGATAATGGGGGTCCAGGTCTGCTGTGGAACGCAGAGGAAGCAGAAAAAACGGTGGAATCAATGGAACGGCAGATCAGGCTTGCGGAGTGCATTGCGCTGACGCAGCCTGTTGGTAAGTGTGTGTGGACTTCTTCTGCAACTTGCAAGACCCATTCCATGGATTTATAAATTTTCTACCTCAGGCTTGCAAGAGTGCCAATGCACTGGGTCCTCCTCTAAACCCTAGAGAACCAAAATTCATCCTCAACTGCCTCACAGACACATCCCTGTGTATGTGGTGCTTGTGTGTGAGTGCTCAACAGGCGCACATGCCTTTCATCTTCCCGCGATGCACGTGCACACGCGCGCGCACACACACACACACACACACACACACACACACACACACACACACACACACACACACAGACACACACACACACACACAGCAAACACACCCACACACACACATACACACATATACACACACACACACACCCCCACACAAAGCACACACACATTCACACGCACACACACTTACACACACTTACACACACCACACACACACGCGCACATACAAACACACACACACACACACGCACACACACATACACACAAACAACACAAACTCTCACACACACACACATAGACACACGCGCACACACACATAGACACACATATAAACATACACACACATACACACACATGTGCACACACGTGCACACACACACGTGCACACACACACACGTAGACACACTCTCACACACACACACACACACACACGTGCACACGTGTGCACACACACACACGTAGACACACTCTCACACACACACTCACACAAACACACACATACACACACAAACAACACACGCACGCACGCGCGCGTGCAGGCACACCCACACCCACACATACAAACTCCTCTAATGTCTTTCCTGGAGCACCCTCTTTTCACAACCATTAAACCCCTCTACCACACACGCAGAGCTAGGCTGGCTGGGCAACCTATGTGGCATCAACTGCAGTGGCATCAACGCAGGACAGCAGCAAGAGGGCACAGGTGGCTGATACTTTCATTGCTACGCTCATCAGTCTCTCTCTTGTGCAAGCTACACACACACGCACCTAATCACACTCCCTCGCACAGACACACTTACATACACACACACACGCAGGTGGCAGTGGAGGCCTGTGGAGGTGCAACCACTGCCAACGCTTAGTGCTTGCGTGCAGAGCAGGTGAACACAAACAGCAGTGTGTGCTCCTGCCCGTAAGCAGGCGACAGCCTGCTGCACCCAAGCCTTCTGCTCCCTCAGTCGTAGAGCGTACCTTGAGTGAAAAAGAGGTGAGTGCACATGTGGGTGCTTGTGGGTCGTGTGTGTGTGTGCGTTTGTGTGTGTGTGTGTGTGTGTGTGTGTGTGTGTGTGTGTGTGTGTGTGCGTGTGTGTGTGTGTATATGTGCGCACGCCCGCTCGTGCGTGCAATGACTATCAAATAATTTAATCACGCACACACGTCAATTGCCAAGCTCGACGTAAGCTAGACCCTGCTGATGGCAAAGCCTGATCAGCACCGCAAGTATTTACAATGTTCTTGGGGGCAGTCTCAGGGTAAGGAGGTTTGTATGCATCGTGTATGTCACAATTGATTACAATGGGAATGTCCTTGTCAAGGTGTTTGACTGCTGGACTGATTTGCCTTCCCCTTTTCCATGGTACCTGCTGCACATACATGCACACAGGCATTTTTCCAGGAGAATTAACAGGGACAAAAGCAGCGCCATGTGCCTGCATCCACGGCTTTTCTCTGTGACGGCTTTTGCCTCTCTTATCTACAGCATTTGTGTGCAAAAAGCAGGACACCAATGATGCCTGTGACTTGCTGTCACGTCTGTCTATATGCCAGTGCTTTTACCTCAGGGCTTTTTTTAACGTCGCTCAAGAGGGTATCAAAGAAAAACCTCACTCCTTACTCCTAACAAATCCATACACCATACATTAAAACCTCACACAAAAGCACCCACACAGAACACACGCAAACATGTACAAGGCAACATATGCCCACACATAGACAAAGACACACACAGGTGCATGCACGCTTGCACACAAACACCTCCTTTTTGACACACCTATGCTCACACATACACGCACAAAAACACAAGCACGTTCACGCCTGCCTGCAACCACAAGTGCCTCAGCGCAGTCTCATACACATGCACACGTTCATGCCCGCAGCCACAAGTGCCGCAGCGCAGTCTCATACACACGCACACGTTCATGCCCGCAGCCACAAGTGCCTCAGCGCAGTCTCATACACACGCACACGTTCATGCCCGCAGCCACAAGTGCCTCAGCGCAGTCTCATAC
>Ga0307968_1000216_pt1:0-10000 | contig 37576 bp, 40 predicted proteins | sample OrgLakmetagen650_FD_201834 | JGI IMG/M metagenome (GOLD analysis project Ga0307968, IMG submission 201834) | Saline water microbial communities from Organic Lake, Antarctica - #650 | ecosystem: Environmental > Aquatic > Non-marine Saline and Alkaline > Saline | place: Antarctica: Organic...
GGTCAGGGGGGTCCAGCCCAAAAAATGGGTATGCCTGTCCAAAATGCTTTCTGGGCGCCTCCTGATTCATTGGTCAAATATTTGGAGTCCTGTTTGAGCTTACTCTCTTGCTGTTGCATCCCTGGTTACGGCATTACACCTCTGCACTGATGGCGACACAGTTTTAATTTGAAAGGAGATAGCAACGAGCTTGTTTGTAGTATTTTCATTTCACTTGGACCTGCTCTCATCCACTTATTTAATTTAAAGGAATTCTGGCTTGCCTTTCCATCACCCGCATAATAGGGCAGCTGTGTGTCAGCACCGCATTTGCCTTTTGCAATGACACTGTCATAGCAATTTCTCATCATAATAATGGTACGGTTGACGGTTCGTACCGTCAGAACGTCAAAATGATTGTGTTTCAGAAATGACGGTTTCTATCATCCAGACGGTCAAGGAACATCCACCGTAATTACTGTGTAAACCCACCGTCAAGTGCTTTCTTGCTTTGGAAAGTTGAGACCATGGTTCAAATCCTGGTCAATACACCAATTGCTATCCATTCTCCTTTCCTTTTTATCGTTGTTACACCAATCGTTTGTTTGTACAAATAACACACATGCAACTTATAGAAATGAGGAGAAAAGAGCCTAAACAGCCATTTTGGGGTCAAAATGCCATTTATGGCCTTTTTGCAATTTATTGGACCATACCGCCATCCATACCGTCATGCATTGTCATGACGGTCCCCAAAATTCCGAAATGGAGGTCTGACACCGTCATTTGCAGCGTCAACCTTCAGACCGTAGTTTGACGGACCCTACCGTCACACCGTCATTGCACAGCCCTGTTTGCAATGCATGGTAGCAATCCTTAACAGCTTGTATTTCACCCTCAAAATCTAGGAAGGTCCTGTGTGATCTGCTCACCAGGTCCAGTTTTCGCTCATAAGCTTTGGCAAGGAGCAAGTGGAGATGAAAGCCTTGTGTGACGACCTCGGGATTACCCTCATTGCGTATTCCCCTTTAGCCCTTGGTTTGCTGACAGGTGAGGGGCCTGTCTATACATCTCTTAGAAGTTGATGCGCTTGCTCAAAGCTATGTTTAGAATGAGGGTTGGGAGATCAGCTGGGAATGGGTAGGTCAGGAGATCTGTCAGTCGTAATCACGTAATATACTTGTTTACTTGTACTTCATGCCTTTCTTTGTATGGTGGGTATCCTTGGAGGGTCGCTTAATATCGGCCTATTTTATCCATATTTTCCTGTACAGGCTGACTTGCAGATGAATTAGCAGGTTCACTGTCTATGCAGAATCACTTGCACACAGCAGGACTCCTCTGCCATACACACGTCCACGTTATATATATACGCTGCAGGCAAGTGCAACCTAGACGACAAAAGCAGTCTGCCAAACGGTCCTCGTGGCCAACTGTTTCGGAGCCTGCTGCCCGAAATCCAACCCCTGCTACAAAGCTTAGCGCAGATCTCAAAATCACGGCGGAAGACCATGTCACAGGTAAAAGGAGGTGATGTTTGTAAATGTAGTTGTATTCTTCGTTTTCTGGTCTATTTGGCAACACAGGCAGAATATGATAGAAGACGCAGGTAGCATGTAGTGGAGCCAACAACGACACACATTAGGAAAAAGTAATTTGTGGCAACTGAGGTTGTGAAGCCCAGTTACTTTCCTCAAACACGTACGTATCTTGCTGCTCCATTTGACCAGGTGGCCATCAATTGGTGCATGGCAAAAGGCACGATTCCAATCCCTGGTGCCAAAACACTGGAGCAGGTGTTTGCTTTCAGAGATAAGCCATTTGTTCGCTAAATTAAACGTTGCGTATTTAGATTTGCAACCTGCATTATATCCCATTCATTAGACTTGCTGAACTCCATTTCCTTTTCAGGTTATAGCCGCTGAATTGTTGCCTTTTTCCCGTACCCTTTGTTGCAGGCTAAATCAAACCTGGGAGCTCTTGGATGGAAACTCACAACAAGTGAGGTGTCAGAGTTAGACCGAGTGGCAGGTAGCTTAAACAAAGGCATGGTGCAAAACATCTTTCAAACAAAGTAAGCGTGCGGACAAAGGTGTTAGAGCTTTACACTTTGTTGTTCTGTCTTCTGAGAGGTTTGACTCAAGACTTTTTTTGATTTTCTCAAAAATGTTTCCCTCGCCCCACTCTGATTGGAAGTGACTAGTGATGTGACTGAAGTGTGTGCTCTATATCATATCTTCTTGTGTCTTTTGTCTTGACAAGGTTTAAACCTTGTATACCTTAGTCTTTACAGTAGTTGTTGAGTTCATTGGTCAACAAAAAAACTAGTTATGACTTACTATAATAAACCCACTCTCTTTCTGGGAGTCTCGACGGGTTTTGCTGAATTTTGGCCTGAGAATCTTTTTTTGCCTTTCCTCTCTCCTTTGTCCGACCGACCTAGTGGAATGTTGCATGGCTCAACACATACCATACAGCGTTCTTTCCAAATCCATGCCGGAAGCGTTGACACCATCAAAGCACCAATATAATTTTCTTGTACTATTGTCATAATGCAAACATACCGTTCTCCTTATGAAAGGACAATACAAAGAATTGGATGACAATAGGAAGAATTTAGGCGCCACTGTTCAATCCCAGGCGGAAAACTAGCATGCTGCAGTACGCCGCCAGACACCACACCAGCGCTGCCCACCAAGAAAGGTACTTGAACACAAAGACGAACAGATCTGTGATGTCCCCCAGAGGCTCAGTTGGCTGCCCTTCACTTGCCCTTCTATCCCCCTCTCTCATCTCGAGCCCCTCTAGTACCTGACTGATCCCTTCTGGTTCACTAACACCACCAACATCTGCGCCACCACCACCGCCTGTTACCCCTGCTATGTCTCCACGCGTCTGCAACCCCCCCTCCCAGGCTTGTGTGAGCAGAACACAAGTGCCGGCAAGGCTTACTAAGCCAGGCACAGCAAGGTGCGTTGCCGCCTTGCCCAAGCTGAGCTTTATGATCAGCAGGCGGGCCTTAATGGCTGCCATCTTTTGCTGGGAAAACAGACAAGTGACGCACGCAGAAATTCAGCATGGATCAGGAAAATGTTGGGATCCTGCAGCATTTACTAATGGAACGCGGGGGAATGTGAAAAGGACTTGACACGCATGATGTGCAGCTTTGCTTGTGGCATTGTGCATGATATGCCTGTATGTTCACTCAAAAAGTTTGTGGAGCAAGATTTTAAGCACTACGAGGTAAACCTCCACATTTGCCTCAGACAGAGGCTGCTGATAAATTTGTAACAAAGACCCACTCCCTGCAACCACTTACATCAAATTCTCTGCCGCTGTGCACATGCTTGTACCATTCCAAGATGCCTCCATCCAGATGCGTCTGCATAGAAAACGAAAGCAGAACAGGCTGATTCAGAGTTGTATAGGTCTGTATTGAGGGTAAGGGCTCATTGGCCGCCCACGGTTTCCCTCTCCCCAGCAGGAACGGCACTATCTAAGCAGATGCAATCCATCCATTCAAGTTATCCACCGCCATCTGCACAATGCAAATGAAACATAAAGCCTATGTTTCCCACACCTGACAAAGCTGACGCAAGGCAACAATGTGCATCACTGCCATGAGAGCTAGGAGAGCCATTAAGGCAAGCGAAGCTGTGTGCTCATCAAGGCCCCACATCGACGCAAGGGGCTGGAACTGCATGTACAAGCAAGGGGTAGCGATGAGCACAGCATAAATGAAGGGAGTGCTAGTAATGTGTGTGCCCATATGCGTGGTTTAGTTTAGTTTGGAATACAAAGGCATTCAGCCTGGGATGGCTGCTCAACCTAAGAGAACTAGGTAAAACCTCAAAACACGGAGGCGGGAGAAGTCTCAAAGCATTTGCTTCTGCTGTGGGAGAGCAAGGTTCTCATTGGTAGAAACGGTAAGCAGCCTGAACAGAAAGGGGTTAAAAAAACAGGGAGAGTGAGGTCAGATATAACAAGGGCACTGAAGATCCCTCTTAGTTATTCTCAACAACAACGCCATCCGGCACGACCAAGTATGTGAGAATGTGCCTCCTTTTAACACTTGGCAAACGCGCGCAGCCCTGCTCTTGCACCCACATCCCATTGCAAGCCTTCTCACTCATTTAATCGCTGACCTGCACCAGCACGATGAACAAAGGGACAGCGAATCCCAGCTGCGCCACCTTCAGGGCACCCCAGCTGTAACTGATGTAGGCACCAGCCCAACTGGGGGGATGGAATGCTCGGTATAGCAGGCTGGCGTAACGAAGGCCAGGTACCACCATGGATGCAGCTGCATACATGTGTGTAGTTGCGTCTGTGTTCAAATTTCTGTGTGAGGATGAGTGAGTGTGTGTGTGAGAGTGTGTGCAAAATCAAAGGCAAGTCAATGTGCAATGTCGTGCTTGTTCAATAATACAAAAATAGTGTAAAGGAAGGTAGCCTTGACATTTGCATACACACACACCATGATAATACGCTTACTATTTGAGTAAACCGGTTGGGTATGGACAAGCAGCTTATGGTGGTGCCAGTGCTGACGGTGCTTCTCGTGCGCATGATTGTGCTGGTAAGCAACCTCTACGCCTAGAGAGCAAGCACTTTAAATGTTTGCTGTGAACTGAGAACGTAATTTCTTTAAAACCGGACCGTACAGGGTAAGTGTGATGAAGCACTTTCTGCCTCACAAGTAAGAGACACATCCCAGTCCCAGTACCCATCCTCACACCTCACCTAGCATGCCTGCCCACGCTGACGTGATCAAAGCAATGTACCCAGGCTCAATACGCATGGAAATGAAGGGAGGGCTGATAACGTTCCTGCGAATCAACAATTCCCCGACGCTGTTGACAGCCTGCGCTCAGGGTAGCACAAAGGAGAACGAAACAACAAATTGAGGAGAGAAACAGGACGAAAGAAAGTGTGGAGGTGCTGCTGCTCTACGTGCTGCTCTATGTGGGTAAGTGGGCATTGTGCACATCAACACCTGAAGCCGCTGCTCACTAAGCACGGTTGATCAATGTCAATTTATTGCTTCCAAAGCAAGCGATACGTGGAAAAGCTGACGTGCTGCCCACATGCTACCACACTTTCTGATAAACGGACGGAAACAAAAAAGGCATTGCTATGATAATTCTTTACGAGGAGTATGTCATGTTTCGATGTGTACGCATGGTGTGATGTGTGAAGATGCTGGCAGAGCAGCTTCCCATGATACAACGTGGGCTCCTCGCCAAATCAACTACTCTCAGTTTTCAACGTACCGTACATATTTGTACTAACACCCCTTCCAATGGAAAACTATATATTTTTTACAAAATTTATGCAAGCCCCCCCCTGTTCTGTCAACCTCGAGAGCTAGGAGTTGGATTCATGCTCCCATCCAAACTACTGTTGTTGCTTTATGGTATATGTATCATTTGTCATTTGACACCGTTTCAACCTTCCCCTGAAAAATAAAAAATATATAAAACAACCGTTTCCAGCGGTTTGATCACCGCCCCTCCCAAAAGAGTTCATTCGGGATGGTGGCAATTTTTGTTAAGGTACATACTTATGTGCATTGCCATCACCTGCGCACCACTCATGACCTTTCCACTCATAACCATTCAGAAGGATGGCGTTTATTGCATGACCATACATATTAGATGTAAGCAAGAAACAGACGTTTCCTTGGATCTGTTCCTAATCATCAAGCCAGACAACTCTAATTTACACAGCCCGTGTTCGCTGAATAATTTCCATCAGTCCTTCAACTTTGTTGGCAGTTGCACACAGCAAATACACACAGGCCAGACATGAAAGCCGGCAGCTTATGACCTTACGATATCAAGTGCACTCCTGCGCACTCCACTATTTGCAGTCCTCGCACACATACCTACATATTTCAAGGTCAGCCAGAATCGTTCACATTTGGTACACGCATACCGGCTACGCATGGATATCTTAAAATATAAGGCTACATGCGTGTTCCATAATACATAGTGTACATAGTCCTGGCCAGTCCTATGCATGGTGCATTTACAGTGCAGCCCAAATAAGTTCTCCCCATGCAGCACACCAAAACTAGGCTCTCACCGCATCAAAGCCTGCAGCGGCACGCGCGACGCCAAAGTCAGTCAAGTGCTTGGCCACACCCCACTGCGCAAGGGTGGCATGAGAAATGACAGCCCCTACTCCGAATATCACGAGAAATGCCAGCTTTGATGCCCAGTCTCGCTCTTCCAAGACATCAAACTGCGAGGGTGGTGCGATTCAAAAGCTAACTGGTTAAGAGGCATGTTTTGCAGCAAATTCATAAGAATTCATTACAAGGAACGCCAGCTTCTACGACCGATCCTGATCTTCTAGGGCATTAACTAGTCAACATAGTTTTCCAGAGCCACATACGTACGGTCAAATGTATAGTGCAACATTAGTAGAAACCTCTAACTGGGAGATGCACATCTACAACACACTGCAATTTGTTTTTGTACAGCATAGCATGTGTGCCAGCATGCAGACTAGGTCGCCCATTTAAGAGACAGCATTGCCAAGCATGCATGCTGTCTGAACAGGGCTGGGCCAGAGCTATGTATGCACGGTCGGCTTATCACGTTCTTGGAAAGGGCTAACACATTGTCTTATCACAATGTAACTGGTATGTAAGCGGTCAGGGTCCGCTCCTGAAGAGGGTTTCGTTAATTTGCTGGAGCAGGAAGCAAGGTTTGCCGTCACCCTCCTGATCCCCATTGGTTTTCCTTTGAACGTCGTCTGCAGTGAGGTAACTTCCACATTCCTTATTTTGAAAGGGGAATGACTTCATTGCCTGTGTAATTCACCTTTTTGATGGTGCGCAAAAACGCTTCCAACCAAATGCGCCGCTTGTGTGGCTTTTGCACTGGTTGGAACTTGCTAGTCAAGGTTGGTTAATATAGTCAGCAATCTATGATTGTTCTTGACGCGTGCATGCAATTGGGGTAGAGGGGGCTACGTGGCACACGAATCCTTAGATAAGCGCTTAGGTGCACGCCCTCTTACATGGCACAAATCAAGCTTTTCCAAAACTATGCAGGTGCATTCGCCTCATTATTATAGATGGTTGAAAGAAGTCAAAATTTGAGCTCCATCAATTAGACACTTGCGCACGATACAGAGAGGCAACACCATACCTTAAACATGGCATGCATGGGCAAGAGCAAGGCAACAAAGGCCATGTAGGCGGCCATGCTGCTGCTGCTGCTCCCTGTGAAGTGAGAGATGGCCACTGCCGCCACAGAGTTGAGCACAATAGCCAGGCCTGCAATGACCTGCGGTATGAGCGATGGAGCACGAGCGCAAATTGTGTTGCTGCTACGAGCGTTTTTTGCAAAGGAAAGAAAGTAAGGGCATTAAAGTTCCTACATAACTCACGCTAATCAACCTCCTCACTCAAACCAGGTCTGTACTTCATCACGTCCTGTAGTTCTTCATCTCACCATGTGGTCCACATCTTCAATGGAGCCTGGGACTCCTAGCCACCGCCCCTTCATCGGCATCCTCACTATCTGATGCCCACCCTTGCTCTTCATGTTTCCCAGCTGCTTGTTTGCATGTTTATGTCCCTTTCGATCCAAGGGGGCTTCGCCGGGGTCAAGACTATGAAATGCATGCAGGTTCTCAAGAACCAATTGCACGGCAGACACCCTGCGTTGCACGTGTTTGTGTGTATGTGTGTACGTGTATATATATGTGTGTGAGTGTGTGTGCATGTGTGTGTGTGTGTGTGTGTGTGCGTGGTGTGTTTGTGTATGTGTGTGTTTGTGTGTGTGTGTGTGTGTGTGTGTGTTGTGTGTGTGTGTGTGTGTGTGTGTGTGTGTGTGTGCGTGGTGTGTGTGTGTGTGTGTGTGTGTGTGTGTGTGTGTTGAAAGTAAAGAGTACAAGCGAGACGGGCTTGCGCATGCAGCAGACACTCCATGCAAGCTGTTCGATCACACTCGCTCGTGCTTACTTGAGAATCCTCAGTACATTAATGACAAGGAAAAAGCACAAAGAAGCTCTTGCCAGGGCATTCTGAAAAATCATGCCTAATCAAAATGGGTCTACATGTGTTCAAGCTCACAATTGGTAATAAAAATAATTTGAATTAATTACACCGCGCTCCACAAAGATGCCCAGCCTGTGCCTGGCACAGGGGACGAATCGTGTGACAAACAGTTAGTTGGTTTATATCTTATTCAATAAGCTGGATGTGCAAGTCTTATATGTAACGTTAACATTTTGGATTTGATGGTTTTCGTGATCAAATGACAACAAGTGAGTATTCTAGAAGAACTTAACTATACCATTTTGCTAATGGATTGGATCTTCTTTATAATCTGGTATTCTTTTCTTTGTACCTTATAATTCCCTCTTTTGACTGCATAGTATAGAAAAACATGTCCTTGCAGGTTGTTTGATGCCCGTGTTGCAATGAGAAAAATCCAACTAGTACCCTGATTTGATCTCGTGATTCCCAATCCAACAGGTACCTTTTTCCAGAGGGGGTTATCTGAGACCAAAAATGGTACATTTATGCATGCTCCCTGGGTATGGGCGCCGTAACTGGCACGTTTCAAGCTCAGCTCTTATATGTAGTCTCCAATGCAGCTAAGCTTGAAACGTGCCAGTTATGGGGCCCATACCTAATCGGCCGCGGCGTAAACCCTACTTTTTGAGCAGCCATATGCTGTATCTGACCAGCCAGCGCACCAAATTGAGTGATTTTTGATGTTTTGTAATCCTTAGAGTAAATAAAGATCATTGCAAAAATAATGGAGCAAAAAAAGCAAGTGATTGGCGAGACATGCAATTTTATGCACCATTCCCCATGGAGAGCACTTATTTAGGGTACAGATGCACGGCGTGTGATTTTAGTCCTGCCATTCTGTACGCAGGGCGACTTGTCCAAATCTGAGCACATGATCGGGTAGCATAAAGTCAGCATCAGTTTAAAGCTAGGCTGGGTCCTGTTTGATGAAGTGACGTGTGAGTAGTTCCACCTTTCATGCAAAAAGGTGCATGTTTAGGCTTTTGCCCAGATAACCCCCTCTGACCTTTTTCAATTTAGAATGTAATTTAAACACCGTGACGGCTGTTTGGAATTCCCCTTGATTGATATCAATCACAGCCCTGATTGATTTCAATTAGGGGAACAAACGGAAAAAGGCCCTGATTGATTTGAATCACACCCTGCTGAAATGCCCCTTTAACCACGCACAGTCAATCAATGTCAACCACTGCACGATTTTTCTGACAAAGTACCATTAGAGGGGATTCTTTAGAGACCCTGTACCGTGCAAGGTATCAAATTCTAGCTGTTCACCTAGTCATATTAACGTGTAACACAATGAGACCCAGCATGTCTGAGTAAACGGTCCCAGCTCCGGGAAGAGTCAGTGGTGTGGCAGCCAACCAAAAATGAGTAGCACTAGCAGAGAACGGCACGAGCAGAGAGCGCACAGGCGCGGATATAGAAGCAAAGAACTCGGATGGGTTTTTCACCTTGGAGGCCTTTCTTGGTCCGAAGGCGCATCAAATTATCAGTAAGACTTACATCCAGCGTATTGAACAAAAAAACTCAACTGTCAACCAACTAACTGCTTGTCACACGATTCGTCGCTGCCAACGTTTGGGCGTGACAGCTGTCAGATCAAATTACCGTCACTGCAAAGTATAAGACACATCACATCTACTAATTAGACAGCTCAACTTTGAGATCGCTGCTTTTGTTTTTGCAATGACCCTTGTTTGCTGTAAGGATCCTGTCACCGAAGGCCTTTTTTGTATAACCTTGTAAGGATCCCGCCAAAAGAATGACTCAATCTGGTGCTGTGGGTGATCGGTTGGAGGATACGGCAGCGAAAATGGGACTTACGCCACAGACAATTAGATGCCGTCTAAATGATATGCAGTGGTAAGCTGATTTGGTTAGCTATACGATCATGTATATGAAGTAAAATCTAGCAATTATCATCGTTTGTGGGTGAGGATAAAAGCAAGGAGCACTCGCACG
>Ga0307968_1000216_pt1:15000-37576 | contig 37576 bp, 40 predicted proteins | sample OrgLakmetagen650_FD_201834 | JGI IMG/M metagenome (GOLD analysis project Ga0307968, IMG submission 201834) | Saline water microbial communities from Organic Lake, Antarctica - #650 | ecosystem: Environmental > Aquatic > Non-marine Saline and Alkaline > Saline | place: Antarctica...
AAGCAGCAAGGTGGGCATTTCAGTATTTGCTAAGAAGCTGATGTGTGTTTAGGATGTAGGCAGTGGCAGATGGAAGCAAGCAGTGGCTGCTCGGTGAGCATAGTGTGTTTTGTCAGAATATAAGGCTGCTACTGATTCAACAGGCGTGACTGTGTTGCTTTATATTGCACGGTTTTTCATGGTTGCTCTGATTGCCGTGATGGGGACTGGAATTGGGTCAAGCGGTTACAGACGATGAGGAAACAGATGATGCTGTCTATTCCTGTCCTCTTCCACCTCAAGTAGATGAAGGAAAAAACAGGGGCCACAAGATTGGGTAGTTTCTCCCCTTATGATGTAGGGGGTGGAGTACCTGCTTGCTAATTATTTTGCTGACCATTGCCTGTCTGTTTCAATATTTGAAACTGCAAGCACCAAGGTGTGTGTGCCTTTTATTTTATGCTGTGCAAGCAGGGCATCTCCCTGCGGTTCCTCCCCCTCTGCCCCTACCATTAACCGTGGATGTGCAGGCGTTACCGTTGCACATGTGTGCCCTAGATCAGACCGCCTTTGTGTTGCCCACACAGGGAGCAGCAGCTTGTCATGCAAGGTGAGGGGAGGAGGATGATTTGGGGGGAAGGTTTTGAGCGGTGGGTGTGGGTGTGAGTGTGGGTGTGTGTGCACGTGTCTGTTTTGGGTTGTATTTGGGGGCGTATGTACCAATGCAAGTGCAATTTGATCTACCCTCATGTTGGTATTTGTATACCCTGCACCAAATGCCCAAATTACAATCGCATCTTTCTAGTAGTGCCGCTTTTGTACTTTTGTATCAATTTTGTTTCCTTATGCCCCTGCAGCCGTTCCAATAGTAGCTTGGCATGTTAGTTTGCTAAGCATACACACGTGCTATCGCTCATACAATTGCACTCAACCAGCACGGCACACACTGCAGGGTTGGGGGTGCAGCTGCCGGTTTTGCGTGCCCCCACCAAGGTGGAGGGGACGGAGGCAATAGAGGATTCGATGAGGGAGGAGCGGAAAGCAACATGGAAAGTGCTCACGACAGGAGTAGTAGTGGTGGTCTGTCCCTCCTGGCACATGATCTAATGGGCGTGGCTTCTCAGCTCGGCATGCAGTTGGAAACATTCTCTGTGGGCGTAGTGGCGCATCAGTTGGGTGGGTCCAGGACAAGCTGAGATGTTTTTTCTATTGCAATATGCTTGTGTGGTACGTATCTGTAGCGTCTTTTATTACAGCCAGCAATAACGTGCCCGATACAAGAAGAGCAGCTTCCGTTGCATGCTGCCTTGTCTGTGTAATGGTGTCTGGATACGTGGCACATGTACGTTTTTTAAACTCAGTTCTTTCTGTGGAGTCGCCATCTTGGTGTGCACGATCCGAATTTAGTTCCTTGCAAGGTTGGAGCGGGCTCTGGTAGTGTGTAATGTGTTAAACTTCTCAACCATGCACAGCTTGGTGTTGCTGAACCACTATTCTCAAAACCTTGGCTAAACCTCTTGTCCCTCTTTTACCCGCCATTTCCTTATAAGTGTTGTTCCCTGCCCTTCCTCTTTATAATATTTATGCACACAACCCTCCTCTCCCCTGCCTCCCCTCCCCCCTTGCTGTTTCTAGCTTTGGAGGTGGCCAGCCTCCCTCCTCCTTCCTCCCTGCCCGTGGAGCTTCCCGGTCGCCCCACTCCAACCCTCGGCTTGGTGCTCGTGGACCGGAGCCTGGACACAGTCACCCCGTGTATGCATGCGGTAGGTGTACTTTGGTAGTGCCTTGGACACTGCTCCCAGCCATCTGTCCTTTCTTGCTCACAGCCTGGTGCTTGAGTTAAGGTGGCACACATGCACGAGGTCACCCCTACAAGTATGTAGTGGGTGTGGGCAACTTGTGGGTGATTAGACGCTTGGGTATGGCTGCCACACCATGCATGCAGTGGCAGGAAGCCTGTATTCATGTCCCCCCTTATGCGCTACGTGAATAAACGCGTCTGTCAGCATGGGATGAAGCAGCTAAGAGCCTGTTAGACATTTACCTGGACACCCTTTGCACTGCACATCATAGAAGCTGCGTGTAGTCATTCAGGAACTGGACTAGGGATCCATTGTTTGAAGTACTATGGGGTTTAAACCATCCTTGCAAAATTACATTTCATGTGCTTGACAGCTGCAGTGTAAATATAGAGAGCCACCTGCATACGTTTGGGTAGTAGCAGATCTGTGGTGGTGGCACCCTGTCAGGGTTCTGCTATGAGAAATGCAGGTTCCATGAAGGCGTTGCTTTCCATTTTTCCACCTTGTGCGCTGTTTTTATTGTGCGACTTTCAATAAGTGCATGACCTTTGTGGGCCATGCTGCTGTCTTCCAAAACCCTGACTTAAAGAGCTTGTCCAACTTCTTCATGACGTGCACACAACAATTATTTATTTGGGCCTTCCTGGAAGTTTGAAATTTAACTTCAATGGGTCATTCCTTCATTAGAACAACTAGTACATCAAAAACATCACCGCCCCTGATTAACTTTTGAGGGGCGGTGATCAAACCTTCTGAGATGGTGGTTGATTATATATTTTTTCGTAGAGGGGGCGGTGTGTGAGGTGGTAGTGGTAATTAATGTTTTAAGGTATAGCACGGTCATGAACAGCCAGGGAGCCCCTCCCCCTCCCTCCCCAGACCCAGCTGCACTTCCCCCCCAGCTCCAGCTGCCCCTGTTGCACCTGAAGGGATGTACCAGGGGAAAGCAACCTGCTTTTTTGGCAAAGCCTCCCTCGTGGGGGGGTGATACCCTAGCGTTGTCTCCTTCCCACCACACTTCACACAGGCCCCCCCAGGCCCCCCCAAGCCACCCCACGGGCTGAAATTCGACATAGGCTCCTAGAGGTGGTCGACAAAGCAAAAGTCTTGAAAATGTTCCTTTTTCGATGCAAATCGTGATTAAATAACCAAACTAGATGTTTCATGACGTTTGAGGCCAAATGGACTACCCCAGTGGTCTGGGCAGAAATCCAGTTCAAAATTTGGCACTGAATATTTATGTATTGAGCCACCATACTCTACCCAGGTCCTCTTTTCACCTCAAAACACGACAGGAGTACTTCTTTTATGATCAGAAATCGTTTGACATGCTGAAGACTAGATTTAATGGGATTTGGTTTTTCGCCCTTTTTGGCACCCCTTTTGCTGATTTTTTCAAGGGAAATGGGCCAAAATGGGGTACCTGGCCAACTACTGCTCCGTTTTGCCCCATTTTTGTTGCAGTGATATTCTTTATTAGAATGTAGACTATTCATATAAAAATGACACAGATCGGGTCAGTTGGTGGTGAGATATGACAGATTGGTGGTGAAAAGTGGGGTTCACGCCGCGGGCAATTAGGTATGTGCCCCCCTACTGGCAGTTTTCAAGCTCAGGTGTTATCAGCTACCTCTGGGTACTAAGCTTCAAAACTGCCAGCTGGGGGGCGCATACTCTGGGAACATTTCAAAAACACCCCCTTTTCAGTCCTCCGTCGACCACCTCTGTCCTTACCGTAGGGACATGTACTCGTTCCGCACCCCTCAAAAAAAGAGTTATTTTTACCCTGTCCGCACCGATCCGCACCCCTCTCAATATATAATTTAGTGCTTGCCGCAGGGGCAAAATGCCCTCAGAACCGCACCAAGGGACTCAGAGGTGCATTCCATAACACATTAACATAGTTTTTGTCCAAGTGCACTGAGAAATATCAAACTGAGTCTGGCTGCTGAATTCTGTCATCCATTGTACATTGTACATCAACTGGCACTAGTTTTGTCTTCTAGTCTTCTTACTCAAGTATCATCACCATCTGCTTCCCCATCCCTCTCCTCATTGCCCCCCTCTTCAATGCCCCCCTCCTCACTCCCCTCTGAGCAACATCTGTGCAGCCAGCCGGCACCAAGATGATGTGCACAAATGGAAACCGCTTCTTCAGCCAGTCTCGGAACTCAGCAGCGATGTGCACCTTGCAGGCCCACAGGGGCTCTCGGGGGCTCTTTCCCACGCATGACCCGTCAAAAACTCAAAAGTAATTATTAAATTCAATCCGCACCAATCCGCACCCCCTCAACTATTTATATATTTCAGGGGGTGTGAGCTCGCCGCACCCCCAAAAAACAATATTTTTGCGGCGTGATATATTGTTCGTACGGTACCAAAAATTTCACCGTGTCAGATAAATTCTGGGACCCTGGGGTGCGGTGTTTGATGATGCAGAGCAAATTGTTTTTTGCGGGGGTCCAGACCTCCTCTCCAGGCCCACCCAGGGCACCTCCTGGGCTGAGACTCGACATAGACTTTTAACCAAAAACTTCACCGCACCAGATAGATTCTGGGACCTTGGGGTGCCGTATGCAAAGTTTTAGAGCAACATTTTATGTTTAGAAGCCCCAGGAAGCTGCCTAAGATTCCTCAGCCAGGTCCCCAGACCACTTCCTGCAGGTGCAGTATCCATCAGCAACTTTCCCGGCTGCGGATGCTATGTCAGGAGCCGTTGGTTGTGTTCGGACTGCAAAGTTCACGGTTGACCATGCAAGCAGAATCATGTAATGCTAATTTCGATGGGCTTTATAATTTTAGTTTAGTCAGATGTTGATGACGCGCGGAAGTTTGCTTGGACGGGACCCTTCAGGAACACAGTCCGTGTTGGCTTGGACTGTTTGTGGGGCATGGAGCGCACGGTGCAGGTGCTTGCTGCGCACTGTGTGTTGAGCCGAGTTCAGACATCATGGCACCGTGCTCGCACCTGCCCTCTCAATCGACAGGGAACAGCAGCAGCAGCACATTCTCACGCCTGCTTCAGCAAAGGCTACTCCAGCACAGCATCACGCGCACCACCGCAGCGTCTGTGGGGCATCAAGGCACAAACATACAGGCTAGCACGCACATACGCGCACACACGCACACATAGACATACATACACGCATGCGCACACATACAAACGCCCAAACACACGCACACACACACACATGCATATGCATGCACACCTTGCGCGTGTGATGGGCTTCGTTAATTTTTTAGCGTCGCTAGTGACACTCCCACACTTGTCATTGATATTTGTAGGGGGGGGGTGCCCTTTTTTTAAGATATATCTTTTTCAGGGGGGTGTTGAGGTACGTTGAATAAAAGTTCAGTCACATTGCTCACTAGACAAAGTTCAGACACATTGCTCAATTTTGCAAGACAACTTGTGGGACACCATGCTGTCGGTGCTGCCACGTGGGGGTGATGCACATGCATAAAGAGCAGTAGTGAATAGACAGTGCACTTACATTGCTAGAAATTGGACTCGATGTGCAGGACAACCTGTGGGACACCATGCTGTTGGTGCTGCCCCGTGGGGGTGATGCACATGCAATCAGAGGAGGAGGGGGGGTTCAAGCAAAGGATAGGGGTGACAAAAAAACTCCCTCTTGGAGGTGCGCAGCAGTGGCACTTGTGCAGTGATATTGTGTGTATGCACATGTGTGTGACTGTGTTTGCATGCCTGTGTGCATGATGTCCTACAACTGTGCACCACACACAAAGCAAGGGCACGACAAGTAGGGCTAAATCCCATAAACTTTCCATCTATCAACACCCTAACATAGCAGTTCCCACATCCAATTTCACGCCAACATCAGTGCATCTGTTGCAATGCTTCCCTCTTAACCCCTGCGCATCCCGCATCAGTTTTATGATGCCCACACGTGATCCTCTTTCAACTGTGTGTACAGGCCCCTCCAATTGCGAGTAGGGCTCCCAGAGGTTGCCCCTTTTGAGTTCAACTGTCGTACTTCCCTATACCCCACACAACCTTTGGCGCCTACAATACCCAGCGCACACGGCCACGGAGGCATGCATGGTGTGCAGGGTGTGCCTGTGGCTTCTCCCCAAGAGGCCCCCCCCCTATCATACGGGGAGGAGCTGTTCTGCCCTGGTGATAAGCAGGCAATGTCACGCCTGCAGCAGCTGGCGTCAAAACGAGGCAAGGTGGGACGATGCTTGTTTGTGTGTGTTTGCGTGTGTATGAGTGTGTGCGCAAATGGATGAATTTTCTAATCATGCTGCTGGCCTTGCAGCCAAGCTAGGGTGATTGTGAGTGTGCTTATGGGTGAAAGTTTGGGTGTGGGAGTGTTTCCTTTCATAGTCCCAGGATGCAGGTTGCGAAAGGAGGCAGTTGCACCATTTGCAGGACAAATGCTTTAATGACTTTTCAGGCTTGCTGTACAAATATAAATTGTGAAGGCGCCAGTGCGGAGGCTCCACCCAGTTGGCATGAACACATGTTTCTGTCCCTCTTACTTTTGTGTTAATTTAAGCCTGCTCTATTTGCACAGGGATGTACGTCTGCTAATGTGGCAGGACACTGCAGTGCATGCGTTTAGCTGAACGTGGGGTGCTGTCCAGTGAGGGGTAGCAGAGGCAGATCGTGGTTGCAATCACATGTGCACATTCATACACACATGCATAGGTATGCTCATGCACGCACATACACACGTGCACAGGATGCTGCAGTGCTTGTACGCAAGTGGCTCAAGCAAGCGTTGTCTAATGAGAGGCTGAGCCCCAGTGTGCGGTCACGAGCGGGGGCAGTGCCGGCATCTGAGCTGCAGGCTCTAGCCGAGGATCTGTGCAGGGTTCCAGGTAGGTATGGGGTGTGTGTATGTGAGTATTTGTAGTGCGTGTGTATGTGTGTGTGCGTTTGCGTATGTGTATGCTTGTGTATCTACGTGATACATATGTACGTGATACATGTCTACGTGATACATATGTACGTGATACATATCTACGTGAAACATGTCTACGTGATACATATCTACGTGATACATATCTACGTGATACATATGTATATGCTGCATGTTTAGAATGCACTGTCCCCCAGTTATAGCAGGTGCACACATCTGTCCAACTTGCGCAAGCAGGAAGTATTTCCCCATGCAGTGACGGTAGCACAACACAATGCAGCATGCTACTGTCTTGTACCCGTGCATCACCAGCTGTCGGGCATGAGCCTTGCTAACTTCAATGCAAAGTAATGCACGTGCGCACAACATGCTCATGCACACATGCGCGTGAAATATTAAACACAGGTGCAGCGCTGCGTCAGCGTAGCGTGGCTACTCTTGGCTTGGCTTGCTCGGAAGCAATGCAAGTTGAGGGATCTGCACGCTGGGAAGCTGCTGCTAGCCTGGAAAAGCAGCTCTTACAAATGATGATCAGTGAAGGGGGGGGAGAAGGCGGGTCAACGGGAGTGGTGCAGGTGGGTACTTGGAGCAGTGGGTTGCTGAGGGATTGTGTTAGCTATCTGTCTGTCTGTAAGAGAAGTTATTGGTACTTTAGACTTGGTTCCGAGGGTGTGCAAAAACGTGTGGATGCTATCCGATTGCTGTTGGGTGAGGTGGGGATTTGAAACTGTGCAGGATCATTTTTTGCGCTTTGCCAGAGTTCTTTTAGGCGCTCTAAGGGACTCTGATTGTAGTGGGTGTGATATTAGGTTTGCACCAGGTGTGTCCTACAGGTTGGGACAAACGAGCAATTGCTAATTATCCTACCGTGTTTTGAGGTAAGGCCTGTCGGTCTGCTTTGGTGTGTATTTGATTTTTTGTGCCTGACGGCGTCCCTCTATTTCTCTCTTATAAAGGTGCCGTTGAACGTGACACTTTTTGTCTCCGCACATACAACCAGTGAGTGCCGCACACTTATGCATCGCAGGCGTTGATTGATGCCATCCACACAGCTCAAGCAGGCAAGGTGAGGCTGAAAAGACGAATGGACGGTCCCTTAACCGGGTAACTGACCTAGCATCTATATGAATGCCTTACTCTGCGACTTGTTAGAGATGGATAGAGAACAAACCGTGCGTTCAACTGAGGTGCTTGCAGACTGCCTTAGTTTGCGCTAGCATTGTATGGTTGATATACACCATGTGCCCCTGTATCTGATGCAATGTAGCTACTTCCCTTCATGTACCCCCTTGATGCTCACACACCGCCGCCATACACCATTCTCTCTTGCACAGGGCTTGCTGCACGTGTCTGACATAGTGCAGCTTCTTCCCTTTGTGTACTCCCTCACACCAGACGCCCCCCAGCAGGAAAACGCAAACGGTAGGGACCTGGTTTATGACCTCTACCCGTTCCTCTGCACTCGTTGGCCTTATATGCACGGTTGTGTATCATACATGCATCCGAGCAGTGCACACGTTATCTCTCATTAGCAATGCGGCCAATGGTGATGAATTGTTGCATAAGCCAAGTTGCAAGCCTACAATTCCACAGACTTTGTTTCTCTAACCTAGAGCAATAGGCTGGAATGATATACCTTGTACGTCAACTCTCCAGCGGCTTGGTAAAAGAGAGTGCATTCGCTGAAATCGTTGCGCAGGTTGCCCATTCAGCAGCACAGAAGAGGCAGAACTTCGATGGGTGCTGCTGCAGGCGCTGCTGCAAGCTGCACAACAACAACAAAAACAACAACAGCAACAACAACAACAACAACAACAACAACAACAACAACAACAACAACAACAACAACAACAACGACAACAACAACAGCAACAACAACAGCAACATCACCACCACCACCACCACCAACAACAACAACAACGGCAAGAACAGCACCACCACCAATCAGGCTTCTCCTGCAGTTGCACCAGTGTGCTGTCAGAGCTGCTTCCAGGTTGCTGCATTGATGGGGGACAGGAGCTCGAGGCTCGCCTGGACGTGTTCTTCCACCGTCTGCATTGGATTGCACAGGCGAGTTTGTGGGTGCACTGATTAATCAAATGACTTGTACTTGCGTTTGAGCATGCGTGCAAGCAAGCAAGCATGCTCATTAATGTGCACATCGACGATGCACCAACACAGGTGCGTGTACACATTCTGACACAAATACACGTATACATACCTATAGGCTCGAACCCAGCAGCTGCAAGAGCTGCGACGAGTGACGGTGACGGACATGTTTGCAGATAATGCGGGGATGGTGCTGCCGCTGCTACGCCAGTTGGTCAGAAGGCTTGCTCAAGGCGACACAGCCTCAGATGTCGTACAGGTTTGTGCACTTTGGACAAAAAGCAGATGAGGTGAATGGCAACCGTGCCACTGCCTTCACAAACAGGAATGCATCAGTAGAAACCAACTCACACCCAACTCACTCACATGCACGCACGTACATACAACTTACTGACAGTTTCACCTTTCAACTGGAAACACTCAAGGCCTCTTCAGGATCACTGAAAGGCCTACTTTCAAAAGGTCTGGGCCGTTTTGGATTAAATGCCGGACTCTTTGGAGCAGTCACAGGTTGGTCATGCAGCCTTTGCAATTTGTTACCAGTGATTTCCATGAGTGGCTGAACAATCTCCACAACTCGCATTCCCTGCACCGTGTTTGTTCCTCTCCAATTCATTACACATCTCCGCACACTGCAGACCAAAACTAACAAAAAAAACATACATCCCTTACGCTAAAAACATCACCGCCCCTAACTACCGTTTAAGGGGGGGGGGTGATCGATTTAATTATTTTAAAGGGGGGCGGTGAGTACGTACGTACGGTATCAGTAGATATTCAAACACAAAAGCACACTCGTGCTTGTAAGTGTTCAAAAATGTGGCAAGCTTGTACATGGACGTCTTCTTGTGTGCCTTTTTTGCTACAATCCCTTTTACACATGCGTGTGTCTAATTGGCCAGAACCCTATTTGTAGGGTTGGCCAGATCCGTATGTCAGGTTTTCAAGTAACGTATATACGTATGTATTTGCCGTATATACCGTATAATGCCGTATTCCGTATATACAGAGAAAATGAAACCTCTCAGAATTAAATAAAAATAGGGTCATTCTGCAGCTCCTGAAAAGCTACACACCTATATCCAATTTAATTGTGCCAAAAAATCAAAGTTTGAAGGGCTAAGCCGGTTTAAAGCCAAAAAGACCCCTAAATGGCCAATTCCAGTGCAAAAAGAAGCCCAAGTACTCTAGCCACCAATAAAACATTGTGATTGATGCAAAAACGTGCCTCAAAACAAAGTGGGAAGTAAAGGGAATGCTTAATTAGAGGAGTAGCAAAGGGAAGAAAATTGACCCCAAAAAGGACTCCTCCTGCTGGGATTTAAACCTGAGTCTGGGGGTGCACAATTCGAAGTACAGTTTTGCACCGTATTTTTATACAGAAATACGCCGTATAAATACGTATATACGGAAATCCGGAATTCGGATACGGCGGGGGGAGGCTGGAAAATACGGTGCATATACCGTACCGTATAATACGTATAATTATACGAATACGGATCTGGCCAACCCTACCTATATGCATATCTGCGAGTGTGTGCCCGGTACAAAATGAAAAGAAAAGACTACGCTGGCAGTGAAAAACCACTCCCCGCATTAATAAAGGGAAAGGAGCCACTTTGATACCGGGTACCGTATAACTCCTCCACCAAAAGGATAAGAAAAAATCAATGAGGATCAGGAGGGTTGCAGGCTTGACCTGGAACTGTCTCCTGATGAGTAATGATAATAGCGTGCTGGAAAGGGCACATCTGGTATGGACAAGTTTGGCAGCATAATTGACAGAATGAACATGAAGCTTGGAAGCAGGTGCCCGGTACACACACAGCAGAAATGCCACTTTAAGGGCGTATCTGCTAGAACAGGATAGCACCTGCACTCCTTATATGAGCCCTTGTTCAACTCTACATGTCTGTATCCCCAGGTGCTGTGGCTCCGAGAGCTACAAAGCTGTCCGAGTGCACTGCAGTGTTGGTGTTTGTGGTGGGGGGTATAAGCCCAGCGGACATACGCGAGGTGAATCAGTTATAGCGTAGAAATTCCAGTCTCTTCTTCAAAGATGCTCGCTGTCTTACCACTCCCAGATTTTTCTGTTGCTCAGAGTATCCACCTTTTTTATAATATGGCAGGTACGACAAGAAATGGACGAGCGACCCAGCGTGCACTTGCCTCCCCTCCTTGTTGCTGGGACCACTCTTTTAAGCTCGATGGATGTCAGCAGGCAGCTTTTCCACTCCCCATAGCTTCTTTATGCTCCTCTCTGCATAATATAATGCCATCGCTGTAACATGCTCACCTCTCATGAAGTCTGCGAAAAAAACCTAATTTCCAGAAATGGTGCATGCAAAGTCGGTTCCAGCTTGCAGGACAGACCACAATTAATGTTGAACAGTAGTTTTAATGCTTGAGTGATTCTGCCCTCTATGCACAGCTGAATAAACTGAGGTCTGTATTAGGTTAGGCAACATCGCTATACATGCCTCAGGGGGCATCTGAGCGGAAGCATGGAAAAAAGCCTGCAACCACGTCTAGCTAAACGAAAAGGGAAACGTCCATGAGAATTATGAAACGAATGTATGAAGAAAAGCGTACAAAGAAAGAGACGTTTGTTTGTTTGTTTCAAAACGTGTGTATAAAAGCCTCAGCCAGATGCATGAAACCAGAAATGCTGAGCTAGCTTCTCAGGTGCCCTTCGCACAGCCCAGAAGCATGCAGCACCACACTGACAGGCCCAAACCAGTCGGGACGTATTACTCGTCAGAATTACTGCCTTACACACCAGATCTAGAGGGGCCCCGGGGGGACAACTGAGGCGGCCTGAAATGGACCTGTTTCAATATGCTACGTACGGCAAAATTGGGAAATTCCAAATACTACTTTATTAAAGCTATCAATTAAAACGCACACACATCAAGCTGACCGTTTAAACTCACACAAGTCAACCAGCCAACTTTAATGTCATACACTGCAACATATACCTTATTTTTACTGCAGTCATTGTTGTGCCTGATTTATAGGTAATACTTTACTAAAGCGAGTGGTTGCAACTGAAATGGATTGTCATAAATCCTATAGAGTTTAAATACTATACCAGAGGGGGCTGACTGAGCCAAAAAAAAGGGTCTTTTTAAAATGTAAATTGAGCACGTGCGCCCTAAGTTGCTATGTTTAAGCTTAGCACCCAGAGGCAGGCGGCCGCGTGCTCTGAATTTTCATTTGCACCTAAGCTTGAACATAGCAACTTAGGGCGCACGTGTATGATTTTCCGCGGCGTTGACCCCACTTTTCACCACAAAATCTTCACAGAAGATCACCCACTCCACCAAATGGCATACTTTTGTGTGGTATGGTGTTGTAATAAACAAATATTGCAAAAATCAAGTGAAAAGATGAAGTGCGTGGTGATGTGGCTCAACATGTGCTGTTTTTTCTAGAAAGGCACCAAATTAGGGTTTGGGCAGTCAAGGTGGGCTTTGACCCCCGTCAAGTTGCGCACACTGTGACTTACATGGATATAAGCACATCTTCGTGCAGCTTACAATATCAGCTTTCATTTAAAGCCAGAATGGTGTCAGTTGGCTGAGTGGGCAGTAAATGGCTGGATTCAGAGTGCAAAAAGGGCACATATTTGGACATTTCCCCAGTCAGCCCCGCCCCTTTGATATTATACAACAAATATTACATCATGTTGGGGCAGCGGAATCGTGGAGTGCGCATTCTAAAACCCACTGCCATCTTAATTTTGCTGCAACGCCATTGTTGTGCCTGATTTTTAGCTAGGTGCTACTTCATCAAAGTTAGTGGTCTAAACTGAAATGGATCAGGCCATAAATCAAGGAGGGTCTACCTATACATACACAACAAACCTTATATCATGTTGGGGCAGTGGAATTGTGGAGTGCGCATTCTAGACCTATTGCCATCTTATTTTTTATCGCAACGCCATTGTTGTGCCTGATTTTTAGGTGCTACTTCATCAAAGCTAGTGGTCTAGACTGAAATGGACCAGGGCATTAATTAAGTAGGGTATATACATTATACAACAAACCTTATATCATGGTGGAATTGTGGAGTGCGCATTCTAAAACCCACTGCCATCTTATTATTCCCATTGTTGGCCTGATTTTTAGGTACTATTTCATTAAAGCTAGTGGTCTAAAATAAATCAGGCCATAAATCCAGTAGAGTTTATATCTTTTACACCTTACACAACATACCATGTGTCAAGTCGGGGCAGTGGAATTGTGAAGTGTACATTCTGAAATCTACTGCACATCTTAATTTTACTGCAAGGCCATTGTTGTGCCTGATTTCCAGGTACTACTTCATTAAAGCCAGAGGCCACAACTTCAATGGATCAGACATGAATCCACCAGCTTGCATGAAACAAATAAGGGGTACCAACAATAAATTTCCGAAAGTCATTATAGGGTACTTCGAAAAAAATAGCCATTCTACTGCCTGCTCCACTCAAGCTTGGATATTACCTTGTAGCAAATATCATAACCATAACGTTCAAGTAAGCATTGAGCTGGTAGGCCACTAGGGGGACCAGTCCTCAAACATGTAGGTGTTGTGAAGAAGGAGAGGCACGCCCCTGAAATGCAGGGGGACGAGATGTTACGTGCAAAATATGTACCCAGTAATACAGAGAATCGACATCAAATCGGTAACTTTTCACCACGCAACAAGAGAGAGAGAGAGAGAGAGAGAGAGAGAGAGAGAGAGAGAGAGAGAGAGAGAGAGAGAGAGAGAGAGAGAGAGAGAGAGAGAGAGAGAGAGAGATCTTGAGGTCCTATTAGTGCCGAGGCAAGGAAACAACAAATGATGGACAGCACTTGCAGGCTGCTTTTATAGTGCATTATTGATGCTGAATTAGTTACACTCTCAACTTAACCATCATTGCATTTTGCCTATCTTTTTTGACCCAGGGTGGCTATTTGCCATATAATGATTCGACTTTGTTGGTTTCCCCTACAGGCCTCTTGTGCCGGTGTGTCCTTTTATACATTAAAAACACAGTAAGGTGCTGAAATTTTGGTAAGGCTTCGCACCTGAGGTGCATCATGCGTTGGAAGCTTCCAACGCAGGGGTAGCTCCTTATGACAGAGTGCTGTGCAAGGCCTGTACAGGATAAGGGAGCAGCTTATATTATTTTTAGGCTGAGGCACTTGAATGCCATGTGCAGGTGCTGCTGCTGCCAAAATGGGCCTCAATGCTGTGCGGTGCACGTTGAGCTGTGGCATTATCACTCTTTGTGTACGTATTTGTGCGTATGTGTGTGGGTGTGTGCGTGTGTGTTTGTGAAGAAAGAAATAAATAGGTCCAGCGCGGGTGACAGCAAGCATATTGACCTTGTGTTGTAAATGAGAAAGCACTCAAAAAAGAGCCAATATGACAAGCTTTGCAAGCCCAAGATGGCAATGATATTAAGGGCTTATATAGAAGCGCATCTCAACCTGTGAATTGTTGCTATCATACCTAAGCTCCTGTTTACCAGGCAGCACGTCAAAGTCCACATCCACTATCACCTCCTCAGAGGTACCCAGGATAAGTGCTCGGATACCAAGTGCAGCTGGGGCATACATTGTCAGGGTGAGAGCGCTTAAAAGTGAAAAGCCGTCAAGGCTGGGAAGCGAAGGGTTGCTGCTGCTGCTACTGCTACTGTTTCCACTGCCTGTGCTGCTGAGGCTGGTACCACCTACCCCATTGCTGCTGCTGAAGCTGGACAGACACACGGGATGCATGCTGAGCACTGTGACTCTTTGATCTGACTCCGCTCCCACCTTGTCACCTACAGCTGGGTGCAAGCTGTCAAAGCGTACTCCGCCAGGCTGATCGCCATTAGGTAGGGCACCCATCAGCAGATCTTGCATGGCAAAATGAAAGGCAAAGGCATCACTATTTCTGCTGCCGCCGCTGCTGCTGCTGCTGCTGCTGCTGCTGGTATCTTCTGGAGTGGAAGGTGGGTTGATGCTGTTTGCAAACATGAACAACTGCACACAACCACGAAAAGCTGTGCTGCTGAGGGCCCATTCTATGTTTGCATTGATTGACTGGTGCGCTTGGAGCTGGGCAGCAGCACAGCCAACCAGGGAGGTAGACATCTGGTGAGAGTAGGTGGCAAAGGAGCCTGGGTGCTTCTGCACCTGCAAGGCAATGTAATTCAAAGTCAGTGCGAATTGGTGCAACTGTGCAACATAACTACACAAGCAGAGCACATTGACTTTTTTGAAGGCAAATTGACCTTTATGAAGGCAGTGGGCGTTGGGTGAGACCACATCGTAGGTGGAAAGGCAACCCTGGGCTATTTTGCCTGTGCAGTCACATTTTGAAGTTGCAGTTGCAGTTCAAGCAAGACAAATGTGACCACCAAAAAAGCATTAGTGCAACTTCTAATCCCATCATCGGCACCTGAGTAGTAGAGCATTGCATTGCCAGACTTATCTTGACACTAAATTAAGAAGGCCGAAACTGTGACTGGTACAGCTTGCTAGACCTGCTCTGCACCTGTGCAGGACTTGATCTTGGCTGGGCTGCACGTCACCTTTGATGTGACTTACTGGTGTAGCACTGTGCTCTTTGTGGGTCCCTGCACTGCTGAGCAACGGCTTACCCAAAGCCGACCGTTGCTCTGACTGCACTCCTCCATGTTTGTTGTGCAGTGGTGTAGCGTGCTGGAGGCCTATAACCTGTTGTGTTATCGCTGTTTATTTACAGAGAGAGAAACAGACTCAGCAGGAAACCAAAAGACACTGTAGTAACTAACTATCTGCTAGACTGCCTGATTCCTTACACCAGCCTCGTATCTCATGTTACGCAATGGCTCAGGGACATGCAGGTGCGCACAAGTGATATTGACATGCAGGTGCGCACAAGTGATAATGACACGCACTGCAGAGATGGATGACCTGCTGCTCACCCATTTGAACAAGGAGACCCACAGAAAGAAGAATGCAACGGTTCCAGTGTCTTTGCTTCCAACAAAATTGCAGGGTTGTTTTTGGCCCATGCACAGCACTGCAGAACCTGTGTGGAGATGAGGCCAACTCGGAACACCAGGGCTTTCCAGCACCAAAGCTTGCGTCCTCCCCATGTCCTGTGTTAGAGTAGGACACAGACATTAAACAATTTTATTGGGTGCAGGTTCAAAAGAAGGAACAGGCATTCCATTCCATTCGCGTCGTGACATCCCGATGGTATAATTCATAAGGACCAACAAACTAGGGCCCTAGAATTGCCCAAACAAAGGGTAAAGAACACAATATTGACGCTCGAGCTGGGAAAGAAGAGCAGTTGCAAATACCAAGGATATATAAATATGGAGAAGCACAAAATAAATACAGGTAGAAGCAAGAGTGATAGAGATTCCATTGTAATGCACTGGAGTTTAGAAGTTACTGAAACTGATCAGCAGTTCTGTGCAAATTTCAGGAAAGAGCAGCCACCCGAGTAGCAAGTGCAGACATCCAGTTCAGTTTCGACTTCCAGTTTTTGGGCCACTGCACTGAATAAGAGCGTCAAGTGGAGTTCCAGTCAAAACATAACAGGCTGCTGTCAAGTTCTGCATGTTGAAAACCAGTTTTGGGGAAGCTCGTTTCCCTCCGTCGGCACCCTTTTCTCTAAAATAAATGACCCAGAATGCCGTATTCTGGCCGGCTACTGGACCGTTATTCTCCCTTATTGTCACGATGGTATTACTTAATAGGAGAGCAACATTAAGATATAAATGGTCCAGATTAATCAGCATGTAAAGTGGCGTGACGAATCGGCGTACAATTTTTAGGTGCTGAACTTGCCTTTATGTGATAGTGCTCTGCATAACAATTTCTTACCAAGCTGGCAAATATGATTGTGAAATGTCAGAATTTGAAGAAGCATGCCAGGTTAGACCTCATTCAGCCCCCTCTAGGAAATAACGCAAACTGCTGGCATGGTGTTTTGTAGTTCTTGTATAGTTGATGCAGAGATAGATACATTATACAGTCATACAACATCCCTTTTAAGTAAGTTAACAGAAAGTGTCATTATGAAAATCATTTGGTTGGGACGCAGAGCCCAGCACACCACCATGGGTACTGCTTGACTGTTCCTTGGGAATGTGTTGAATACCTCGCCTGTGTGATTTTGTTGCAGACTTGATGAAATGTTAGCTGGTTGCATGAGAATTGTCACATCCAGACCAAAACCTCCAAGGCTGTGGAGTGGATATTTGTTATGCTACTAGAAACGGCCAGAAGAAACATTTGTCTATTTTCCTAGTACAGTAAACAGGAGCTTTTTGACAGGCAAATGCTTAGAAAGCCTACCTTGAAAAGCAAAGCATGACAACAAGCGTCATGATGCTTCCCAACTGGTTTACACGAGGGCAAAATCTCTGACAGAAAACGCTACCTGAAATGGCAAATGTCAGAATGAAGGCGTGAAAGCACCTATTTTTTTACATCATGAGGATTATCTGTTTAAATCTGTCAGATCAAATCACCGTCTCTGCCAAGTACAGGTCTCAGCAAAACAGATAATAAACAAATATACTCAAAAATACAGAGAAAAACATCCTGAACAGGGAGACCAGAAGCTGCATTGAGGTGGAAGGAAGAAATGCGAGATCCTAAGGAGATTAGAGTTGGGAAGAAAAAGGAGAGAAGGTCAGACGTTTTACTCTTTGTACTGCAAATCCAGAGCTTAGATGCTGCACAAATAAACCCGGTAATAATGTATTTTGGGGTCTTAGAAGGAATTTGTTTCACCAAGTGGGCGCCAGCGACAAATCGTGTGGTGAGCTGGTTAGTTGGTTGATAGCTGTAATCTGTCTTCTTTAAACATCTGAGTGATCAATCTTTTAGGTAAGTCTAACTTCTGGATTTAACAGTAGTGGTGCGTGATCGATTGACAAGCAACATGTGCGCAGTCTGAAAGGTACCATTAGAGGAAAGGAGATCCTGTATTGTTTTGGGTCTCTGAATCAATTTGTATGCTATCTCATATTAACATGCAACATATTGAGACCAAGAGTGCCTGTGCAACGATCCTGGCTCCGGGATGGAGCAGCGGTGCAGCAGTTAACCAAAGGCAAGTAGCAGAGACAGACGAGGATGAGCAGAGAGCGCACAGGCTCGAGGCAGGGAATTAGTAGAAGCGATATGGACTAGCCACAGCCACAGATGCAAACCCATTCTTCTGATGGACAGTTTTTAAACCTTGGAAGCCTCTTCTTGGTCCATAGGTTATCAATAAGACTAAGATTAGCTAATGATCTAAGTATGATGTCTGGTTCAAGACATAGAGCATTGCCAATCGCGTGCGCTCACGCTCTGCTATAGAGGCGTAGAATGCACTGTTATTAGTGCTTGTGGATGATGCTGGGACTGCTGCAGCAAGGGCAGCAGTAGATGAGCCGCCGTGCACATGCGATTCTTTGATCTTAGTAAGATGCCGCCTCCTTGACAGCCACGCACTGCATCCAGCATGATGAGCCTGTTGTTGCAGATTGTTTTGCATATTATAATGGAAGATAGAAGGTATTAAGGTGCGTGTATGAATAGTGTCGTACTGCAATGTTGGACGAGACTGCTGGTCGTCGTGGGTACGTCGGTGGTGCAACTCACCAGCGCTGCATAAAAACGAATGACAAGAGGCAGATTTTGAATGTATTTTAGGATGAAGTTTTAATTATGGCGGCCAGAATGATTTTTGCGATAAAGCGCACACATTAAAAACCCATTAACGCATGGAATGAGGCTTTTTGAAGAGGGTGTGCGTACTTTTAATAATCTTAGCAGTTGCTGCTCACCACCCCCACTACCCTTGCATTCCAGACAAAAACAAGTTGCAGGGCATCCTGGGGAGTACATTGAAGAGCTCCTGGTACTCATTTAATGGTGGACAAACGACACTCTTCCACGGTTCTATTTCGTTTGCATCGCAGGATGGCGCGCCGCCGCGCGGTGATGAAATATTTACAAGGTCCGGTCGCGACTGCTAGGGCACTACTTTTTCATAAAAAGCAATCTACCACTTCGCTTCGCTGCACCTACCCCACTTTTTGCCGGCAAACATACAAGCCTACGCAACAAGCCCCCCTTCTGAGCTTTGTAAGTTTGGTTTGACCAGGAACCCACCTGAGGAAGATTTTTGGACTGAGGAATTATTTTTGTGCAAAAGTGCTACATTCCGGTATGTTGTTTTGACTACCCTGAACCATTACAAGTGGGAAAATGATGAGAACGACAAAAGGCGCCGGCCCACACGTGGACTACTTGCCAAACACATTGATTATTCCTACAGTTATCATACAATTTAGATATACAAAGAAAGCTCGTACAAATGGTGAGATTTATTTTCTGGACCGTCTGAGGCGGTCATCGCACGAAGCTGCACGAAGGGTCATTCAAATCTTGGAAAACGTGATTTTCACCAGGATTGCACACTCTGGCCCTGCTCCGCTTTGGCCCTTCCAGAAACTGATGATTTCCCAGGCTACAGTTTGTCTTCAAGGGTTCACTAATTTCTAAAGATGTATGGCGATTCCTCTTTAAAATTGCCGTGAGAGCAGGTAAGAAGCTTTTCAAGGACCTCATGCATACGGGTGACAACCTATCTCACAGAGCAGGTGTGGTTACTAAGTACTGCTAATTTTTTTTGTTTAAATCAGCAAGTCAGCATTCCAATACATTCTCTGGGTGTTGTCCCAAACACCCTTTGCCCTTGCTGTTACAGTCACACCTGCATGCTCAGATTTGTGTGATTCGGCCATTTTGGTTTGAGTGCAGATCAAGCCTTTTTATTTCCTTGTAAATAATTCCACCGCCATCTAACGATGCAAACGGAAAAAAGTTATGTCCGGAAATAAGGGTACTTTAAGGAACACCTGCATGCTCAGATTTGTGTGATTCGGCCATTTTGGTTTGAGTGCAGGTCAAGCTGCCTGTCTGGGCCAGGTAAATGGACAGGAAAGTGAATACAATCTGTGAAAATTTTGAGCCGTGTTGGAAAGTAAACAATGATTGTTGATCAATCTTGATTAAGGCCAGAAAAAGTATGCACATAACAGCAATGTTTTTCGTGCAGGGAAGGGGGGGGACTAAAAGGCGGACTCCGCTTTGCTGTCGGGTGGGTGGATGCTACGTGCTAATTCACAAATTATTATCGAATGAGTATGATCAAAAACTGCTAGCAGTAACTGCATCCTCTGCGAGATGGTCGTCGCCTGCTGCAGCCAGTAGGGAGCAGCTGCTTTGCGTTTTCAAAATGATTATGAATAATAAGCTTCAGGATGTAATTTTTACACGTACGTAACCATGCAGTAACTATACGTAACTATACGTAACCATAACCATACTAACCATACTATACTATCTAATGCTCTCATTCCTTTTTATTATCTATTCCCTGGTATTCTCTTAAGCGCGTACTAAGCGTAACGATCCCACCAATAGTTGAAACTAGATGCCTCACAGTCTTGCAGGCACTGCCCACTGCTGCCTAGGAGCATTCCACGGAGCTTATTAGAACGACTAAAGCGTCTTGACAAACGCGTGTGACTCTCCTAGCCATGACAGTATGGGTTATTTTCGTCCTCACGTTTTCTTCTTCCTTTTCTTCCTCCAAAGCAGCTGCTGATATTACTGGACCATTTCACAAAGGTATATACACATATATGTGCACAGAGTATTTTGCAGAAGGGGGTATGTGCTTGTGCGTGTGCGTGTGCGTGTGCGTGTGCGTGTGCGCGTGCGTGTGCGTGTGCATGTGCGTTGTGCATGTGCGTGTGCACGTGCGTGCGTGTGCGCGTGTGTGCATGTGTGTGTGTGTGCACGCGTGCGTGCGTGTGTGAGTGTGTGCATGTGTGTGTGCGTGTGCATGTGTGTGTGTGTGTGTGTGTGTGTGTGTGTGTGTGTGTGTGTGTGTGTGTGTGTGTGTGTGCGCGCGCGCGAGCGTGTGTGTGTGAGTGCGTGCGTGTGTGTGTGCGTGTGTATGTGTGTGTTTATCTGTGTGTTTGTGTGTGTGCTTATGCACGTGAGCACACGTGAGTATGTGTATGTAAATGTGGATATGTGTGCATACGTGCATGTTTGCACTTGTGGTTCATGCAAATGAAGTCCTCTGGTGTATGGAGATAATCTGACAGTGATCCATTATTACTGCAGGTAGCAGGCAGCTGCTGCTGTCACTCTGTGCCTCAGCAACACTGGCTGGCAATGATGCAGATATTGCACTGAATTGTCCCAGTCCTCCTCCACCAATTTTGCCTCCACCGATCGCTCCTCTAACACCCCCAATTCCACAACCACCTCCACCACTGCTTCCCGGCCCTCCTCCTACCTTTTCCCCTCCCCCTCCCCCTCATCCCTTCCAACCTCCACCTATCCCTTCATCTCCTGTACCACCTCCTCCCAGCCCCATCCCTCTATCTCCACTGCCTCCTCCTCCCCACTCACTCCTCCCACCATCGCCTAGTCCTACATCACCCTCACCATCCCCATTCCTGCCAAGTGCGTATTTCTCCCTCTGAACCTGATTGTACGTCTGCATTTGCTGTGATATTCAAATGCTCACCCAAGTCAATCAGAGATCATTGCTGACAGAGTCACATTAGGCTGCCTAAAAAATGTTTTCCGTATACTGCAAAAAATGAGGCCACAAAGGCCGAGCAACAAATTAGATCCTGCATACAAGTACGAGAAGTCGATGTTGTAAAAGCAAAGCAGTAAGCAGTTGGATAAGGCAGCAATGACATGATTTTGAACAAAAACTGGCTCAGATGAACGTTGGAGGCGTTAAAAATGCTGTAGGCATCCCACACTTGTCTGCACAAAAGAACACACTAGCGATTCCAAAGCAGGAATCCCTTCATCACTGCAATAACTATCCCTGAAAGTACAAGTGGGCGACATGCAATACTTTCTTAGTCGAGGTAAGAAATACGCACATACACCATCTCAAGGTTTGACCTCTGGAAGAGCGTATAACTGTTGTATCAGCCTTTACCACAACATTTGTTTTTTGAGGAATCTGTTGCATTTTTGTGGAAGCATTTTGTATCCTTCCTTTCCCTGTTGCGCAGGCCCCCCTTTGCCTGCACCTTCCCCACCAAGCCTTTCACCTCCTACTCCTCCGTCTCCTGTACCACCACCTCCGAGCCCCTCTAGTATGTTTTTTTTTCCACACACATAAAAAGAAAGTGTGTCTCTTTTCACTGCAAGATATTGGATATCGCAGTTACTTCATCTTGCAAGCCACGAGGAATTTAGCCAATGGAATTTAGCCAATGGAATTTAGCAATTTGCTTTACCAGAATAATGTAACACGGTACCCTGTCACACAAATAAAATGTTTTAAGGCACAAGAACGTATGCGTTGAAGGAAGTCAACTTATTGCCTTTGTCCTTGTACACTTCCACTTACGTTCAGGCTCCATATCACCACCCACACCAGGGCCTCCCACACCCAACTCTCCTCCTCCCCCTTCAGCTCCATCTCCAAACCCTCATCCACCCTCTCCCTCACCGGCTTCTCCATTACCCCCTTTGCCACCTCCTTCCTTCTCTGGATGGTGAGTGAGAGAGGTATCTACCTGTGGTTGAGAGTAGGGTGAGTTGCACCGCTTACATCATTTGTAGGGTTAGCCATAGCCGTAAATGGGATTGCTATATACGTATTTATGTATAAGTGTGCCATATGAATCGATTATATACGTACAAACCGTACATAAACTGTGTACATGGCAAAAGTTCGACCTTCTTAAAGTTAATTAGTAGGGGCAGGAGGGTGTAGGAAGCATAACTTTGGACGACA
>Ga0307968_1000217_pt1:0-32500 | contig 37569 bp, 48 predicted proteins | sample OrgLakmetagen650_FD_201834 | JGI IMG/M metagenome (GOLD analysis project Ga0307968, IMG submission 201834) | Saline water microbial communities from Organic Lake, Antarctica - #650 | ecosystem: Environmental > Aquatic > Non-marine Saline and Alkaline > Saline | place: Antarctica: Organic...
CCTGATGAATTTCAGGGGGGGGATTTGAAAACGAGCAAGAAAAGTGGTGGATATGGTAATCGAGGATTTTAAAAATAGTAGGGGAATTTAAAAAGTAGTAGGGGGGGGGGATTGAAATAATTGCATGAAAAGGGGTGGTTATGGAAATTGAGGCTGACTTCAGTAAAAACTAATAATGCGTGCCACCCACAGTGTTATGTTGCTGCGGTCTGCTTGGGTGCATACACACATGAATATTGTTGAGATAGGTTTGTATGATGGACGACACATATAATTACCAGGTAAATGCACCACCCATGCTCCTACAGACTGTTTAGAGAGCATGCTTCATCTTGCTGGTGAGGGGCGCATGCACACCCCTCAGCCACCTTTCTCGCACACAGCACGAGCTCGTTCGTCCAATGCTTTATCTCACGCATGCAAACAAGCATGTGCCCCCTGCACTATGCGCGCGCACGCACACACACACACGTACACACACACATATTTACACACACAGGGTATCACACAAGAGGTGGGGCGTGCCCACTTTGAGACGGTGAAGCATCGGTATACCGTGCTGGACGCCCCAGGCCACAAGAACTACGTGCCCAACATGATTCAGGGCGCATGTCAAGCAGATGTGGCCATCCTGGTCATTTCAGCACGAAAGGTGCGTGTGTGAGCAAACGGCTTGATTTCACGCAAACTGTGTCCTTTGTGAGTGCCTGTGTGCATTCATTGGTTTGTGCGTGTCTGTGCGTAGAGTGTGTGTGAAGGCATACTTGTCCTCACTATGGGCAATGTTGCACATCCTCTAGACATGGACTTCCATCATCATCACATGAATGGCATACCTTGGTAGAATTGCTCAGCGGTGAAGCACTCAGTTTGTACCAAAGATCCGAAGAAAAAAGCAGTGACACACATGTACTGAGCAGGGACACACCTGTACCAAGCGGGGACCGCACTGTACTGCCCCTTGTTAACTCAAACACAAAAGGAAGAGCGCTCCCTCACCTGGACTTACAGCCCCTTGTGTTAACTCAAACAACAAAAGGAAGAGCGCTCCCTCACCTGGACTGTCCACACCTGTCTGTTCACTACTCGCCCCTGTTGTCACACGAATGCAATACTTGCAGGGAGAGTTTGAAACGGGCTTTGAACGTGGAGGGCAGACACGAGAGCACGCGCAGCTAGCCAAGACCCTGGGGGTGAAGCAGCTTATCATCGTGGTCAACAAACTGGACTGTGCGTCGGTGGCCTTGGAAGATGGTGCGTGCGTGTATGCGTGTGTGGTAAACCTTTGGAGGTTGCCCTACTACTGCTGTTGATTTCCAAGAGCATAATGCAAGCTGGGAAATGTCTTTTGTTATACAGACAGAAAACAGTGAACTAGTAGTTTACGTCAGGGCAGAAAGTGGGCTAGTGGAAGTGGGAAATGAAAAATTGACGGAATAATAACACGCAACAGGTCCTCCTGACGGCACCATTATTGAAAGTCTGATTTGCAAGGTCTTTGCGTGTGCATTTGAACCTAAGCATGAATTGCTGACGTAATTTTCATCCAACAAAACCTGGATTTGTTCACTTGTTTGCTCCAATGCTAGTGTAGGTATTGTACCTTACCTATGCGTATGCATGCACACACGTATACCAACACGCACACATATGCATACACGCACAGGATCTTGGGATAAAGAGAGATATGACACCATTGTGGAGAAGATGACTCCCTTTATCAAGGGCTGTGGCTACAACCTCAAGAAAGAGGTGAGCGCCTGAGCATGGATTTTGCCTGGAAGCAATGTAGCAGTAGTATGGTTTTGTCATTCTGAAAGGTCATTTTGCAGTCTAGTTGATCTACCATTTTAGGACTTGGACACCCTTATCTACAGCTGTGGTCACTCCTCCTTTCTATTCCCCTACTGCCTCTTCTTTCTCAAAGTCCCTCCCTGTCACTGGTGCTCAGCCCTGTCCTGTCTTCACCCTTCTTCACTCCCTCGTACATACACACACATACACACACATACACACACGCACATGCTCACACATACATCCATACGCAACACATCATCAAGACACACAAAAACACATAGAGACAAGCCTTTACCTTCTTGCGCACTCCCAAATCCGCTGCCCTGCCCCCTCCTCTTTTCCCTTGCCTGCAGGTCCAATTTCTGCCCATCTCTGCGCTGTACGGTCACAACATCAAAGACGTGGTGCCGAAAGAAAGGTGCAGCTGGTACGAAGGGCCCCCCCTGTTCGAGGTGCGCACCATCCATGATTTCCTTCTGTCTCTGTGTTCCAGAATCGCACCATAGGATGCACAGATCAGTCCTCTGAATGACTCGGAAAGGAGTGATACAGGATAGCCTGCTAGAGGACTGCATCTCACCACTGTCCTTGAGCGTTGTGTTGTGCGTTAGCCTTGCAGGATGCAGGAACACTTGCTTCAGCGTTGCATGCAGCATTACATGGAATGAGGCTTATGTTTGTTTAAGGATTCCAGCCTGAGAGGCCTGTCAATGATGGCCTTCATCTAAATTCCCTATATTTTGTCACGTACACACCAGCTTGAGTACTTGCACACAAACAGGAAACACAAGCATGTCCATATGCAAGAGTTATTGAACATAACCCCAGCCCATACTCTAACCCGCACATACGCGCGCAGATGTTGGATGCCATTGATTCCACCGACCCCAACCCCCTGGCCCCTGTGCGCTTGCCCATTGTGGATAAGTGGCGCGACATGGGCACAATCGTGATGGGCAAGATTGAGAGTGGATTCATGCGCCAAGGGGATGTTTACTTGCTCATGCCTGCCAAGTACGTGCGTTTGTGGGTGTGGGTGTGGGTGTGGGTGTGGGTGTGGGTGTGTGGGTACATGTGCATGTGGTGCCTTGTGGGTGTGTTGCGCGTGCAGTAGGCCTCCGTGGCTGTTGTGACTTTACTCTGGCAAGTGCTTGTCCACTGTCGTAGGCCCAAGGTGTGGCAGGTGTATGCGCCAAAGCATGTTGTGCCCTTGCTCTTGAGCAGCTCCTGGTTAGGCTGGCTGAGTGTGTAGGGCAGTGTGTTGGGCAGCGTAAGGGACAGCCTTTAGGGGGAAGGGCATTTCTGTTGGGTTTGCCGTGCTTGTGAAGTTACGGTATCACTTTTGTGATGTTAACGTGTACAGCGGGTCACATTAGGGATGTATACAGCCCCCAATTGGACGTGCCAAGGTGGTGCACGTGCTGCTTTGTCACACCGAATGGTTGCCTTTGCATGAAGATGGGTTCAAGTGTGCCATAGCTACAAGGCTCAAATGCTCTAGGAACTTTGCCCTTTCAGGTGCTCATGTTCAGTAATTCATTGCAGACAAGCTTGTTTTCCCACCAGCTGGCAGTCCACAAACATGCAGCTATGAAACATTGGACTGCGTGGATTGCTTATGCAGGTTAAAAATGAAGATCGAGGCCATTTACCGGGACGAGAAGGAAGTCACGAGCACGAGGAGTGGAGAAAACCTGAGATTACGAGTCACAGGTGGGTATCTGACCGAAAGTACTCGCCTGTACGCTCGCCTGTACGCTGCCAGGCCCTAAGCTGCGCGGTTGCTGCTTGCTTTGGGGTCTGGTCACGGACGTGCATGGGGTGCCCGCAGACTTCCTCTTTCACGCGCGTTTGTCATTCCCATCATCAGAAAAAGTAAACCTAAGCTCTGACTCCAGACCAGGTGTAAAAAGATGGAAGGGAGATGATGGTGCCTCTCCGATGAAATGCAAGCGTCGGTGTGGTGTGTGCTTATGCTTAAAAAAGTGTGTGCTTATGCTTAAAAAAGGGATACACAAGTGCTTGCGCAGCAGAGTGACTTTCCTAATGGATACGCCTGTGCTGCTCTGCTTGCACACTGCACAAGACCTTATGATTTGTCTGTGTGTTGCTGCGTTGTTGTGGCAGTCCAGCATGGTTCCTGCCTGTGAAAAAGTCGATGTATGCATACGCAACAGCTGAAAGGTCTTCATCCTCAATTTCAGGATGCTGCTTATCAAAGCGGCGGGAACACTGCTGCTGTTCTTGTGCTGTAATTATGAAAGGGTGTCTGCCTGGGGATGGTCTAAAGAGCCTGCCTAGGGATGGTCAAGCACGTGCCGAGATATCTCTGCTGAAATCCTGGAGACAAGCAGGCGCCTTAGTGTATAGTTGTATAACCCAATACAATAAATGATCATGTGACCTTAAACGCAGTGTAGTCTTATTTTAATAATTAGGCCCAGTACACTGCACTTCTGTGTTGACTTGTTTCTGAGATGCGTGCACTTGCTCTTACAACACGCAGGCGTGGAGGAGTCGGATATCATGCAGGGCTTTGTGATCAGCAGCTTTAAAAACCCCGTACCCATGTGCACCCAATTTGAAGCGCAGCTCATGATTGTGGAGCTGCTAGAGCACAACCCCATATTCACGGTCAGTGCAACTGCCAACTTCAAACTAGTTCTGCAATAACCACGTGCTTAAATAGCATACTCAATTCGCAGACTACCAGAAAACCCTCATAGTCCATGCTAGTGTGCAGCACTGCATGAGCAGGCGCATTGGTGCGTTTCACTTTGCGAGGGCGTGCTTGAGGGCATGATCACGATATGTACATAAGCCCTTCCAATTTCAGACACATGCCATCACGCGCACATGGCACTCACGCAATAGTAACGGTGCAGGTCGATAAATTTGTGTGTTACAAAATTTTCTAACAGGAATGCTTTTCCCAATAAACATGGTCATTCGCTGTCAAACTACGCACAAAAAGGGACGAGGGAAACCTTTTGCTTGCTCTAGCACATCAATCATTGCATGCATTCGTCAATGATTTGTGGCAGTATCTGCTGGAGTCTGTTGGTTCTAGAAGCACAATCATCCTAGCAAAGCAAGAGCAGTTGCAAAGGGTTATCTGCATCAGTTCATGTACATTTTGTGTTTGCTAACAATCGCACATCAATCTGCACACAGGTCGGCTACAAGAGCATCCTGCACATTCACGCGAGCATGGAGGAGTGCGAGATTACCAAGATGGTGGCAGAGGTGGATATGAAGACAAAGGAGCACAAGAAGGCGCGCTTTGTGAAGCAAGGGGGCATGTGCATCTGCCGCATCTCAGTGGACAAGCCCATCTGCTTGGAAACTTTCCAGGTGCGCAGAGTCTGCACGCTTGTGTGCATGCTATCACACGTATATTATAGACAAGCACGTGTAAATGAAAACACACACAAAGACGTACAATGATTGATTGTCAACTGACCTTAGGCACCAATTTATTGATATGTAGTAAGCACACTCCCAATTCATATTGTTGAGGACATGAACAATGTGTTCTTCAGAGAAGTCATCTTAAGATGGGATACGTGTGGTCAATCCTCTCATCTTTTCCTTGCCCTTCCCATTGCTGCAGGAACTGGCTGCTATGGGTCGCTTCACTCTTCGTGATGAGGGCCGCACCATTGCCATTGGCAAGGTTACCAAGCTTCCCAAAACCCATTAGTGTTGAGGGTGTATGAATGACAGCGCCATCGCGCTAAGGCGTAACTAGACGTTACTAGCGCCTACGGGGTTAGTAATGAAAGTGCCCCCCCTCTATCATTCCATTCCCTACTTCAGGCATGCACAAAAGGCGTCTGGAGCATGATGGCGGAATACGTTTCAAGACATTTATGCATGCAGTGTGTCTGCTCAACTATTTTATTCATGTGTAGAGGTAACTCCTTTTTCCACAAGACCAAGTCTGTGTTCGGTTACACAAATACTAGAGTGGCTGAAGCCAATGAAAGCACATCATGTACAGCAAAAAAGAAATACCTGCAGTCACAACTAGAATTGGAGCCGAATCTAATACAACTGCCGTGACGTTCTCTACCATGAAGACGTACATCATAGTCACAAGGGTTGACCAGACGTACTCACCAGATGTACCCGCTTGATCTCAGCGGGGCCTTCTTTCCTTGTTTGTGTACATTCAACCAAACTACAACAATGAAGATCTGAACACAAATCCTCTTCCTTTGCAGCAATGACCTCCAGCTTGGTCTTGTGCATGAGTCTGGCATACAGCGAAATTCTCCCAACCATCAATTTAGACAATCAATTACGCCATCAAAATCATTCGCCAAAGCAAATGTGAATCTATGTATGTCAGCAAAAACCGGCAGAAAGCCGCCTCTCTTCTGTACAAGAAGAAGTACATCATGTGCACACAACCCAAACCTAAGCTGCCTAGTGTGCGCAAGGCAGGCCCTATTCATGAAGAGGTGGCCGCGTGAGCCCTACAGAGGTCCTTGAGTTTTCCCTGCTTGGTATGGCAGACGAAGGAACGGATGCAGTCCCAGAACCAGCACCACCTGCTGAAGCAGCTCCAAAAAGAACATGGCAGGAACGACGAACTGAGGCATGTCTGCTACCGCCTGCTGCTGCTGCTGGTTGTTTGGTGTCTGGCGCATCAAATAGAGCTGTGCATGAAGAACGGCCGACGCTTGAGACTTTCTTCTGCAATGCATCAACAGTGCGTGCCTTTTCAGCAGCGTCCTGCGTGTTTAGGCCATAGGCATACATGATAAGTTAGCTTTGTGTGTCTGTGTGTGTGTGCGTGTGTGTGTGTGTTTTCTATTTGTGTGTTTGCATCCAAAGGTAAGCTCGTGACACACCTCCTCATGACGTTTGCAGCGCTCCAAAAGACCGGTTATCTGCGCATCCTTGCCTAGGCGCATGGCCTCCCATGCCTTGAGCATCTGGTGCAGCTCCCTACCAAATGTAGGGTTTGCACACATGCAGTTGTTGGGTGAGTTGGTGATAAAAAGCGTCTGTGCCTGCAACTTTCTACAAAGAAGTAGCGTGTACAACTGGGGAATTTTTAGCACATGTCTAAAATAGACATACTACCTCCTGAACCCTCAAAAGTCAGCAAAAACCGAGCAGATTGCATCGTGTGAAGGACATACATAGGACAGGAGCTTTTTACAGGCATGCGCACGCAAGCAAACACCAACCTGATTTCTGCTCCCTTCCTGTCCAGCTGCTCTTGTAACGCCCTGCAGGCTAGATTGGATTCCTCAAGCTCAGCCTGCGGGGCATTAGTTGCAGAAACAGGTACAGATATTAAAGCCAGGCTCCCTCGTTGTGTCCTCTGTATGTCGTAGGACAAAGCTAGCGTCAAGGCCAAGGTTGTGTCGTACTTGCATTTAAAACCAAGGATGCAAGGACCAGTCTTCACTTCTACAACGTAGCCAATTGTGGAACGCATCGCAATGTTTGAAAGGTTCTGGCCACAACAATAAGTGAGCAGGCGCATTCTTCAATATGATCTCTTTCATCCATGCTTGTCATGCAGTGATTTAAATAGATTCTTTTGTCCATACCTGTGCTGCGCCAAGCTGTTGACTTATTTCCTTTGCCTGACGAGAGGACTTGCTGACGTCTGTGTCTTGCTGCTGCTCCAATCCTTTCAGGCGCTCCTGTTGGGTGCAGGGACGAAAAAATACATCACATTTGTATACGCTTTACATGCAAAACTTCCGCACAAGAAATATGCAAAGCACGCTGAAGTTGCGAATGCCCACCTGCGTTGCAGCGTGGTTTTGGCGAGAAATTGACAGAGCCTCCTGCAGCTGTGAGGCACGCACGGCTGCTGCTGCACAGTCGCTCTGCTTGGCTGCCAGCGCTGCCTGCAGCTCATCACACTTGCGGGCCAGCACATCCTGTGCAGCTGCGAGCCGTCCACCATCGCGCTCCTGTACGCACAGACACAAGGAGCAGAGGCAGCGTGAAGCTAAGCACACAAGCGCATGTGATGGGAACATTTGCAGCACATGATTGGGTCAACACAGATCCTTGCAAAGAGGTATTTCTGCCCAGTAATCATTATGGTCAGTATGAGCTAAACGCTTGACTAGTGGAATCAATGCAAATGCACAACACGCATATACACACACTCATTTGGACCTGCTGCAGCAGCCGCGTCTTCAGTCGCTCATAGTCCCCAATCTGGCGCTGAATCTCTGCCTCAACGGTACTGGAGTCAGCCTCCTTGCGAGCAAGCCGAACCCGCAGGGCCGCTGCCTCCTGCTCTACCGCTGCAAGTTCATCACGCTCGCAGCTGGCGTTGTCGGTTTGGGATCTGCAAGCCGCAAGCCAAGGTGTGATATATTGCATTTGCTTGCCGCACTAGCAATTTATCCCCAACACTTATAACTGCTTTGCCCGTAGCGTAAACATCGCAGCAAGGTTCAAGCATCCACAATACACAAAGCACATACAGCAGCAACTAATGTTTAGGGACGGCAGCAACACACAAAAAACTACCCACGTGACGCGCGCCTGCAGCGCTTTGACGTCTGCCTCCAAGCGCCGTGCCTCTCCCCTGCACGCTCGTAAATCTGCTGCTGCATATGCTGCCTGCACAGGAGGCACGTGCGTTGCCGATTACTAGTAGCACTGGAGGGCACAAGGCTCCAGATGTCTCTACTAGAGTGCCACAGCCTCCGAAGCCCACTTTTATAATGACACGGCTGCCGTATAAAGCTCAAATATCTCAATTTAAATGCAGCACCTTTATGTTGCAGCAGCATATGTGAACCAGATCACACAAGCCTGTCTACATGCTCCCGTGAACACACACTCACGCTCTTTACCACACCACCTATCCACTCGCACCTGCTGGTCTTTCTGGCTCAGTGCATCAGCCACCACATCCAGCAGGGAGTGCAACTGCTGCAGAGGGGGGCGTGCAGCAACTTCCAGACTGGAAGCAGCGGCAGAGGAATTGGTGGTGCTGCTACTGTTTGCGTCACCTGTGCTGCTACCAGGAACTTGCTGCTGGGATGCTTTGTCCTCTGCTCCATGCTGCTGCTGCTGCTGCTGCTGCTTGCCCACAGGTGAGGGCTGTGGCGACTGCAGGTCCTGGAGCGGGGTGCCTGCCCCCAGTAGCAGTTCCCTTAGGGACAGCACCAATCGATTAAGCTCACGGTCCATGTGCTTGGAGCCACGCTTGTGGCCAGCAGTGGCCTGAGTGTGCAAGAGTTGACGTTTCGTGTGATTGTGTTTGTGGTGAGTGTGTTGTATACGTGTGTGATGCGTCAAGTGGATGCACTGTGTGGCTCACTCTCCATCATCTTGTATCATCATTAGATATCTTGCGTTTAAACATTTCAACACATGAGACCTCAAACCTCCTGCCCACCTGTGCCATCTCTGCCTGCACCCGAGCGTGCTCCACTTCACGTGTGCGTGCACGTGCACCCTGCTGCTCCAGCTGACCTCTCAGTTCTGTGTTCTGCGCGTCTTTGCTGCGCATGCGGTCCTGCACACATCTCAAGTCCACCTGCGCACACAAACGAAACAATACATAAAACAGCAAAACGTACACAGACGCGAACGAGGAATAGAGGGCTCACGTGATTGAGTTCAAGCAGCTTCTTGCGCCATCATATTTCTGAAGCAAAAATCCGACAGCAAAACATGCACTCTCACATGAGCCATGCGACCCATGAACCACACATGTCAGCCTCGTGCGTTTGCACCTGCTAATGAACACTGATTTGCTGATGACACTGATCTGCAAACCTCACCTGGCATGCGGCTAGCTGCTGGTCCAGGTGCATGGCATTGGCCTCGTATGAAGACACCTGAGCACCAAGGGCTCGAACCTGCGTGGTGCGTGTGAGCGTCAGGCAAAGCTAGCAGATGAACACTAAAAGGCAAAGCAGATGAGCACTAAAAGGCCTGAAAGCAAGGTGACAGGCAACAAAACAATTTGGGTTTCCAGATGGAGCGTACAGAACAAAAAAAGCACTGCTTTGTGTGCAGTGTCTGTAAAGTACAGTGGCTAGGGGGAGTGGGGTCGCAGCAATGCAAGTGCAGCTGTTAATGATGTAAAAAGACAGTGCTGCTCCTCCTTCCTCAAAGCTTTCATTCAGCATTCATGATGCAGATCACCCTCCACAAATGCGCCGTTCATGCGTCAAGTCCCCTAGGAACACCCTTTGTGACACACAACAAAGCTACCTGCTCATCCTTGCTGCTGATTTGCGCCAGTAAGGCCTCACAGTCAATGCTGGCCTTCCTGAGCTGGCTGCCCTGGCCCTGCTCCAGGTTGAGCACTTGGCGCTCCAGCTTGTCAGCCTGACGAACAGAGGCACACACAGCCAGTCACATTTCCATAGACACACAAACAGGGGAGGAAAACACCTCGGCGCAAACTAAGTGCGGCATACTGGGTATGCGAGGTAGCAATGGTTTGAAATCACTTGATTGTTTGATAGTTGAAGTCGGACCCTGCTCTTGTGCAGACTTGGTTTACAAAAGACAGCATACGCCACGCACCAATCTGGTTGTGGCTGCAAGCTGCTGCTGTGTCCCCTTTATCTGTTGGCTACTGCTTTCGAGGTCAGCTTCCAGGTCATGTATATGCTGTGTGCGAGCGAGGCACGCCTGAAGCAGCAGGGAGGAAAGGAGGAAGTATGCTGAGATGTGCAACTGAAATGCATTCAGAGAGCAGGACTGGAGGAAGCTCAATGTATATACCGGGTATATACAAACTTCTTACCAATAAGCCAAGTTTCCAACACACACGTCACACACAACCCACCTGCTTCCATGTGTCTGCCACCTCATCCAACTGCCTTAGCTGCTGCATGAACATGGCTGCTGCCATCCCTCCATCGTGCAAGGCTGAACTAGTGGTAGCTAAAGAGCTGCTTGACCACTCTTGTTCGTACAGGTCACCTCCCTGCTGCTCCGCCTGCCCGTCTGCAGCTGAGAAGGCAGACCTGTGCAGCAGCTGAAGCTCAAGGCTGCTCACCGTCTCCTGAAGTTGGCGCACCTGCGTGATCACCAAGGCAGCGCAGTGCATAGTTGAGGGGATCAGCCACGTTTTACACATTCTAGAATGGGTACCGAGGAACAGCAGCAAAAAGGATTACAGAGCAATTGAGCTGTGGCAAGCTGACTCAAACCATTACGGTACAGCACTGCTACTTCTCAGCCCACCGGATTCTAAACATTGAACAACTCATGTCCCCCTTAACACTTATTGTCCACCACCCCACCTGCTTCACCGACTGATTCAGGGCAGTAGATACCCGTGCAGCCTCCTCTGCCTCAACCGCTCGCTTTGCATAAGCTGCATCCAACGCACAGCGCAGGGACTGTAGCTCTATCTGCTGCGCCTGCAGCTGCAGGTTCAGGAGAAAGAACGGGCACCTCAATTCCAATGCCAACATGGGCTCTCATACAGACACGTGAGCAAGCGTGCACTGCACGCGCACATACAATCACACAATTACACTCACCTGCTCCACCATCTCATGTCCCACGTCAGCCACGTCTGGGGCAGCCAGGTCATTACTCCCCGCATCGCTTTCCCGCAGCGGCCTGCTGCAGTCCTGGTCCCTGTCTTCTCTGCTCCGTTGCTGACGTGATGCACGAAGGGATCCAAGCAGCTCAGAGCTGGCGTGCAGCTTCTGCTTGCGGCCTTGCTGTGCATGTACCAGTTTTGCCTGATGGTGTACAGTAATTACGAATAACATGCTACTGAGTTGACCAGAAGGGTGTTGACTATGGTTGACCGTGTGTTTGCAGTCAAGAGCTTGAGAGTTCTAAATGACATGCAGTGACGTGCATGAGGTGCGTACATGTGCGTAAGTCTACATACATGTGTGTTTGCACGGCACGCACAAGCAATTCTGCACGTGTTGACCATGCATGTCTGTACAGGCAGGGAATCACGGTTGCTTGCACGTTCAGTTGTGTGCACGGCTTGTTGATGCATGCGTACATGTGCAACAATGCTGCTTGTGCATTTGTGCCCTGTATTGGGGAGAAGGGTCTGTCTGCTCACCTCGAGGGCAGAGATGCGCGCGCGTGCCTCTGCTGCCTGGTTGGTGGAAACGGCTGCATGTTCCTGTGCTGCCATGAGTGCAACCTGTCGGTGTATGTATGTGCGTTTTAACGTGGGCTTGAGGAAAAGGAGAGATAGGGAGTAACCTCAGTTGCAAAACGTTTCCATCACAAACCTTGTACGCGTTCAAACTCCCACGTTGTTGATGCTGCCGTTGTGACACAGGTGAAGCGTCCCTAGGGAGGGGGGAAGGGGCTGTGGCCACACGATGGGAGCAAAAGTCAGTTTTATTGTCGAAAACCAATCATGCTTAAAATAAATGAGGTCGAATTATTTAAATTGAGTAATAAAATCGATCCGCGCTCACCTGTTGACTTTTGTTGGGGCGGAGAGGCACCTTGCGCGCTTTCCTGCACCCCAGGAGGAAGAAGCAAGCAAGCTGTAATGGTTGACTGGGAAAGGTGGCCACGTTTGACCAAACTCAACAACTGCATTCACCCACACTCCATGCGCCGCACCTGGGTGAGCGCATTCAGGTGGGCCTCCGCCTGAGCTGCCCGTGCTTTGGCTACTTTCAGTTTGGTGTGCGTTCGGTCTGATGTGTGTGCGTGTGTGTGTGTGTGTGTGTGTGTGTTTGTTTGTGTGTGTTCGTGTGTGTGTGTGTGTGTGTGTGTGTGTGTGTGTGTGTGTGTGTGTGTGTGTGTGTGTGTGTGTTTGTGTGTGTGTGTGTTTGTGTGTGTGTGTGTACGTGTGTGTGTGTGTGTGTGTGTATGTGTGTGTGTTTGTATGTGTGTGTGTGTGTGTGTGTGTGTGTGCATGTGTGTGTGTATATGTGTATGTGTATGTTTTTTGTGTAGTGTGTTTGCATGTAACCGTGTGTGCTTGTGTGTGTGCATGTGTGTGTGTGTGTGAGAGAGAGTGTGTGTGTGTGTGTGTGTGTATGTGTGTGTGAGAGTGTGTGTGTGTGCATTTGTGTGTGTGTGTGTTTGTGTGTGTGTGTGCGCGTGTGTGTATGTGTGTGTGAGAGTGTGTGTGTGTGTGTCTCTGTGTGTCTGTGTGTGTGTGCGCGTGTGTGTCTCTGTGTGTCTCTGTGTGTGTGAGTGTGAGAGTGTGAGCGTGAGTGTGTGTATATGTGTGTGTGAGTGAGTTAGTGTGTATGTGCCCGTGTGTGTGTGTGTGTGTGTGTGTGCGTGTATGTATGTGTGTGTGTGTGTGCTTGCATGTGTGTGCGTGCGTGCGTATGTGTGTGTGTGTGCGTGTGTGCGCGCGCGTGTCCGTATGTGTAGTTGTGTGGTTGTGCGTATTATAGGTGTCTGTATTCATTTAAGCCCGATTGCTTGTTGCTTTGGGGAACAAGATGCAAAAACTCACCCAGGAGGCGAATTAGCTCCTTGTTCTCTGAGTACACCGTGGCATATCGCTGTGGGAGGCTAGCGGCGTCTGGTGTCATGCAGACGCCGGTGGAGAGGGTGGGGGCTGAGAGTGCTTGTGCACCAAGGGAAGACGTTGAGGAAAGACCAATGTCAGAGAAGGAGCGCGCAGGGCAGCTGAAAGTGCCATCAACAGCATCCCTGTAGTACGAATGGGTCATAGTCATAGAACAAAATGATTGTAGAAAGGCTTACATCTTACATGACAAAGAATGTAGACACGTACATTCGCTCAAACACACACACGTGCACCACACACACACATGATTAAGAAAGCTGCAGCACACCTGACGGAAGCTTCACGCAGAGCCTCAACCTCCATTTGCATCTCCATGCCAGCGCGTCGCTCGCCTTGAAGCTCTCGAAGGCATGCTTCTATCTGGCAACGAAGGCCCTCCACCTCTGACAAATACTCTGACTGCCGTGCAGCCTTCAAGCGTGTATAAATCGGTCAAAGTTGAACACAAGAATCCCATTGATTACAATATACACACACACAAGATGGGGGCATTGACCGATTGCGCAAAATGATGCTCAAGGCATGCAAAGGGTGTGTGTGACATAAAGACATTGTAAAAGGCAAGAAATTAGGTACTGGCGCTATTTCCTCCCTGCTGTGTTTCCTGGTTTTATAAACAAGGTAGCTCGCTCAACCAATAAACTTGCCTCCCTCCCACGCCTACCCTTACCTGTGCCGCCTGCTGTGCCTCCAAGCCCTCCACCGCAGCATTTGATGCCGACAACTGAGCCTGCAGGCGCGCAAGCTCTTGGCCATGGCGCTTGCGTACAGCCACACCATCCGCTTGCAAAGCAGCACCCACTTCCATTGCTTCCTATGGCATGTGTGCAAGGGTACCCAGTAATGATTCACTTATGGGCCTTTATGGGAAATAAGCCCAAAGCTGTGGCTAAAGCGGCGTAAGTGGGTTCAGATAGGGCAAAGTTCAGAGCATTGTGTGTGAAAGGCGATGTGGAACACGTCGTATCTGAAATTGTATTAGCAGTTTCAAGCCATGCTACATAGAGCAAGATGTGTATACAGTTTGTCAGAGCTGTAATGCATCTTTCCTTTCAGGGTAGTGGAATTAAAACAACTGGGTCTTAAAACATCTAGTGATCAGCTGTTATGATCTATAACATACACCTTTCTCAGTTGTCCCATGGAGCCTACTTGCTGTGACCTGGATGCCACTCGCTTATAATGGAATAGAGCCCAAATAGAAGAGTCAAAGAAAAGTTGAACCTTAGCCGTAACACCTAGAATTTTAGACCACCTATCAATTTGTGTCCGTGCGCTTTCGGATCCCAGGATATGCCCCAGACTTCAAATCGTCCTTGACATGGATAATTACATGAAACTTGCTAGAAAAGGGCACAATCTGGGTTTTTTATATAGCGCGGATGGGAAGGATAAAGTCTGCCGACAAACAAAGTGGATAGGTTTGGTCCTTGGAATACACCACTTGTCCAGCGGACAGATCAGCATATGTTGTCTCACCATAACATATGTAACAGATATGTTGTCTCACCATAACATACACGACTTGTCTAGCGGACAGATCAGCATGTTGTCTCACCATAACATATGCCCCTTGCAGGATCCTCTAGCTCTGCCAGATCAGGGCTCTGATTTCCTGCTCAGTCTGGACACGTGATGCTTCACTAGTATAAACAGCAAAGGGGGAAGCGGGGATGCCACAGACCTCTCGTCAACTCCTGCTGCAACTAAGTTCGGGTCGTACCTGCAGCTGCTGCCGAATCAGCGAACGCTCCATAGTGCCTGCCTCCAGCTGACTCTGTGCTGAGGCGAGAGCAGACTCCAACTGCGCCACAGGCCCAACCTCTTCTGCATCCACCTGAGCATGAACAAACGGAGGCTAAAATAGAAAACACAATTGATTTACTTGATGCAGCTTTCAAGGGCATGGATGACGTCTCAATCAACAGTCCCCAAATTGCGTAGCTTGTGTGCTGCCTCAAGTTTGCAGAATTATTATCCTGTAAGAACTTGATTCGCACAAATTGTTGGGTTCCTGTCATTTGGCCACTTGGTTTCATCCTACCAAACGATACAGCAGTTCAATGCGCTAATTAGCAAGCAATACGCACACACCTGTGCCTGCAAGTCTTCCAGCTGTGTTGTCACCTCCTCTAACTGACTTTTCAAATGCTCAACCTCCTGCCCAGCGACACCAGCTGCTCGTCCCTCGGCCACAGCTGCCTGTGTTTGAGCTAGCTCACCTGCCAGCTCTGCACAGCGAGCCTCTGCATGGCGATGGTGACCCTGTTTGTACATGTGCATAAGTAAGCAAGTATGTGCGTTGGTGAGTGTGTGTGCGTACTGGTGTACATAAGGAGGCATGTCAGAACTGCTTGAGGGGGGAAGCTGATGCGTCACTGTCAGTGGCACAGTGCGTACTGATAAATTAGAAATAAAAAGCTGGCGTAAGCAGGTGCACCCAAGTGGCACGACGACTGCATGCAAACTGAACGTATTACGTGAGCCTTCCATGTCAAGAGCTATTTCCATCACGTAGATGACGGGCAACACGATTGCCTGAGTTTTGGCTATAGTCAAGCACCCCTCCCTCCCTCCCTCCCTCTCTCCCTCACCTGCCATTGTGACACGGCGCTTGCCATCATTGCGCTCTTTGCCTCTGCTTCCTCCACCGCCTGCGCTTGAGCACTGAGCGCCCTCTCATGTTCTTTCAATGCTTCTTCAGCCCTCTGACGAGCAATGCTCTCATCTTTGAGGCAGGTCTTCACAGCCTCAAGCTCCTAAGTGAGGAGAAGACAGCACCACAGGGCAATAGCTCAGTGTACTTTTAAAGCCTAGATACCAGTGGCTTGCAATAGATCAATCTTGCAGGGCACCAACGTTCAGTAACAATTGCTCATCGGCAACAAAGTGTGGTGACCACACACACACACACACACACACACACACACACACACACACACACACACATACACACACACACAGACACAAACACCTGTATTGCAGCATCAAACTGTACAGCCTGTTTCTCTGCCCGAGACTCAGCGTCCTCCAGTGCTGCCATTGCCACGCGCACTTCACGCTTGGCCATGGCTTGTAGCTGCTGCAGCTGCAGCTGCTGTTGCTGCTGCTGATGCATCTGGCACTCTTGTGCGGGATCATCCACGTCAGCATCAGTTGTCTGTAAGCAGAGCATGTTTATAAGCATGCGTGATTCCGATCATATGATTGTATGCAGGTAAGTATCTCTAGTATAGGTGAAGCAAAGAAAGATACGGCCATGACTTAATGGGTCAGATCAAGTGGCTTCATGATTTAAGCTAGCGGTCACCTGCTGGCATGGCTGCGTCTTCAGCAGGCTGTGCAGCTCCTCTACCTCTTGCTTCAGTCGCAATACAAGTTGTCCCTGCGCATGCATGCATGGTGCTTATAAAATCAAAATGGTCGCATCTGATGAATTGCAGATCATAGTCTGGTCGATTTTGTAATTAAGATGTAGGTAAAGTCTCATTTGCCTTCTTAGCACGCTTGCAACAACATCCAACCTTCGACAAAAGAGTCCCACCTGCTGCTTTGCCTGTGCCTGTGCTTCCCTTGCCTGCCGTGCCTCCTCCTGCTCTGCCGACTCTGCAGACGCAAGCGCCGACTCAAGCTGCGCTTGAGCAGCACGTGCATTGGCCTGCAGGAAGTGTGAAAGCAATTGTTACAGATCCGGAAGCACAGTTTATTAGGGTTGGCCAAAACCATACATGCATACATACATACGTATACGGTAATTTTGGCTGGGAAATTACCATACATACGGTCATATACAGTGAACATACACGGTTATGGCCAACCCTACATATTATTCATTATACATGTGCACGCTGCCACTGCCCTGACCTGTATGACAGCAAACAGAGGTGCATGAGGTGTAGTTTGCAAACAGCACAGCAGGGAAAGCAGTCAGCAAATCAACTCACCACCGCACGTGCCCCTTCTTGAGCCTCTAGCTCTGCCTGCAGGAGTCTCTCCCTCAAAGAGCATGTCTCTTTGCTGCTACCAAGTACAGCTGTGCTGCATTGTTGCTGCAGTTGGGCCACTTGAGCTTCACGCGCTTCCGCCCTGATAACGACACAGACAGACAAACACACACAGAAGCAAACAGGGTGTTAATGGAGAGCTGTTATTGCAATGTCAAATGCTAGCTGTAAAGCAATTAATGCTCACACTATACACTGTGGAGAGCTGTAGCGTGTTACCCATCAGCACGCATCCGCATAAGCAACCCTGCTCGTCCTCACCGTCTTTCAGCTTCTTGCAGCTGCGACACCAGATCTTGCGCAGCAGCCTCCGCCGCTTCCTTGCTTGCCATGCTGTCTCTAGCGGCTGCCTCTGCTGCAGCGCGCGCTGCCTCTGCGGTTTGCTGGGCAGCCTCTGCCACCTCCAGCTGTGTTCGCAGCTGCACCACTCTGGTTCCCCACAACCTCCGCCTGCCTGCTTTCACGCTGCCAAACGCTTCCTCAGCACTATCTGCGTTCCCACCTTCGTCACTCTCTTCAAAACTGCTGGCACTCTCATCACTTCCTTCTTCAGAGCAAGAAGAAGCGGCACTGACCGTGCTGCTTTGCTTCCTCTTTTCCCCACCCCCGCCTTCCTTGCTTGCCACCTGCTGGGCTCCTTTTTTGTCACGCCGCGAGCGTTTTCTTGGGAAAGGGGGGCCTCCTGCCCCCAACCTCCCAGCTCGCTGCTCCAGCAGGTCGTGCAGCTGAACTTGCAGACTGCTGCATTGCTCCTGCACAGCCAAGGGATCAACTATACATCTGCTGCTGCGCTGCGTGACTTGTGGTGATGCTGGAGGCAGAGATAGCTCACCTCGCAGTACAAAATACAAAAACACATGCCTCTCTTGCCTCCCGCATCCTGCAAATGCCCAGGCCAGCACACACTTTTATCTTACTGCATCCCGTACTGCATGCTCCCATTGCATTCCCAATCACCCCCCCCCTCAACATCACTTGAATTAAAACGTCGCCTTTCCTATGCCGATTACTTTTATTACTTCCCTTCACCTGCACCAGTAATCAATATAGACGCTTCTTGACACCTGCCACTCTTAGCTCTATGTCCCCAAAAAACGTTGTGGACCCCCCCCCTCTCTTCCTGCACACATCCCACCTGCAGCGCAGATGCCTCTGCTTGAAGCCCTGCCACCCACTCCTCACGTGCTGCAAGATTAGCACGGGCCTCTGCCAGCTCCTCCACCGTGTCCCCTGTTGCTGCTGCTGCCTCCACACGTGCATCATGCTCTGCACGCTGTGCTGCTTCACTCATGCTCTGCTGCTGTGCCAGCGCCTGCTGCAGCTGTGCGCAATGCTGCTCTGCCTCCTGTGTGTGTATGTAAGGACGTACATGTGTAAACATATGTGTGCATCTCATCTATGGTTTTTTGCATCCAAAACTTTTGGCAAAAGTCAAGAAAAGCTGGAATGTTATCGGTAGAAGATAGGATTCTTCACCTCTGTGATCAAACTGTACTTCAAATGTTAAATTGCAGTTGGCAGGCCAAATGCCATGCATCCTAACAATGAACATCACATAAATACTTTCGAAACACGTATGTTTCAAAGACACACGACCTACATGAATTCCCTGCTCAGCCGCTTCCTGGGCCGACTGCTGCTCCTCCTGATGCCGCAGCTGCTGTTCGGCATAACGGTCTGCTGCTTCTTGCAAGCGGAATGCAAAGTCCTGCCTGGTAGCATCTGCTTCCTGGCGTGCATGGTGCAGCTGCTCAGCCATGCTCCCCATTTCCTCCTGCGCAGAGGGCAGGTCCATGTCTGATCAGTGCAATAGAGGTGCGCCTCTGATAAGCAGAATGCAAAGGGAGAGAGGCCAGGACTACGACACATGTAGTTACTTCGACACATGTAGTAACGTGCTCATGTAGTAACGTGCTTATGTGCTCATGTACTTACGTGCTGCCTCTGATAAGCAGAATGCAAAGGGAGAGAGGTCAGGACTACGACACATGTAGTTACTACGACACATGTAGTAATGTGCTCATGTAGTAACGTGCTCATGTAGTAACGTGCTCATGTAGTTACGTGCTGCCTCTGATAAGCAGAATGCAAAGGGAGAGAGGTCAGGACTACGACAGACAGACACGTACTCTGAAAGATGATGACTGTTCACCCCCACTATCACAGTTGTGGGAAACATACTTACTAATTAACCTTGCTATCTTCTTGTGCTTAATGAATTTGTGCTTGGGTATCATTTTAAAGCACTCTTCATAGATCGATCAAACAGGGCAAAGAGGGCAACCTAGTAGTAGGGAGCGTAATGGCCGACAATATCACGCTTTGATTTCAAGCAGAAAGAACAAGACAGTGAATACTCGCTTAAAACATACCTGCAACACACTCAAGCGTGTACGTGTGCTTCCCAGTTCCACCTCCATGCGAGCACAGCACTGCTCCAGGGCATGCTGATGTGAGTGTGCAGCATCCAGTTCGGCACGCAGCTGCGTGGAGGACTGCGCACGGACATAGGGTGAAAAGGTGGAACCAGGAAACCGTAGGCACAAGTATACAAAAGGAGCTTTTATTACCCTACCAGCAACTTGCCAGGGAGGAGATGTTTTGTACAGATCGTCATCTGGGGTGTGCAACCACGACCTGTACACACCTTCACAGTGCACACTATCACAGGCAACAGCAGCAGGAAATCAGCCCATACATTAACACTTCACTTGCTCACCGTCATGTCTTCCACCAGCGCATGCTGTTGGTGGCCTTGCAGCTCTGTTCGCACGCTCTTCACGGCATGCAGGACCTGCTGCTGTGCTGCTGCCAGCTGCTGAAGCTGCAGCTCGCTCGATACCTGAGCTTCACGAAGTGCCACCTCCAGCTCAAGCACAGCCTGGGACGAGGACTGCTGGGCCGACTGCAACAGGTGCATTTGTGCGGGGAACCAATACATTTGCATGCCCTGGCACTAAGTCGTAGCTATGAAATTTGTATTGCATGGGGCCTCTGTAATGGTGAAAAGCAATGTTACTATCCCCGCGGTGTTGTTTGTAACACCAAAGCAGCAGCGTGATGAACGAGATTCATGCAGATTCTTTAGACGCACAGAGCAAGCATCCTCCTCCCTCTTGCTCAGGTGACCTGCATCCTACCTGCGCCTTGGCCAGTTGCTGTTGGCAGTCATACAGCCTGCGCTGTGCTGCCAATGCCTGCTGCCTGAGCTCCGCCCCTTCCTCCTGCAGCTGCAGCTGGTATGCACTCGCGGCTTGGCCTGCAGGACCACCTGCTGCCTGTTGCAGACAGAGGATGAGGAGGAGTAGTAAGGATTGCATAATGAAAAGGCGTATCAGTATGGCAGCTTGATGCGTACAGGACTTGTGAAAGTGAAGTGCTTTAGTATAAATTTGGTTAACCACTTGAAGCAAACAGGTAGACGAAACAATGTGTGCACACGCATTCCTCCCACCTCCAGCTGCACTGCCAGAGCCCCCCGCTCTGCTTGGCACTGCGCCAAAGCGCCTCTGAGCTCAAAGATCCGTGCCTCCTTTGCAGAGAGTGCAACTGCCGCTTGCACGTCATGGAGCTGATGGTGCTGTGGGTGCGAGGGAAGGTTTTGGACCTGGAGTGCCTGCTGTGGGCAAGCTTGTGCCGCGTCCAAACCTGCTAAATCAGCCACATGCGCAAGGTTCAAGTATGCAGCTGGTGCTTGTAGCACGGAATGCTGCTGTAGAGTGTAAGAGCTCGCGGCACAGCTGCTGGATGCCTCCCCGCTCTGGCGACCGTTGTGGCTTGAAGTTGCACTGGATTGGAGGTCCAGATAGTGTAGGGAAGGAGGAGGAGCAGTGGGGGAAAGGGATGTTGGCGCCTGGTGCTGCTGAAGCTGCAGTTGAGCTTGACGCAGCTGGCGCCGAAGCATTTGACATTCTGCTTCAGCTGCTGCCACCCTGGCAAGATCTGCTGCAGGTGCTTGGTCTCTGCTCTGCTGAGGTGTCTGTACAGGACGTTGGAGTTGCTGCTGCTGAACTTGTGATGGTGGTGTAGAGGGAGTGTGGGCAGAGGTCGAAGCGGGGGACTGGCGAGAGAAGGCATGGTGTTTGGAGGCCTGCTGCTGTGCCATGCACGCCTGCAGCTGAGTCACCCCCTCATGCGCTGTGGCCAAGTCTGTGCGTGCTTGATGCTCTGACTGACGAAGCACGTTCACCTCCTGCAGTGTTATGAGGCATATTGGGCATCTTAAGCTTGCACATACCAGTGTCACAGCTTTAAGAAAGGGGGTGAAGGAGCACGGACAAAATGATACAGGGAGAAACGCAAGCAATATAACTTATTTCAGGACCTTTAAGAGGCAAGTTACATGCAATTACTATGCTTGGATGACCAAAAGAGATAAAATCTTGAGGGTAGTCTCTCATAATTTCTTATCCTGTGAAAACAAGAGCACACCACTGCGCACCATTGTTACTCGTTGTTGTACATTAAACTGATTTGAGAACTGGAATTACGACCACCATAAAAAAGACACATTCACCTGCAGCAGGCGCTGCGAGTTGGCTTGGCTCTCACGCAGCGCAGCCTCTGCCCCTTCCAGGGCCTCCAAGAGAGTGGATGACCGGCCCTCTGCAGTAGACACCTGCGCAGATTTTGAAGGCGTGAAACTGAATGAGCGCACGTCGTTGCACGCATAAGCACAATGTAATAGCAAGCACGTGTACAGGCAAAAACTAGCCGGCAGTGTCCACTTTGCCACAGTCTAAACAATTCTAAATGTGCTCTGTTACGTACACCCCAATCTAAACCACGCAAAGCAGGATGGCCTGTACACTCACATGGAGTACGCCAACACAACCATAAAAACGCATTACGCAGCTGCTTGTGATTGAAAATATTTCGGCCATCAGATACACACACCTGCCCTGCCTGCCGCGCTGCTGCCTCCAGCTCCTTCCTGAGGCTGGCCTCTGTGCGCCGTGCTGCTTCAAGAGCGCGGCTCAGATCTACGCTCTGAGCATGTGCTGCCCCAAGTTTGTCTTGCAGGTACCGTCGCTCACCCTCAAGGCCAGCCCTTTACGTGCACATGTGAGCATGGACATATGTTCAAACGTTGCATGTGTTTCAAACCTTAATGTACTTGTATAATGACGTCTAATTGCAAGCGATCTGTTGGAACAAGCGTTTTTTGAACTCATACATACGCTGGGTATCAGTTGCAAAACACGGGCCCTAGCTCAGGTTCAAGAGATGTAATGGCGAATATCCAGCAATTACTTTACACTCACATACCAGCACACACACACGTATACACACACATACACACACACCTGCGGTCCTCCAATTTATGCAGTAGAGTATCTGCACGGTGAGCACGTGCCTCCAGCTCGGCTACGCTTGCATTGGCAGCGGCCTCTCCTTCCTCAGCTGTGCGCAGGCGTGCCACTCCCGCTCGCAGCTGTACATTGTGCCCCACCTGTATGTATGCGTGGAATGGGGTGGAGTCACAATGCCAAACAACAGGCTGATCCCATACCTACCCTCTGTGAGCCCTATCTGGATGCATTTCTGCACTTAGCAAGCCTGGAAGCTACCACGGCAACATGAATTTAACAAGCATGTTGGGCTTGCTGCAGAATCTTATAAACCAGCTAGCACACCACTCCACTCACCAGTTTAGCTCTCAGTCTACGTCCTGCCTGGCGCTGGACGCTGAACGCAGTCTGGCCGCCTTTTCGATGCACACGTGCAACACGAGCCCTGCATGATTTATCGCAAATAGGAATGGATAAGTGTCACATGTACACCACAAAAAGCTGACCATGCATCACTGAAAGGCGGCAGATGATCCAAGCACCTTGAACCCACCTGCACCTGTCCGTGGCTGCCTGCCGCTGCAGCATTGCACACTGCCTGCGTGCCGCTGCCAGCTGTGCTGTACCTTCCTCTGCTTGCTGCTGCATCTGCAACATGAGCACGCGTTGCGCACTGGCAGCAACGTGTGTATGCTCAGCCACCTGCTCATCCATCTGTCGAAAAATGACGCAGGCAAGGAGAAGTCCGTGAGCACCGTTCACCCTTTGTGTTCAATTTGCTGCAGAAACAAAAGAGAGCAGGCAAAGGCAGTGCAGATTCCCACCTGCTGCTGCAGTTGGGCAAGCGAGGCTTGGGCCTGGGCGACTTCTGTCTGTGCCTGCTGCTTCTGATGCTGCAAGGACTGCTGTGCTTCGTGGAGCTGGTGCTCCGCCTGCTGCAAGCGGTCCTGTAGGGTAGCTTGAGCGTGGGTTGCTTCTTCTGCTGCTTTGTGGTATGATTCGTGAGCTGTGACAGCAGAGAGGAAAGCAGGAGTTACAAAGGGGTCCAATTAAAACGCTCAGAATTTACCAGAGACCAGAGACCCACTCGAAAACTACACCTGAAGATCCTAACCTTCCTCTTTTTGACCCCCAGGATACACCCCAGAGAGCCTGAGCATCACGGATTGAGTTACAAGATAGACACTGAGTGCCGTTTCCAACTGAAGTAAAGAGGCCCAACGACGTGTGACATGTAATATGCAGGTGAAGAAGGACAGGCAAAGGACAGTTAAGGCGTATGTCCACCTTGGTTTGCTTCATCCAATTGCAGCTGCAGCTGCTGCTGCTTCTGCTGGGACGAGGCCAGCAGCTCTGCAAGGTGGGCCGTACGCGCACCGCTGTCCATGTGCAGCACCTCCTTCTCCTTGTCTGCCGCCTGTGCACGATAGCGCGCACTTGTGATTAGTACGCAATTGAGAATATTGTCTCACGGCAGCACAGGCAAGCCTGTGACGTAAAGGATATAGAAAGTTCGAGCGACTACTTTTGCACTGTTTACTGGGCAGAACAGTGCACTGCCGAAAGAAGCAGTGCAGGACACTGCCGCCACGATCAGAGACTGTCACAGCACAGTGGCTGAAATTCAAGCCTGGCGTCAGGCCTGCACCTGCTTTTTTTTTGCGTACCTGGATGGCTTTGCTCAGATCCTCTTCTAAACGAGACACATGTGCCTGAGTAGCCTGTTGGCTACGGTCTGCCAGTGCACGCTCCTGCATTCATTGCAACACATACATGCTGTTACAATAAACAATAACGAGTGAATAACAAGGTGCCAAGATGAGCCTCATATACGCCCTGCAGCCAGACACAATCGGTTCATGATACAGACACTTAAATACTGCAAATAGCATTAAAGGCCATTACAACTCCTCCTTCACGACATAAAGTGTGTGTGTGTGTGTGTGTGTGTGTGTGTGCGTGTGTGTGTGTGTGTGTGTGTGTGTGTGTGTACCAAAGCAGAAGCACCAGGTAATGCGCACCTGTTGGAGCTGGGCATACGCAACGCGGAGTCCACCTGCCATGGCTGCAATTGCGGCACTTGCGGCTTTGCCGGCATCAAGCATATCCTGCACCTCAGCAGAAAAGCCACACAGCATTGCTTGGAGCAGGAGCTGTGTGCTGGAGCCCTGTGTGGCCCCTTTCCCAAGCAAACCCTGCTGTTGTTGTGGCTCCGATCTTTGCTGGTCAGGGGTGGCCGATGTGTCCCCCTCCCCTGCCTCTTTGTACGCAGGTTGCTCTAAAAACAAAGGGTTGTCGTCCGTTGCATTTGCAACCCTTCCGCTTCCTGCCCCCACTTCCTGCTGTTGCTGTTGCTGCTGCTGCTGCTTTCCTGCAGCCCACAGGCTAGCTGAGCCCTTGCGCAGATGACCGCGCAGCTGCTCCAACACCTGCGCTAGTCCTTGCTGCCCATGCTGCAGCTCTTCTGTGTCAGCAGCATGCAGCGCCACTTTTGCCTCCAGGTCCTACATGGTGCACCGTAAGGAAGAATCACTCATTTGTGCTGTGAACTCTGTGTGATCAGTCAAGCACCCTAGGCCTGTTTGCAATCACAGCAACAAGAATGAGCTGATTCCCTTTTAACACTCATTCGTGAAGGTACGCTACATAGGCTAGCACACAGACATTTGTCTGCGAATGAGGTGCAAAGGCAGGCATGACGTGGTCACGGTGACATACTGCAGCTGCCTGTACCTGGGTCTGCCGGTTGAGCTTAGACACAGCCTCGTCAGCCTTGGCGCGTGCTTCTTCTGCCCATGCACGTTTCTCTTCCGCCTCTTTTAGCGCATGCTGGGCTGCAGATGTAGCCGCGTTTGCAGCCTCTTGCACCTGCAGGCAAATGAAGCATTCCCAGCACATAGATAATCACATTGTAAAAGTTTGGCAATAAGTATGTCAAGTATATTCTTCCTTAACCTGGTGGTATCTTGTCCATTTCGTATTCCCAATGTTTAAACTGACTTTTGTGCGTTGCCCTTTCGCAGTGACTATAATATGTACTGCATCCTCAAAATATGTGGCCTTCTGTCGTACAAACATTCTCAAACACGCATAAATTTACCTGCTGTATGGCGGCATCTACCTCGGCCTGCTGTGCTTCAGCCTCTGCACGGGCCTGATCTGCTGCCTGCTGTGCCTGCTGGGCTTGCTGCACTGCATGCTGAACTTGCTGAGCTGCACGATCCTCTGCCTCGTTCACTGCCCGTTGCCGCTGCGCCTGCTGAGCAGCGACCTCTCCAGCGCTTGTGGCCCCACCTTCTAAGGCAGAGGCCAGCGCTGAACGCAGCTCCAGTATGCGCTGCTCCTTGGTCTGCGATCATGATCCAAAGGGAGCAAGGGATGTATATTCATTGATCCAGAGGTTACTTATTGGTCAAAGGGATGTATAATTATTGATCCAAGGGATGTATAATTATTGATTCAGAGGTTACTGGTCAAAGCATAGGCACAAGCAGGTGAATTAAACAAGTCAGAGTAAAAGTTTTTTGTGTATGTATTTATCTTGATCTATTGCCATAGTATGGTAAAGTTATCCGCGAAACGCTCACCTAACACACATATCAATGACGGCCTACACCCCCCCCCTCATACCTCCGCCAGAGCGCTATTCTGCTGCACTTGCGCCTGCAGCCCAGCCAGCTGCTGCTCCATGGCTGCTGCCTGCTCATCACGGCGCTCAACGCGTGCCTGCCAAGATGCTGCCTCCTGCTCGAGCTCGGTCCAGTGCGTGGAGGCCTGAAAGGGGAGGGACGGAATGAGGGCAGAGCCTTTACACTTTATTTTGCACAGCAGCAAACAAAGCTCACCCCAATCAACTTGTAGGCAGTCTTAGTAACTTGCTACTGTAATGGTGTTGGCAATGTTAATTATTTAAACTGGTTATAAATGTTGTAATATGGGGTGACCTTAAGCCAGGAAACGATCACAAGTTTGAAGGATAAGGTCTGCTGTACATAACCACACCCGTATTCTTGCCTGGAAACTGGAAAAATGACACAATGAATTCACATGAGGCACGCAATGAGTGAACATGAGGCAATGACGCAATGAGTTCACACGAGGCGTACAAACTCAGTACAGTCTTCAACACCTCATGCAGCTGACGCCGCAGCACTGCTTCCCCTTGTGCTGCCTGCTTTTCCGCTGCCAGGACTTCTGCCTGCGCACTTGCGGCCTGCTCCATCAACTCCTCCACTCTGCTGGTGGTGGTGCGCAGTGCAGCAGATAGGGCAGCCACACGGCTGTCCTCCTCCTAAAAGACAGGGGAAGCAAGGGGCACACAGCAGATGTGACTATGCACACGAGTGGGTGCGTGGGTGGGTGAGCGGGCATGCAACAATATTATCAAAGGACATGCATTTGATTGTGCGGTTGGCTCTTAAAACAACTCACCACAGTATTAAAAAAAAACAATGTGCTACATCCTAATTAAGACCGGCTGGGTGTGGGTGTACATAGGGTTGGGGTCGTCAAAAATTCCGATTTTTGTCGCAGGTAGTCTGCTAAAACGCTTGTGTAGTAATGTAGTAATTAGTAGTGCAATAATAGCAAAGAAAGATTGGAAAGCAGATCTGTATGCTGTTGTGTAGCAACCAGCATTTGGCCTGCAATGATCACAGCTTTTGCTCACCCTTGCTGCCAATGCCAGTTTTGCTTGGGCCTCTTCCAGTTGTGCACGCAGGATGTCTGCCGTTGAATCTGCCTCCGTGGCCAAGGCCGCCTACCCAGGGGAGCAGCACAAAAGCTGGAGGTCAGCAAGACTTCAACAACCTCAAAAATTAGTGCATGCCGTAGGACAGTGTGGCGCCTGAGGGCCAACAGAGGAGCTCTATCTCCACAAAAGGCCTCACCTCTTGTCGCTCTGCCTGCAGCACTGCCTCCTTAGCTTGGTGCAGCAGCTCACGCACACGCACAGCTACAGCGGCAGCGTCCTCTGCTGCCACCTGCACGTCCACGCCTCTGCCGTTGCTGCTGTCATAGGCAGCTGCTTCCAGCCGCTTCACAAGGGCCTGTAGGGCATTCAAGGTCACAGCGAGACTGCTGGCGGAGGAGGTTGTACGACTGTGCAGTGCAACCCACTTATGTGGTCTGTACTTTGTTGGTTGTGAAATACGGTTATTATAGGCCATATCAATAACCAATTCAACTCTTACGTTTTGACATCTCAGGCCTGTGAGAAAATTCGAGGGAATGCAAGGGGCTTGGAGAAACAAACAAAGCTCCCGAAATACACAAAGAACACGTGTCACTTTGAAATCTTTTCCTGCAGCTCATCATGGAGTGAGTGTGTGTTTGTGTGTTTTAGACCCTGAGACCAACGCTAAAAAGTCAACTGAAATACACAGTTCGATTGCAAAGGGTAAGTGGGTCAGATCCTCCTCATCATGCTTGCTAGTGTGCCTCAAATCCCCTTTGCCAAATTATGCACATAAATGTGCCTCCACACAACACTTGAAGTGCACAAACCTTGACACATGCATGAACAACATATGTCACAAACACACCTCGTACTGCCCCGTGTTTGCACTGAAGCCCAGCAGATGTCGCTCTTTGTAACTAAAAGCAGCTCCCAGAGCCTCAGGCGCAAGAGCCTGTGCTGCAGACAGCACACACTGACGCAACGCAGCAGTGGCCCCCGTGTGACTTGCCAGTTGAGCACGGCAGCTGGACAGGTCATCACGCAGGACTTGCACCTCATGCGTCTCAACCTCCTGCGTGTTTGTACAAGAGCAAGGAGAATCTGAGGCAAACAAGCAAAAGGCGCATGCAGAGAAGATCAAAGTTTCAATTAGCACAAAATCTCCAAAGCATGCATTTAATAAGTTTAAAATAGGTTGAGAGCAATGTTGGTTGCAATTTTAAGACAGGACAATGCTCTATTCCTTACCAGAATCTGCTTTAACACTTAAAAAGCACCCCCTTACCCGCACGTGCTTCAGGAGCTGCTCGTCTCTGGCAGCCAACCGAGCATGCAGTGAAGTCAGCTCACCCCTCATGGCAGCCACCTGACAAGACAGAGGGATGTGTGAACAAGGGTGGAGTCCGACCTTGTGCTTTGGAATTATTATCAGTTTTCCTAGCTTGCTCATCCTTGCAACTGTTGCACCACACACACACACACACACACACACACACACACACACACACACACACACGTGCCTGTGAGGACGCTGCTTCCAGTCGCCGCTCCTGCTCAGACCTTGCAGCTTCTGAGCGCATCAGTGACGCTCGACTGTCCTCCTCTGCTTTCTTCAGGTTAGCAATTTGGCGCTGCAGGCGTGTCTTAGTTTCCTGCACGCCAAAGGAACCACATTCAGGCAAACAAATGATGCAGCTTACACAATAGTCAGCCAAGGCCAATGTGCTAGTGTTTGCGCACATCTTTTCCCACAACACCAAAACAAAGACCATATTTGACCGAAGTCAGAGTTGACTTAGCGTGTGGCACGCTCTTGATAGTTTATGAGAGTTAGATCGGCACAGGCTTAAATTACCTCATCCTGCCAAGCATTGAAGTCAAAATAACCCACCCTCTCTGCAGCCACACGCCGCTCAAGGGCAGCCCCGTCCTCCAGCGCAGTACGCAAGCGTGCACTTTCTTCAACGGCAGCAGCCGATGCAGCACGAGCTGCTTCTGCACCGCGACGGCGCTCAGTCTCCAACGTCTGTGTAAGATATACATGCAAGATTTACGCACGGATAGGAGGACATAGCCCATAATCATCGCAATGTAGGTTCATTGTAGAAATCTTAGTAATTGCACAGGGTTGAGAAGCAAGCAGTCTGTGTGATTAATCCTTCAGTGCTGTGTACCTTGCTACATTTGCGCATGTATGCCAGCCTTTCCCCAACAATACTGCTACGTGGCTATACGTGAAAGCAGCCCAAGCCAAGAGGAACTGGCAACTTAGGCTTAATTAACACATACACATTCAAGGACGGATAAAGACGGGCTTACATGCATTTACAAATTTGCTTGCACCTTCTTAGCGCCTGCTAGTGCGCTCTCAGTCCTTTGCTCTGCGCTGCGTGCCTGCTCCTCTGCTTGAGCTAGCGAGCGGGAGCGCTGCAGCTCTGAGGCAACCTGTGTAAGCAGCACTATCAAGTGTGAGTGCTAGCAAGCAGTAGGGGCGCCCTGTTTCTCCAGTTTGCTTCTTTCGATAAATAATGGACAGACCACACAGGATACGCTAATTAGTGTGTGGCAAGACAAATTAAAATAGCTTGACGAATTGCAGCAGTGAGAGGAACACTTTGCAGGCAGGGGTTTTGGTCTGAAAAGGAATGCCACATTTGATGAGCCACGCCATGCAAAGAACGGTTATACAACACTTTGATTTACTGACCTGCTGCTGCAGCCGTCCTGAAAGTGCATGTTCGCTGGCCAATGACGCCTCCAAGGCAGCGATTCGCACCTGCCGGTAGGAAGGGTGGGCAAGTTGGATAGGCACGGCTACCAATGCAGTACTTCATCCAAAAGGAGTGAAGAGCTTAAACTCATAAGAAATAAGAATGCATGTTGAGTTGGGTTGGCCAGAACAGTTTATACACACCGTATATGACCGTATGTATGGTGATTTATCTGCTCAACGTATAATATATAAACACCGTATATACGAGTATACGTATGGTTCTGGTCAGCCCTAATGTTTAGGTTTGTGCATTTTCTAACAATTGATCACACAAAGTGTGCCCACCTGCATGCGTTCTTTGTCGAGAGCATAGCGCTTCTCTGTAGCCAACAGCTGCTCATTTGCGGCATGCAAGCGGCTCTCAAGCTCCACACGCTGCACGTGAAGTATCCAACAAACAAATAGGGTTGGCAAAGGGAATGAGAGTTAAACCCTCTCTTCCCCATATGCTACACAGTCAGCATCATGCATGATTTTCCAAACTGCACAGTGTAATCAAGCCAGAGCCTCACGTCCTCTGGACACGTAAGCACCAAAATTTAAAGAGATTAAGCGAAGCTTGAAACAGGGCAAGTCAGGCTGCATTCTTCTTGGCAGCCAGACACACGCTACATGTCACACACCAATACACACGCTATATGTCATACATCACACACCAATGACCGCGCTCACCGCAGTGATTTCTTGGGCAGCAGATGTACCCTGAGTTTGGGCTCTGCTAGCAGTAGGGATACTGATGTGGGATGCAGACGACTGACCTCCTTCGACTCTGACGTCAGCCGCCATACCCGCCCAGCCCTGACCTGGGTATGAATCAGCAGCATCCTTTCCGTGCCTATCACCTTCACAACTGCCACCGCTGCTGCTGCTCTCCAGCAACCTACTGTACTGCTGCAGGTGTGGGTTTGGCAGTGGCTGCTGGCTGCTTGAGTGCACAAAGGAGGGAGGCACGTTCCGAGATTGCTGCTGGGGAAGAGGGGGAGGAGGTAAAGGAAGAGGTGCACCATGAGAATTGGTTTCCCCACTCCCCTCTTCCCCTTCTCCCTCCTCCTCAAGATCCAGCAGCTGGGAAAGCTTTGGCTTGCAGCTTTGGTATGAGGGACCAGTTATGCTGCTCCTGGAGTAACCAGACGTGGCGGTGCTGGCATACTGGCCGGCCTGCTGATGATGCTGGGCAGCACGAGGAGGGAGAGGTACATTTGGGCGTGGGGGTCGCTGCTGCTGTGACTGTGGCTGTGGTGAGTGCCTGATGTAAGGGACTTGAGCTGTGGTGTGTGCCTGATGTGAGCTGTGGTGAGTGCCTGATGTGAGCTGTGGTGAGTGCCTTATGTAAGGGACTTGAGCTGTGGCTGCCTGTGTCCTGCTGCTGCAGCTGCCGCTGGGCTTGATGTTGAGAGGCACACTGGGAGGGTTGCCTGCATGCGTGCCACTGTTGGTAGAGGCTTGGGGAGGAGGACCTCCTCCCCGAGCAGAGGCCACAGCACGGCTCAACTGACCAGCCTGTGTGTGAAGGTACAGGAGGGAACAGTCACCGCATCAGCAGTCACTACATCAGCAGTCAGTGCAGTCACTACATCAGCAGACAGTGCAGCAACCCTAACCGCCTCCTGGTCAAAGTGTATCGTCAGGACAAGCGAAGGCAAGTGCACATGCAACTTTTTTTTACTCTAGCACTAGCAGTATGACTCAACAAAAAGAGCCTGAAGTCAAAGCCAGAAAAACTCACCTGCACGCTGGATCGTGTGCGTTCCAATTCCAGCTCTAGCAATGTGGAGTCTACACTGTGTGCATCATCTGCAGCTTACAATGATGCACAATGAGTGTACAAATTAAATTAGTGTACAATTCAAATTAGTGTTCATATACAATGATGCACATAAAGTGTACAATTCAGGCTACTTGAACTACCACACATGATTTCAGTGGGCACCAAAACACTGAAACAGATAGCGTGCACATGCAACAGAGCAGCACACTGTCCCACCTGATGACATCGCAGCCCCACTATCATGAGAGACCCACTCCTGAATGCGTTGCCATTTTTTGCTTGCGTCCACCACACTGTGAGTACGAGCACGTTACAGGAGTACACTCTAATTTTGATACACAACGGCTCTGAATTGTCAGCAGGATTGGCCAAAATTGTAAGCCCTGTATATCCGCTGTATTGGGATATTTTAGCACGTACTTGGCTCTGGTAATCCATTAAGCACAAGCAAGAACACCTTGGGATTGCTTTCATCGTTGTTTCTGGATGATGGCATTTGTTGGTCTTATTTTCAATTACAGTAGGGTAATAAGTGACTCTCCCTTGGGAACGTAAGAGCAACCCTACGTGACAAAAATACCTGAAGTCAGGGTAATGTGCGAGGGGGCCCTCTTGTGCCGGTGGTGTCGCTCCTTCCATTCTAGCACCTGATAGTCTGCCGTTGGCACGCAGTTGGGCTGCGCCTTGATTTT
>Ga0307968_1000217_pt1:35000-37569 | contig 37569 bp, 48 predicted proteins | sample OrgLakmetagen650_FD_201834 | JGI IMG/M metagenome (GOLD analysis project Ga0307968, IMG submission 201834) | Saline water microbial communities from Organic Lake, Antarctica - #650 | ecosystem: Environmental > Aquatic > Non-marine Saline and Alkaline > Saline | place: Antarctica...
TTCAAGGAGCTGGGCCAGCTCATCGTGAGCGTTGGGATGTCTCTCACACACCACTGCGATAAGTATGTGAAATGGGAAAGAGCATTCCATGGAAATCTTCATGCAAGGTAGAGGCTGCGTAAACCGCCTAGCCGAGGCCTGTTTGTGCAATTCTAGTTGTATGGCCATCCTATGCCTATTTTCCACAGCACGCAATCTGACACCTGCAGATGCAATTCCCTCAGGGTTGCAGTCTGTGCGTCCTTGACATGCAGGTACGTATCAATGCGCCTGCCTGGAAGGGTCCCGGGAGGGATATTAACGGAGGTGCTCAAGCAAGGGCGGAACCACAAGGGGCGCCTACTGCACTACTTCCCTCAGCAGCAGCAGCAGCAGCAGCAGCAGTCCACAGGCGAGCAGCATGAACATAGACAACAGTGTCAGCAGCCTGACAAGCAGCAGCAACAAGATCAGGGGCAAGACTACTCAAAGCCCATAGATGAGCACCAATGGTGTGGATGGCACACCGATCATGGCTCCCTCACCGGTGAGGAAGCTGCGTTTGTTCTCCGGGGCATGATGCACGACAAGCTAAAGATGCGTGAACAACATGCACATACAACTAAAAGCTGGTCTTCTTGTATTGTTGATATTATACTTTCAAATTTCCACAGCTTGATTCCGTAAGCGGCAATCAATCAAAGCGGCAATAACAATGCATCATGAAAAATATGCTACAACCAATTGTATTATCCATTATCCCACTATATTACTTTCTGGTTATAAATGCTCAGGTAAGCATTAGTGCAGCATGGCAAGCTTGCAAGCTCAACAACTGAAAAACTGCAAACTTGTCACTAATTTTTAGCGGTCCGTGAACTTGGCACTAGATGTGTGTATTCAACGCTTTTGTGCATACGCATCCCCTGTGGCCCCTTGTGCAGGTTTAACGCCTGCCATGTACATGCGCGGCCACGAAGAGGTTCCTAATCCGGACGCGCAGAGCGGGCTTTACATTAGGAATAGACAAGGGCGGGTGGTGAAGGCAGTCATCCCGCCTGATCACATAGCGTTTCAGGTATGATGAATGCTTGCAGGAAGTGAAAGGGATTATATTAAAACTGAGTTTGGTACTACCACAACGCATGCCTTTAATTTGATCAATACACTTTTAAAGCAACCTCCCTCCTGCTCTCCCTTGCAAAGGACCAGACCACCTTCTCTTGCCGAATCACTTGGTGCAGATTGGGGAGGCCATGCAGGTGCATTCTGGTGGTGTGCTCAGGGCCACCCCACACTGCGTGCGGGCTGCCTCAGGTGTGGCCACTTATTACCTGAGACTTCGAATGATACCATACTGAACCGCCGTCGTTGTAGGGGTAAACTCCAACTAATCTCCTGATTTAGGGGGATACGTACACATCACGTTGATTGTGCTTGACACGAATATTTAAACAAAAGTGAAGCTAACATGCTGCTAGGGAAATCACTATGGATGAGGGGTATAGGGATATGGGGGTGTGCTGCTTTAGGACTTGTACCACCTAATGGCTAAGAACGATGTGTTGAACGCATAGGATGTGAACATGTACACTGTCTGGTGCAACCCTCTGTTTCTCTTGGCATGCCTGTCATACTCACTTATGGAACACCTGCTCTGTTCAGATCGCAGACCTGCTTTGCTTTCAATTTTGACTGGGCAGGGCCAAAAGCAGAGGGCGTGGCACGCAATGCGTTTGCAGTCTTCATGCAGCCAGACGTGACAGCTCCCATGGTTGCTCCTACAGGCACGCTGGCCGGTTTTGTTTGCATTTTAGGTGTCAAAACGTGTTGAGAATTCCTTTTTTTTGGTGCAAAAGTGTTTCATATGTTCTTTCTTCCTACCCTGAACCATTAAAAGTCAAAAAATGATGAAATTCGTTTTAGGGACGGAATTTGGCTGGGAATGGTGGGCCAGACTGCCGCCTGGATTTGCTCCTGATGAGTTCGTTCTTATCTGTCACAATTGCAGGCAACTTTATAGCTTTCATTTTGCGTACTTGCTTGCCCTGCCCTCCATAGCCCTTCACCATCGCCTGCGTGCAAATAGTGCTCAGCTCTGCACAAATTTCCCCCCTCCCCAAGTCACACTGTCATCTCTGAATGATTTTTAACATCCACGTATTGCAGGAGTCGATGCAAGCAGCATTGCTGTGGGACAGTGGAAGGCAGGACAGACATTTGGAGAATTTTCAGAAGCTACCTTTCACGCGTATTACTCTTAGCACTACTTAAAAAGGATGCGCACAGATTTCTGCGCACAGAAATCGATAGAGGTGATTGCTCTTCCCTGCTGGAGCTCAGGATTCCTGCTTTTCGTTTTGCGGGGACCTTATTCTTCTTTCTTTATATACCCTTCTTTATATACCCTCGAGGATTTCGCCGAATTTTTTCCCGAAGTAACGTACGGTACTGAAATCCCATACGGCCAAAGACTCCCTGTCTGTTTTACTTTTTAGTAGGCAGGAGGGTTCAAAAAAAATTCATGACATACACGTGTAAATTCTGGGCCTCCGGCCCAAAATGACCCCCCCAACCCCCTTCCTGACCC
>Ga0307968_1000220_pt1:0-30000 | contig 37393 bp, 37 predicted proteins | sample OrgLakmetagen650_FD_201834 | JGI IMG/M metagenome (GOLD analysis project Ga0307968, IMG submission 201834) | Saline water microbial communities from Organic Lake, Antarctica - #650 | ecosystem: Environmental > Aquatic > Non-marine Saline and Alkaline > Saline | place: Antarctica: Organic...
AGGGAAATAAACAGAAAAAGGCCCTGATTGATTTCAATCACACCCTGATTGCACTATTGATTGAAATGCCCCTGATTGAAATCAATCACATTCAATCAACGTCAACCACTCCAGGAATTTTCTGACGAAGAAGGCTGTGGCATACACGCAGCAAAGGTGCTTTTTCTTGAGTGCTGCGGTAGCTGCTGCCAACAACTCAATAGAGCTATTACTGGGCTGCCAAGTTGCCCCCTGGGCCCCCTGATCATGGAGGGGGTCGTGCGCAGCCAGTGTCAAGGAGCAAGGGGACGGGGCGGGCCCTGGATCCAGAATAGAACCTACAGAGACAAGATGAGGTAGGTGGGTGGACTGGAGAACTCCATATTTGGATCCATTTCCCAAATTATTTGTGCGTGCACGAAGATAAGCGAATGCAACACCTGATTAGCTCAAAAAGCATGCAGGTATGCACCTCCTTTGGCACAAGCATGAAAACCTTGATGATGCACTCTCTCTACTTGATTTTTTTTCTTTTTCCTGGTTTCCTTTCTTTGGTTCTGGGTCTCCTTGAGCAGCTTCCTTTTGCTTTCTCCTTTGCTTGAGCCCTCTCTCCTCTTTTATTTGTTGTCTGTCAGGTCCCTGCTGGGGGCCGTAGCTGTAACACCACCCAAAAAAAAAAAAAAGCACATTCAATGATTGTGTGCGTGTATGTACTTGTTAAATGCGCTAATAAATGTCGAGTTCATTCATGCCTGGGATGTGTGCCTAGGAGAGTGCCTAAGATGTGCCCAGGAGCACTCTTGCCTGCTCTCTAATGAGGGTTCACTCTTATAGTCAACCATTAAGTTTAGAATACTCGAAGATTAATGGATTGGAGGCTTTAAACAGACATATTATGGTAGTATGTCAAAATGAAAATAGCCATAACGTATTGCTAAGGTCCATATGTTTTAATAACTCGCTGATCTTTGACCTGCAGTGAATTTGCGATTTAAACCTACGGTAAACGACCACAGTGGGCAAGGGAACCCAGCGGGGTCCGAGCTCGACAACTGCCAACCACGCACAAACCTAACGGCAGGAACTTGACTTTAAGCGCCTAATGGTGCTTATTGCTGGATGTGGCCAGCCAGAGCACCAAATGGAAATTCTTGTCGTCGTCACAACAAACAAATTGTTGTTTCTGTTCGACCGGGGGCCATGTTGTGTGGATGTATGTATCACATTCTATCACATTCTCGCCTAATTTATCACTTTCACTTTCCACTTTTCACTTTCACTCTTCACTTTCCATCACTTTCCCAATTCCAAAAAAGCAGGAAATTTAAATATGAGAGTCAAGACCCAGCTCCTTAATAGGCTCCAATATATGAAACTGGTTAAATATCAGACGCATGCACAAGCGTGACATGCAAACCCTATGGTGCCTTCAATTCGGTTTACTACGAAGCAAGGGAGGAGAGTCTGCTGCCAGTGCAACCTTGTGCCGCAAAGGAAGAATGCCTCAAAAGTTTTAAAAAGGCCGAAAAATTTAAAACAATCAAGGTAGAAATTATCTTTACCATCACAGGACATGGGTTCAACCAACCATAACTTGGACCAAGAAAGCAGAAAGGAACGATACGCACCAGCCTTCATAATAGCCCTAGGAAAGAGTAAGCAACAGCAGCAATCGTGACTAGGTGTGTAACCCCTTACAAGCGCTCGCAGGATAGCAACTATTTACCAAAACACTACAAGCATACACCAGGTGCGCAAGTGGCTGTTGTCACCATAAACGCCTTATGTGCAGGAATGTCATTATGGTGCGTAATCTAGCGAAAGCACAAAAAATAAGCCAAACATAATACTTAAAGGCACGCTATATTCAAGGAATGAAGCACCTGAAGGTCACAAAATCACAAAGCAATGACCTGATTGTCACAGAACGCACGCACTCTCCTCTCATTATAAAATCACTGAGACGTGTTGTACGTTTATGTGACTTCAAGGATGGTGTCAGCTCAAACACTGGCTGCAATTGCCTCTTAAACTAGAATTCCTGCATGCATGAAAAATCACCCAAGACGTGCAGCCTGCGCTGCAGTGACTTCTGCGATTGCGGCTGCATTTTCAAGGAGAGCCACACGTAAGCGTGGCTGCTGCATGCGCTGCTCCAGCTCCTCTTGTAGTTGCCTTTCCAACTGAGCCTGCGAGCGGAATAGGAAAACACTTGGAGCAGAAGAAGATGTTTTTCTTGAACAACTCAAACATAAATAAGTGTTTTTACAACAAATTTTGGCTGAAACACCTTCAATATATAAAAAATATATATGTATACCATATCTATGTATACCTATATGTATGTGTATATATGATGTAGATGTACTGTCCTGGCCAACCTTAGTACACGCACATGCCATAGTATCATATATAATCTATGGCGAGTTCAAGTACTGTGAGGACACCAGACCTCAGAACCAGCTGAACGCCGCAAAGGAGCAGCACAAAGGTCTTGGCAACATTCTCCAAAAAGCCTCCGTTACTCTCCACATCATCCTTTTGGGTGTGGGCGGCACCATCTACAACATCCACACTCTGAAGCCTTTCAAGGAACTGGGTCTTGATTCTCAAAGAGTTAAGAAGCTTGCCTCCAAGCTCCATGTGCACTCTGTGAACTTTGCTGCTAACCTTGTCCATACCAGATGTGCCCTTTCCAGTACTGTTATCAACTCTCAGCAGGAGCCGATTTCAGGCCAAGCCTGCAACCCTCTTGATCCCCATTGGTTTTTCCTTTCCTTTTCGCGGTGGAGGAGCTTTACGGTACTCGGTACCAAAGTGGCTCCTCTTCCTTAATTAATGTGGGGAGTGGCTTTCACTGCCTGCGTAGCAATTCTTTTTCTATGACACATATACACACCCGCAGCTCGCGCTCAACGTCTTCTTGCGTCCACACTAGCTCCGCCCTCGCTTCAGAAAACTTCTGTTTGGCTTCTATCGCCTCATCCCTCAATTTCCCTGCAGCACGGTTTCAATTAAGGTCGGTGAGCTAAAAGAGTAGGAAGTGTATCGCAAGAGATGTGCCTCTGCTCAGGTCTACCCCAACCAAGTGCAACTAGTGACAAATTGCGTATGTCAATAGCAGACACAAAGACAGAACACTAGGCCGTGCATACGGTAGTAATAATGTTGCTTACTGCTCACATGTTTTCAGAACAAATATCATGGACTGCACGCTCTGCTCTAGAGAGCACGGATGACGAATGATGCTTCCACTCATTCTGAGCTCAGATGTGCTTGAAGCATGACTCTGTACATTTCACACAATCTATTATCTGCGCTGTGTGAGTGGTACAAGGATTTAAGTGTAACACACACGTGCTTTGCTTTACAGGCACGTTTTACATGCACCTGCTCTATATGAGTAGCATGCAAATATTTGAGTAGCATGCTATATGAGTAGCACAGACAACACTTTCTGAGTACGATTCAAGCGGCACACGTTCATCTTTTTGGCAGACACATACACACCTGCCCTCTGCACTTTGGCTACCAGCTCCTGCAATTCTCTCTCTGCCTTCTCAGCATCTTTGCGCTTCTGCTCCACCTCCACAAGCAGCCTCTGTGCAGCGCACATGTATATGTGTGAATTTGTACATGTATGAACGTACATGTGCACGCGCACATGTATGAACGTACATGTATACGCGCACATGTATGCCTCCACAAGCAGCCTCTGTGCAGAACACATGTATGAACGTACATGTATACGCGCACATCAGGGCTATTCAGTTTGTTTATTGGGAGCAAGGGTTTGATTTAGTTCGTGAAAGTTCTAGAATCCTCAAATCATTCAAAGGGTTCGATGTGCAATTTTGGGAAACAGGTCCTTGGGCTCCTCCCCCCACCTTCAATTCTTCCCAATAAGTTATGTTATAAATATTTATAGGGGGGAAAAAGGGGCCGGAATGAGACCACATCATCATTGTAGAGCAGAAAAAGGAGAAATTCATGGTGCAGCGCAAGTGCAACGTTGTACAAATCCCTAGCAGTTCAGAAACGTGTGACAAGTTTGGCCTAAAGACCAGGGAAATTTCCTGGCCTGATACAGATTGCAGATCATATTTCATGTATAAATCATTGAACATGTTACATATACTGCAAGGAAAGAGTGGGACTGAACTGGGGGGGGCTGCTGTCCCTTGCAGTTTTGACAGACGCATGCTGTAAAGTCCGAAGAACTCTTAAAAGTTTGTTGGGCTTTGACCGAACTCCAAACGGCACTCTTCAAATTCGTTAAAATGCGTGAAAGTCCGCGAACCCGGACTTTTGGTTGAACCTCGAACTGAACAACCCTAGCGCACATGTATTTGCGCACGAGTGATCATTAAAGTTTTGGTTTGTGTGTATGTGTGACGAGATCTTGCGTTTGTCTTGTACGAGCATCAGCTGAAATGATGAACACACAGACACAATTGTCTGAGGGCAAAACAAGTACCTGCATTGCACACCTTCATCTTCAAGTGCTTGCATAATCAAGTGCTCGCATAATCTTGAGCAGGCGCCTGAAAGACTGACAACTTTAATTCAGTTCATATGCTGCAAACCACACATACTGTAAAAATACTCGATGTCCCATTAATTTAATACATTGGTCTGATCATGAGAAACCCAGACTTTGAACATGAAACCCAATGTTGCACCACTCCTCAGACACACGTTCAGAGATCTCCTCCCACCCCCAAACAGCCCTCAGAAAGTCATATCTTATTGAGTGGCACAAACAACTGTGGATTTGTGCCCACAAGCGGAGCTTTTTGAAGCAAGAAAGATGCAAACACGTGTTCTAGAGCTCAGCCGTACCTAAAACAATCATAATGCTATACATTATGCTCCTTTTCACGAATAAAGCCCAGCAGGCCTCAAACCTGTCTCTCCCCCACCACGCAACAAAAATCCACACCTGCTGCCTTTCAGAAGCCTGCTGATAGGCTGCAGAAGCACGAGCGCTGTCGGAGTGTGGCCGTTTTTGCCCTACGCTTGGTTCACCCTACAAAAGCACAAAGTGGCACCATTATAAAGTGTAAGTAGGAGTTGCCAGCAACAGGTGCAGTGTCTGAATCACTTTTGTCCCACTTCCTTTGTCTCAGTACCGCGATTATAACGTAGAACCAACACGACTTTGGTGAGTTAAGCGAATTTGCGTGCACAAGAAAGTTTGCTTGCAAACACTGAAAATATAAACGTGACACTGAGCCACGCATTGATACAAATCATTGCAAAGCAAATGATACGCACGTGGGAATGACACGATTTCGCATGCGTGGTTGTGATCACATGCACATGCACATGCACACACACTGTGCGTGCGTTTGTGAAGTGGGTGAGATCACGGATGAGCTGTAAACTGGCTGAAGCTAGGGTGGCACGCAGATGCGGGTTGGGTAAAAACAGTCGTCATATAATCATACAACGCAGAACAATAGATCATACAACGCAGAAGACACAGTCAGGTATGATCATAAGACGCAGTCATATGATCATACAACGCAGAAGACACAATAAATTGCCCCAGCATATTCAGAGCCTGCACTGCCGTAACAACATAAGCCAAGAGACACTTTTATGTACCCTAGCAGTCAAGGTCAAACTACACAGTAATTCCATGCATGCAAGCACACACATACACACACACGCACACGCACATAAATATGCACACATCCGCATACTTATGCACTCATATGCATAGACACGCACAAACACAAACACCAGATTGAAGCTGCCTGTTATCCACTCACTTGCTCATTTGACTCTGGTTGCTGCTGATTGGCCATGCTGCCTTCGACGTTGCCTTGCCCTGTGCCCTGTTGATGCATGTGCGTGTGTATATGTGTGTGCATGCATGTGTTTTAATTCATCTCCAACACCGAGCTAATCAATGTGCAAAGTGCAACTTCCGCACGTTTGAGAAGCAACAATGGAGGTAAGAGAAAACTTCAAACTGTTTACTTGAACAGATGCTCCTGCAGACACAACAAAGGCACTACAAAGCGTGCTGCTGATGTGTGATATAAGAGGCGGCACGATTACTTTGCTCATGCAAACCGCCTGTGGAGCGTGAACAGCATGACCTCATATGCTGCATAATCCTTCGTACAAACTGAGCCACCTTGCTCAGAGTGATAACACATGTATATCAGGCACGATTAGCATATGCTGGGTCCTGCCACCACTTGACGCACACATACAAACTTGCATCACACACAGCACATCACACACAGGCATAACATATCATCCACCCAGTCATTCAACGGGTGCACCGGGGGTATTGCATACCTACCACCATTCCACACACGTACACATTAGTCTTGTACTCACAGCACATCACATACACACACAAAAACATATCATCCAGTGTACACACCCTCCCATCTACAAAACACACCCACCTCCATCTCCTGCGCGGATTCCTGCAGCAGTGCCTGCGCGTGTGCAAACTCGCGCGCCTGTGCTTCGGCATGGGCCTGTGCATGCGCACGGGCCAATGCCCAATGCCGTGATGCTTGCTGCTGTGCCTGCTGCGCCCTTTCTGCTTCTGCCTACGTGCATGCACGCATGCACACGTGGGCAAACGCAAACTGTGTGTGTGTGCGTGTGCGTGTGCGTGTGCGTGTGCGTGTGCGTGTGCGTGTGTGTGTGTGTGCGTGTGCGGGTGTGTGTATGTGCGTGCATGCGTGAATGTGAACGTGCATGTGCGCCTGCATACATAGGACATTGGGTGCTGTGTGTAGCGTGTTTGCTTCTTTGCATGTACATGTGTGGACTTGCCTCTCTGTAAGTGTGTGTGTGTGTGTGTGTCCAACTGCGCTAACATTTGCATGACAGCTAGAGCGCTTCAACACATACCTACACACTATATCTAATACACACAAACATTAAAAAAGTGCAGGAGGATCATGCATACCTGCTCGGCTTGGCGCTGCTGCTCTAGTGCATCCTCCTCTCCAGTCCGTTGCTGTGTGACCTGTGTGTGTGTGTGTGTAAGAGTGTATGTGAATGTGAGGATGGGGAGCAGGCTGAGTATGTGTGCCATACATAGGAGAAAGATGTACACAGACTTGCAATGAATTGCACACGCTTGTGTGGCTATTGCTATGGAGACTAATTGCCATGTGGACTGCCACTCATGTATGACGCAGTGGAGCACTTGGGACAGAGTGCAGCGCGGTCAAGATCACCCAGGTCCATGCGTACAGCGTGTGTGTGTGTGTGGAGTGTGGAGTTTGTGCACTGTACTTGTAGTTGTACTTACCGAGTCTTAGCATACACACATGCTAAAAAAAGCAGGGGCGTACCCGCGGTTCCAGGGGCGCACATCGCACACAAAGGGACGTATGGTTTCAATGCAAAATATGGCCTACCGTAATGCCGTTACGCTTTACAAGGTCTCACGCGGCCGAGAACTGCTGAGTTTAGTGTGTAACACTTGAACTCCAGTTCTTGGAGTGGAATTAAGTGATATCACTCATATCACTCTTGCTCTTTATCTGTATCCCTCTTTGGACTCCCATCTTATTTACTTGGTCCTCACAACTGCTGTTCCTTGTAAGTTAGTTTGAGTTAATTTTCAGCCTTTTCCCCTTATCCTGGGCAGTTATGAGGACCTGGTTTCTTAGCAGTTGTGACACACCCTTTTAAATAATCCACCTCCATCTCAGGAAGCTAACGTAAAAGAACAAAAGGAGGCTTCCTTTATATCCAGGGTCAAAGTCACACAGCAAGCAGGGACGGCTGTGCATCGTAGGGGAGGAACTCATTGCTCTTGGAAAACCTCAATGTACAGTAGGGACAAGTTTTCCTGCAACCTGGATCTCTAACTGTCAACCGTTCGCACAGCAGGCTCAGCTCTCCTGCAACTTGGAAATTGGGCTGGGAACCATTTAGAGCCACCCAATGCGTGCCTTTTTCACTCAAGCATTGCATGTACACATACACCCACGCACGCACGCATGCACACACACACACTTTAACGCATGCGCACACACATACACATATTCACGCGCACACACAAACACAGAGCATTACCACCTGCGCATCCTGCCTAGAGTATGAGCACCCACACATCCCCACTCACTTGTATACGTGTGTGAATTCACATACTCACAAGCAAAGTGGCGACCAGCAAAGAAGGTGACAGGGGAAGCACAGACGTTAACTGTTCCAGCTGCTCTACTGTATGTCATTCTGCTTGTAATAAACAAACATAGATTAAACGGCACCAACATCCCACACATATGCGCGCATACACACACGCACACACACCTGTGCTTCTTCTGCTGCCTCCATCGCTGCTTGCCATTCCGCCTGTGCAGCTGCCTGGGCTGCTGCGAGCTGTGCAGCCTGCCGGGCAGCCTTTCGCTGCGCCTTTAACTGCGCCTGCTGGTACGTGTGTGTGTGTGTGTGCGCGCATGTGTGTGCGTGTGTTTGTGCATGTGTGAGCGTGTGTCTGTGCATGCGCTTTGCGTTTTTGCAGCTGTGTAAGAGTGTGTGTACGCACGTGCATCTAGAGCTAACTTACATGAGTGTGTGCAAGTGTGCAAGCGCATGCGCAAGTGTGTGCGTGCTTGTGTGTGCACAAATGCTTGCCTGGTGTGCCTTCTTCTGGGGTGAAGCTTGCTGCCTCACAGGCTGGGGAGGAGGGTTGTCGAAATAGGAGGACTCGTGCTTAAGGGTAGCAGCACTAAGCCTCCCCTGCACCGTGGTGTACGTGTGTGTGCGTGTGCTTATATGTAATGTACGTGCATGCGAAGCCGAACCGCTGTTGCATCATCTTTGGGGTTCAGTCTCAGTATCACCTTGATATTTTAAAATTTGTTACGCCCTCCCTGATTTTGCTCTGGATGTACACTGCACACCCAGAATGATACTATATAAACATTATAACAATTACTATGATATACTAATACAATATAACGAACACGTAAAGCTGTTGATATACTAAAGCTGTTGATAGACTAATACAATATAACGGACACGTAAAGCTGTTGATATACTAAAGCTGTTAATTGACTAATACAATATAACGAACACGTAAAGCTGTTGATATACTAAAGCTGTTGATAGACTAATACAATATAACGGACACTTTAAACTGTTGACCTGGCCAGCCCTGAACACACCCTTGAGCCAAATAATCGTGGCAGAAACACGGAACTGCAGGGGAGCACCATAAACAACAACAGGGTGCCGTTAGCAGCTCAATTTCAACAGATCACGTCTTTCTGTGTGAATAGCTCATAACCTTCTGTGTAAATAGCACATAACCATAGCGCATAACCTTCTATGTGAATAACTCACAACCTCTTGTCAGCTCGGAAGCAATGACCACTCCATCTGACTACATTTACGTTCATGTGCCACTACAAAATCTCTTGTGACCCCTGGAGTATGATTATTATAAGTATATAAGCAGCTCCTATATCACAAGGCAAGGTCAGCCTATAGGTTAACCTATAAACAGCACCTTTTATTGCAGGGTCTAGTCATCCTGTAGACTTACCTTTAGGCAGCTCCTGTATCACAAGGCCTAGCAGACCTAGCAAAGCCTATAGAAACATTATTTAGATAATATAATAATTTATAAACAGATCTTGTATTACTAAGTCTACCCACCTGGCAACGCAAAGAGGGGGCAGGGCTGGCTCGGCACCCCTCCTCTTGCTTCACAGTTACAGCGGGCTGGGCCTGCACAATAGCCTCCACCTATGTGAGATATGTGTGTGTGTGCGCATGTGTGTGTGTGAATGTGTGAATGCTTGCGTAAGCAAATGTGCATGTGCGTTTGTGTGTGCGTGTGTGCCTGTACGTGTGTGTATGTGTGTGCGCACGCGCCTGTGGGTGAGCGTGTGCACACAAATGTGTGCATAGTTTACGTGTGTGAGTGTCTCGTGCGTGTGCGTGCTGTGTCTATGCTTGATAAAGTGTGCAGTACAGAAGTAGGCACCACGGTATCAAGCTGAAGTGAACTGGAGGATGGGCATATCAACATAAAAAGCACAAGGATAATTTGAGCTCCTTTGTTGCCCACCCATGTGAGGGCTGCATTTGAAACAGGACGCAAGGGCAATTCTACATCAAAGCTAGACACACGCGCACATGCGCACATACACACAGTGGGACATAACGTGATATGGTCTTGGCCCCATTCTTGCTCCCAGCATCTTTTCTTACCTGAGGAAGGAATGGCAAAGGCTGGCTTGCGTAAGGTGACATCTCTCGCTGCTCTTGCTGCTGCTGCAGTCGCCTCTCTTGCTTTTGGGCCTCGTACTTTGGCAGGAGCTGTGCTTGGAACACCCCCCTGTGGATTGAGGAAACATTACAAAGAGGTTTGAGGCAAGGTGCGCACGCAAGCTACTTTTGTGCCTCGTGAAGGAACAGGTCAAGTATGTGGTGATTGGTGATGAAGAGCGGGTGCATTAATGAACGACTTTCAGCTTGGGATTGCAATAGCCACAGCCCCACACCAAACGTGTATCCAAAGCTCCACCAGAGTGTATATGTAGAACCGTGTCTGAAACGTGCCCCCATCGTGGACCGGCTTGGAGGGAGTTCATGTAGAACCGTGTGTGATACGTGCCCCCATTGTGGAACGGCTTAAAGGAAAGGAGACAAGCAAAAGCCATTACTCAGCAAAGCCAGTCAACCACGAAACAAATGTCACTTTGGGCTTGATTACTCATTTATTGAACTGCAGCATATCGAGCTCACATACTCTTCACCCAGCGGCTCGAAGCCCTCTAGCTTTTGAGCTTCAGCAACCATGCTTACAATTTGCGTAGGCAGTCACTTTGTACAGCGATTGCCGATGTGCCTCTAAACATCAGGTGTACCAATTTACCAATTGTTGCAGTAGAACAACAGTAAGAGACCACAGACATATTTCGACTGTTGGAATAAGAGGTAGCCAAATTACAAAGAGACTGCCACAGGGCAGATGCAAGCTGCAGTTTGGCCATTTGCAGGAGCATGAAAGGTACTAATCTTTCATTATGATGAACAAGACGACGCAAGAGCAGATAAGTAATTGCCATAAGGTTGGCTGGTTGAAATAGCAGCCGCCCCTGGTACAAGTCTGATGAAGAGATGACATTACAGCAGCTGATAACCTGCTTGTAGTTTGGCTGATTGAAGTTGCATGATAGGCAGCCAAGTCTTATACAAGTCTGATGAAGAAATTAAGATCACAGCAGCTGAAAACCCGCCTGTAGTTTGGCCGGTTGAAGTCGCATGATAGGCAACCCACACCAGCGTAGCGGCAGCGTGCGCAGCCAAAGCGACACGTTAAGGCCTGTGATCAAAAAGTGAGCATGAAGGAACTTTTTGAGAGTGCAATGCTCGTGGTTTATGAAAGGAACACACTTTTGTTCCGGGGAAACGTGTTGCTTCATGATTCAGTTCGCCATTTCCAAAACAGTCAAGCGAGGCAAAGACATTGCTTCATGATTCAGTTCGCCATTTCCAAAACAGTCAAGCAAGGCAAAGACATGTTCGCACGGCCCCTCTCAACCCCACAACAGAAATAGCAGGGCCATCCTAGAGTGAGGACAAGCAGCCCCTCTCTCATTGCAAAACAATGTTCAAACCTGTGGGTGGGACCACAGCTCCTTTCATTGGTTACAGCCCCTCCCTCCCCTCCTACAAAGCATCAAGGCAGTGTCACACACACTCCCTGGCCCCCCCTTTCCCACCTCTTCATAGACGCCTCCATACCCCCTCTCAATGTTGCACTTTCTTCTACAATCAACACGAGCACGCTTTGCAACATCCTCCTCTCCCCTCCCTCACACTTTACTTTGCTCTCAGAGCCCTCCCCCCCAAGACATGCCTCACACACTAGGCTACCACAAAACCCAATCCCCTTTTCTTCTTAACCTCTTGTTGATGCTCTAGATTAAAAATTTTAGTAGTATAAGCGGTATAAGACCCCAAGCATGGAAAAGGAAACATGACCGTTACCATCAGACAGCAAATTTACCGCAGGCAGGTTCAAACTGGTAACGGTGACCCCTAAGAGTCTGGCCTTACCATGGACCACTCTTTTTTGGGGCAGCTATCCAATCAAACCACGACAAGACAAGTCTGTTTTGTTCTCTTTTTAACCATGCTATCAAACCAAGTTTCCCTCTCCCTTAAAGGGTCCCCACATAAGCTCCTGCAACACCACTCCCTCCCACCCCCCCCCCTTTACCTCCTCCAGCTCCTCTTCGTTGATGCTCTTCAGGTCCTTAGGCTGCTTGATGGTGGCACCCCTCCATCGGTCAAAGGCCTTCCAACACTTAGGATGAATCAGCCGCCAGTCATTCCCCTTCCACACACGGTAGCGCCGTATCTTTTCAGGCTGCGCGTGCACATGCATGTATGTATGCATGTGTGCTTTGCGACAAAATTTTGCCGTGTGGGCTTTACAGCACATCAGCCACCAGTCCTTCTCCTTCGACACTCAGTAGCGCCACATCTCTTCAATATGCGTGTGCATATGCATGTATGTGCGTGTGTTTGCATACTTAACATATTTTTGTCGTGTGGAATAAGGAACCCAAGGCACTTTTTAGCTGCCCGTCTTGTCTCCCCTTCTACACTAAATAGCGGCGTGACTTTTGGGCTCACGCTAACGCAAACCCAAACGCACACGCACACATATACACACTCGGCAGCAAGCCCGTACCGCAATTTGCTCCCTGCACTCTGTGGGGTGAAAGGGGAAGAACACCTGCAGATGCAAGAAAGGCAGGGGGGGGGTTTAGGGGGGTATTTGACGATTTTGCTTCTTGCTAATGAGCAATTGAGCAAAAGCTGCAGAAATGGCCGTGTTGTCGCATCCGGCCCACCCAGACTTTTCCAACCACAACGCTGTTGCATTTGCATCACCGTGTACACAAGGCAGACACACATGCCCTAACTCTGAGACCATTGGCGTTTGGGGGACGTTGTTGCTTGCTTCAAATGTTCAAAAAAAATTCCTTTCCGGCATCTTAAGCGTTTGACTTTGGAGCTCAGCGTAATATACTTTACACTCAACACATAACTTACTTCATAGCCTCCGCCCACAAGCAGGTTTGTAATCACAGCTGGCCAGCTGCCAGGGTCCTCTTCACTGCCATTGAATACCTCTGAGGAGGACAAAGGAGGACAAAGGAGGACAAAGGAGGGTAGTGCAGTTGGTGTCATTCAAAGGGGAATGGTCAAACGCCAACAGGATGAGCAGAGGACTGTGAGGCGCCTCCCTTTTTGCCAAACTTCCCACCCTAGACAACGCCCTCAGGGAAAAAGAAGCACAAGGCAAAAACGCCATCGCTGATACATCCCCCCCCCTGCCGTACAGGAGTTAAAACAAGGGTTTGTATGACAAAAGTTAATAAAGGAAGCATTGCGTTCCAAAGTGTAGAGTTTACAACAACTGCCAACCGCTCAGCCTGCATCTATCTGTACTGACCAGACAACGTAATCCTTGCTCAGCCTATCCCTGATTAAAGCAGCTCATCATCTCACTTGAGAGAAACTCAAATTTCAGACCATCATTTTATCACTGCTTGTCAAATCACGAAGAAGGAGGCACGCAAAGCGCATGTTATACCTGCGAATTCGCAGATCGCGAGAGGGGTTGCCTCACCCCCGAAGGGCACAGGGGCATCGTCCCAGGCCTTCGGGGAAACATGCTCCGCCAGCACGTTACCAACGGCACCTGTGTGCGCACGTATATGAACAGATACAGCTACTCAGAGTGACAGTGTGCTCACATTTGTGTGTCATGTCACACACACATAATCTAGGTGTGTACGCTTGTATGTATGCGGTAGTGGCACGACAGGCAAACGTCTACTTTTTGTATGCAGCATTTCAAACATTGCTGCAGGAAGGACTTTCCACTCACAAGTGCAACGCAATAGGCATGCATGGAAATGGATTAGAACAAGCCAACTGTTTTAGGGCTTTTCCCGGCCAGGCACACACATAGACACACACGCGTGTGCGCACACACACGCACACACACTCTTATGTAGTGCAACTCCAGCGAACCTGGTCTATAAATTCCCAAAAGCAACTTATGTAGCTCGCACACTTACCGTTGTCATATTCAACTGTGTACATATGGCCTTCACTGCTGATCACTTTAACTGCAAGCAATACAGTGGATGAAGGTGCATGCACCACACAAGGTAGGTATAGGAGAAGAACAAGGTCAGTGGCTGATAAAGAAAGTGCGCCCGTATCGACATTGCATTTCAGGGGGAGGTCACTCCAGAATATAAACTTTAGAAGGGCATAGGTTTAGGCAGGATGAGGGTTGGCACACCGGAAGTGTGTCTGGTACAATCAACATATTTTGTGTCCTGCATCACGTTGCAAGGGGGGGTGATCTGTGCCAAATCAAAAAATGGAAGGGCAAATGCTAGAAATGTACCCTCTGGCTCTGAGCCACACATGTGCAATTATTACATATCGTTTGAGCGTTTTCTGGACATTCAGGATAAGTAAAAACGCCAAGTGTGTGTCAGGCTGAAAATAGTTGCAATTGCAAAAAAAGAACGGAGTAAACTCGTTGTTCTCGTACCAAATAATTTAGAACAAACTGTATGTTAGCTCAAACGATTTTGGATGTGCGCAGAAAGGCCTTGATGTTAGCTGATTCACACCCACGGCCAATCCCTGGCCCGATTGCCACTTCCACTTCCTAAAATCTTTCTGTGTTTATTGAGTTAATTTTTTGACAAATATGCGGGGATGTATACTTTTGAGTCAGGCTCCGATTGCCTGGGACGGAATTTCGACCTTCTTCTCCTGTCCGTTTGAAGGTGCAGGATGCTTTTTAAACGCGTTTGAACCTACCGTACGAACAATATATCACGCCGCAAAAATATTGTTTTTGGGGGGTGCGGCGAGCTCACACCCCCTGAAATATATAAATAGTCGAGGGGGTGCGGATTGGTGCGGATTGAATTTAAATAATGACTTTTGAGTTTTTGACGGGTCATGAGTGGGAAAGAGCCCCCGAGAGCCCTATCAGCCCCCAAGAGTGAGGAGAGGGATGGGGAAGATGATGGTGATGATACTTGAGTTAAGAAAGACTAGAAAACCAGTGCCAGTTGATGTACAATGTACAATGGATGACAGAGTTCAGCAGAACCAGACTCAGTATGATATTTCTCAGTGCACTTGGACAAACACTATGTTAATGTGTTATGGAATGCACCTCTGAGTCCCTTGGTGCGGTTCTGAGGGCATTTTGCCCCTGCGGATTGTTGCGGCAAGCACTAAATTATATATTGAGAGGGGTGCGGATTGGTGCGGACAGGGTAAAAATAACTCTTTTTTTGAGGGGTGCGGAACGAGTACATGTCCCTTCGGTACTCTAAATATTTAAGAGCCAGGAAATGGTAAGTTTTGCTACCCTCTCCGTACTGGGGTATCCCCTTCCTCTGCCTTCTGCACCCCACTGCACGCGTGCGCTCGCACACACACACACACACACACACACACACACACACACACACACACACACACACACACACACACACACACACACACACACACACACACGTGAGCCCCCCATGTCCCAAACGTTTTTGGTCTGGAGGTGCCTTGGGGTCTATAGAACAGGTCTGCGGTGGAAGGCTTGGGAATGGTGCAGCCAGGGGAGCTGGCTAATGTTCCCTGCAGCAGACACCGTGACTGCATCTATGATCCCACAAAGCAATGTGACCTGTGTGGCCCACTGACCTGGCCAATTCATGCCCCAATGACCGTGGGTGTCCTCATCGCTGTTCAGCAGGAAAAAGCCGGCCTCATCAGGCCTTGGTGGCCAAAACACGACCTGCAAAAAAACAGGATGCAAGTCAAGATGCATGGATGCAAGCAAGTAGATATTCAGTTTACGAGTGCTTGATTAACGCTTGAGCTAGAAATTAGGCTCCCAATTCCAATTTTCTTGTCTAGAGTACAGGATCCCTCTACTATTTTGCACTTGTCGACTTCTATCAACTCCACCGACCTTGTCAGTGCCCGCATAGCATGCAAAAGCCTGCCTGTCACCTATGCATTGTGTGTGTAAGTCAGGGGGGTGTTTGTGTGTGTTGTGTAAGTGTGTGTGTGTACGTGCATGTGCGTGTGTATGTGTGTGCGTGTGTGCGTGCGTGTGTGTGACAATGTGTATGCGTGTGTATCTGTGTGACATTGTGTGTGTCTGTGGTGTGTGTGTGTGTGAGTGTGTGTGTGTCTGCGCGAGTGTGCATCTGGGTCTGTACATGTAAGGTATGCATACGCTTTTGTTCTGTAATGTTGTACCACTTACCAGAAGACAGATCTAGGAGCTGGGCCGCAAAATAGTCCTCAGATTCCATGACCTGCTAAACAGCAAAAATTGAGATATATCACCCTTCCATTCCAGCAACTCAGGCAACTACTCGGCAACTTTGAGTACACTTGTTCCGTTGCTTCAAGCACTTTAGTGTCCTTGAAGTCAGTTTGTAAGTATGGGCAAAGATGAGTGGGATTTTATGTTATAAAGCTCAAAGTGACCGTGCGCAAATCGAGAGAGAATGCTGACATGTACTGAGTGCCTCTCGCTTATGTTTTAGTCCTCAGACTCCTCAGAGTGCCTCTTGCTTATGTTTTATTCCTCATGCACTGTGCCGGTTTGCGTTGCACTTTTCAAGGTGCACAATTGCCAACATGAGTGAGAGGCATTACGTGCGTGAGGCAATTTGTGTGCCCACCGCTTGCTTTCGCACGTGCGTCTAGACCCTCGCTCTCGCACGTGCACTTGCGATTCCAAGGTTCCTATCCTTCTGTGCAACCATGCAACCATGTGCGTGTATAGTGCGCAAGGCAGCCCGCATTAATAAAGGCTTTTACAGAGGAGGAGGCCGCCCCCCGCATCAGGCAAGCAAAGAGAAGGTAAAAGAGATAATTGACCGCCAATGCAAACGCGCACCTTTTCCTCCAAAAGCACCAGGACCAGTTCTGATTGGTAACTGGACCAAATAAAAAGTTATATTACCCTAGAGGGAGAGCAAATATTCTGGACAGGTAAAATTTTACAAAATTGTCTGAAATAAAATTCAACAGTTTTTAACATAGACAAATAGTAGACTAACAATGAGTAGGGTTAGTCGCAACCCCACACCTACTCGCGATGAAACCATAGCTCACTCCGATGATTATGCTGCGGCTGAAATACCAGGTGAGCTTGTTTGGGTTCCTGGCATTCCAGCCACTGAAGTGTGAAACCTGTGGAGGCAGAACTGGCTGGAAGAAGCCTTAATTAGGCAGCTCCAATGCTGCTTTAATATTCCTATGGGTGGTTGGTGTGTGATTGGGAAACCTGTGTCCACAAAAGAAGTTCATGACGAAAGAGGGTGTAACCTTCCCCTCATAGCCACACATTGAAAATTTGCCAGGCTAACATAAGACCTCCCTGCTTTCCTGGTACTGTTCAACCACAGCCTCAGAAAACGAGGGGTCCTCTACAGAAGATGAATCATTTGACGCCGAGGCAGCCAATGCCGCGGAGGAGGAGACACGCCATGACAGGCAAGCTACAATTATACAACACACACATGCACACACAAACACGCACACACATACACAATTACATGTACACCACGTGCACATACACACACGCACATGTGCACAAACGCACAAATGCACGTGCATAGGCGCACACACACAAAGGCACACATACACACATGCACATATGCACACATGCACATAAGCACGCACACATATACGCACACACATGTTCACGCACATATACACACATGCCGCACGCACGCGCGCACACACACACACACACACACACACATACACACACCACACATAGGCACACTGATATTTGCACACACACGCACTAACACAAGTCACACAAACACTCACAATTTGCAGGTTTTTGGGTGCTGCTCAGGCTCAAGGCAGCACCCAAGGCATGGCTGCTATGGCCGCAGGAGGTGAGGGGAGCAGGGAAGCATAGCAAATTCCTTGTTCACCACAAAAGCTGAAGCGCTGTGCCCTCCTCTCATTTATTGTTCACAGCCAGCTTGTTTTAATGTTATACAAGTTACTTGCACGAGACACGTGAAAGTGTCTGTTTTGCTCTGGAGCACTAACACACGTACCCCCCCCCCCCCCTCTCCCAGGTGCTGTGGGATCAGGCAGCCTTGTGCTTCCAGATGCGACGCGCTCTCGGGACGACCCTTGGCTTCGACCGCCCCCGGAGTTTCACGGCGAGCGCTATAGTGCCAGGGGCACTTTGCAGCCCCTACCAGAGGATGGAGCCTACCCTTGCCACGATGATCTGGTGGGCATAGAAATGCTGGAGCGGGAGAAGATGGAGGCGCAGATGCAGGTGCGGATGTTTGTGGGTTGAGGTGTTTTTTAACTGAGTGTGTGGGGGTGCAGTGGCGTGCGGTTGCTTACTCTTAAACATTTACAAATTCCAAGTGTTTGGGGCAAAGCAAAACCAGTGAGCAAAGTCGACTGAAAATCCCTGTTACTCAAAGAGATGGTACCTTTTTCTGTCCTATACAAGAACACACCCAGACTCATACCCATATGCACGCGCACATACGTACACACACGCGCATAACACACACACACACGCAACACACACAAACACACATACACACATACAGGAGTCAGACAGGGCTTATAATCGCTCCAGCAACCACGCGCGGCCTTCTTTGCACTGGCAAAGAGAAGGAGGTGGCGGTAGAGGGGGGGATAGCGAGGAGACGAGCACCAGCAGCCAGCCCAGCCCCTTTGCACAGGAGACGCAACAGCTTGGGCCGCAACGCAGCGGCAGCGGTGCTCCTAATGGGGCTGTCGCTATTGACGTGGCGCAGGTGTGTGGGGACGTAGCGTCTTCTTGCAGGAACTGTAAGGCGCACCCCATTGCTGGTAGTGGTGTTAGCACCCTCATCACCTGTGCTACCAAAGCTTTCGGTATGGTTCCCTTCATCTCGTATCTCTTCCATTGCGTAATCCACACTTCACGGTTGTTGACACACCTTTCTGGCGGATCTGTGAAAGTTTTTGTCACTTGTAAAAATTTTCAAACAGCAAGCAAAAGCTTGCGACAAAGATGACGAGTGCGACACAAGGTCAGCCTGTGAACAGACGTGCTTGTGCATACTTTACTCAATCTTGCAGGAGCCAAGCGGAGGAGACGGGGGTAACAATGAGGATAAACCTGGTGATGGCCACGCCAACTTGGTGAAGGAGCAGCACGCCGAGCTGCTGGCAGATATGCCTGCGGACCAGCAGATGGTATGCAAATAACAAATAACCATGTATCATATAAAAAACATTTCGTTTGCAATTGGTGCCAAGAGCTTAAAAGTGCACGCCAGCTGTTATCGTTGCCTACCCCCAGCACATTCACGTTAGGAAGCACACTCCACCTGCCGGCCCACCTGAATTGTGCAATCCTGCCACCATGTATCATTGCATCATTGCATGTGTTTCCTCTGCTTCACAGGTGCTTGAGTTCCGCAACATCTGCAGCTGGGCAATCATGGGTGGCATGGGCGCGCAGGCAAAGTTCTCCAAATTCATGGACAAATTGGACCCATTAGGTGTGTGGCTCCACGGTAATGCACCTCCACCGCCTTCAGCCGCAGCTACCGTATATTGGCCTTCAGTACTCACGTGCTTCAAAGCTCCAATTCGTTGCATGCATACGACTGTGGAAGATGTCTCTTGCAAGCCACTGACGCCTGCGATTTGGCTAGGAAGATGTAGCACCAGATGCTGGCCGCAAGCTCCCTGTATGCTCGTTGTCTCATGCAGATTGGAACTGGAAGGCAGCAAACCCGGTGACATTGGGCCGCATGATGCAAAGCAAGGGGGCCAAGGCCAGCAAGGCAACGCATCACGCTCTGAGGTGCGTGCGTGCGTGTTTGTGTGTGTGAATTTGTCTTCAACGTCTGTGCTTTGTGTGTGTATGTATGTATGCAAAGGATGCTTACTCAGGGGGCATACCATGCATGTTTCGGCTGAAGTTTTGTTTGTGGGTGTTTGACCTGTCTGTTCATATGCACGTACTTGCTCAATGTGTTTTGTATGCCTGCACTCTGGTCCATGGTGCATGTAAGCGTGTGTGTGTGTGTATGTATGTGTGAGCGTGTGGGTCAGGGCGTACAAACTGTAGCAGAGACTGCCTTGCAAGCTGACAGCGCACATATGATGTGGCATCACAGCCTGAAGCTACACAAGAACAAGTGCTGGTTGCCATCCTCTCTTTATTCACCTATTCAAGTCCATACTCAATACTCTCTCCTTGTGTAGGCGAAAGCCCGCCAATGGCAGCAGCAATGGGGGCGGTGCCACTTCAGGCGGGGGAGTGAGTAAAGGCTGGTTTGCTCCGTTGCGACGACGCCGCTCTGTCCAAGATCCAGGAGTTGTGGGCGGTGCTTCTGATGCTGAGGGTGGCAGTGGAGACGTCGAGGAGGGCAAAAAGGTAGGGAGAGAAGGGGGAAGGGAGAGTGACAGAGTGTGTGTGTGTCTTTGGGGAGGAGTGCTGTCTGCCTGTTTGGGTGGGTCGAATATTGAGGGTGGCATAAATATCAAAGTAAGGTAAGAAGTTTGAAAGTCTTTTTGGTGGTAGGGATACTTCGATACTTCAAAAGGAAGGCTTGAAATTGTATGCTAAGGAGTTCCGCTCTTCTGCCTGCAAAGCTGTGGACTCGTAGTTTGGTTAAAGTGCACTAGATGCCGAAAGCTGATCACAGCAGGGCGTGCTTGTCTCTGTGGGTGACGGTCTTGTTCCTTGCAAAATAGATTTTTTTCAAAGCCATTTTATCTGTGGTCGGCAAGAGCCTCGAATTTAAAAATATATGAATATGTCACGGTACATGACATCAAATTGGCTCCGTTTCCTAAGTAATGTGGGGAGTTATTTTTACTGCCTGCGCTATTACCTTTATTCAGCTGTTCGCCAGTTGTTTGTAAGGTTTTTGAAGATGTAGGTTTCCTTGCCGTGAAATGCAAGCAGTTGTTCTGAAACATTGAATTAGAGGGTTGAATGAGAAGAGGAAAGAAGTGCTTTTGCTTTCAGACACCAGCGAGTACTTGCCCAAATCAAGCTTGATGCTGGTAGCTTGTTTGTGCGTTGTGTGCAGGAAATGACCTGTGTTGTCTCTTTCTGGTAAGTGACTGCATTATGCGACCATCTCTTGACAAACCCAAGGTTCTGGTGTCCCTCCCTGCCAGCCTGCTAACCTAGCTGGCTACCCTTGAGTGTTTGCGCCTCTTGTCGACAGATTGGGTGAACTTGTTTATCTATCAATGTGTTTTTTGCACGATTTCAGGACGAGCCGGCGGGCAAAAAAGATGGTGGTGGCAAAAAGGGTGGAGGCAACAACAATGACAAGGCCAAAAAGCAGATTTTGTTTGACATCACCGGGCGAGTCTTGCCAGGTAATTTAAAAGATGACATGCACGTGCCTAACCTATATCCCCCCACATTACGCAACTAGAAAGTGGTGCATATAGCAACGCAAAATCCATATGCACACACATACGTAAACAGGCATGGTACTTAGCTATGGCTTGTGAAGGAACTCAGGAAAGAACTCAGGAAGGAGGGAAATCTGTTTCTTTAGTCCTCCTGTGCTTCTGCAAACAACACAGACCATGCAGACTAGAACACAGTTGCTACAGTCGTTGCGTTGTTGAGAGTTTGTGTCTGTGCACGCATGCTGCAAGCCGCACTACACATTACAAACATGCAGGCCAAGTCCTAGCTCTCATGGGCCCCAGTGGGTCAGGGAAAACCTCTCTGCTTGCTGTGCTGGGAGGGCGCACTCCACCTCGCATCAAGCTGGAGGGCCAGGTGTGTTGTGTTGCTTGAACAACTGTGAGGCTGCGTTCAAGGAAGCACAGCTAACCTGTCATGCCTCCCTTTTGCTGGACGCTCATCGTTGAGGTTAGGAATGTGTTTGGAAGCCAGCTTCACTTTGAACTTCTAAACACATTCCTAACCTCAACGACAAACGTCCAGCAAAAGAGAGGCATGACAGGTTAGCTGAGCTCAACAAGCCGCTACAAGGAAGGAGTAAAACGTGCAATATATCAACAGGGAAGCTAGGTGGATGTCAGAGCAGGAGTTATGAACGGTGATATTGTACTTGTCAAGGGGGCGGTTTCGGGAATGAAAAAGTTTTCACTTATGCAGGAGGGTGTTTTTTTTGGATGGCACGTTTCCTTTTTGGGGTGGACACCCCTGAGGGACGCCCCCCCCCCAAACCCCCCTTCCAGTGCCCTCACCCAAATAAAAATGGTACCAATCTGCTCCTTTTTCAAATAGGCATCCATCTGCATACTCATCAAGACCTTAAGCTGAAGTATTGCAGAGTTATGGGGCAAAAACTGAGATACGGACGCCCTTGAACGAACACGTGACCAGGCACCCATAACTGGCTTGCACAGTCCCACAATACTTTCATTTCTTTAGAATTCCACTGAGTATTTCATGCTGGCACAATCCTGTAAGTTTGGGGTAAATTGCTGCTTCATTGGCTTGACTCACCCCGCGGCCTGCACCCGAGCGCGTGTGCCTCTGACTTTTGGACATGTCCACAGACCCCCCCCCTAAATCCAATTTGCTCAAAAAGGGTGCCAATCGACTGGGTTTGAGCTGAGGATTCCGATGATATATCTAAAATTTTGTAGGAGTGACCCAGTGAATTTTTGGGGGGGGGTCCAAAAACTTTGGACCTCCAATGTATAATTTTTAGTCGATTGACATGTGCCGTCCAAAAGGTATGCTTCCTACACCCTCCTGACTTATGACAAAAAATTTTGCGGTCACATGCTGCACCACAAAACGTCGGGAAAATATTTTCTCCACATGGCAGAAGTAGGGTGGGACCGGCTTCCAGTATTTCTCGTTTGGGGCCTGCCCCCCCAAAGTTGGAAACTGTTCCCACATGTTCCTATGTGCGTCCTGAAATGTACAAACTATTTTGAAATTGTAAATTTTGTGCAGTAGTAGTCCGGGTGGTGATGTTTTATAGGGGTTTTAGGGGGGCGCCCTCCAAAGGCTCCTGCCAAGTCTAAATGCATGCAGAGAGGAGACTTTGTCACAGGAGCAAGCAGGTGGTGCTCAATGCACAGAGGCACCTGTGTCCTGTAGAGGGCTGGGGCTCTCTGATACTGTGGTAGTGGGCAGCCAGGCTGGGGAGAGCCAGGCTGGCTCTTTGCAAGCACTTGTGCATGGGGAGGTGGGTTTACAACAAATGAAGCCTCCTGATACCCAACAAAAAATATTAGAGAGATGACCAGGAATCACGCCAGCGACGGGAGGGATCCTGACGGGATCCTGGGGACAAGTTAAGGATTCGACCAAGGGTCAGAAGGACCTGTGCGGATTTAATGAGAACGGCAGCATGTGCACCATGAGGAGGTGGCAAACCTCTTGGTTGCAATGATTGCACGAGTCTGTGCGTTGATGAAGGATTAGAGGACAGTTGGCAGAAGAAGCAACTCTGGTCGCTTATAATTCGCAAAATATGCATCATCAGGCCCACTACGAACATGATCAACAGTGCCTACCTAGCACATGGGACGCAACAAAATCACTAGCTGCAAGCTCACTTGTGCTGATGACATCCCCCGTACCCTTAATGAAAGTGTGAAGAGTACACAAGACCATGGCAACCTCCCTGCAATTATGGGATCCGGGAGCCTGCTTTTCTTCACAATTGGAGACCGCTTGTTGAATCTCCCAAAGGAGCACTGCACCACACCCCTCGTACGAAATATTGCACAATTAAAATTGAACTGCTCCCAATTTGGATTCACAGTCTCATAGCACTTCATTATAGAGGGTGACAGAGCAAATGCAGAAGCTGCACAACTTGGATTCACAATCTCTTAGCGATTTAATACAGAGGGTGACAGAGCAAATGCAAAAGCTGCACAAATGTAAGGCTCACAGGACTGGCTCCCCTTTCAGGAGGAAGGAGGGGACAAGAGAATTCATGTGAATTCATTCACGTGTCTCGTGTGATGCTTGTGCTGGATGCTGCTGACAGGAAGCGGGCCTCTCACACAGGGTGAACGTTAAAAAATGTGAAAAATATTGTTCAAATTGCGTGTGACTGCTGGAAAACATTTTCGAAAATTTTACACTCCTGTCCTCTTTCCTCCTTTTAAGCTCAAAGGTAAATTTGTGGGGCCACAAAGACGCTCTGCTTCACTTTCCCTGCACCTCCTGGAACACCATGATCGCCCCAAGCTGACGCACTGCATGCCTCCTTACTCACTCTTGCTTTCCCTGCATGTACGCAGATCTTGGTGAACGGAGAGAAGTCGAACAAAGCCAACCGCAAGCGAATTGGATTTGTTTTGCAGGTATGAGCATGTAGTAAGGTAGCATGCAAGGTACGTAGCAAGGTAGCAAGTCTCTGTGCTTGCATGTCAACATTACTTCATGACTTTTGTGTGTCAGATCAACATGGCTTCCTCCCTACTTTCTCTTACTCTCTCTCTCTCTCTCTCTCTCACTCTCTCTCTCTCTCACTCTTTAAATTTGAGCAGTGTGTCTTGAGTACATGAACGCACACATACACACGCACATACAAACTGCACTGCTTTGCCTTTACGAGCAACATTTCAAGACCTTTGCACAGACAACATATGTACACAGGTCCACTTACGTGTGCAATGCATGATCACTTGGTGGTCAAACAGTCAAACAAGAACTCGCAGAACGTGTGACCCCACCCTTGAGCTGTTTCGTAGACCCCTCTCCTCCCCCTCAACCCCCAAGAAATACACGAGACATCAGCACAAAGCAACATACCACTGCGTGCATGCTCTGCTGCTTTACAGGATGACGTGCTGTATGAGACACTGACCGTTTATGAAACCCTCATGTATGCCGGGATGCTGCGTCTTCCCCGTACTATGACCAACGCAGAAAAGGTATACTGACAGTTACTACCCAGCATTGGAACTCAAATGTGTTGGTCACAAATTGCACACCTGCGGATTTGATCCACAGACTTGCAATTTAGACCATTGTGACGTGTGAGAGGAGTTTATGCCTACACTTTTTGTGCTACATACACAAAAGGACATTTGTCTGCATGTGTAGGTGCTGTGATGAGTGTTTCTTGCTCACATCTACCAGAAGTGTTTCAAAGCTTTTATGCAATTTGCATCTGTATATATACGAAACATTTTTTTGTTCATTACAATCTGCCACTAATAATTCATTTTCAATGGGCCCATTTTATGTTGACCTTTGCCTGCGCGCTGCACACGTGATCTTTTTACGTGACAAAATTCATTGTCCTTTTAATGTGGACTATGCAACTCAAGCGCCTAGCGCTGAATTTCTTTTTACCTTGGACATCGTCTGCAGTCCGCACGTGTGGACGCCGTGCTGAGTGTGCTGGGGCTCACGCGCAGCAAGGACACTATCATAGGAGGTTTCTTCAGGCGTGGTGTCTCAGGTATGCTCACTCACAGACCTGTATGTGATTGTGTGGTACAACGGCACAGCTCTTTCTTGCGGTTGATTCTGAGGAGGCTCCGGCTTGCGCATGCTGGGAACACGCTGTGCATGCATGTGTTTTCTGTCAGAGGTGCAGCCCACACCCACACGTCTTAGTGCCGCACACAGGTGGTGAGAGGAAGGGTGTGTCAGTGGGGCACAAACTTGCTCACCAGCATCCACCATGTGTATGCCGCAGAAGTTGCAGCCAACGCTCACACGTTATGGTATCGCACGCAGGTGGTGAGAGGAAGCGGGTGTCAGTGGGTCACGAGCTGCTCATTAACCCCGCTGTGCTCCTATTGGTGAGTACGATGCGTATGTTTGTGAGTAGCTCCTCAGGGCTCCTGAAGTACACCAGTACATCATTCGAGCACTTGAGCACAAAGCGGTTGATGCATTTTCTAAAAGTAGATGTGTTTCCTGAAAACAGGATGAGCCAACCTCTGGTCTGGATTCCACAACTGCCCTGCACCTTGTCAACCTGCTGCGTGACCTAGCAAGCGCTGGGCGCTCCATCTTGACCACCATCCACCAGCCGTCCTCACGTTTGTATAGGTAGGCACAAATGCAGGGCAATGTTAACCTGATCGGCACAATTGTGTAGGTAGGCCCGAATACATAGGTGAGAGTGAATGTTTAGGTAGGCTCTAATATATGCAGGTGCAAATGTGTAGGTAGGCTCTGATATGCAGGCAGATGCAAATGTGTGGCTGACATGCAGGCTGGCACAAATGTGTAGGTAGGCTCTAATATGCAGGCAGGTACATTTGTGTAGGTAGGCTCTATTATGCAGGCAGATACAAATATGTGTCTAATTTGCAGGCAGGCACACATAATATGCAGGCAGTACAAATGTGTGTCTAATATGCATACAGGTACAATGTGTGGAAACGCACCAATACATCTGCAAATACATACCTAAATACAGCTTTTAAGGTGCCTCATGAATGTTTTGCAGGCACAGATTTATAAGGAAATACAGACGTATTGGTAGGCGCAATTGTCTGAAATTGTTTGCTGGCATACAGGTAGAGGCATGTGTGTAATCTCAGTGCTAAGCCTTCCGCACGTGCCTGGATGATGATGTGCGCGACAAAAGGAATATCTGGCCAACCTTCAGGCGTGACGAGAGTCATTAAGCAGTGTTTGGCGTCCGTTTGCTTTGCCGCCTGATGGCCTTACTTTATTCTGTGTAGACACACGAGGGCAGTATGAGGTACCCTCCGTTGGCTTTAATTCTGTGTAGACACACGAGGGCAGTATGAGGTACCCTCGGTTGGCTTTATTCTGTGTAGACACACGAGGGCAGTACGAGGTACCCTCCGTTGGCTTTATTCTGTGTAGACACACGAGGGCAGTATGAGGTACCCTCCGTTGGCTTTATTCTGTGTAGACACACGAGGGCAGTATGAGTTACTTTCGTTGGCTAGCACACAACTATGCTGTGCATCGCCTCTGTTCAGATTACCAACTATTGAATGACAGCAGTACATGATCAGCTAGAATTTGAAGATTATGAGCACTTGGATATTTAGGTTCCTGCAAAGGCAGGGGGGAACACCTTAACCTTCCAATGTTACTATTTCTTTAGAAGTTTGCGCTGAGTTTCAAGTCTCTTCCGTGAGCCTTGCCATTTCATAACAGGCACGTAAGGTGTGCCCCACCATTTTGTCTCACTTTCGCCCCCCCCATTGTGCCTTTACTAACCTGCAGACATATTATGTGCCCTGCCTTCATGCTATGTGCTTACACTCAGATCTCAGATCACACCCTCTTCTTGGAATTGCACAGGCAATTGGACCAAGTCATGCTGCTGGCTGAAGGCCATGCAATGTACTACGGAGACGCGCTTAGAGCTGCAGGTATCATATAAGAGCCTTGAGCTGGCTGGAATTAACATTTTGCATGGAAAATAGCTGTGCTAACAAGCTGCTGTAAAGACAGACGTGAAGAAGTGCTGGTGTTTTGTCAGGCGAATCGTCTAGGTCGTACACACGTGAACAGCAATGATCCAGTGATGGTGCAAAGCGTCTTGTGACGCGTATAGGTGCAGTCAACAGTAGTGTAGTGTGGTCGGGGCTGCAGAAGAGCGTGTAAGTGTGTTTTTACCTACCCTATTGTTGCAAGGTACTGAAGTGGACCAGAGCCAGACCCGTCTTCCCACTCACGCCCACACTGCAACATTCACTCACAGATTGGTTTGCACACCTCGGCTTTGGGTTGCCGTATGGGACCAACCTGGCAGGTGAGACCGGCAGCTCCCTCGTGTGCGCTCTTTCTTACCTTGAGTATCAAGTTGCGCAGAGCTTACACGCTTTTGTTCTGGCAACCTTGATGAGCAACAAGCCCGTCAAAAGACTGGAACTCTTTCTCTCGCTGGTAACAAGTTGAGAGCACTACTTGAGCGCTGCCTTTGGTGTATCTCCTCTCACCTCCACCTGCCTGTATCTCACAATCACATCACGTCACACCAGATCTATACAGCAAAACCTGTGATTTTATGTTTTTCTAGTTCAAGCAACTTGGTATCGTTATCCGTAAGTGCACTAAAGAAGAGAATTTAAACGTGCGCTGCCCTGCGCGCCTGCAGATCACATATTGGATTGCGCAATGGGGGAGGTGGCGTATGACCCCTCAGCACCTGGGGCTGCGGCTGCTTCTCAAACGCAAGGTCCTGTGTGCGGAGCACCCTACATCCATGGAAGCGTGGCAGGTACATTTCTTGCTCTGTGTGTACGTGTGTACGTGTGTACGTGTGTACGTGTGCCTGTGTGTCAGTGAGTGTGTGTCTGTCTGTGTTTCCTATGTGCATGTGTGTGTCTGGATTGGAGAAGCCAGTTTTGGTGGGTCATCGGGTCCTCATTCCAATGCTTACAGTGCGTGCGACATACAGGCAACGCCCTGTGGGTATACTTGGACCCAACCTTGCAGCACCCCCTATCCCCTGCTTGCCTAATATTGTCCACGGGCAGGTGCTTGTGTTCAGCGCATCAGGTTTGGTGCAACAACCCCCCAGTCAATCATCAGTGTTCCAATCTGTTGGCAACTCATGATTGCTGCCCCGTTTCATACACAGTGAGGTGCCTGTACTCAACCTTTGAGGCCTGGTACGATGGCCATCCTGGAGGCTTTTCCTTAGGCCACACAGACCACCGCAAAGGGGATGAGGCCAAAGATGAACACCAAGAGAAGCTGCTCAAGGCAGGCCAAAAGCGCGAAAAAGACCAGGTGGGAGTGCACAGCCTCTTGGCATTCATCAGCGATCACCAAATCCTTGCGGGGATGACAGGAGTCTGTGATCGCTCCTAACGCCTGAGGGTATCGGACGTGATTTGCATGTGTATATATGTGTGCGCACCTGCATGCTTGCACATGTGTGTGGTGCACTACGTTTCTAGGGTCCCATTCTCAGTTGTGTGCACAAATATGTCATTGATTCGATAGTCCTTGGATGAAAAGGCGTTTGTGGTGCATAGGTGCAGAAGGAAAGTTGTTTTGGAGATGCATGAAGAGCAAGGTCTGCATTTGGTGGGAGAACATGAGTGCATACCTAATCCATAGGTAACTGTAGGAACATGTTAATTGAAAGCGCTGCATACTAAATCTATAGGTAATTTAAGGAAAAAATATTAATTGAAAGCGCTTACAAAAGTTGTCTCAGTCTTGCTACGCTTGTTCCTGCCCACCAAAAGAGGCACAGCTCCATCCTCTCACACAAGCATGCGCTCACACTCTCGCACGCCTTTCCCAACCAACATGCCCTTCACCTGCTCCTCAGGTAGACCAACTTTTAGAGCGCGTCCGTTTACTGCTGCCTCCCAGTGGCAGCTTCACTGGAATGAGGCACTCTCAACAACTGGCACGGCCCACATCTACCACCCTTCCTCAGTCCACAGCACCAGGTACGCCTTCCTAGCATGGTGTGTACGCTTCTGGTCTAGACTGGTTTGTTTCTAGTTCGGGTCTGGTTGTCTCGTTGGACTCTGATTGCAAATGATTAACCTGCTTTTTCCCCATCTCAGCTCGCCCACTACAAAACTAAGCACCACATACTCCCCTCCCCGCCCATATCTTAGCATGCCTCACCCCAATCCTTAATACACCAGTGGGTCAAGGGCTGCACCCTTTGTGTTGCTTTGTCGACCTTGCATCTCAAGGCACTCTAACAGTGAGGGCATTAATGCATGCGAGTGTAATTTAATTAGAATTAACTGAGTACATTAATGCATGCGATTTGAAGAATTAACTGAGTACATTAATGCATGCGAGTGTAATCTGGGCATTGCCTCCACCAAAACCAAGGTTCCCAAACCAAGCAAACAGCTGGAAGCGCCATTTGCTTCTGTTTGCCTATTTTAATAGAGGTCTTAAAAGTTCCATCTGCACGGTTGAAGTGGATGAGAGACCTTTGCCCCTTAACTCTGTGATTTAGCTAGAGATCTTTGCCCCCCCATCTGCTTAAATTTAGTTGTTACGCTTGCCTC
>Ga0307968_1000220_pt1:35000-37393 | contig 37393 bp, 37 predicted proteins | sample OrgLakmetagen650_FD_201834 | JGI IMG/M metagenome (GOLD analysis project Ga0307968, IMG submission 201834) | Saline water microbial communities from Organic Lake, Antarctica - #650 | ecosystem: Environmental > Aquatic > Non-marine Saline and Alkaline > Saline | place: Antarctica...
CAGCACAAATTCACTCGTTCCACGTGCCTTGCAAAACACAAAGCCGCGACCCTGGCAGCTCCCAAACACAGCCCCCAGCACTCCCTCAAACTTTCTCCCCGCCTGTGCAGGGGTCTGCTGATAGGTGGCGTCTGTATGGACCCAAAACAGGCACAGACGGTGACGACGGTGGTCATGCTAACCTTCCTGCTCGTGGGAGGGTTCTACGTGAAGGACGTGCCGGTGTGGATCGGATGGATCAAGTACTTCTCGTTCATCTACTGGGGTGAGATGCGTTGCGTAATACTATGGTAATTGCGTGAGTGCGTCCATCCAATTTTTGTTATGTGTTCGACCTGTTTGTAAGCGCGCTCCCTTCTCAATCTGACAAAATGCACTTCTTGGCAGTCTTCAGCGGCATTGCTTTTGCTTTTCTTGTGTGAGCAAGAGCATGCCGTTCACTCATTCTGGCAAGGTTTTAAATCGTACTGGTAGCGCATTATTATTGCTGACAAAGGCCCATGCACAGGCAGCACTCACAAAAAATCCACATCTGTCGTTATCTTTCATTTTAGGAAACAACCTGCTCATGAAGATCGAGTTTGGCAACAGGTCCTTTACCGACAAGAGCCAGCCAGGAAATCCCGAGGTGATTGGTAAAAAGCTTAAATATAACAATTGTGTGTTAAAGGGCTCATTGATGTCAAAGGGTTCTTTGCGTCAAAGGGTTCGTTGTTTCAAGGGGCTCGCTGATTTTTGTTCTTGCAAGGTGGTATATGCAAGGAAGGTGGCTTCATATCACAGCGCTGTGTGGGCAGGAGGAAGGGGGACAGCCACAAGCTCATAGCCTGCCTTTTTGCTGCTATTTTTTCACCCTTTTACTTCTTTGCCCTCTTTGTGTGCAGATCACAGACCTGCAAGAGGCATTGAACCTGCAAGTTAATCCAGACACAAGGATCTGGGAGGAGGTGGTCATCTTGCTGTCCATGCTCATCATCCTCAGGTACGGTTAATCAAAAAGGCTTCAGGCAAATAAACCACCCCCCACATTACTCAAGATTTTGGTCTATTTGTTCTTCGTCCAAAAAGAGAGCTTTCTAAGCCACGTCTACCCAGTCAATCCAAGCATGCTCTGCCTTTGGGACATGACCTCCCCCGTAAGCACGCACAAAACATACACACAGAGGCTCACAGGTTGTAACTAGGCACACTGGTTGTAACTAGCGGCTCCTACAATGGACACTACAGAAAATTCAAGTTTACATAGTTGCATCCCAGCACCTGCATGCCTGCTAGCTTGTGGGCAGAGGCGGTACAGCAGCTAAATGGACCCCTCTGCGCACACGCAGGTGGCTGACCTACATGACGCTTCGCTGGAAGACTGGAGCGTCGCAGAAGAGCCTGTGAGCAGGAGGAGGGTCTCTACACTCAGTCACCGATCGAGGTCTTAAAGCGGCCCTGGCACTTCAGGCCACATGTACATACAGAGCTGCACTGAGGGGGCCACTGCTTCCAAAATGCTTTCACAGTCTGATCTTGAGCGCAGCCCACTCACTAAGCTACCAGCTGTCAGTGAGACGGTAATTAAAATGCTTTATTTCTTATTAAGCGCGCCTGCTGTATTAGTTGCCTTCACCTTTCCATGCCACTACTCTGTGTGATGACGTGAGGCCTTTTGACTGGTGTTATAAGTGCAGGTTGAACAGTGATTTTGAGAAGAGCACATTAAGTTGCAATAATTGGCTTGGTTGTGTAAGCTAGTTTAGCTACATATAGAGTAGGAAGAGAAGAGTAGGAAAAGCAGGTGAACTTGCGTCTCAAAAGGGGAAATTTTGTATTTGTGAGTGCTGTTGATCTATTTTGTACAACGCGTTTCCTTTCCATGTACTTCGTCAGCGCCTTTTATTTACATCAGGATTGTTTAGCCCAGAGTGATCTGAGTTCTGGGATCTTGTAAGATTGAAACTTGTACAAGCTGAGATCGACCTCCCTTATTATATTACTGCATCAAATCGTTATCTCTAGTGCAGCGGTTCATATTGAGGCAGTTGTGTATTTGCACATGCTGTTCCTCTGGAAAAGAAAAGGAAAAGGAACGCAGATAGTGTAAACACTACCGGCATGGACAAGGAAAGAATGTTTTGTGTTCTGCACCCCCCCCTGGATGCAGAGACCCACAACATTCCACCTTGAGAACAAAAAGAGGAAAGACTCTTTAGTAGGGGTCAGGTGGTCGGGAGGCATGGGCCTGCACACCATCAGGAGCATTGCTCAGATATTGTTGCTGGGCACTCCATTCAATGTTCGTGCAGTAAGGGTAAGGGGGTAAGGGTTACACAGCTATATCCGCCAGCGAGGGCAGTTGAGCTATAGCAAAAAAAAAGGCAGCTTCAAGAAGAGAAGGAGGCCAGACT
>Ga0307968_1000225_pt1 | contig 37216 bp, 36 predicted proteins | sample OrgLakmetagen650_FD_201834 | JGI IMG/M metagenome (GOLD analysis project Ga0307968, IMG submission 201834) | Saline water microbial communities from Organic Lake, Antarctica - #650 | ecosystem: Environmental > Aquatic > Non-marine Saline and Alkaline > Saline | place: Antarctica: Organic Lake...
TGAAGCGGGCAATGGCGTCGTAGAGCTCAGCGATGTAATCGTGGGGCTCGATCTGGGTAGTGTAGGGGTTCCAGTCCAGCCCCAGGCTTTCAATGAATTCCCGGGCATTGGCGGCCCAGTCAATCGAAGGGTAGGCTGAAATGTGGGCGTTGTAGTTGCCCACAGCACCGTTGATTTTACCCATCAGCTCCACCGCTGTGATCTGTTTGATCTGGCGACGAAGCCGGTGAACAACATTGGCAAACTCTTTGCCCACCGTTGAGGGCGATGCGGTCTGTCCGTGGGTGCGCGACAGCATCGGCTGCCCGGCGTGCTCGTGGGACAGTTTGGCCAGCCGTTCAACGACCCGGTTCATTGCAGGCAGCAGGCCGTGGTCCAGGCCTTCACGCAGCATAAGGGCGTGGGACAGGTTGTTGATGTCCTCTGAGGTACAGGCAAAGTGAACAAACTCGGTCACAGCGTGCAGCTCCGGCACCTGCTCGATCTTTTCCTTGATAAAGTATTCAACGGCTTTGACATCGTGATTGGTGGTGCTTTCGATGGCCTTGATGCGCTCGGCGTCTGCGAGACTGAATCCGGACACCAGGCTATCCAGAAATGCCGTAGCTTCTGCGGAGAATTCCGGAACCTCGGTGATCTGGGCGTGTGCAGCCAGTTTTTGCAACCAGCGGATCTCCACCGTCACCCGGTTTCTGATCAGGCCATACTCGCTGAAGATGTCGCGAAAAACGCTGACTTTGCTGCCATAGCGTCCATCAACCGGTGAAATGGCGGTCAGTGTAGAGAGTGTAGTGAGGGTGGAGCGTGCAGCGGGTTCCATCGAAAACCTCTTAAGTCATCAAAAAATCGAAAACGTGTCAGAAAACAGGGGCACTTATAATACACCAGCGGAGGTGGCAATTCAGTCGGTAAGGTTATTGATAAGCCTCAGTCGTAAACGGATCGGTTGGCTTTCTCCGACAGTTCTTTGGCCATGCTGATCACTTTATTGCGATTGAGGATCAGTCGCCAGCGGCGCCCGCCGGTCTGGTGCCAAAGTACGCAGGAGCGGATGCCTGCCAGTAACAACGCTCTGACTTTGGCAGCATTTTCCTCTCGTTGCAGAATGGTGGGCTCGCCACTGACCTGGATTCTGAGTCGGAACGTGCTGATGGTGTCGGTATAGACCGAACCAAGATTGGCAATCAGGTTGGTATGGATATAGCCAAAGTGGCTGGCAGTGTGTCTGGCCTGATCGATCCGGCTGCCGATCACGTCCAGCATGTCTTTGTCACGACGCAGCTTTGCTTCAAGGTTTATCAGACTCAGGGCGTAACGCAGCACTTCGATATCCTGCTGGCGGGTCTGCTTGCTGAGCACGCCCGTCAGGGTGGATAGGCCCTCGCGCAGATCTTTGAGTTCGCCGCCATAGACATCCAGCGTGTTGGCCGGGTTGGTGGCAAACAGCGACCGAATACAGGTTTCAAGGCTGGAATCGGCGCACTGGCCGGAATTGGCGATTTGCTGGACAAGTGCGGCAGCCTGGAATATGCCTGCCAGTGCCAGGGTCTGATCCCGGAGTGATCGGCTCATGCGCCGGTTTCCTCATTACGTGGGCTTTCGGGGCAGGGCGTGGGTTCGCCATCCCGCCAGGTCTGTTCAATCACGCCGCCGCCCAGGCAGTTCTCGCCGTCGTAGAAAACGACGGACTGACCGGGCGTAACCGCGCGCTGGGCATCATCAAATACGACACGAACCCCGTTGCCACAGTCGGTAACCGTGCAAGCCTGGTCCGGCTGGCGGTAACGGGTCTTTGCCTTGCAGCGGAACGGTTTTTTCTGCGCTGCTGGCGAGTGTCCTGAAACCCAGTCAACCGGGCCGCTGGTGAGTCCGCGGGAGAACAGCAGTGGGTGCTGCTTGCCCTGCACCGCAATCAGCACATTACGGCAAAGGTCTTTTTCTGCGACATACCAGGGGTCATCCCCGTAATTGCTGAGCCCGCCAATACCAAGGCCCTGACGCTGGCCAATGGTGTGGTACATCAGGCCCTGATGGCGGCCGATGACCTCGCCGTCCGGGGTTTCGATATTTCCGGGCTGAGCCGGAAGATACTGCTTCAGAAAATCGCTGAATTTACGCTCGCCGATGAAACAGATGCCGGTAGAATCTTTTTTATCGTGGGTCACGAAGTCTTGTTCGGCCGCAATGCGACGAACTTCCGGTTTTTCCAGTTCTCCCACGGGGAAGAGTGTCCGGGCTATGCGCTCGCCGGATACGGCGTGCAGGAAGTAGCTCTGATCCTTGTTCGGGTCCAGCCCTTTGAGAAGCTGAACCTGATTGTCATCAGTCTCGCGGCGCCGGGTGTAATGACCGGTGGCAATGAAGTCGGCGCCCAGAGTAATGGCGTAGTCGAGAAACGCCCGGAATTTGACTTCCTTGTTGCAGAGAATGTCCGGGTTTGGCGTGCGTCCTGCCTGATATTCGGACAGAAAGTGCTCAAACACACGATCCCAGTACTCCGCTGCAAAGCTTGCAGTGTGCAGGGTAATACCGATGCGGTCGGCAACGGCCTGAGCATCGGCAAGGTCCGTCATGGCGGTGCAGTATTCGGTGCCGTCATCTTCATCCCAGTTCTTCATGAACAGGCCTTCGACCTGATAGCCCTGATCTTTCAGCAGCCAGGCAGCGACCGAGGAATCCACGCCCCCGGACATTCCGACAATGACTCGCGTCTGTGCTGGTGCTTTGTTCATGGCAGACTGGAACGACCCTTCAAAAGGAGGCGATGGTAGCATTTCATCCAGTTGGCGTCTGCGCCTCGACGATGACATCCAGCGGGAACCGGCGTCCGTTTCGGTAATCTTCTATGCATTGGAGGATCAGGGGGCTGCGAAGCTGACTCTCTCTGGCTTTCAGTTCTTCCAGGCTAAGCCAGTGGGCGGCAATAATATCGTCATCGAGTGTGTCGGTGATTCTGTAAAGGGCTGTGGCGGCAAAACAGAAGCGGTAGTAGGTCACACGGTTTGCGGGGGCAGTATAGGTGTATAGTCCCAGAAAGTGGTCAAGTCTGACCTGCCAGCCGGTTTCTTCCAGGGCCTCTCTCAGGGCCGCCTCGGCGATTTGCTCGTGTTCTTCCACATGACCGGCGGGCTGATTGAAAACGATACGGCCGCGGCTTGACTCTTCCACCATCAGGAACCGGCCCTGATCATCCTCAACAATGACGGCGACGGTGGCATGGGGTGTCCAGATAGGGGGTGTCCAGGTCATGATCTACGATTTCTCCGCTTGGGTTTTTGTGCCGGAGCGTGAACGATCAGTGTGCGATAGTCGCCCGGCTTAAGATCTTTGACAGTCCATTCGCCCACAGCGTAGCGGACCAGGCGCAGGGTGGGGAAGCCCACGGCTGCCGTCATGCGTCTTACTTGCCGGTTTCGGCCCTCGGTGATGGTGATGCTGATCCAGCTGGTGGGAACGGTTTCGCGGTATCGCACCGGAGGTGTGCGGGGCCAGAGATCCGGCGCTGACAAGTGTTCAACCCGGGCAGGGCGGGTCTGGCCATCTTTCAGCGTCACACCCTGGCGGAGCAACTGCACGGAGCTGTCGTCTATCTGCCCCTCTACCTGGACCCAGTAGGTTTTTGGCAATTTTTTATTCGGAGACGCAATCTGGTGCTGCAGTGGCCCACTGTCGGTCAGCAGAAGCAGGCCTTCCGAATCGAAGTCCAGCCTGCCTGCAGGATAGACCGAAGGCATTGAAATCCAGTCGGCCAGCGTGGCGCGCTTATCAGCGCCGTTTTTCCGGGCGTTATCCGTAAACTGGGAGAGAACCTGAAAAGGTTTATTGAATAGAATCAGGGTTGCCATGATACCTACAAAACATAACCCCCGTGTCGCAAGGTCTGTTGCAACCGGTAAGGGGTATTTGGTCTCAGGCGGCGGGTGTCAGCCGTTTACAGCGCGATGCTGATCCTGGAATGCGTCCTCGTGGGACTCTGATTTGGACTCTGACCTGGATTCTGCTTCGTCGCCCGCCGGGGTTTCATGCCGCTGGGGCATTTCCTGCGGGACAATATTAACCGCATGAACGCCCTTGTCGCTGGGCTTCTTGTCGAACGTCACCGGCTGGCCAGCCTTGAGGGTTTTGTAGCCCTCCATCTGCACGGATGAAAAATGCGCGAACAGATCGTCTGTGCAGCCGTCCTCGATGATGAAGCCGAACCCTTTGGCGTTATTAAACCATTTGACCTTGCCTTGAGGCATGATGAACTCCCCTGTTCTGTCATTGTCGGACGTTTGTTATTCGTTTTGTAACTCGACTGTTTCGGTCTTTGACGCTTCGTCGCGCGTTTGCCTCGCACGGATGACGTCCAGTTACAGGCTGGTTACGCCATTTAACATGATTTTACATTGGTTTTTTGCTGTTGGCCAATCTTCGTTCAACACAAAATGCGAAACAGTACGTATCTATGGTTGAAATGGTGTCTCAGGCTGTACATTACCGTATCCTTACTAATTGCTGTCCTGGTTTACCCAGCGCTTGAAAACCGGGACAGTGACACCCATCTTTAACAAGAGGCACCGACTTCCGGTAAAGAATCATGCGGACTATCCAGAATTCTCTACTAGTATTCAATCAGGGAGATGAAGAACAGCCCGGGCGTCAGGACGATGTCAGTACTGCGCCGGAAAAACCGGCATTAAAGCGTCCTGCTCGCTTTCGGGTTATGCTTCTGAACGATGACTACACGCCCATGGATTTTGTGGTGGAGGTGTTGATGACGTTCTTCGGGATGAATGAAGAAAAGGCGACGCAGGTGATGCTGCTCGTCCATACGCAGGGAAAAGCCGTATGCGGGGTATATTCCCGGGACATCGCGGAAACAAAGGCGGCACAGGTGAATCAGTATTCTTCGGAATGCGAGCATCCGCTCCTTTGCGAGATTGAACGTGCTGACTGATCGATTTTGGGGTGGCCCATGCTGAGCAAAGATCTTGAAATTACGCTGAATTCGGCTTTTAAAAGCGCGCGCGACAAACGTCATGAGTTCATGACTGTTGAGCACCTTTTACTGGCCTTACTCGATAATGAATCGGCAGTGGGCGTTCTGAAGGCCTGTGGTGGTGATCTGGCCCAGCTTCAGGAGGAACTGGTTGAGTTTGTGGATTCAACTACGCCACTGATCCCGAGCAGTGACAGCGAGCGGGAAACACAACCCACGCTCGGATTCCAGCGCGTGTTGCAGCGTGCCGTGTTTCACGTCCAGTCCTCTGGCAAAAAAGAGGTAACGGGCGCTAACGTCCTGGTCGCAATCTTCAGCGAGCAGGAAAGCCAGGCCGTGTATGTCCTGAAAAAGCAGAGCATTGCCCGGATTGATGTGGTGAATTTTGTGTCTCACGGCATCTCCCGGGTACAGGGTGCCGAGGACGAGGGGCATGATCCGGCGGCCCAGGAAGAGTTGGGCGAGGAAGGCTCTGGCTCCAGTCCCCTCGAGAGCTATGCCACGAACCTGAACGAGCAGGCTCGTCAGGGCCGGATTGATCCGTTGATCGGTCGTGAGCATGAGGTCGAGCGGGTTGTGCAAATCCTTGTGCGGCGCCGGAAAAACAACCCGCTTCTGGTGGGTGAGGCCGGTGTCGGTAAGACAGCGATCGCCGAAGGGCTTGCCAAGCGGATCGTGGATGGCCAGGTGCCGGACATTATTTCCGATGGCGTTGTCTATTCGCTGGATCTAGGCGCCTTGCTGGCGGGCACCAAATACCGGGGTGATTTCGAGAAGCGTCTGAAAGGGCTGCTTGCCGAACTCAAAAAACAGGACCATGCGATTCTGTTTATCGACGAGATCCACACCATTATCGGTGCGGGTTCCGCGTCGGGCGGCGTCATGGATGCCTCTAACCTGCTGAAGCCGATGCTCAGTTCAGGAGAAATCCGTTGCATTGGCTCAACGACCTTCCAGGAATTCCGGGGTATCTTCGAGAAAGACAGCGCGCTGGCACGACGTTTCCAGAAAATTGATGTAAACGAGCCCAGCGTTGAGGACACCTTCCAGATTCTGAAGGGTCTGAAGTCTCGCTTTGAGAAGCACCACGATCTGAAATACACAGATCAGGCGCTGAAAGTGGCCGCTGAGCTTTCCGAGCGCTACATCACTGATCGGCATCTTCCGGACAAAGCCATTGATGTGATCGACGAAGCGGGCGCACATCAGAGACTGGTTGTGTCTTCCAAGCGCAAGAAGACGATTGATGTGTCGGAAATCGAGGACGTTGTGGCCAATATTGCCCGGATTCCGCCGAAGAACGTATCCACCAGTGATAAAGATCTGCTGCGCAATCTGGAGCGTGATCTGAAAATGGTGGTGTTCGGTCAGGACCCGGCTATAGAGTCCCTGTCGACCGCGATCAAACTGGCCCGTGCCGGGCTGAAAGCGCCGGAGAAGCCGGAAGGCGCCTTCTTGTTCGCTGGTCCGACGGGCGTCGGCAAGACCGAGGTGACCAAGCAACTAGCCAAGGTGCTGGGTATTGAGCTGGTTCGATTCGACATGTCCGAATATATGGAACGGCACACGGTATCCAGGCTGATTGGTGCGCCACCCGGCTATGTGGGATATGAACAGGGTGGCCTGTTGACAGAGGCTGTCAGCAAGCATCCCCATTGTGTTCTGCTACTGGACGAGATTGAAAAAGCTCACCCGGAAGTCTTCAACCTGCTACTGCAGGTGATGGATCACGGCACCTTGACGGATAACAACGGTCGCAAGGCAGATTTCCGCCATGTGATTCTGGTAATGACCACCAACGCTGGCGCAGAAAGCATGGCCAGACGCTCCATTGGCTTCAGTGAGCAGGATCATAGCACCGAGGGTATGGAGATCATCAGCAAGACCTTCACTCCGGAATTCCGGAACCGGTTGGATGGCATCATTCAGTTTGGCGATTTGCAGCCTGCAAGCATCACCCATGTGGTCGACAAGTTCCTGACCGAGCTTCAGGCCCAGCTCGATGAGAAACACGTCGTGCTGCATGTGGATGATGATGCGAAAGTCTGGCTTGCGGAGAAGGGTTACGACGTCACCATGGGCGCGCGCCCGATGGCGCGGTTGATTCAGGAGAAGATCAAAAGGCCGCTGGCCGAGCAGATACTATTCGGTAGCCTGTCCGAGAAGGGTGGCGATGTGTTCATCCATCTTAAGGATAACGAGCTTGTGTTCGCCTATGAGGATGAGCCAGCGGAAGCGGTATGAGCGCGTTCTGACGTTTAACTGCCAGGCAAACCAAAAGGCCACACTCGCGAGTGTGGCCTTTTGCGTTCATTCAGATGTCGGTAGCAATCAACGGGCGCGGTAAACGATGCGGCCCTTGCTAAGGTCGTAAGGAGTCAATTCGACCTTCACTTTGTCGCCGGTCAGGATGCGGATGTAGTTTTTGCGCATTTTTCCGGAGATGTGAGCCGTGACAACGTGACCGTTTTCAAGTTCAACACGAAACATGGTGTTTGGAAGCGTGTCGAGAATAACGCCTTCCATTTCAATGGCATCTGATTTCGGCATTCAGTAGAAACCTCGTAATTTAGCTTGATATAATTTTAAACTGCGCAATTCTGCCTTATTTCGAACGATATGGCAAAAATCAGTGAGAGTCCATCGTCTGCCAGTGGCCGTCTTTCAGTGCCTCAATGGGGCGGAAGCGTGTTTTGTAGTTCATCTTGCCGCAATCGGCGATCCAGTACCCAAGATACAGGTAAGGCAGATCAAGGCGCCGGGCTTCTTCCACCTGCCAGAGGACGGCAAAGGTGCCCAGGCTTCGATGCTCGTAGGCAGGGTCGAACACGGTGTAGATCGCCGATAAACCTTCATCCAGCTTGTCGATGGCGGCAAGGCCGACGAGTTGTTCCTGGTCAAGGATCTCAAGAAACCAGGAGTCGGTGGCACCTTCAACGAGAAACGATGTGAACTGTTCTCGGGATGGCGGGTACATATCGCCATCGGCATGGCGTTCTTCGATGTAGCGGGCGTAAAGCTCGTAGTAGCGTGCCGTAAAGCTGGCGCGCACCATGCGACAGCTCAGGTCGGTATTTTTCTTCAGGACCCGGCGCTGACTGCGATCCGGCCTGAACTCTTCGACCCTGAGTCTTACCGGTATGCAGGCGTTGCAGTTTTCGCAGTGGGGGCGATAATAATGGGAGCCACTGCGGCGAAAACCAAGCGCGGTAAGTTGGCTGTACAAACGCTTATCGACATTGGCCCTTGGGTCCACAAACATGGTGGTTGCCTGCCGATCTGGCAGGTAACTGCAGTCGTGAGCAGGCGTAGCAAAGAAGACCAGTGTTCTGAGGTTACTCATTTACTCCTCCGCCATCCCTTTTATCGACCCCTCAGGGCCGGGCCAGCGCCATTGTATGTCCCACCGGTCATGGCCGGGGCGTTCGTTGACCGATTCCCTGAGTATAGATAAAAACCGGCGGCGCGAGATAGTGCGGGCGCCCATTCTGACCAGGTGGCCGCTTTCGACCTGACAATCCATCATGGCATACCCCCAGGCTTCAAGCTGTGCGGCCAGGTGGACCATCAGTACTCTTGAGGCGTTGGTTTCCAGGGAGAACATGGATTCCCCGAAAAAGCAGCGGCCCAATGCAATGCCGTACATGCCGCCAACGAGTTCGCCGTTGGGGTTCCAGGCTTCTATTGAGTGGGCGATTCCCTGGCGGTGAAGGTTGCTGTAGCTGGCTATCATGTCTCCGGTAATCCAGGTGCCTTCGGCCCGGGTCTGGGCGCACAGGCGAATAACTCTGGCGAATGCCCGGTCAGCCGTAATGGTGAAATGCTGTTTGTTCAGGGTTTTACGCAGGCTTTTGGCAATGTGGATTTCTGGCGGAAACAGCACGCATCTTGGGTCTGGGGACCACCAGAGGATGGGCTGGTCGTCGCTGAACCAGGGGAAGATGCCGCTCTGGTAGGCCAGTACCAGGCGTTCGGTGGAAAGGTCGCCCCCTATGGCCAGCAGGCCGTCGGGGTCGTCCAGGGCCTGAATGGGGTCGGGGAACCAGAGTTGCTTTTCGTCTAGCCAGGGGAGTGATGTCATCTCGGTCCGGCTTCTCTTTTGACTGGGTGTTTGACTGGGTGGTGTCGGCGGGTGGGAAAGGCCTTCCGAAACACGCTCCTTGCGGCACATCCCTGTGACGCTTGGGCTCCGCCATCCATGGCTCCGCACAGTTTCGGAAGGCCTTTCCCACCCGCCTCGTCGAACTTTGGTGTTGCCTGCCCGGGAGTGTGCTTATTTCCTATGGATCACTCAGTCCTGATCCAAAAATTTTTCGGCATCCAGCGCAGCCATGCAACCGAAACCGGCAGATGTTACTGCCTGACGGTAGACGTGGTCGGCTACGTCGCCTGCCGCAAATACGCCGGGTACGCTGCTCTGGGTGGCCATGCCTTCGAGTCCTGACTTGATGCGGATGTAGCCGTTTTCCATGTCCAGTTGGCCCTGGAACAGGTCGGTGTTGGGCTTGTGGCCGATGGCGATAAACACGCCGGCCAGTTCTTTGTCCTGAGTAGTTCCGTCTTTCATGCTTTTGATGCGCATGCCGGTGACGCCAGTGCCGTCGCCGAGGACTTCGTCCAGGGTGTGGTCCCAGACGATTTTGACGTTGCCGTTTTTGGCTTTTTCAAACAGCTTGTCCTGGAGGATTTTTTCAGCGCGCAGTTTGTCGCGGCGGTGAACCAGGGTGACTTCGTCGGCGATGTTGGAGAGGTAAAGCGCCTCTTCAACGGCGGTGTTACCGCCGCCGATAACGGCGACTTTCTGTTTTTTGTAGAAAAAACCATCGCAGGTGGCGCAGGCGGAGACGCCCTGGCCTTTGAATTTTTCTTCGGATTCCAGTCCGAGATACATGGCGGATGCGCCGGTGGCGATAATCAGGGCGTCGCAGGTGTATTCGCCGTTGTCGCCTTTCAGGCGGAACGGGCGGTTCCGAAGGTCGGCTTCGTTGATGGTGTCGTACAAGACGCTGGTTTCAAAGCGTTCCGCGTGTTTGAGCATCCGTTGCATCAGTTCCGGTCCCTGAACGCCGTCGTTGTCGCCGGGCCAGTTATCAACATCCGTGGTGGTGGTCAGCTGGCCACCCACTTCGATACCGGTAATCAGGGTCGGGTTCAGGTTTGCCCGGGCGGCGTAGACTGCAGCTGTGTAACCGGCGGGGCCTGAACCCAGAATGATCAGTTTGGAATGCTTGGTTTCGCTCATGGATGTTGCTCGCTTACAGATCGTAAAATGTGTCGTCAGATGGTAATCATTCAATGACAGAAACAGAAGTCAGCAAATGCCGTACCCGTTCCTGGCTCTTTCCGGATTCGCCCTGTTCCAGCCGGTGCTCTGCCACGGCCGGGAAAACCGCCTGAATGTCGTCAGGTAGTACGTGGTTCCGTCCGTTCATCAGCGCCCAGGCTTTGGCCGCTCTTACCAGCCCGAGCCCGGCACGAGGAGAAAGGCCATAAACCAGGCCTGGCATCCGGCGGCTTTGGGCCAGAAGCCTTTGAACGTAGTCCAGCAGGGCAGGGCTGGTGGTTATCTTTTCAACTGCTTGCTGCAGAGTCTGCAGATCTTCATCAGACAGGAATGTGGCCAGGCGGTCGGTCAGTGCCCGGCGGTCTTCGCCTTCAAGCAGCTCTCGTTCTGCTCTGGGGTCCGGATAGCCCAGACGGATCCGCATCAGAAAACGGTCGAGCTGGGATTCAGGAAGCGGATAGGTGCCGCCCTGTTCAATCGGGTTTTGGGTAGCGATGACGAAAAACGGGCTTGGCAGTGGCCGGGTTTCGCCCTCGATGGATACCTGTCGCTCTTCCATGGCTTCAAGCAGAGCGCTCTGGGTGCGGGGTGATGCCCGGTTAATTTCGTCCGCCAGGACGATCTGGGAAAAAATGGGGCCGGGGTGAAATATCAGGCTGCCAGCGGCTTTGTCGTACATGGAAAAACCCAGCACATCGGCGGGCAGCAGGTCGTTGGTGAACTGGATCCGTTTGTAGGTCAGGCCCATTACTTTTGCCAAGGCGTGGGAAAGGGTGGTTTTACCCAGGCCAGGAATGTCTTCTATCAGCAAATGCCCTTTTGCCAACAGCCCGCATAGTGCAAGCCGAACCTGATGGTCTTTGCCCAGCAGAATGCTGTTTAACGCTTCAATCACCCGGTCTGTTTTGGCTTTCATGCGCTACTCAGTCCCTCACCCTTTTTGTGATGTCGCTGAAGGCGTCGATGCGACGGTCACGAAGATACGGCCAGAGGCGGCGAATCGATTCACTGCGGTGCCGATCAATAGTCGCCGAGAGGATTGTTTCGGTGTCCTCGTCTGCACGGGCAAGGAACTCGCCTTGTGGCCCACAAATAAAGCTGTTGCCCCAAAAGCGAATGCCGTCGGACGTTCCAGAGGGGTCTGGTTCGGTGCCAATCCGGTTGGGGGCGATGACAGGCAGGTTGTTGGCGACGGCGTGCCCCCGCTGTACCGTTACCCAGGCATCAAGCTGCCTTGCCTGTTCGTCCGGCTTGTCGGTGACATCCCAGCCGATCGCGGTTGGGTAAATCAACACTTCGGCGCCAGACAGCGCCATCAGGCGGGCGGCTTCCGGATACCATTGATCCCAGCAGACCATTACACCCAGGCGGCCGACAACGGTGTCGATGGGAGTGAAACCACTGCTGCCATCATTACGGACTGCATCGCCCGGCGTGAAGTAAAACTTTTCATAGAAGCCCGGATCGTCCGGAATGTGCATCTTGCGATACTGCCCCGCAAGGCTGCCATCCGCGTCAAAAACCACGGCGGTATTGTGATAGACGCCGTTCATCCTGCGCTCAAATACGGAACCGACAATCACCAGTTCCAGTTCTTTAGCCAGAGCGGCCAGGCGTTGGGTTGTGGGGCCCGGAATTGGCTCCGCCAGATCAAACAGACCGGTATCTTCGGTCTGGCAGAAATAGCGGGTGGCGTGCAGTTCCTGAAGCACCACAAGCTGGTGGTGATCCGCAGCGGCCTGGCGAATCAGCCGTTCGGTAGCTTCCAGGTTCGTCTGTTTGTCGCCGCCGCAGTTTTGTTGGATGGCGGCGACTTTCAGCAGGCGACTGTCCGGGTGGGTCATGGATTGACCACTCCTGCGGGTATTTGCATGGTAACGCAGTGCAGGCTGCCGTGCTGCCCGATCAGAGGCCGGCAGTTGATGGCGATGACCTCCCGTTCCGGGAAAAGGTCGCGAATAATGTCGAGGGCCTGATCATCCTGGGGGAGATCATAAACGGGCGCTAGCACTGCCTGGTTGATAATCAGGAAATTAGCGTAGGTGGCTGGCAGGCGTTCGCCGTCTTCATCGTAAATGGCGTCGGGCCAGGGCAGCGCGGTGAGGCGATAGGGGGTGCCATCTGCCTGATGGAACTGCGCGAGGTCCTCTTCCATGGCGGCCATTGCGCTGTAGTGTTCGTCGCTGATGTCGGGGCAGCCGACGTAACAGATGTGATCGGGTGCGCAAAACCGGGCCAGCGTATCAATGTGGCTGTCGGTGTCATCGCCTGCCAGATACCCGTGATTGAGCCAGAGCAGGCGCTCGGCTCCCAGGGTTTCTTTCAGGAGAGCTTCAATGGCGGACCGGTCCATATCCGGATTACGCGAGGGCGTCAGAAGGCACTCGCTGGTGGTCATTAAAGTGCCATAACCGTCGGATTCCAAGGAACCACCTTCCAGTACAAATTCGACTGGCACCAGGGGTGTTGTGCCGAAGCTGCCAAAGTTGGCCAGGTGCCTGTTAAGGGCGTTGTCTTTCTCCCAGGGGAATTTTCCACCCCAGGCGTTGAAACTGAAATCCAGTAATTCGGTTTTACCGTCGCCGGTGCGCAGCGCAATGGGACCATGATCTCGGGCCCAGGTGTCGTTGGCAGGGGCGGGAACACCGATAACCCGGCCAGGCAATTGATGGTCCGCCGCGAACTGGTTCAACTCTTTTTCCAGAGCCTGGAGCCTGACGACATGTTCACAGCTGAGTAGCAGATTTTCGAATCGCAGGACGGCTCTGGCGATCGCCAGAAACACCGGCTCCACTTCATCAAGCACAGCACTCCAGTCCGTGCCCGGATGAGGCCAGGTGAGCATGACGGCGCTTTGAGGTTCCCACTCTGCGGGCATCACAGGTCTGGAGGTCAAGATGGGTACACCCTATTAAAAAGCGGACAGTCTACCGGACAGATTGCGTTGCGTCAGGGGATGACACCGGATTTTTAGCGATCCTGCCTGAGAACTGAGTGGATAACCCGATTACTCTCGAAAAAAACGATGAAGTTCTGATAGTGCCACTGATAAATCGGCGGCTCTCCGACCGGGCCGGTGACCGACTGCGGTTGTCCCCAGCCGTTTTTGACCGACGATTCGCTCAGGCCATTGCGGGGCAGATCTTCCTGAAGACTCTGTTGGGCCTGACTCTTTACTGACATCCGAATTTCTTCGGCAAGGGCGGTGCCCAAGGGGGCCAGTAAAAACGTGGCGGCGGTGGCGGCGCATAGGGCCTGCAATGTGCGTTTTTTCATCAGTGACTCACTCCCTGGGTTGTTCTGTCCGGTTTTATTGGAACAATGCCGGACATTGTAAAATGGTAATTTGCGACAAAATGACCCAAAAAACCACCCTGAATCTGTGACGTTTGGTCACAGTCTCGATGATTTTCAAGCCCGATTACCGGTTCTGGCGCTGACGGATCTGCCGGCGCAGAACGTGTCGTGCAATCTGCTGGCGGTCCGGGTCGTGAATGTCGACAAACTCGGTATGGACCCGGTATCCGCCCTTGTCATCAGGGTCAATCGACAGAATCCGGGCAGTGGCCACCGGTTGAAAAAACTCCGGTGGCAGTGTCAGGCGCATGGATAGCTGATCATCAACGGCATAGCCGCTGGTCGTTGTGGTAAACGACAACCCGCCTTCGCTCAGAGTGACCTCTTGCCAATCCTCCGGTTGCAACGGATTTTGCTCAAAGGTCATAATGCGCGCCAGCGTATCGAGCTTGCCGTTGAGCGATTTGATCAGCGAGGTCAGAAGCCGGTCCCGTTCCGCAAGGTTGGCCAGCTGTGACCGAACATCCTGGTCCAGGCGGCGAAATTCAGCCCGCAGCGCCTCAACGTGGCTGCCATTGAATGGGCTGGCAACTTTGTCATCCGGGGCGTGGCGGCGGATTTCCAGACCGATCCGATCACTAATGCGGTAGAAATCCCGGCGATCGCCCGAAATGGCGGTAGAGTCAATGTCATCGTTATCGGAACGGTTCGCGGCCATTTTTACTCCACAGCGCGGTACGCTTAGTTTTTAGGAACTGTTTGCAAAAAAAAATAGTTTAGCAGCTTCCTGTCCGAACATAGACGGCAGGAATTCCGAAGCACCAGAAGGCAGCGACAGGCTCCTACCAAATGTTCAGACCCTTATCACTATACATCGGCCTGCGGTACACCGCTGCCAAACGGCGTAATCACTTTATTTCCTTTATTTCCCTGACCTCCATGATCGGCCTGATGCTGGGCGTGGCGGTTCTGATCATCGTGCTGTCTGTTATGAACGGCTTTGATCGAGAGCTCAAGCAGCGAATTCTTGGCATGGTGCCCCATGCCGTGATTCAGGGAAACCCGCAGCTGCAGGATTGGGAGTCGGTTGACCGGGAAGTCGAGAAACATCCCTCCGTACTGGCAGCAGCGCCATTCATCCAGGGGCAGGGCATGGTTACCGGCGGGGGAAATGTTCGGGGCGTGATGCTCAATGGTATTCTTCCAGAGCAGGAGCGAACCGTATCCATCATAGAAAATCACATGCTGTCGGGCGGGCTGGACGATCTCAGATCCGGGGAGTTCAGCATTATTATCGGCAAGCAGATGGCTTCCAGCCTGCGGCTGGGACTAGGCGACAAGATCACCGTGGTGCTTCCGGAAGCCTCGGTTACGCCCGCTGGCGTATTGCCGCGGCTAAAGCGCTTTACTGTTCGGGGCGTTTTCAGCGTCGGGGCCGAACTGGATGGTAGTTACACGCTGATTCATATGGATGATGCGTCAAAGCTGATGCGCACCGGAGGCAAGGCCGAGGGTATCCGCCTGCTGGTGGATGATCTCTTCCAGGCCCCGAGAGTGGCCCAGGAAGTGGCCGGCCAGCTGTCTGGCCGACATTACATTTCTGACTGGACCCGCACCCACGGCAACCTGTTCCAGGCCATCCGTATGGAGAAAACCATGATCGGGCTGCTGCTGATGTTCATTGTGGCGGTGGCAGCGTTCAACATTGTTTCAACGCTGGTCATGGTGGTAACCGATAAAACCGCCGATATCGCCATTCTCAGAACCATGGGGGCGACGCCGGGTCGGATCATGCGAATCTTTATTGTTCAGGGCGCCGTGATTGGCCTGACTGGTACCCTGGTTGGTACCGCACTCGGCATACTGGGTGCGTACAACATCAGCGCTTTTATTGCCTGGCTGGAAGCGGTTCTGGGCCACCAGTTCCTGAGTTCGGATGTGTACTTCATCAGTTATCTGCCGTCGCAGCTGCTGTGGCAGGACGTTTACATTATCAGTGGCGCAGGCCTGGCCCTGAGCCTGCTGGCAACCATTTATCCGGCCTGGCGTGCGTCGCGGGTTGATCCGGCGGAGGCCCTTCGATATGAGTGACCATGCATCTGCAAGCGCCGAAAAGGCGCTTGTTATCGACTGTGAGAAAGTAACGCGGACCTACAGCGAAGGCCCGAGCGAACTGACCATTTTTTCCGATATTTCGCTGAAAGTTGCTGCTGGTGAAACGGTTGGTATTGTCGGCAGCAGCGGGGCAGGGAAAACAACCCTGCTGAACCTGTTGGGAGGGCTGGATCGTCCGTCTTCCGGCCATATCGAAATCTGCGGCCAGGATATTCACCGGCTCAGCGAGGGTGCCAGGGCCCGGTTCAGAAACCGGCACCTGGGTTTCGTGTATCAGTTTCACCATTTGCTGCCGGAGTTTTCGGCGCTGGAAAACGTGATGCTGCCCGGCACCCTTGGAGGCCTGTCTGTGCGCAAAGCTTCTGAACAGGCGGCCACCATGCTTGACCGTGTCGGGCTGAGCGGGCGCTTGCAGCACAAGCCCGGCGAGTTGTCCGGTGGTGAGCGCCAGCGGGTAGCGATTGCGCGGGCGCTGGTCAACGAGCCGGAATGCGTGCTGATGGACGAGCCGACCGGCAACCTTGACGAACAGACCGGGCAGGGCGTGCAGGAGTTGATCGACGCGCTACGGGACCAGATCGGTATTGCCTTTGTACTGGTCACTCACAATATGACCCTGGCAAGCAGCCTGGGGCGCGTTTTACGGCTTGAGCAGGGCCAGCTGTTTCAGGAGTCCTGACCGGGACCGCTCGGCTGCCGGTCGCGGATTCTTTCTCGCCAGTCTTTCCTCACCTTGCGCCGCCAGAGGAACTGGATAATAACGTAAGCGAGACAGGCACAAATAGTGGCCACCAGCAGCGACCCCAGATACAGGGGGATGCCAATGTCCATCAGCCGCTCGCTGAGCCACGCCCAGGAAAACTGGAAGTGGAAGTCCAGTACCGGGCGATTCAGTACCAGGGCGCCGATTTTGTAATTAAAATAGAAGATGGGCGGCATAGTCACCGGGTTACTGATCCACACCAGAATCACCGATAGCGGAAGATTGGCGTTGAACCAGATGGCGAAAAATGCAGCGATGACCATCTGGAACGGTATCGGGGTACAGGCAAAAAAAATGCCGATCAGAAAGGCGCGGGACACGCAGTGACGATTGATGTGCCAGAGGTTGGGCTCATGAAGTATATCGCCGAGAAAATGGAGCGATTTCATGGCCCTCACTTTTTCTGGCGTTGGTAAATACCGTTTTATGAACTTCTTTGGCATCGGGAAGTTCTGCTGACAATTGAGGGGACAGGGATTGTCCGGAAATTTTAGGGCCAGAATCGGCCTTGTCTGCTTTGCTTGCGGCGTTATCTTACTGTATCGCCTGACAGCAGTGCCACCTTCGTACTGGCTCATCTTCGTGATGGTGTTGGCCTTTTTGCCAGCATTGTTTCTGCCTGATGATGCCAGTCGTGCTTTCTGGATAGCGCTAGGCCTGTTTCTGGCCGGATTGTCCTGGGCAGCATGGCATGCAGAGGCCCGTCTTGAAACCCGGCTGCCGGCGTCGCTTGAAGGGCAGAAGCTGGAAGTATCCGGTTATGTCTGCGGGGTGCCGGAACCCGGCAGCTTTCAGAGTGTGCGATTTCCTTTCTGTGTTACCCAGTGGCATGAACAATCCCAGGGTAAGCTTCCCGAACGTCTCCGGCTCGCATGGTATGGCGATGATGCCACCCTTCAGGTGCCTTCTCGGTTGCGGCTCACCGTTGTTCTGAAAAAGCCACACGGGGCCGTCAATCCCCGGGGGTTTCGCTATGAATCCTGGCTGTTCAGGCAGAATTATGGGGCAGCCGGAACCATCCGGGCCGCAAGCGAGGATGGTTCCGTGAGCTGTGGCCTTGCGTGCCGGTACCATCAATGGCGTGCCTCCACAGTGGATTACCTTGTTCAACGCCTCGAGTCGGTTGAAACGGGGCCATTGATAGCATCGCTGATGCTCGGTTATCGGGGGGAGCTCGAACCAGCCCACTGGCAGGTCCTGAAAGCCACCGGCACCATTCACCTTGTGGCTATTTCCGGCCTGCATCTGGGGTTGGTGGCGATCGGGGCCGGGTTTCTGACCCGGCGATTGCTGGTCTGGTTGCCGGAGCACTGGTTGCCCCCGGGCCGTTTCCGGCTGGTACTGTTTATGTCGGTCTGCCTGGCCAGTCTTGCTTATGCCCTGGCGGCAGGATTTTCAGTGCCTACCCGCCGGGCGCTGATCATGGTGGTGGCAGGTTGCTGGTGGGTGTTCAATGCCAGGCGCGGACAGGCCGCTGATGCAGTGCTTTTGGCGTTGTTTCTGGTGCTGTTTTTTGACCCCCTGTCGCCCCTGGATCAGGGGTTCTGGCTGTCGTTCGGGGCGGTGAGTGTGCTGACGCTGGTTTTCAGTGGCCTGCTGCGGCCCGCTGCCTGGTGGCGTAGTCTGATCCTGGCTCAGGTGGCGGTATTTGCCACACTCTGGCCCATTTTGACATTTCTCGATCAGCCTCAGCCGCTGGTGGGTTTCTTCGCTAATCTCATTGCCATTCCCCTGGTGTCGCTGTTGGTCATGCCTGCGGTGTTTCTTTGTGCATTGGCAATGATGTTGATGCCGGGGCTGGACTGGATTTTAATCAGCGGCCTTGATCTGCTTTTGCAGGCGTTGTGGTGGATTCTGAAGCATGCGGCCAGCCTGAGTATGCCAACGATAACGCCGGGTATTGCAGAATTGTTTTGCGCGGCCTTGCTTGTGCCGCTGGCACTGGCAGTGCCACTTCGGGGAGTCCGCCTGATGATGGTGCTGACGGCCGCACTTTGGCTGAGTGCGGCAGGAGGCCTGTTCGCGGCAAAGTCGGCGCCGGAAAATACCAGCGTACCCTACCCGCAAATGTGGATATGGGACGTAGGGCAGGGGTTATCCGTGCTGGTCCGGCAGGCAGACCGGGTGTTGCTCTACGATACCGGTCCTGAGCTGGAAGGCGTTTATTCCGCCGCCGAATCCGTTCTGATTCCAAACCTGAAAGCACTTGGAATTCGCCGGATCAACACCCTGGTGATCAGCCATGCCGACAATGACCACTCCGGTGGTGTACCGTTGCTGCTGGAAAGCTTCGACATTGAAACCATTGTCAGCGGCGAGCCTGAACGCCTGACGACACGGCTGGGACCGCAACCCGGAGTGGTGGTGCGACCCTGTGCGGATGTTAATGGTCAACGCGCGCCAGCCTTTGTAGGCTGGCAATGGGACCGCAATGTTGAGGGCAACGACGCTTCCTGTGTACTCGTCTTTGCCTTCAATAACGGTCGGCAGGATGTGATTCTCAGCGGTGACATTACCGCTGAAGCCGAGCAGGTGTTCTTGCGGGAGAATCCGCAGGTCGTGACCGAAACGGATCGTTATCGCATTGTGCTGGCGCCCCACCATGGCAGCAAAACATCGTCTTCCGCTGACTGGGTCGGCCGGCTTGCGCCGGATCTGGTGTTGTTCAGCGCAGGTTACCGGCATCGATACGGGCACCCGCATCCGGAGATTGTAGAACGCTATCAAGCAGCCGGGAGTCGGTTCCTGAACACGGCAACCTCCGGGGCGATTCATCTTGCCTTCAAACCAGAGGGTGTTGACGTGACCGAGGCAAGGCAGGGTGCCCCGTTCTGGATTGATCGGCACAACATCACACAATAGTGTTCAAATTCCGCAAACTTGCGGGTGTGGCGACAACCGGCAGCTATGCTAAAGTATCGCGGCTTGCAAACAATCAGGGAGATCAAGCGTGTTCGAGCTTCTGAAAGCGGGTGGCATCCTTATGGTGCCGATTCTTGCCTGTTCCATTATTGCCCTTGCGATTATCTTAGAGCGGTTTTACACCCTCAGGCCCTCGAGGGTCACGCCACAGCACACCATCAACGAGCTATGGCGCTGGATCAAAAAGAAAGAGTTAAATGCGAGAAAACTGAAGGCCCTTCAGGGCTCCTCTCCGCTCGGCCGTATTCTGGCGGGCGGTCTGATAAACGCCAAACACGGCCGGGAAATCATGAAGGAGAGTATCGAGCACGAGGCCAGTCAGGTAATCCACGAGCTTGAGAAATTTCTGAACCCGCTTGGAACCGTTGCAACCATTGCCCCTTTGCTGGGGCTGTTGGGTACGGTCATTGGTATGATCAAAGTGTTCGCCGAGATTCAGCTTGCGGGTGTCGGCAATGCCGGCAATCTCGCCGGTGGCATTTCCGAAGCCCTGATCACTACCGCCTCCGGACTGAGCGTCGCGATTCCGGCGCTGATCTGTCATCGTTATTTTATCCGGCGCGTGGACGAACTGGTGGTGGGTATGGAACAGGAAGCCATCAAGCTGGTTGAAGTGGTCCACGGCGACCGCGAAATCGACGTGGAAGGAGCCTGAACACTGTGAAGTTCAAGCGCCAGAGAAGCCAGGAAGTCGGTGTCGATCTGACTCCGCTGATTGACGTTGTGTTTCTGCTGCTCATTTTCTTTATGGTTTCAACGACCTTCACCCGCGAAAACCATCTGAACATCGAATTGCCAGAGGCGAACGGTGAACGGTCTGAGCAGCAGGCCAAGCTGATCGACGTGGTGATAAACGCCGACGGCCAGTACCGCCTGAATGACCGGACGCTGGTGAATAATCGTCGTGAAACCCTCGTGCGGGCCGTGACGGAGCTGGCTGGTGGCGACACCACCCTGCCATTCGTCATTACCGCAGATGCGCGAACGCCCCACGAATTCGTGGTTCGCGCCATGGATGTTGCCGGGTCTCTGGGGTTTGCCGGACTGAGTATTACTACCGAACGACAGGGTGAGCCCCAGTGAGCAATGCCACTGAGACGGATCAGCCAAGCCAGCCGAATTCATCGGATTCGGGCTGGCAGATATACAAGCGCCTGCTGACCTACGTTAAACCTTTCTGGGTTGCTTTCCTGCTGGCTGTGCTTGGCAACGTGATTTATGCCGCGGCATCGACAGGCATGGCAGCCGCGATGGAATACGTCATCACGGCACTGGAAAATCCCACGGAAAAGAACAGGCTGATGCTTACCGGTACGATCGTGGGCGTTTTTGCGATGCGGGGCCTGGGTACTTTCCTGAGTCAGTATTACATCAACTATGTGGGCCGGAATGTCATTAACGCCTTGCGAAAGCAGGTGTTTGATCGATTACTGTCGCTGCCTTCGCGTTATTTTGACGAGCACGCGGCAGGTCGCCTGGTGTCCAAGCTGACCTTTAACGTTGAGCAGGTAGCATCGGCGGCCAGCGATGCAATTACTATCATGCTGCGCGAGGGTCTGACGATTATCGGCCTGCTGAGTTTCATGATTTACACCAACTGGAAACTCACCCTGGTATTTCTGGCTGTCGGCCCGTTAATTGCGCTGGTGGTCAATTACGCCAGCCGTCGTTTTCGCAAGATCAGTCAGCGGATCCAGACGTCCATGGGCGACATCACCCATGTGGCATCGGAATCCATTACCGGGTACCGGGTTGTGCGCGCCTTCGGCGGCGAAGGGTATGAGCGTGACCGCTTTCGCCGGGTCAGCGAGAAAAACCTTGAGCAAAGCCTGAAGATGGCCACAACTCAGGCGATCAGTGTGCCGGTTGTTCAGGTTCTGGTGGCCATCGCGATTGCTGCTCTGGTGTGGACCATGCTTGCGCCGGAAATTCGCGGCGGTATGACCACGGGTGAGCTGGTCGCCTTCATCACGGCAGCGACAACCATGGCCAAGCCCATCCGGCAGGTAACCTCGGTTCACGCCAAGATTCAGAAGGGTGTTGCGGCGTCCCATGACGTGTTCTCAACCATTGATGAAAAACCGGAAACTGACACCGGCACCTACGCCCCGGGACGGGTTGATGGCCAGATTGAGTTCGATCACCTGTCTTTCCGTTATCGGGCGCAGATGGACGACGTTCTGCAGGATATCTCGCTGACGATTCCGCCAGGGCAGAGTGTCGCCCTGGTAGGACGCTCCGGCAGCGGCAAATCAACCCTGGTCAGCCTGATGCCCCGCTTTTACGAATACACCGGCGGTGAAATCCGGCTGGACGGCCACTCGCTGAAGGACTATTCCCTGGAAGCCCTGCGGGCCCAGATTGCTCTGGTGACCCAGAACGTGGTGCTGTTCAACGATACCATCGCCGCAAATATTGCTTACGGCGTTCTGCGGGACTGCCCGGAAGAACAGGTTCGGGAAGCCGCCGCCAAAGCCCATGCTCTGGAATTTATTGATCGCATGCCGGACGGGCTTCAGACCATGATCGGTGACAACGGGGTCATGCTGTCAGGCGGCCAGCGCCAAAGGCTGGCGATTGCCAGGGCACTGCTGAAAGATGCGCCGGTGCTGATCCTGGATGAGGCAACCTCGGCCCTGGACACCGAATCGGAGCGCCACATTCAGGAAGCGCTGGAAACCGTTATGCAGGGCCGGACCACGCTGGTTATTGCGCACCGCCTTTCCACTATCGAAAAAGCAGACCGCATTCTGGTGATGGACGGCGGGCGAATTGTCGAATCCGGGCGTCACAGTGAGTTGCTGGCCCAAGGCGGCGCTTACGCGCAACTCCACCAGATGCAGTTCAGCGAGCAGGGATGACAACCTGGGTCGACCGACTCTGGTACGGCAGGGCGCGACCGCTCTGGCCGCTCTATCCGCTGGCCTGGTTGTATCGATTCATTGCCGAGCGACGCCGCAGGAAAGCCTGGAAGTCTATGGACTCCCCGATCCCGGTGCCGGTGATCGTGGTGGGAAATATCACCGCCGGTGGCACCGGCAAGTCGCCGCTGACTGCCATGCTGGCGCGACTGCTGAAGCAGGAAGGTTGGCGCCCGGTCATTCTCACCCGGGGATACGGCGGTAAATCCGACCACTATCCATTGCAGGTGTTGCCAGACACACTCGCCTCTGAAGCTGGTGATGAACCGGTGATGCTGTCTACTCAGGCCGGTTGCCCCGTTGTGGTTGATCCGGACCGGCGCCGCGGGGCACTCTGGGCGCTGGATCAGGGGCTGGGAACCATCATGCTCTGCGATGACGGCCTGCAGCATTACCGGCTTTCCCGGGACATCGAGCTTGCAGTATTCGATGGTCAACGGGGGCTTGGCAACGGCGCGCTGATCCCGGTAGGGCCGCTGCGGGAGCCTCCCGAGCGCTTGGAATCGGTCGATTTTGTGATTGCCAATGGCGGCTGGCTCAGTGACCTGAAGCACGAGCAGCAATACACAATGGCGCTGGTACCGACCGGTATCAGGCATCTGGCCACCGGCCGGATGATGGCTCCGGATGAGATCAAAGGAAAACCCGTGATGGCGGTGGCCGGTATCGGCAATCCCGCGCGGTTTTTCGATACACTGAGAAGCCTGGGGGCGCAGGTGGCTGAACGGGCGCTTCCGGATCATCACCGGTTCAGGCGGGAAGATCTTGAGTGCGACGCCGGTCAATGGCTGGTGATGACGGCAAAAGATGCCGTCAAATGCCGTGAGCTGGCGCCCGAGAATGCCTGGGTGCTGGAGGTGGAAGCCCGCCTGCCGGACGCGTTCTCCGAGGCCTTTATATCGGCGGTCAATGCGGCCGGCGAGTCCCTGGCGGCACAATCCTTAACGGGCAGCACAAACCTTTAAAGAGAAGTAGCATGGACAAAAAACTGATGGCTTTGCTGGCGTGCCCCGTCTGCAAAGGGGATCTCAAGCTGAACGACAAACGCACCGAGCTGGTGTGTTATATGGATGCGATGGCCTTCCCGATCCGGGAGGGCATACCGGTGATGCTCAGCTCTGAGGCTCGGACACTGACCACCGACGAGCGGCTGGATAAACGCTAACGGGATTTTTTATGTCGTACATTGTGGTGATACCCGCGCGATATGCCTCAACCCGGCTGCCGGGAAAGCCGCTGGCGGATATTGGCGGCAAACCGATGGTTCAGCATGTGTATGAGCGAGCCTGCGAAAGCGGCGCGTCCCGCGTGGTGATTGCAACGGATGACAGTCGCATTGAAAGTGCCTGCCTTGGATTTGGCGCGGAAGTGGTCATGACGTCCGCTGATCACGCCAGTGGTACCGACCGGCTGGAAGAGGTTGCCCGCAAACTGCAGCTTGAACCCCGTGATCGTGTCGTCAATGTTCAGGGTGACGAACCGTTGATCCCGCCTCAGCTGATTGATCAGGTGGCCGACAATCTTGAAGTCTTCCCTGAAGCCGCCATCGCCACCCTGTGTGAGCCGATTACCGATACGACAACCCTGTTCAACCCCAACGTGGTCAAGGTTGTCTCTGATGCCCGGGGAATGGCTCACTATTTCAGCCGAGCTCCCATTCCCTGGGCGAGAGAGCATTGGGCTAGAGAGAATTGGGACAGAGAAAGCTGGGGTAGAGAATTGACGGCCAGTCCCGCCTCGGAAGAGGCGCTGCCGATGCCTGCCAGTGCCCGGTATTTCAGGCACATTGGCATCTATGGGTATCGGGTCAGCCTGTTGCGGGCATTCGTTAACTGGTCGCCAGCCCCTACCGAAGTCACCGAGTCGCTGGAGCAGCTTCGGGCGCTCTACAACGGCGCTCTGATTCATGTCGCAGAGGCGTCCGTCAGGCCAGCGGCCGGAGTAGATACCGAGCAGGATCTCGAGCGACTCAGAGCCATGGTAAACAAAGGTGGACTACTGCATGAGTGAGACGGTAAGTGTTCTGTTCGTCTGTCTTGGCAACATCTGCCGTTCCCCCAGTGCCGAGGGCGTGTTCCGGCAGGTAGTTGAAAAGGCCGGGCTGGGAGAGAAGGTAAGGATTGATTCCTGCGGAACGGGCGACTGGCACGTTGGCAAGGCGCCGGATGCCCGGGCCCGGGCCGCATCAGCAAAACGGGGCATTGATATCAGCGGGTTGAGGGCGCGCCAGTTTCAGGAGTCCGACCTGAGCGACTTTGATTACGTGCTGGTGATGGACCACCAGAATCTGGCGGACGTTGACCGCATTTGGGAGCGCGCGGGCGGCACACGCCCGGAACTCTTTCTGCACTACGGGCACTCCTCCCATGAAGAAGTACCTGACCCCTACTATGGCGGAGATCAGGGCTTCGAAACGGTTCTTGATCTTATTCATGAAGCCAGCCAGGGGCTTCTGGCACGGCTCCAGGAGACCCTGACTTGAGCGTTTCCCCGGCCGTTCGCGAGTGGGTCAGCCTGCGGGGCAAAAATAGCCTGGGTATTGCCGCGAAGGCCCGTTACTTTACCCAGGTGCGTTCCATAGACGAACTTCGCAGTGCGCTGGACTGGGCGGATGCCCATAAGCTTGAAACACTGATTCTTGGCGGTGGCAGCAACCTGGTGTTTGCCGGGGATTATCAAGGGCTGGTCGTGCAGATTGCTATAATCGGACGCCGCTGGCAGGAGATCGAAAACGATACCGCGACCCTGGAGCTCGGGGCCGGTGAGCCATGGCACGATTGTGTGATTTATGCGGCGAAGACCGGTTATCGCGGCATCGAAAATCTGGCTCTGATACCCGGCACGGTCGGCGCAGCGCCGGTTCAGAATATCGGCGCCTATGGCAGCGAACTGGCAGACACGCTGGTAGATCTGATGGCGCTGGATCGGGCGACCGGCGAAGAGGTCCAGCTGTGCAATGAACAATGCCGGTTCAGTTATCGGGACAGTCTGTTCAAGCATCAGCCAGGGCGTTACGTCATTACCCATGTGCGTTTAAGGTTGTCGCGGACCCGGGCCTTACAGTTGGATTACCGTGATCTGAAAGAGTACGTCAGCGATCAGGATACCCGCCAGCTGACCCCGTCAGATGTCGCGCAGGCGGTTATGGCCGTGCGCAGACGAAAGCTGCCGGATCCGGCCCAGCTTCCCAACGTCGGCAGTTTTTTCAAAAACCCGGTCCTGCCGATCGCCGAGTGGCACGCGTTGAAAGAGCGTCATCCAGAAGTGGCTGGTTACCCGGACGATACATTGGCCAAGGTAGCCGCAGCCTGGTTAATCGACCAGTGTGGCTGGAAAGGTTATCGCGATGACCGGGTTGGCGTTCACAACCGCCAGGCTCTGGTTCTGGTCAATCACTCGGACGGCAGCGGGCAGGATATTCTGAGCCTCGCCTCCCGAATCCGGGAGGATGTCCAGTCCAGGTTCGGCATCAGGCTTGAAATGGAGCCCGGCGTCGTCGGCGACGTTTCCGCCGGGCCTGAAAGCGGCTGTTAAAGCCCGCTTCTGGGTGACTGGTTAATCAGGAAGGGCAGGGCTTCGACCAGCGGTATGTCCTGCTTTTCCGCGTCACGGCGACCCTTGTATTCCAGTGTTTCAGCTTCCAGCCCACGGTCGGACACCACGAAGCGATGGGGAATACCGATCAGCTCGATGTCCGCAAACTTGACGCCCGGCCGCTCTTTCCGGTCATCCAGTAGCACGTCAAAGCCTGCCTGCTTAAGCTGCGTATAGAGGCGTTCACCTGCCTCCTGAACCGCCGGTGATTTATGGCCATTCAGCGTTACAATCGCAACTTCAAACGGCGCAATGGCTTCCGGCCAGATAATGCCCCTGTCATCGTGGTTCTGCTCAATCGAGGAGGCCACGATGCGGGATACCCCGATGCCGTAGCAGCCCATCTCCAGAATGGCGTTCTTGCCGTTCTCATCCAGAACGGTGGCATTCATGGCGCTGCTGTATTTGTTGCCGAGTTTGAAGATGTGGCCCACTTCGATGCCGCGGCGAATCTCGAGGGTGCCTTTTCCATCCGGGCTGAGGTCGCCTTCCACCACGTCGCGAAGATCTTCAATGCGAGCCAGCGGCAAATCGCGCTCCCAGTTTACGCCCGTCAGGTGGAAACCTTCTTTGTTGGCACCACACACAAAGTCTGCCAGATGAGCCGCGCTACGGTCCACGATCACCGGAACTGGAAGATTGACCGGGCCGATCGATCCCGGCTTGCAGCCGATAGCCTGCTCAATTTCGTCGTCGGTGGCCATGGTCAGTGGTGTGGCTATGCCGGGAAGGTTTTCCGCCTTGATCTCATTCAGGCTGTGATCACCCCGCAGAATCAGGGCAGCCAGCCCGCTCTTGCCGTCGTCATCCGCTTCCGCCCTTACCAGCAGGGTCTTTACCGTTGACGTTGCGTCGATACCCAGGAAACCGGTGATAGAATCGATGGTGCGCTGTTCCGGTGTTTCCACTTCCCCGAGCTCGGCAGTGGGCGCGGGCCGCTCGCCCTGAGGCGGCAGCGCTACCGCTTTCTCGATATTCGCGGCGTAGTTGCTCTCGGTGCTGAAGACGATGGCGTCTTCGCCTGAAGATGCCAGAACGTGAAATTCGTGAGAGTCGCTGCCACCGATGGCGCCGGAATCCGCTTCTACTGGCCGGTAATCCAGCCCCAGGCGGTCAAAAATTGCGCAGTAGGTGCGGTGCATCACCTGGTAGGTGTCGTTCAGGGACTCCTTGCTGACGTGAAACGAATAGGCGTCCTTCATAATGAATTCGCGGGCGCGCATCACCCCGAAACGAGGACGGCGCTCATCGCGGAATTTGGTCTGAATCTGATAGAAGTTCGCGGGGAGTTCCTTGTAGCTTTTCACATCATTGCGGATCAGATCAGTGATGACTTCTTCATGGGTCGGGCCGAAGCAGAAGTCCCTGCCGTGGCGATCCTGAAGACGCAACAGCTCGTCGCCGTATTGCTCCCAGCGGCCTGATTCCTGCCAGAGTTCCGCCGGCTGGATTGCAGGCATCAGAACTTCCTGTGCGCCGCTTTTGTCCATTTCTTCCCGGACAATGCGCTCGACCTTGCGCAGCACCCGAAGCCCCAGCGGCAGCCAGGAATAGAGACCGGAGGCCAGTTTCCGCACCATGCCGGCCCTGAGCATCATCTGGTGGCTGATGATTTCGGCGTCTGCGGGGGTCTCTTTCTGGGTGGCAATCAGGTAACGGCTTGCTTGCATAATGTGATCCGTCGGCATCTATTGGAATATGTGAGGTTATCGAAAGTCTGCTTTCAAAGATTCATAGTGACCGCTATTGTACGGAGCCAATCATGCAAGGTACAGACGGAGACCGATGGATGAGTTTGACTGCACAGCAACTGAGCGACGTGATCCGCGCTGGTGTGCCCTTGGCGGCGGATATCGGATTCACGGTGGATGAGGCCGGTGACGGATTTGCCAAGGCAAGGCTGGTGTTTTCAGAGCGGCTGATTCGCCCGGGGGGAACGCTGTCAGGCCCTGTGCAGATGGCCTTGGCGGATGCGGCCATGTACGCTGCGGTAATGTCCTCCATTGGTCAGGTTGAAATGGCGGTGACCAGCAACCTGTCGATCAACTTTCTGGAAAAACCCGCTCCTACTGATCTGATCGCCGATGCAACCGTGTTGCGCCTGGGGCGTCGGATTGCGTTCTGCGAAGTCCGCCTGCTTTCCCCGGGACCTGAGGAAGGCGACGATATACTGGTGGCGCATGTGACGGGCAGTTACGCGCTGCCGGGAAAGCGCTGACTCGTGCAGGGACCGTGTTACTCGAGTCAGGTCAGATAGCCCAGTGGCAACGACGTGCTATCGATAACCCGCCTGAGCACGAAACTGGAGTGTACGCCGCTGACACCCTGAATCCGGGTGATCCGGTTGAGCAGAAAATGGTGATAATGGTCCATATCCGGCACCACAACTTTCAGCATGTAATCCGCATCCTGCCCGGTGATCAGGTAGCACTCCTGAACTTCGGGATAGTCGCCCACCTTTTCCTCGAATTCAGCAAAGCGTTCCGGCGTGTGCCTGTCCATGCCAATCAGAATGATGGCCGTCAGGGACAGACCCAGTTTCTTGTGATCCAGAATGGTCACCTGCCTCAGGATAATGCCCGATTCCTCCAGCGCTCTCACTCGGCGCAGGCAGGGCGACGGCGACAGGCCGACTTTATCTGCCAGCTCCTGGTTCGTCAGTGACCCATCTTTCTGCAACTGTTCCAGAATATTGCGGTCAATTCTGTCAATTTTAATCAGTGTCTGGTTATTAACGGCCATAAAAAACTACCTTTCTGCATTCTGGCGCAACTTATAACCAATAAATAAACTTTTACGGACAAAAAAGCAATCATTAACCCCGCCAAAGCCGTTATCCTGTTCAGTAATGACAGACACCCATTTTTTGCGTAGCAGGGACCAGACGTTATGGCATTCGATCACCGTAAATACATCCCGTTCAAACCAGTCGCCAAAACCGACCGTCGCTGGCCTGACCAGATCATTGAAAAGGCGCCCCGCTGGTGTGCCGTGGATCTGCGGGACGGCAATCAGGCGCTCGTAAAGCCCATGACGGTGGCCCAGAAGCAGCGGATGTTTGATCTGCTGGTCAAAGTCGGATTCAAGGAAATCGAGATCGGGTTTCCAGCCGCCAGCCAGCCGGATTTCGATTTCTGCCGCAAGTTGATCGAAGAAAACCGGATTCCGGACGATGTGCAGATTCAGGTGCTCACCCAGGCGCGCCCTGAGCTGATCGAGCGTACCTATAAGGCGCTTGAGGGTGCGAAAAAAGCGATTGTGCACGTCTATAATTCAACCTCTACGGTTCAGCGTGAGCAGGTGTTCGGGATGGACCGGGAAGGGGTGAAAGAGATCGCCGTCAACGGTGCCCGGGTTGTGAAGTCGATTGCTGAGAAGTACCCCGACACAGAGTGGGCGTTTCAGTATTCCCCCGAAAGCTTTACCGGAACCGAGCTGGAATACGCCGCTGAGGTGATTGATGCGGTGAATGATGTGTGGCGTCCCGACCAGGGCCAGCCCGTGGTGATCAACCTGCCAGCGACGGTAGAAATGTCGACACCCAACGTGTTCGCGGACCAGATAGAGTGGATCTGCGACCGCGTTCGCTACCGGGAACATATCGCCATCAGTGTGCACACCCACAATGATCGCGGGTGTGCGGTGGCGGCCGCCGAGCTCGCGGTGATGGCAGGTGCCGACCGGGTTGAGGGCACCCTGATGGGTAATGGCGAGCGCACCGGCAATATGGATCTGGTGACCATGGCCATGAATCTGTATTCCCAGGGTATTGACCCGACTCTGGATCTTTCCGGTATCGCAGAGATCACCGATGTGGTGGAAGCTTGCACCGAGATATCAACCCATCCACGGCACCCTTATGCGGGGGAACTGGTATTCACGGCCTTCTCCGGCAGCCACCAGGATGCGATTCGCAAATGCCTGTCAAAGCGCAGCGATGGCGATTTGTGGAGCGTGGCGTATCTGCCGATTGATCCCCGTGATCTGGGGCGCCGGTACGAGGAAGTGGTGCGTATTAATAGCCAGTCCGGCAAAGGCGGCGTGGCTTACGTGCTGGAACGGGATTACAACATCAGCCTGCCACGCTGGCTGCAGATCGAATTCAGTAAAGTGGTCCAGCGCGAAGCCGAGACCAATGGCGGCGAGATTGATTCGCTCACCATCCACAGATTGTTTGAAAACCGCTATCTGAAAGTCAGTAAGGCCTGGGAGCTGCGCTCCTACGATCTGCACCGGGATGATAATGGCGTTAATGCGACGGTCAGTATCGGCCCGGAATCCAGCCCAACGGCCATTAGCGGCCATGGCCTGGGTGCGGTTGAAGCGGTTTCTGCGGCTCTGGAAACACTGTTCGATGTGTCTATCGCGGTTGAGGCTTACGATGAGTTCGCGCTTAGCGAGGGCACCAGGGCCAGCGCAATGGCTTGTATCCGGGTAACGGTCAACGGCGAGCATTGCAGCGCTGCTGCGCTGGCTGAGGATACTACCTCGGCTACATTGCAGGCGTTGTTCTCTGCGGTCTCGCAAGTGGTGGCAACAGACCCGTCGAATGCCGGGCGCCCGGTTGGTGAAACCCACAGTGCCGGCGCCTGACGTCGACCCGGCATAAAGAAGCCGGCTTTCGCCGGCTTGTCATATTCCCTGTGCCCGTGAGAGGCATAGGGCAGGTTTCGTAACATTCGGCCCGGATCAGACCGGCGTTACGTTCTCCGCCTGGGGACCTTTGGGCCCCTGAGTTACGGTAAACTGCACCTGCTGACCTTCAGTCAGGGTGCGGAACCCGCTGGCGTTGATTGCACTGTAGTGAACGAATACGTCACTGCCACCGTCCTGAGCAATAAAACCAAAGCCTTTGGACTCGTTAAACCACTTTACCTGGCCTGTACTGGGATCTGACATTGATCTTTCCTGTATTTCTGCAATTTTCCCTCACGGGACCTTCCTGCTTTTTAAAGCATTTTTTCAGTATAGACCGACTCTGGGGCGCGTCAACGCCTTTTTGTATCGCGCGCTTTAAATTTTTAGTGTTCAAAAACAAAGAGTTGAAATAAGGTCAGGTCAGATTTTCAACTGTTCACTGATCTCCTCGAGAACGGAAGGGTCATCAATGGTGCTGGGGACCTTGTACTCTTCGCCGTCTGCAATCTGTCTGATGACCCGTCTGAGAATTTTACCGGACCGTGTCTTGGGCAGGCGTTCAACCACCAGCGCCCTGCGGAAACAGGCAATGGCGCCGATTTTATCCCGCATCATCTCGACCAGTTCTTCCTCCAGTTCGTCGTGGCCAATAGTTGCGCCGTCCTTGACCATCACCAGCCCGATCGGCACCTGGCCTTTCATATCGTCATGGGCGCCAACAACACAGCACTCGGCGATGGCCGGGTGGTTGGATATTACTTCTTCCATTTCACCGGTCGAGAGACGGTGGCCTGCCACATTGATCACATCGTCGGTACGACCCATCACGAAAACGTAGCCGTCTTCGTCAATAAAACCGCCGTCGCCGGAGGTGTAAAACCCCGGAATCGGGTCCAGATAGGTTTTGCGGAAGCGGTCATCGTCGCCCCAGACTGTGGTCATGCAGCCCGGTGGCAGAGGCAGTCTGACGGCAATCTGGCCCTGTTCCCCGGCTGGCATCTGTGAGCCACGGAGGTCGACTATCTGAACGTCGAAGCCAGGGGAGGGTACGGTTGCAGAGCCAGGCTTGGTGGTCATCTGCTCCAGTCCGACGGGGTTGCAGCAGATTGCCCATCCGGTTTCGGTCTGCCACCAGTGGTCAAGTACGGGAAGGCTGGTGTGTTCCTTGAGCCATTCATAGGTCGCCGGATCAAGGCGCTCGCCGGCGAGAAACAGTCGTTTCAGTGAGCTGATGTCATATTTGCCCATCAGATCCGCTTCCGGGTCTTCTTTACGCACTGCCCGGAACGCTGTGGGGGCGGTGAAAAGAAAGTTTACCTTGTGATCCTGAACGACACGCCAGAAGGCTCCGGCGTCCGGTGTTTTTACCGGCTTGCCTTCAAAAAGAATGGTCGTGCAGCCGGCCAGGAGCGGGCCATACACGATGTAGCTGTGGCCAACGACCCAGCCAACGTCCGAGGCTGCCCAGAAAACGTCTCCGGGGCCAGCATCGTATACCAGGTCCATACTGTAGCGCAGAGCCACAGCGTGGCCGCCATTATCCCGGACAACGCCCTTAGGCTTGCCCGTGGTGCCGGAGGTATAAAGAATATAAAGCGGATCAGTTGATGCCACCGGAATCGGGCTGGCCGGTGTGGCATCGGCTATCAGTGATTGCCAGTCAAGGTCGCGACCTTCGATCATACCGGCCTGTACCTGCGGGCGCTGATAGACCACGCAGAATTCGGGCTTGTGTTCGGCTTGTTCAATGGCTTTGTCGACCAGCAGTTTGTACTCAATGACTTTCTGTACCTCGATACCGCAGGATGCGGTGACCACCGCTTTTGGCGTTGCGTCGTCAATTCTTACCGCAAGCTCGTTGGCCGCGAATCCGCCAAACACAACGGAATGAACGGCGCCAAGCCGGGCACAGGCCAGCATGGCGATGACCACTTGCGGAATCATGGGCATGTAGATAACAACCCGGTCGCCTTTCTGGATTCCCTGATTTTTCAGCGCACCGGCAAAAAGGGCAACTTCGTGAGTCAGCTCGGTGTAGGTGTACGACTGCTGGCTTCCGGTGACCGGTGAGTCGTAAATGAGCGCAGTCTGATCTCCCCGTCCGGCGCGGATATTGGCGTCCAGTGCGGCATCGGAGGTATTGATAAGGCCGTCGGGAAACCATTGTCCATGGCCATTGTCAGTGGGGCGCCAGATCGTTTTCGGTGGTTCTATCCAGCTGATCGCGGTCGCTTTTTCCCGCCAGAATTCGTCGGGTGTGTCCATTGAACGTCTGAATTCTGTTTCGTAACTCATAAGGCTCACCTTGCCATTCCCGTTGTTATCTTTGTTCAGGTTCAACTTAAGGCGATTTAAAAATCCGCACCAGTAGACCATCGGCTAAGGGTTGGTACAGGCGGGCTCACGGTGCTGGTCAGGGAAGATTGGCTTCGGGATCCGGGCTTACGGAAGTGACCTTTGCTTCGATGCGGCCAGTCGCAACCCGGGCGGAGACCAGGTCGCCGGTTTCGAGGCGTCCGGCGTCGCGGATGATGCCGCCGTTTTCGTCCTGAACAATGGCATAACCGCGGCCGAGTGTGGCCAGCGGGCTGACGACATTCAGGGTTTGCGCCAGATGCTCCAGTCGGCTGTTCTGCCGGTCCAGTCGATGGCTGACGGATGTTGCGAGGCGTTCGTTGAGATTCTTCAGACTGTTCTGACTGTTGGCAAGTCGACGGGCCGGGGATTGTAACGTCAGGCGCCGCGTCAGGTGAGTTGCCTGCGTGCCAGAGCGTTCAAGCCTTTGACGAATGGCTTTACCCAAGCGCACATCGAGTTCGTCCATGCGCTGAGCCTTGTCCATCAGCGCTCGCCTTGGATCGCGAAGGCGCGCGCCCAGGTGTCTGAGTGATGTTTCCATCCGGGTCAGTGCGCGCCGTGTGGCTCCGGCCAGGCGGAGTTCGCTTTCCTGAAGCTGTTTTATCCAGGTGCTCTGATCCGGTGAGATCTTTTCCGCCGCTGCGGAGGGGGTGGGCGCCCTGAGATCCGCTACAAAGTCCGCAATGGTCACATCGACCTCATGGCCAACCGCACTGACAGTGGGCAGTGCGGATGTGGCAATTGCCCGGGCGACCGCCTCTTCATTGAAGCACCAGAGATCTTCAAGGGAGCCGCCACCGCGGCCAATGATCAATACGTCGGCCACACCGTGGGCGTTGGCCGCCTCAATCGCCCGGACGATATCGTTGGTTGCCGCTTTACCCTGAACTGCCGTTGGGTAGAGGGTGACCGGGATTGACGGGCAGCGCCTGGCCAGCACCGTCAGGATGTCGTGAATCGCGGCACCGGTGGGAGAGGTCACCACGCCGATGTGGCGGGGCACCGATGGCAGCGGCCGCTTTCGTGCGGCGTCAAACAACCCTTCCTGCTGCAGCCTGGCCTTCAGGGCCTCGAACGCCTGTTGTAATGCACCGGCGCCGGCGGGTTCGATCTGTTCCACGATGATCTGGAAATCACCACGGTTCTCGTAAAGCGTTACTTTTCCGCGAATACGAACCTGGTCGCCTTCTTTGGGAATTTCCCGAACCCGCTGATTGAAGCTCCGGAACATGGCGCAGCGAATCTGACATTTTTTGTCTTTAAGCGAGAAATACCAGTGGCCGGATGAAGGCCGTGACAGGCTGGACAGCTCGCCCTCCACCCACACCTGAAGGAAGCTGGCCTCCAGAAGATGCTTGGCCTGATGGTTCAGTTCACTGACGGAGAGCGCCCTGGTCAAAAGAAAACTCCAGTAGGTTGTATACGCAAATGCCGAAAAGGAAAAAGCAAAAGTAACGGAATTTCAAAAAGATGCAAATGGATGTTCGAAGGTCGACGGTTTACTGTCATTCACCGCGCATTTATAATAGATCGATTAAGGATTTTGCTTTGCCGCGACTCTCACAGTGGACTCTCAATGAACTGTCTGAACGCGTCATCGGAGTCCTCCAATCTAGCATGTTCAAAAGGCGGATCCCAATGCTGCGAATTGTCGAAGAAGCCCTCACGTTTGACGATGTTCTGCTGGTTCCCGGACGCTCCGAGGTTCTGCCACATCAAGTGAGCCTGGAAACCTGGCTGACCAGGGACATCAAACTGAACATTCCTTTGTTGTCGTCGGCGATGGACACAGTTACAGACGCGGACCTGGCCATTGCCATGGCACAGGAAGGCGGCATCGGCATTATGCACAAGAGCATGTCCGTGGAGCAGCAGGCCGCTGAAGTCCGCAAGGTGAAAAAGTACGAGAGCGGAGTGGTGAAAGATCCGATCACCGTTACCCCGGACACCACCGTCCGTGAGCTGGTCGACATCACCACGGCCAACAGAATCTCGGGGCTGCCGGTCGTGGACGGGCGGGACCTTGTAGGCATCGTGACCGGCCGTGATATCCGGTTCGAGAGCCGCATGGACACCCTGGTTCGCGATATCATGACCGGCAAAGAGCGTCTGGTCACCGTGAAAGAGGGCGCAGACCTTGAGGACGTCAAAGAATTGTTACATCGCCACCGGATTGAAAAAGTTCTGGTGGTGAATGACGACTTTGAACTGCGAGGCCTGATTACCGTTAAAGACATTCAGAAAGCCAAGGATTACCCGCTGGCCTGCAAAGACGATCAGGGCCGCTTGAGAGTCGGAGCAGCGGTCAGCACCGGCGGGGACACCGATGCACGGGTCACTGCTCTGGTTGGGGCGGGTGTTGATGTCATCGTTGTAGACACCGCCCACGGCCACTCCAAAGGCGTGATCGACCGTGTACGCTGGATCAAGGAAACCTATCCGGATGTGCAGGTTATCGGTGGTAATATCGCCACCGCAGCAGCGGCCGTTGATCTGGCTGACGCTGGTGCCGACGCCGTGAAAGTCGGCATTGGCCCCGGCTCAATCTGTACCACCCGAATTGTGGCAGGCATTGGCGTGCCACAGATTTCCGCCGTATCCAACGTTGCGGCGGCAATGAAAGAACGGGGTGTACCCGTGATTGCTGACGGCGGCATCCGCTTCTCTGGCGATATCTCCAAGGCCATAGCCGCGGGCGCACACAGCGTGATGATCGGCAGCCTGCTGGCAGGCACCGACGAAGCACCAGGCGAGGTAGAGCTGTTCCAGGGCCGCAGTTACAAAGCCTATCGCGGCATGGGCTCGATCGGTGCCATGGGGCAGGGCTCTGGTGACCGTTACTTCCAGGACGCCAGCAAGGGCATTGAAAAGCTGGTGCCTGAAGGCATCGAAGGGCGCGTTGCCTGCAAGGGCCCGATGCGCAACATTGTGCATCAGTTGATGGGCGGCCTGCGAGCATCCATGGGTTACACCGGCTGCGCCACCATAGATGAAATGCGCACCAAACCGGAGTTTGTCCGGATCACCAATGCAGGCATGCGGGAGAGCCACGTTCACGACGTGACCATCACCAAAGAATCGCCCAACTACCGCATCGGGTAATCGATGCCTTTTTTCCTGATCTGAGGATTTCATGGCCCACAATATTCACGACCACCGCATTCTGATTCTCGATTTCGGTTCCCAGTACACCCAGCTGATTGCGCGCCGGGTTCGTGAAATCGGTGTTTATTGCGAAGTCAGAGCGTTCGATATTACCGATGAGGAACTGACCGAGTTTGCGCCCAAGGGCATGATTCTGGCCGGTGGCCCGGAATCTGTAACTCAGCTTGGCGGGCCGCGAGCGCCCGAGGGATTGTTTGATCGTGGCATTCCGGTGCTTGGAATCTGCTACGGCATGCAAGCTATGGCAGAGCAGCTGGGAGGACGGGTCGCAAGTTCTGAAAAGCGTGAGTTTGGCTATGCACAGGTCAAGGTCAGAGCCGATGGGCCCCTGCTGAAAGACATTACGGATCACCTGACCGCCACCGGCGAATCGCTGATGGATGTGTGGATGAGCCACGGCGACAAAGTGGTCCAGATGCCTGACGGGTTCGAACTGCTGGCCTCGACAGAAAGCGCTCCTATCGCGGCGATGCAGGACGTAAAGCGCCACCTTTACGGCGTGCAGTTTCACCCGGAAGTGACACATACGCTCCAGGGCAAACGCATTCTTGAGCACTTTGTACACAACATCTCAGGCTGCGAAGCGCTCTGGACGCCCGCCAAGATCGTAGACGATGCGGTTGAAAAGATCCGCAATCAGGTTGGCAAGGATAAGGTTCTGCTGGGCCTGTCGGGTGGTGTGGACAGCTCCGTGACGGCGGCCTTGCTGCACAAGGCGATCGGTGATCAGCTTACCTGTGTGTTCGTGGACAACGGCCTTTTGCGGCTGCATGAAGGCGACCAGGTGATGGATATGTTCGCCAGCAACATGGGCCTGAAGGTGATTCGTGTCGATGCCGAAGACCTTTTCCTGTCCAAGCTCAAGGGCGTGGATGACCCGGAGGCCAAGCGCAAGATTATCGGCAACACCTTTATTGACGTGTTCGACAGCGAAGCGACCACCATTACAGACGTGAACTGGCTGGCTCAGGGCACCATTTACCCGGACGTGATCGAATCGGCCGCCTCCAAGACCGGTAAAGCCCACGTCATAAAGTCCCACCACAATGTGGGTGGCCTGCCTGAAACCATGAAGATGAAGCTTGTCGAGCCATTAAGGGAGCTGTTCAAGGACGAGGTCCGTCGCATCGGCGTGGAGCTTGGCCTGCCTTACGATATGGTGTACCGCCACCCGTTCC
>Ga0307968_1000227_pt1:0-5000 | contig 36957 bp, 41 predicted proteins | sample OrgLakmetagen650_FD_201834 | JGI IMG/M metagenome (GOLD analysis project Ga0307968, IMG submission 201834) | Saline water microbial communities from Organic Lake, Antarctica - #650 | ecosystem: Environmental > Aquatic > Non-marine Saline and Alkaline > Saline | place: Antarctica: Organic...
GCAGCCCTGAAGTCATTTACTCACCCCCCCCTCCCCCAAAAAAGAAACTTCGGAAGCAAATCAACAGCAGGCGCAATAAACCTCCATATCAATACCAAGGAAACACAATAAGTGCTTATGTTTGTGTGAGATGTGCACGCGTGCTTCACCAAATAAGTTATGTCATTGGCGTGCCAGCAACTCACCGAGAAACTCCAGGGCTTGAGCTTGTGTGAAGACCTTGTGACCTTTGCAATCCTGCAGGCACCAGGATTTCACAGGATACATGTGTCAGAGACAGCAAAAACAAGTCAGAGATTCGAAAATTCCAGGGATGTGTCAAACGACGTATTTTATTCAACGCGTAATTTACCGTATTGAACAAATCGGGCTGTATGATGCAAATGCAAATTTGCCGGTTTTTGCCGATTTTTTGCCTTTTTAGGCAATTTCCGCCCCATTCCTTCAGAGTCAGACATGCTAGCAGCAGAGTCAGACATGCTAGCAGCAAAGTCGGACATGCTAGCAGCAGAGTCGGACATGCTAGCAGCAGAGTAGGACATGCTAGAAAAGATCGGACATGCTCGCAGCAGAGTCAGACATGCTAGCAGCAGAGTCGGACATGCTAGAAGAAGAGTAGGACATGCTAGCAGCAGAGTCGGACATGCTAGCAGCAGTGAGACAAGCTAGCAGCTGAGAAACGTATCTGCTGCTGCTACCATTATGAATGCCACTGAGATGCATAACAACGAACACGTGACGCAACAAATGTGACAGTGAACAGCGGTCATGCGCGTTGCTTTGCTTGGGCCTTTTGTGGCTGCTGCAGTGAAGGAGCTCATGGTGTCCAGCGTGAAAGTGACGTCCTTACATTTACGTGGGATTCAGTCCTAGCTGCCTGCGTAGTGTCTCTATTTCGCCCACCTGGATTGTAGGTACCAGCAGCGCGCTCATCGTCTCATCATTGCCTGCCAGCTGCATCACCTCCTGGTCTGACTCCGCACCCATGGCTTTCAGCACTATCACCATGTTCACGTCATCCCTGCGTTTGTTTTGGAACCTTGAGCTTAGGCACTTTGCTCCCTCCTTCATGTACACCCATAATCTCCATGACCTTCATCACAGCTGTAATGTGGGGCAGCCATATCATTTGAAAGCAGCATCGGTTCAGGCATTTTGAATACCCCCGTTGTTCTCAACTCCATACCCAAATCCTGCAGTGCAACCGCCATTTCGAAGCTAGCCATGCAATGGGAGGTTCCCCGGGATCAGCCTTTGTGCTTACTTGCCTCACAATGCAAGTCCGTGTGTTGCTTTGCTGCACACAATGGATTATGACCATTCAAAAAACGCGGAACAGCTGCATGCATGTGGCATTTGGGCCTTATAGCGACATGTCAGCAAATCACGCATGTTACCCCCCCCCCCCCCTGCAGTTTCTCATTTTGTTTCAATTTTTCTGTAAGAGGCACTCACTGGAAGGCGTTGTGCTTCAGGTACAGCTTGCTCTTGGACATGACGATGCCGGTCTTGGATTTCCGCTCGTGCGTGGAGCTGGTGACGCTGGCCACGATGTCGTTGTGGCTGTCTGTGTCGATGATGATGCGGTTTTTGCTCAGCTGCTCCTGGATCAAGATGACCTGCATGCATGTTGAACTGCTACTGTGTGAATGTGTTCAAGTACACACAGTGTGTAACGATTATTATAGGAATACAATTCTGAATCCAACATCTCGAGTTTGCCTTTTACAACGTGCGCTGCTACAGGAATGACGCTGCTCAGGGTCAGACGGCCGAGGGGACCATTCACCGCAATTCCCCGTGTAACCCATTGTAAAATGCTTTTTTGCTGTGAAAAGTTGAGACCAGAGTTCAAATCCTGGTCAAGACAGGAACCTTCCCCCTCTTTTCCTACTATAAAACACCATCGTCTGTTGATACAAATAATACACATGCAACATTTAAAATTGAGGGGGAAAATTGAACATACCACTTATGGCCTTTTAGCGATTTGCAGACCGTCAACCGTGTCGTCATGCACCTTCATGCAGGTCTCCAAAAATTGAAATGACGGTCTAGACCGTCAATGTACGGCGTCAATTGCTAGACCGTAATTTGACAAACCATACCGTCAGGCCGTCATTGCACAGCCCTGATTATGTTACTTCGGCTGTCTGCAGCTATTATAAGGCGGGTCCTGCACAGCCTCTCCTGGACTGAGGTGCCTTTGCATCACACACTTGACTTATGGGCGTTCCTTGCACGGGTCTCCGACCGTATGCATATCTGTTTGCCGTCAAAAGAAGCCCCAGGAAGCAATTTCACACATTGATGTGTGAAGACGCTTTGATGGGCGTGCGCAGCACGTTTATTACATGCGCCCTGCAACTCTGGTACGGTTTGCTGCTAATGCAGAACACGTACCTGCTCTCACATCGTGCTGTGATTATGCAACACAAGCAGAGCATCCACACTTTCTACGTTCCTCTGTCGAATTTGTGCAACTCTGCGCTGGGAGCAGTGTAGAGCAGCACACATAGGATTGGCCAGAACCGTACATATACGCTGTACATGACCGTACATTTGATGAAACCCCTACAAAAGATACCGTATACACACCGTATAAACATGGCTCTGGCCAACCCTAAGTATAGAGCATTACGCACCTTTTCCGTTCCTCTTACAATGAAGTAGCCTCCAGGATCTAGGGGGCACTCTCCGAGCTTGGACAGTCGGGGCTCGTCTTTGTTATACAGCACACACCTGCAACCACACATGCGCAGAAGCACACTCTCACTTTGCAAAAGAAAATATCACACGACCAACAGACACACAACTGGTGAATGATATATGACCACCTTTTGCATGCAAAGTAATAATACAAGTAAGAAACCCTTCCGATAAATCAGCAAATGTACAGCACGTAATTACACGCAAATGTACAGCACATAATTACACGCAAATGTACAGCACGTAATTACACGCAAATGTACAGCACATAATTACACGCACATGTACAGCACATTATTACACGCAAATGTACAGCACATAATTACACGCACACAAACGTATCCAAACTGTGACACAGGGCACACACGCACACACCCCGAAATTGCAAATCGTCCCTATCTCAGCTATGAAAAGCAGCACATAGGCACTTTATGGAGTTCATGTTGTACAGCACACACGCTCAAATTCCTCTATAAGAAGGTGCAACGAATGCTGTGACAGCTTGAAGCTTTTCAATGCCCTTTGTCCAGTTTCAAAGCCAAGTTGTTATCATGCTCCAAATGCCAAAAGACGTTGGCCTGTACACAAACATTTAAATTGCTTTCTTATGTAAAATAGGGGCACACTGCTGTGAAAAGGCAAAGACACAGCAGCTTCCCTTGATGCAACATCAGCTTGTTCCTATTGCCATCCATCTCCAACATCCATCGCTGCACAGTAGTGGTTGCCATAGATGACGGTTCACAACACACAGGCACATTTCTAGCGTGCAAAACGTAGAACCTCAATCTTACTCTGAGAGCATGTGCAGCGTGCGCAGGCACACATGCACACACACATACACACACACATACACACAAATAAACACACACGCATACACACACACCTGTCACATCTGAGCATGAGAGGGATGCGCCCAATGCCGATTGCCCCCCTCCCGTTGCTGCCTTTCTTCACAACGATCTCCTTGCCGCGTGTGTACTCAATGTCCACAGAAATGGGGGCAGCATAAGTGACGTCACGCAACCTGAGCAGCAGCACAAAAGTGTAGGGGTGAGGGACACATGTAGGCAATGTCTACAAGGAAGAGGGCAGCGTACGTAGCGACACGCAACTTTGTGAAATTTGCATTAATTTCCTTGAGGGTTCATTGACTCAAGTTAAAGCAGATAGTATAGACGAGAGGCACGTGCTTCACCCTGCAATTGCATTTTTTCCGGTGAAGGTTACAGTACTCAGAGCAGAATGGCTCCGTTCCGTGATGCCAGCAAGAGTGGTGGCAAGAGTGGTTTTATGAGGCTATTCTTGAATGTTCTGCATTGAAAACTATTGGTTAGCTTGTGGTTGAGAGCGGCACTGAGGAGTTCACGGCAACCAGTTTCGTAGCACAATGCCAGGGTTATAATGTCAAAGATCAAAAGAGCAACGCAAATTGTGTGGCCACTTATGGCATGGAATAGGAGAATTGTGATGCTAGTCCCTGTATGTATTTTGCACACTCCGCTGTCAAGGCTCAAGTTGCAAGTCATTGCATGAAGTCTACATTATTAATAGCATCTCACATCGGGACAAAGTGAGGCAGGGCAGCGCTCAGCACGGCTGTGTAAACTCGGCCCGCCCTCTTGAATAGACAACATTGTGCTAAGCTGTGCTCTCACATCGCAGCCAACAATGCAAGGAAATACATCAGCATGTCAATCTGACACGTGCTCCTTAATAAGCAAATAAGAAGTGCGAGCCAAGAAACCGGTATGGCTTGCTTCTATTGCCCATTCATATCTCCAACCAGGCACCATTTGATCATAATGGTGTGTGCAATTTGATCATAATGGTGTGTGCAATTTGATCATAATGGTGTGTGCATTTAATCATAATGGTGTGTGCAATTGAGTGTCCAGATCAAGGTGAGCACGAGGAGCTCTTCCTTGAAAATCAAAAATAATCGCCAGCGAAGCCACTCCCCACGTCAAACAAGGGAGAGGAGCCACTTGGTTTCCTTTAACAACACCACAGCTAGATCAAAAATGTGCCCATTTCATACAATCCACCAACGGAGGGTCAATTTTCGACAAACTCAGATCACCACAAATCTTCTTGACCTGTTCTTACATTGCCCTCTTCCCTTGCCAGCAGCTGTCGTTGCCTCAACACATACACCAGAACCCTATCCAGGCCCGCACCGCGCCACAAAACGTGCTTTGTGTCCCTTACTAGATATCAATTATGAGGAGCTTTTCTTGCTAGATCACCTAAATGATTATAATCTGCACCTGCATCATATCAATTATGAG
>Ga0307968_1000227_pt1:10000-36957 | contig 36957 bp, 41 predicted proteins | sample OrgLakmetagen650_FD_201834 | JGI IMG/M metagenome (GOLD analysis project Ga0307968, IMG submission 201834) | Saline water microbial communities from Organic Lake, Antarctica - #650 | ecosystem: Environmental > Aquatic > Non-marine Saline and Alkaline > Saline | place: Antarctica...
TATGCACAACAGTGAGTGAGTTTGGACGACGCGTTGAGGCTGTGTGCTGGGGGCAGAGTGTGCATTGTGTTGAGGCAGTGTAGTGGAGGCAGTGTGGCAGGGCAGTATGTTGAGGCTGTGTGTTTGAGTGGCTGTGTGTTCTGGGCAGAGTGCGCATTGTGTCGGGGCAGTGTAGTGGAGGCAGTGTGGCGGGGCAGGATGTTGTGGCTGTGTGTTGGGGGCAGAGTGTGCAGTGTGTTGAGGCAGTGTAGTGGAGGATGTGTGCTGGGATAGTGTGAGTCAGAACAATCAACCTGATTTTCCTAGAGTGTCTAGTTCCTTAAGGGAGTGTTTGGATTCCCAAGGGAGCATGGGTTGCTGCCCTGGAGGCTTAGTGGTCCGTGTTCCAGCCGGGCTCTTCAGCGTTGTGGGTTTGAATCCGCCTGGTGGCGTAAGATGTGTGCTGTCCGACAGCAACGTCTCCATATCCTTTATCCATGCTTGTGTACTTTTATACACATGTATTTCTTTGCCTGGTTACTTAGGGAGCCCACTCATAAGAGGCAGTGCGTGCTGGGCCATGAGCGGCGCAGATTGTGGTCTTAAGCAATGGTGAGGTACATGAGGTACCTGAACAAATGAGGCAGACGTGTGCTAAGCTGAGGCTGATAGGTACAGGGCTATGTGCTCATCCGTAGTGGGAATGCCTGTCTACCTCTTTGGGATTGCGCGGCCTCGCATCTAGTATTGATTTGCTCAAGGCTTGTCAAAAGGAAGAAATTAGGTCACGAGTTTTGCGGGACTGAAGATGACATGCTGCTTCCAAACCGATATATAATCTCTGCCTCTGCGTCTCAATTGTTGACCACGTACGTGCCTTAGGTTTAGGGTTGGCCAGAACCATATATATACGGTGTGTATACGGTATTTTTGGCAGGGAATGCACCATATATACGGTCATATACGGTGCATAAATACGGGTTTGGAAAACCTTAGTTAGGTTGCATGTTGTATGAAACTCTCTCAGGCTGCTGGCCTTGGTTTGTCCAGCTACCTGGCAGGACAGAGAGAACAGTACATGTACATTTACACCTACCTACACTTGCACACACACACACATATACACACGTGCGTGCAGATGGCATATGGAGCAGACAAGGCCCGCTGACCCAAATTCGTCAAGTGTGGACAAGACAGATGAAGCCATTGCCTTTCTCCATGCAGGCGGCGGGGCAGGCTGGAACATGCAGGTGCACACGCTGTGTGCTGTGTGTGTTTGCCCTATTCTTCTGATACCCTGCCACGTGTATGGACATGCAAGTCTCACAAATGGTAAAAATTTTAAAATTGGATGCGTAGGTCATCCCTGGGAGAATTGTCTCCAATGCTGCACACGCCCGCTCGCCCGCACATGCACTCACGCATGCACACAAACTCACACACATTCAGAAACAATAACACACGCATACACACTTCCAAAAACTATAACACCCACACATACACACCGAATTCCAACACACACACACACACTTGTGCTGGTTGACCAACCTAGCAACCATAGGCACCCTCTCTGCGACGCTGTAAAACTTGCATACACATGCGCACGCACACACACACACACACACATACACACACATGCACATGCATACATACATGTGTGTAGGTTGATCGGACTAGCAGCTGCTCTCAGAGCAACGTCGCTACGTTGCAAAGCATGGGCACCCTGCCTGGCATGGGCAGCATGCTCGCCAACGAAATGCTGCTGGATGAAAACCAGGTCACCCCTGCCCAGCAAGGTGAGCATACTCCAGCACAAATCATCATCATTCAGCACAGTTGTCCACAGTTTGTGCATCGACTCTGCTGAGTGTTTGTCGGTGTAGATGAGCCGACTTCCCTCGCTGTCTCCCAGAAGATTTTTAGGGTGGGCACAGACCAAGGCTGTCGTTTAGTAATTACTTTCCCTGAGGTAAAAGAGGGAGGGGCTGCTTCCGTGCCGAGTACACACGACAATGTATGTGAATATCTTTATAAAAATTTTAGTGCATCTATAAAGAGCAGCTGTGTCTCCGTCGTATTTTGGACTGCTGTTCGTCAGAGCTAACAAGCCGCGTAATTATTCCACGCTCAAAAGTAGGTGCGGCCAAAACTGTGTATATACTTGCGCCACTGGATACTTACGCCACCGTGAATGACCGTATATTTGATGAAGTACCTGCCAAGAAAGCCGTACGTACACCGTATATATGTGTGAACGGTTGTGGCCAACCCTACGCTCAAGCCTAAGTTATTTACGGTGTATCTCCCTTCAGCAGATCTTAGCAGGCCTACGCGTGCCTACTTGTCGTAACATCGTCCATTTCAAACAAGTATGAGGCCAATTAAAGCCTGCTCTGACGTGTTATTTTGCTATGCCTTTTACATTCGACACGGTCGACCGACGTAGCCAGACACTGTGGTGTGTTTGACATGCTCTGTCTGTGATGGGGCTGAGGTATTTGGGTTTGCTGTCGGCCTTTCTGGTACCTCGACCATTAGACACAGCCATGCAAGATAACGCAGTCACATGCATACAGCTTGGAAAAAACATGTGACACAGCCGTCTTGAAAACAAACAAAATGCAGTCATGCGACAGATGAGTTATTTGAAAAAACAAACGCAGCCGTGTATGCAACAGGTGATGCAGTTATCTTGAAAACAGGCGACGCAGCCGTCTTATAGACAACGACGCAGCCTTCGTAAAAAGAAGCGATGCAAGCGATGCAGCCATTCGTAAGGCATGTGTCGATCTGAGTACAGGTGTTCAAACGATGGGTACCAAAAACCACACTGTTGAACACCTTTACTCAATAGCACATGCTGGAGGTGCTGTGTGGGTACTCACGTCAAGGGGGATATTCTATAGTTATGTCCAGCACACCAATAGGGGGCAACAGTGTAACGTCACGCGCGTGTGCAGCCCGCTTATCAAAAGTGCAGAATGGGCACAAGCCTGCAGCATCTGTTGAGGGCGCCTCAGCCTAAAACGTGTGGTGCAGCACGCTTTTTCATGCTTGTGGTCATGCTTGTTTGTCCTTGCGTGCTCTGCAGACCAGCAGCAACCAGGCAAAGCGCAGGGCTCAATGGGCATGAGTATGGGAGCTCAGCAAGGGAATGGCAGGGGCGGCTGGAACTCTGAACACGGGCAGGTGTGTGAACTCTGAACACGGGCAGGTGTGTGAACTCTGAACACGGGCAGGTGTATGAACTCTGAACACGGGCAGGTGTTGAATTCTGGCAGGTGTGTGAACTCTGAACACGGGCAGGTGTGTGAACTCTGGCAGGTGTGTGAACTCTGAACTCTGAACACGGGCAGGTGTGTGAACTCTGAACATGGGCAGGTATGTGGCTGGAACTCTGAACACAGGCAGGTGTGTGGGTGGATGTCTGCAGCTGTAGGAGAATGATGGTGCGTGTTTGCAGCTGTGGGTGAGTGGGCGGATGAGGGTGTGTGTTTGCAGCTGTGGGTGGATGTGGGTGTGTATCTGCAGCTGTGGGTGGGTGAATGTGGGTGGGTGTCTGCAGCTGTGGGTGAATGTTGGTGTGTGTTTGCAGCTGTGAGTGGGTGTCTACAGCTGGGGATGGATGAATGAAAGTGGGTTTTTGCAGCTGCAGGTTATAGGGTGGGTAGATGCGGGTATGTGTGTTTCTGTTGTGGATTTGTAGTGTTTGACACTTCTTGCCCAGGCACCCAGACGCAAGTAAACAATTAGCTCGTCAGTGGGTTAAGTGTGTATGCATGGTTGGATGAAAGTAGTTGGTGGGAGTGTTTGTGGGTGTGGCTGTGATTGGGCTATAGCTAGTGGTGATATAGCTTGGATGAGCTAGAGGGCAGATGAGCATCCGTGTTGTCCTTTCTTCTTGTCGTGGACAGGAAAAGTCGCACACAACGAACAATGTATGACAACGTATCAAAGCCAGGCAGGAGTTTGCCTTGAAACGGACGCTGATCCTCGTGGGTGTGCGTTCGTGGGATTCGGTGTGCATATGATACGCTAGTCCTCTCGCTGTGCGCATTATGGTGTGCATATGATAAGCAAGTCCTCTCACTGTGTACATTATGGTGTGCATATGATACGCAAGTCCTCTTGCTGTGCACATTATGGTGTGCATATGATACGCAAGTCCTCTCTCTTGTGCGCACCAGAGCCACAAAATGCGTTGCCGCTCACCTGCGCACAGGTGGCATGCACATGAAATGTGTTTAGGGTAGGCCAAACCATACGAACATACGTGTATAGTGTATATCTATGGTATTCTAGCAGGGGAGTTACCCTACTTACGGTCAGCTACGGTGTGTTTATACAGTTCTGGCCAAGCCTAAATGTGCTACACTGATTACTCAACAATGCTACTGGCTAAACCCTGATGATACTGATTCTGTGCAAGGAACCGTTTCTGTTTATCACCACCATGGCAGCACCCAACGCATGCAAGGCTTTACGATCAAGTGGGCGCGCAGACATGCACACACGCAGGCACTCGTGCACGCACGCACACTAACACACTCACACGTGCTCACACACACACACACACATGAAGACACTCACATCAACACACAAACACACACATGAAGACACTCACATCGACACACAAACACACACATACACCCTCGCCCCCTCCCACACACACACACAGGCCACGCGTGAGGTGAATTCCCTCAACCGCCGTGCCGCCAACCTGCTCGAGCAGCAGCTAAAGCTGGAAGCAGCCGCAGAGGAGCGTTGGAAGGTGGCACTTCCGAACGAGGACCGGTGGCTGGGTTGTTTCTTGCCGGCAGTGGAGATCGACGAGTGGGGCACCTTCAAATTCCTGGTGTGCCGGTTGCGGGGGCGTGCAGGGAAGCAGCGCATCTGTGTTCGTGGCCGCAACTACTGCACACAGACGCAGATCATGGACGACGTGAGCCGTAAGGTGAGAGGCTTCTTGTCGTTGTTTTTACCGCAAGGCAGGGTTGTTCAGTTCGAAAATCGGCCAAAAGTTCAGGTTCGCAAACTTTCGCGCATTTTAACGACCTTTAAAAGTGCCGTTTGGAGTTCGGTCAGAGTTCGACGAACTTTCAAGAGATTGTCGAACTTTACAGCATGCATCTGTCAAAATTGCAAGGGACAGCAGCTCCCCCCAGCTCAGTCCTATCGTTCCTTGCAGTAAAAGTAACATGTTTGATTAATTATATATGAAATATGATCTGTATTCTGTATTAGGCCAGGAAGTTTCCTTGGTCTTAAGGCCAAACCTGTCACAAATTTCTCAACTGCTAAAGAATATATACAACGCAGCACTTGCACTGCACCTGAAGGTTCTCCTTTTACTGCTCTACAATGATGACGTGGTCCCATTCCGGCCCCCTTCTTCCCCCTAAGATTATTTTATAAACATACACAACTAATAAGGAAAATTTGAAGGTAGGGGGAGGAGCCCAAGGGCCCGTTTCCCAAAATTGCACATCAAACCCTTTGAACAGTTCGAGGGTTCTAGAACTTTCACGAACTTTATCGAACCCTTGCTCCCAAAAAAACTTTCACGAACTTTATCGAACCCTTGTTCTCAAAAAAACGAACAGAACAACCCTGCCGCAAGGTGTGTGTGTTTTACCGTAAGGCTTCTTATTGTTGTTTACCCTCTTGTCGTTGTTTTTACCGCAAGGTGAATGCTTTTTACCGCAAGGTGAGTGCTTTTTACCGCAAGGTGAGTGCTTTTTACCGCAAGGTGAGTGCTTTTTACCGTAAGGTGGTTGCTTTTTACCACAAGGTGAGTGCTTTTTGTCATTGTTTTTACTGTAAGAGTGTGTCATTGCTCAAAGTTGCAGCATGGGGTGCAGGTTAAGGTATGGCAGCACACAATTGGAGACACTTCAGCAATGGCAGCATCTCCCACTAGGCGCTCCCTCACATGTTCAAGCTTGTGTGTGTGCACACTTTCATCTCTTCCAGATCTGTACCTGGCTGCACAGCACAGCTAAAGTCAAAGCACGCTTACTGATCATTTCCTCATCACATTGTACAAACTTGCGTGTGCTGAATCTCATCTCTTCCAGATCCGTGGCCTAGCTGCAGAGCACAACATGGCGGTCGAGCACATAGAGATAATGGGAGGCGGCGTGATGGAGTGGCGTAGGGAAAGGGATAGGCACTGCAGCCTCCACAGTGGTTACCTCGCGCAGGTGTGTAATGGAGTCTTGTTTCAGTGTGACTAAGGGAATGGGTATGGGTATGGGTGTGCGAGATGGGGGGGGGAGGGGGGAGGTGTCCTTTGTACCCCTTTTCGACTCTGTTACCTTGCTCTGCGCAAATTTTGCTTCTTTGATAGTATGTCCATTTGAAGCAAAGAATGCCGCGCAGGGGATGCTGGCGTTTGCATCAAAAGGCTGCTCAATACGCATTGCACACACGCGCACATATGCACACACGCACATACACACACACACATACACACACACACATACACACGCCCACGCACGCACGCACACACACACACACACACGCCCACGCACACACACTCACACACACACATACACACACACGACCCAACCTTCTGTACAGGCGCCCCCCCCGGGCAGCTCTGTGGCCTCTGCTATCACAGAGCTGCTCAACCTCGCAGCTGTGTTGACCAAGCAGAGCCTCCCTGCTCACTACAAGGTCTCCATAGGCCCTTAGCATTCCACAGGTCTCCGTCTAGGTCTCCTTGTAGGTCTCCTCGATCTCCAAGCCATGAGGCACAGCTGACCTGAAAGGCCCGCGCCTGTTCATCCGGGAAATGTCGTTGGTTCGTTGTGCATGTTTGAGTACGGTGCAAGTGTGCCTTGTGTTCGTAATGGTGTTACGCGATTGGTTTGTTCTAAGAGGAGTGTGCATGGGTTAGGCCTCTCAAGCTAGCTTCGGCAAAAGTCTAATAGTGCTAGTGCCTCGCGCAGGTTCAGTGCCCACCCATCTGAAAAAGATTTGCGGGTGTGCCTGTGCACGTGTAAAGACCTCTACGCCGGCATACACGCACATACACACATACACACATACTGCACTTGTTAAGTTGTAGAAAGGGAGGAAGGGAGTTATGCTGTGATTGCCTGTAATAAACAAGCTCGATTTGAAAAAGAATGCCTTGTGTGTGTTTGTGTGTGTGTGTGCATGCGTGCGTGCGTGTGTGTGTGTGCGCGTGCGTGCGTGCATGCGTGCGTGCGTGCGTACATGCGTGCATGCGTGTGTGTATGTGTGCGCACGGTGATGATACTTTGACTGTGTGTATGCACTGCGCATGCGTACGCTTACGCTCTTACCCATGTAGCCTTGTAGCGTACATGGGTGTAGCTCACCAACTCTGGGGTTGTGATCTTATGATCTGTGCTAAGAGTGCCTCTCTGTGGCTGACTGGATGGGGGGGGGAGTGCTGGTCTAGCTAAACAATTTATCTAGGGTGCATGTGCCTGGGACCTTTGCCTTGCCACCTGTATATTTTGCCCCCTATCTGCTTACTTGGGCCTGCATCATACAGAGGTCTCAGAGGTTATAGATTCAGCCAAAAAGTGTGACTGCTAGGCTTCATCATACCCCACCTCTGTCTGAGGAGAGGCATGGCACGAGGAGGGCCCACACTTTTTTGTAGATTGGCGGCACCAGAGAGAGAGCGCTTGCACACTTGCTACTAGGCTGCCATTGATGTCAGATAGGGTGTCCGCTTTCAGGCAAGATGTACAGATCAGAGTAGCACCTGCCATCTTCGCCACCAAGGTGGCGTGGTGATGGTTGTTATTATAATAAGATAGGCAATTGCCTTAGACTCAGGTTTTTTAGCTCACAGAAATAAGGGGATGATGGGATTAGGCTAGCACCTGCTCTTACCTGTTTGTGTAGTGTGTGTGTGTGTGTGTGTTTGTATGTGTAGCTACATGTAGAGTGTGTTTGGATAATCTATTTCAATGCTGTGCGGATGTTTAGTAAAAACTATCTGACGCATTATGTGTTATCAATGGAACGGGAAATTTTTTTTGAGTGTCTGCATGTATCTGAATGCATCGATCACACTCTTTATCATTCAATTGCGGCATTTATGACATTTTTGTCTTTTTAGCCGTTTGTTCCAAAGCTATCGCCGCAGTTTAGCATCATGATGCATTGTAGATTGCCCTCATTGTTACTCTTTTGGTCAGAAATGTGTATTGCTCATTGTCAATTTTTTTGCAGTCTCACTATTTCGTATCAAGCAAACTTCTCTGACCAATGCCCGCGCTGGACGTACTTAAGGGTTTACAAAGGGTTTGCAAAAGGGGGTAACCGGCAGCCACATATGTTGGGCTGATAGGCATTGCTGGATCAGCCAGTGTAAAGTAAACGTAAGGTTGTAAAAAGAACTGGTCTCAGCCGGTGCCATACTGTTCTCTAAGGAAAGTGATAAGGTAATGGTTACAATGGGGGGTGACCTTCAGCCAGGTAGTTTGGCTGATCGGCTGCTGACTGGTCTCGGCCAGCCACAAATAAATCCATAAGCTCAGAAAGAAAAAGAAAAAGTCTATTGTTCTGCTGAGAAAGGAAATCATGAACAAGCTGGTTGTTGACCTGTTGCAGCAAAAAGGGTTGGGCTGCTAAAAAGTCCTCAAACAACATAAGTAAGGTAAGGTATGGTAAGGTTACATCACTATATATGCCTCAAAGGGCATCTCAGCGGAAGTTTGGAAAAATCTTGAAACTACACCTGGCTAAACAAAAAAAACAGAAGCTAGAGGTAACATGAAACAGATGTATGTATGTAGAAGAGAAAAGTGTAAGTGATAAGTAAGAAGTGAGGAAAAAATGATGAAAGGTAAAACCTGAGATAATAATAAGAACCTGATGGAGAGCCACAACAAGCAGTTCAGGCGTGTTTACTGAACACCAGAACGTAAGACCCGAGGGGAGAAAGGGAGCGCCACGTTAGAGACCCATGAAATTGGAAGCTGAGTTAACATTTGACTTACAACAGTGCACCAGCATGTACGTTGTAAGAAAAGCACAAAAAAGTGTTTAAGGAAAAACCTTCGCCTCAAGTTGTTAGGTTGTTTTAACCCCATCCTGGCCTAGCTGGTTGCTGCACTACATAGAAACCCCATCTCAGTCCACACTCCCGTGATGTTCAAGTCACAGCAAGCTAGCCAACAAACACCACAGCGTTTTTTCACCCTGGAGGTGGATGCAACTCAAAGCAAGCAAAGGCACCACGACACACAGCCAGCCCAGACTATCTATTAGAAAAGGGGCGTTCCTTTGTTAACGAAGGGGGAGGTTGGCCTGGCTCTGTCGTACCGCTGAAATTAAGCAGGCTCCACCGTCTATTTACTCCGTCTACTGTGTACCGTCAGTAGGCAAGGACCTACTTAAACTCGTTATTTCAAGTTGCCCAAACCGAGAAATAACTAGCGTGTCAAATTGCAGCAGTGTGCTGCAGGCGGCTGTTTCAAATATGCTGACCTAAGCAGTCCAGCATACACCAAGGTTACAATAATTACAATGGGAGGTGACCTTCAGCCAGGTTTTTTGGCTGATCGGCTGCTGACTGGCCTCGGCCAGCCACAAATAAATCCATAAGCTCAAAAAGAAAAAGAAAAAGTCTATTGTTCTGCTGAGAAAGGAAACCATGAACAAGTCGGTTGTTGACCTGTTGCAGCAAAAAGGGTTGGGCTGCTAAAAAGTCCTCAAAGAAAGGTGTAAGCAGAAAGGACAAATGTTTCCTCAGCTCACAAACTCGATGGTCTTGGCAAAATAAAAGAGCATGCACCTCGTTCTGAACGTCCAGCATATTCTGCAGCCGACATTCCACAGGTTCCATGCCCCGTTCAAGTCCCTGTGCTTCTGAAACGCAGGCTGTGGTTTTTTCACACTTGCGCTTTGTGCCAGGACCGTCCTGGCACAGAGCGCAAGTGTGAAGAAAGTGACTGCTGCATGGTCCCTGTTGTCCCACCATCCCACCCCCCGCTTTAGCCCTTCCCTCACCTACTCCTTCCCCCTCCCCTCCCCTGCTAGTCCCCCCTCCTTCCCACCCCTGATTGCTACCCCTTGCTCCCACTGCCCCCTCCCCATCCGCTGCGGGTACCCCCATCAGACCCTTGCACGCACATACGATGTTATTAAGGCTGCAGTTTGCAACATGATTTATGAAGTTCAGTTTGTGCAAAAAATTTGTGCCAATTATGCTTGCTTTCCCGGGAATAACTTCGTGCACGTGATGAACGAGTTGACATGCCTGTACCATTTGCCAGAGAAAGCTGCAATGGATGGGGCTTTATGAAAATTGAGAAGCCTTACAATTGGTGTGATACTTATTACTGTTACAAGAAGCATATGGCAATTATCCTATCTGTACGTGTTAATGCGCGTGGCAGGTTCAAGTATGTTAGTGCTGGCGGGGCAGGTCGGTGATGCCCACATTTGAAATCACAGTTCACTAAAGGCTCAAATTGAGAATGGTTCTTGGCTTGCTCTACATACCTCCACATATCCGCAATGTTGTGGCAAAGGATGGAACTGTGATGAAGCCATACATCTGTGCAGATTCTGCTTTTGCCCTGTCCCCTTCTGTAATGAAGTGTTATGAAACTCTGAATTCAAGCAGGACGCAATTCAAGTTTAACTATGCACTGATTCGTTAGCTGTGCCTCCCCTGCTGAAGTAAAAAAGTGCTTTGGCAAAGGTTTTGGCTGGATTTGTGCACTAAACAGGTGGTCAGTGCAAGAGCGTGCGCAAACCAGTTTGCTCTACAGCTCGTCAGGTATTGCAGTATTTGGCATGAGAACTGTGCAGGCAGATAGCTGCTTGAATCCTGAGCAGATTGACACCCTTTTCATAAGTGTGGGGGGTCAATTTGGGCCGGAGGCGCAAATTTAACACGTGACTGTCATAATTTATTTTTTGCTCCTGCTTGAAAAGTTTTGACAGTATTACAAAAGCGCTCTGGGCACTCAACTTGCCTACTCTGGAAACCCTAAATAATAACATTGCATTTTCTCTTATGACTCCGGGATCTCCAGCCTTTCAAGACTACTTAGCCTAGACGGCACACACATACTAAATGGCAACAACCTCAAATTCAAGTTTGGAAGCAAAACTAAAACGGGTCAAAATATTGCAATAAACAGGCTTGCCTCTTTGTTGAACTCAGAGAATATAACCCCCCAGCTCATCAGCAGTGACTTACATAAAAACAAAGACACGACACCTAGCAAAGAAGAAAGGGCTATGAGAATCAATGCTACTGCTCTAGGCCTTATCAATTAAGGCTTACACTCCCATAGGATGGGCCTGGTCAGATGTACAGGTTTTGCAACGCCAACAGACCCAAACTCCTGCTAGGCAAACAGTCTCCACAAGGAGAACGAGCGAGACACACAATTCAGAGGCAGACAGAAAGTATGGACATAGATCCAGGCTGCTCCAACACGCAACTTAATAATCCTTCCCGCCAAACACGAACCAACAACAACCCACCTTCATCACAACCTAACAAAAGGCAGAAGAGGAATCCCATCCACTTTGGAACTCACTGAAAATCCCACTGCTTCACTACCTAATTCTCCAGAGCCTCTGCAACCAAGTGATAATGCGGCAACCAAAATATGGCATTATAAATATAGCACCGCAGCTCTTTTTGGCAATGTCAAGGCCTGTAACACAATTTTCAAGTATGAGAGTATGACTATCAAATCCAGGAGGTGTTGGACTGGCTGCAAATAAGCAAACCTAAACGTAACAGCAACGCAACTTCACAGGCGCAATAAAAAATCCAATTACAACCTGTCACTATTGAAAAATGAGCGTTACCCTTGTTCCAAAGCACGGGGCTAAAAGCAGCAAAAACAGAGCCCTTTTCAAGAAGCCGAAAGGTAGACGATTGCTGCCAAATTTGCTGGAGCCCGGTCAGCCAAGAGCATCCAGAAAGAGAAGAAAACTATGATAATATGCCACAATGTGATACGTGTCAACGCACCTACCATTGGAATTGTCTGACTGACCTGAATGCTTGCTCACATACTGCAAGGCAAGATGCGGAAAATAGTGAAGACTGGCACTGCCCAGCCTGTACTGACCTAACCCAAGCGGAAAAGGACACCAGAATATTCTATGTAGAAGAGTAAGAAATGATAAAAGTGATCTGGCAACCCACATGGGAAGCTGCAGAACTGCTCTTAGCCAACCCTGACTTCAATCCTACGTAGATAGCTATGAAAATGCTGATACTAGCACTCAACTAAATGCCCAATCAGAAGACCAAGAAATTGACAATCTGACAAAGCAAGGCTATAATGGTTGTACCCAGCACTTTGAAATTATATGGGACTCGTCACAAGGCCAAAACATCAGGGACAAGGCAATCTTTATCACAGACACTGTCAATCCCCAAGTAGACAACATCCCACCTGGAAATGTGAGATCTGGGTGCGGGATGTGGACCTCCTCAAGCCAGGATATATTAAAGACTCAGAGGGTGAACCCAATTTCCCTGAACACATAACCTGTCAAGCAGCCTGTGCGTATGACATCTACGGCAAGTGCACAGGCATGCTATCCCTAGAACGTCTCAACATCTTGCTACGTGCTTACAACCAATCTAAACGGATTGGCCTACACAGTCCTACACAACCACCTGTGCAAGACGCGGCAACTGAAATTGTAGGTCTGCTACAAAGGTATAAACTTCAAATGAGCTCACTTAACAACATTGGGAAAAAGGCAAGAGATTCCAATATGTATTGCACCCCGAGGCACATTATGACCTCCCTCCAAAAATGGGCACTAGTTACCAAGCAAAAATTTGCTAGCCCCCTAGACTTTAACCCTAGTTACCAAGCCTACTGGAGCAAAAATACCAGAGACACAGTATTTGGAGCAAGCACTAATGCTTTCGACACAAAATTCACTGGCTTCTCCTTTTACCACCCGAATTATTGCAACTATCTCCTGCATTTACTTGTGGGACATGCACTTCAATCAACAAACTCACTCAAGAAGCTACAGCAACATTCCTACTCCTCCCTGACTGGCTTGGTTGGAGTAAGAACGGGTACATGACTTGGATAAACGACTACCCTGAGCACGCATGCGTTCCAGCCAAGTTTTCTGCAGACAGCATGCTCTCAAACCCTACAGAAGTTTGGTTGGACGCTCCACCCCAGCCTTAGCACAACAAGAATAAAATGCAGCTAATAGTCGTCTGGAACAATCAAGGAAAACAAGCCCTGATTGAATCCAACCCAGCTTGGCTCAACAATCTCGAACAGACAGTTCCTAAAGCAACGTGGACTTTATCAATAGTGCCCACGTGCTTGGCACTGCTCGTGTGAAATGCAAGAACAAGCAGAGGAAGAGATTTCAAATCCTACACTCAGATTCTCCCATTGCTGCTAACATCAGCCAGTGGCAAACGCTTCATAACACAAACGTCAACCAGTACAAGAGCCCACACATTACCAAAGTACAAAACTGGAAATCAATCACACACACTGATGGTAGTGCCATGCAAGATGCAATCAGCAAACAGCAAATTATAGGCGCTGGCATTTTCATTCCCACTATAGACGCTGGCTATAGTGATACCGTCACTATCATTCCTGGAGGCAGCGGCCCCACACTCACCATCAATAGAGCTGAACTTGCAGCTGTGCTAGTAGCGGTACAAAAAGGCCACACTGAAATTGCTACAGACAGTGCATCATCCCTCTTTCAGATTAGAAAACAGCTATTGGACCCAATGGCTGTACTCTACCACTTGCACAGGGAACTACTCAAGGACATTGTAAATTTAATCCAATCCTCACCTTCTACTGTCACTTTCTACCAAGTGAAATCTCACTCTGGCATTATTGGCAATGAGGGTGCAGACCACCTAGCACACAAAGCAGCAGTCAGTCAAATTTCTGACGTTTCCCTCCCGCCAGCTACTGACCCCTTCTACGACCTGTTCTGGCTTAGCGTTCCAAACAAAGTTGGCTCCCATGCAGAAGAGCTACGGGTTTTGACCAACCTGCAATACAAACTAAAACATCACATGCACGCCCACCATTACCTTGGTGAAGCTGACACAGATACACTGCTTTACAAGCTCTGGCAAAAATTGCATGATACGCCTCAGCTTGCAGCACAGCCCGACTTTCGCACACGGCAAGCTACTGCAAAGCCCCTTGCGCATGCCCAATTCAGTAACAAGTTTTTGGTCCATGCCAAATGTGACTTTTAAGGAACAGGAACAAGTCCTGAAGTACAGGACGAATACGATACACACAGACAACACATACACCAAAAGGTTTAGCCATACAACAGGTCCTGCCACCTGCCCTTTGTGCGGAGGATCAGACAGTGCTCCACACATACTTCTTAGGTGCAACAGCCAAACTCTGAAAAGAATGCACATAAAACGACACCACCACGCAGTTGCCTTTGTGGTGAAGAAATCAGTAAAGGCAAGCTGGGCTCAGCAATTGTTACAATGGATGCTTGTAACAGTGAAAAGTTATCTGACCTTAACATTGAATTTCCTGATGAAATTGAAAGAAACATTCCTGACTGGGTTTTCCCAGTACAACAAAACCTTCCAATTAGACATCAAAGCCGTCCAGATGACGTGTTAGTTACGCCCATTGAGGGAAGAGGCAGGCATTTGGATCCCAAATAGATCCCCCCAAAGGACAGAGACATACATCTTGTAGAATTCAAATTCTGCTCAGACATAAACCCGCAACAGACATTAGAAAAAGCGCACAACCGACATCATCCTCTTATCCAGCGCCTACGAACACGAGGCATCTCTCGAAACAACCAAGTCACACTTCATGTTATATACTTCTTGGAGTCGGGGGCACAATCTACAATCAGTACACCATAACTCCTCTTCTAAACTTAGGCGTCCCCACACACAAAGTGCACCAACTAGTTACTAAACTGCACTGCCATGCAATAAAAAGCTTGAACAAGATTACAAAAACAAGACAAAATACACCTTAACAACAACAGTGATAATAATGGGGGATCTGATGGGAGGGTTTCTGGTAGAGCGGCTGGCTTCAGGAGGGCTAGGCGCAGGCCGGAATGCATGGCTGACAACCCGCCGGAACCTCATTAGTCTCTGTTGTTTCTCTTTTTTTCTCGTTTCTGGTGGGGCTCTGGCTAGTGTGAGCACTAGTTGAGAGCCTTTCCTTAGTGCACGCTGGTGACTTCCAGCGTAGACTTTCACTTTCATTTTCTGCTGCTGTCAGCACAGAGGAAACAGCCACATTCATGCTCCTCCCTTCCTGGAATAAAAATATGACCACAAATTCCTATGCATCACTCTGCCGCAAATACCCATTGCATATGTAAATTCCTGGGCACCATGCATCCCATCAAACCAACTCCAATATGCGAAATTGCCCTTGTGGAACAACATACAAATACCACTTTCCAAACACTCCTGGGAATTACAGATCATTGCCATATGGAACACCAAGGGCAAGGCCTGCCTCAATGCTCACAACAAAGACTGGCTAAAAGAACTTGCCAAAGAAATCCCTGAGGCAAAGCGGGAAATTAAAACATACATAACCATCCCTACCAAACAGCCTTAGGTTCCGGACAGCACTCAGGACTCAATGAAATAAATAAGCTAACCAATGACCACGTTCAAGCCTTAAAAGGCCCATATTTGACAAGTGTCCTGATTAGCACTGACCAACCTTATATCTGTAATATAGACGAAGCACCCCAAAACAGCTCCAGCTAAAACCTAACACGTAAGTAAAAGATTGGCGGGATTGGACCTACACTGATGGCAGCCTCCAACAGAATGAAATAGGGCAAGACACCGGATCAAATGTATACCACCCTCACTTAAACGTTTCCCACTATGTAAACCCAAAAGACATGGGTATAACCAACACCAACTCACGAGCAGCTGCAGTCATACACGGCTACTCACATATAAAGGCTGTGTAGGGAAAACGAGAAGCCAGAGCCTTTTCTGGGGGCAGTGCACACCATCTGTTATAAGTAGATTTATTTGCTGTTGTGCTCTCGTGGCAGCCATCAGAATAGGGTGTCCAAACTCCAAGTGTCTCTCTCTGAAGTCAAAACGACCAAGGTTAATGGGTTCACAGTTCCACAGCTTTTCTTTGAACATGTATACTTGTACCAGACCAGTCATGCTGAGAAATTATGGGAAGACCATGCAAATAAGAAATCTAATATAATCACTGAATGATACAAGCAACATAGCATGCACTGTGATATTCAAAGCCATCAGAAAGACAGGCAGGCTTGCTTTGTCTGCATGGATACAGGTAGAAGCAAGCAAACGGCTGGCTAGTATGCAACAGCTGGCTAGTATCTTCAGAATCCCGATACAGCTGAAACTAGGATTATACCAAAGTGGCTCTTTCCACCCCGGTTCTCAGACAAAAATAGGTTTACCTCCAGCTGTCCGGATGCTATATTGGTTGCTCCCATCTCCGCAAAAACTAAAAAGCAACAGACTAGCAGTGCAGGAGGGTGGGTTCTTAGAAGTGGCAGGGGACAATTGAGGGGGACTGGTCTTCACTCCTCAGCAGTATCGCCAGCCACTAGCAGAGCCACCAACCCCACACAGCACCGACCTAAAGACCTCAGTAAAGCTCGGCATGAAATTCATCTCGTTGAGACCAAGTATTGTAAGGACACCAGACCTCAGAACCAGCTGAACGCCGCAAAGGAACAGCACAAAGACCTCTGCAACACTCTCCAAGGAGCCTCTGTTACTCTCCACATCATCCTTTTGGGTGTGGGTGGCACCATCTACAACACACACACTCTGAAGCCTTTCAAGGAACTGGGTCTCGATTCTCAAAGAGTTAAGAAGCTTGCCTCCAAGCTCCATGTGCACTCTGTGAAATTTGCTGCTAAACTTGTCCATACCAGACGTCCCCTTTCCAGTACTGTTATCAAATTTCATCAGGAGCCGGTTTCAGGCCAAGCCTGCAATCCTCCTGGTCCCCATTGATTTTTCTTTTCCTTTTTGCGGTGGAGGATTTTTACGGTACCTGGTACCAAAGGGCTCCTTTTCCTTAATTAATGTGGGGAGTGATTTTCTCTGCCTGCGTATTTTTTCCTTTTTCGCTTACAGTGTCAGAAAAAAATCTCCTGGCTCGGTTGAATTACGGTTAAAGCGGTTTAAATACGGCTGAAGAATTTCCAGCGCATTTCAACCGCACACGGCTGAAATTATTCCTGAGGTTAAATCATTCCGGGTCTGTTGTTTGCTCAGATTAATCACGTCCTATGGCCGCTGTAAATGATAATGTGGCTCCTACTACGGTGCGTAGGTGAGTTTTTTGTCGTGTCCTAGCTAGTAGTACGAAGGCGTCACAAAAAGCATCATTCGTCGTTCTTGTGCCTTTTCTGCTTTTATTTGAGTAGGAGGACTGCTCAATGGATTTCGTATTCGGTTGGTCGGCCCACCACATCCAGGCCAGATGCCTTTTAAAGGTTTCATAGGCAGGGGATATTGATTGGCAGGGAAATTTGTTGGGAATGAGGCAGCTTACTTGAATTCACGTTGTTCAACCTCTTTTGATCTCCACGACAACAACAGGGGTCCAACAACTCCTCAATATTAAAACAGCAACACAGCAACAATAACAGGGGAATTAATAAAAGTTTAGGAGAAAAATAAGGTAGTCAGGGAGAACAGCCAAGGCGTAACAGCAGGCCAGGCGGACTGGCTGCTGGATGCGTGATGACATTAATTTATTAATGAAATGGTCTCAGTCATTTTGTTCAAAAACCCTAATCACTTCCAGACACCCTTTGCAAAAAGACAAACCACATAGAGCAGCAGAAACACATGGCTGAATTTTTTGAATCTGTCGCAGAACGGACTTCTGTGTCAAAGGAGTACGATCTAGACAGCACTCTCATCTTGTAAAACGTCATTCGCTGCCCTCTCCACTTCAATGTCAGGCGCGTGAATATTGACCGATTGTGAGTGTGGCTAGAAGGCAGCTGTGCTGTATGAGCTGCCTCGACAGTTTAATGAAACACAACGTGAGGGCAGCCTACACAGCAGCATCTGATGGCAGCTGTGCTGTATGAGCTGCCTTGACAGCTTGATGGAACAAAACGTGAGGGCAGCCTGCACAGCATCATCCGATGTGGGCCCAGCAGGCTGAAGATGTGTCTCGGTATACCACTTGGACTTCCTGCCTTGTCTGAGGAACATACCTCATGTCTGTGGAACACATCACTGCTGGCCAGTGAACACATCACTGCTGACCAGTGAACACATCACTGCTGGCCTGTGGAACACTGCTGGCCTGTGGAACACATCACTGCTGGCCTGTGAACACATCACATACCACAGGAGCCGCGCGCGGCCCAGGAGGCGGGCCAGCTTCAGGCCGTCTGCCAAACCAGCACACGCAATTGTGCCTGAGTTACACACCCTAGCACCCGGCATTCTTCGCGTCATTGTCCGTGAGGGGCAAGCAGCTCCGCCTCAATTACAGCTGGAACGCAGCAAGCAGCTTGTGTGCCTCTTGGTGCACAGCGTCTGTATCCTCCCCTTGTGAAGATAGGAGGGCATGGGCCACTGGCCCCACTTGGGCCTGGAGCACGTCCTTGTGGCGAGGGCACTGCTCATACAGGTGCCTGTGTGTTGACGTATCAAATATAGGGCACTGCTCATACAGGTGCCTGTGCGTTGACATATCAAATATAGGGCACTGCTCATACAGGTGCCTGTGCGTTGACATATCAAATATAGGGCACGTAATCTGAGGCAAGGGCACAGCAGGGCATGACAAGGTTTCATTGAGGGGTTGCGATACATGATTTGAGGCAAGGCACAGCCGGTAGGGAGCACATGGTGAGCCAGTGACTAAAATATTAATAATGAGGTAGGAAGGAACAGACACGTTCTAGTCAGATTGTGCGTGTGTGAATTCACATGCACGCTTGTATATGTGCATTCGTGTGTTTACACGTGTTCATATCTATATCTATCTATCTATCTATCTATCTATCTATCTATCTATCTATCTATCTATCTATCTATCTATCTATCTATCTATATGAATATCTATCTATATATACATGCAGAAATGAAGCATATATAGACATTGTTTTGCGCTTTTAGTATTGCGAGGCATACTTTTTGCGAGGTGCCAAAATACTTAGAAAAATTGATTTGCAAGCATTTAGCTTTTACAAGGCCCCTAAAAGAGTTAGAAAAATTTGCAAACTTTGCAAATTCTCCAAGTCCCTGGGCTTCCCTCCCTTCTTCTGGTGCCTTTGGTAGCTTCTGCTTGTGCTGCTGCTGGAGGATGGCTGCCTGCTGCATGCACTCTGTGCTCCAGCTGTCTCAGTGATTGCACCTGAGACAGCAGCAGCCCTGCCCTCGTGCTTCTCTCCTGGAGAAGCTTGAACTCCATTGGAGGCAATGCATGGGTCTGCTCAAAGGCCAAATGGGTCAGGAAAGATACTTGCTGGTGAGCAGCAGGTGCTTGCGAGCTTGCTCAGGGCAATGTCAACCTCAAAGCTCCTTGGCACAGTCCGCTTCTCAGGGTACAGCTCGGCCATAGTGATGATGGTTGCCCCTGAAAACGATGAGGGCCCTTAGCGGAGCCCAGAATCGTCCCCGCTGGAAAGTCAAAGTTTTGCGATGTCCGGAAAATTTTGTTTCTTTTCGGCCTGACTTCTTGCAAGGGGCCTCAATAATATTTATGTATTTGAAAAACAACCGCAATACGGTATATATGCAGGATGATTCATACAGACTTTTGCGACGTTCAAATACGTATACCGTAGATCCTTGATCACTTCGTGACACCAAAAATATAAATTAGATAAATGTTCGTTTTTAGTTCGTCAGGGCATCTGGGGATTTATTTTTGAAGAGACTTTGTGAGGGTCCTGTCGGGAGTTAATTTGTGAGTTCGAGAGCCCCCCACTGTTGGCCACTACTGCTGTGCAGGCTGATGGGCAGACTGCCCATTGGCTGCATGGGGATAGCTATGAAGCTTGCCTCAATCAGAGAAGCAACCCTCTCTTAACCACTTGCCATCTTCACCACCTCTGTGTGGAGAAGGGCCTGAAGGGGCTGTGAGAGGAGGAGGAAACAAGGTTCTTAGAGCTGCATGTATGGGCGCCCCACGGGCCTCGCCCCTTGCCTTTGCCTCTTGCTTCCTCTGCCAGCTCCTGAGCTGCCTCTCCTTCCGCAGCTTCTCATGGTTTCTCTGCTGAGCAGCCAGCTACTCAGCTGTGGACAGGGGCTTGAAGAACAGGGCCAGGGGGGTTCACACTGGCACGCTGGGATGCTGGGAAGCCATTTTGATATTTATTTTTCACTTCGAATTCAGTTCGGAAAGGGCTCCGAGAAAAATTAAAAATTTTCTTTTCTGGCAAAATTCATACTCTTTTATTTTTGACCCGAAATGGGCCTGCTGTGCGGTACGCGGTGGGTGATGTAGGTATGAGCAGTCAGTACGGTATATGAGCAATTTCATCAACATACAGTAAAATACGTTTGGGAGAGGAGTAATCACAAAGCGTGAAATCAAACTCTGCATGCACACACTTTTACAAACCCCACTTCCAAACAGGCCCTCTGACTCCTTATCACGTAACAAATATCACATCGCTTCAGTGAAAGGTTTGTCCAAAGGTTTGTGCATCTTTTGCACACACACACATACACACACACACACAGCTGTTGGGACACACAAACATGCACGCTCACATGCACGCACCCGCACCCACACCCACACCCACCTCACAATCTCCAACAGCTTCACACGCAGGATAGGGGCTGCGGGCTCAAGCATGGCCAGTAAGCAGGGCACCAGGCTGGCAGCAGCCAATGCCCCTGCGAGCTTTTGCGAGCGTGCCAGCATGCAGCGAAGGGTGTCCAGGAGCTGAGGTGTGAGGGAGGCGTCAGCAGCGGCCTGCAGCGGAGAGGAAGAAGAGAGAGGGCGAGAGGGTTTCATGTGCGTTTGTGAATATGCCATGGTGCGTCTGTGCGTGTAAGTGTGTACACGTGTGTGTATATGTGTGTGTTTGTATGTGTGTGTGTGTCGTGCATAAATGTATTATGTATTGTATTGCGTGACAGGACTAGGATTACAAAACAATTAGAACTGAATCCTTTGGTCCCGCCCTCCTTTTCTCCCGTAAGCCAGCCTCCTTTTAATCCTGAAAGCCCGCCTTCTTTCACTCCTTGCGCACTTGTTAGCTACCCACTGTTATTGTTCACACTGCTGCTGCTGTGAACACGCTCCTGCACCTGACTCGCGCGATTTTCACACTCCATTGCAACGCTGCGCAGTTGCATGCATCTGTGTACGCCAGCATGAGCCCCTACCATCTCACACTCCTCCACACCCTGGCTTGCGAGTGCAACCCCACACAGCTGCAATTTGTTCGCAAGAGCAATGGACCATGAGCTCATTCGCGCACTCTCTCGCACCCTGGCTCGCATTTCTGCGCACTCTATTGCAATACTACACAGCTGCTCACTATACTGAGGGTTGGCCAGACCCGTACACCTATAACCGTCGAGTACCTGCCAGTTCATGCAAGCAAATAGGTTTCTCCGAGGCCTACTGCCTTCTTGTGCTGCTTTGGATGCGAGCAAACTGCCAAGGTTGATACTTTTCATTTGTGTGTAGTCCATTTCTGTGATGTTTGCAGGCTTTACCTTAGATTGCCTAAACAAACTGTGTGTATGATCTACATTCATCATTTGGTGGTGGGTTGGTCAGAGCTCTACAAACACACATTTTCTGTACGATGTAAGTATAGCAATAGATTTGTCTTGAACAGTCCTCTAGGATTAAACCTGTCCATCAGCTAGCTCCTACAGCATCTACAGCACGGCATCAAACCCAATACCCAGTCACTTTGTCGAAGGACCCCTTTCTCACCTGCCCCGCATTCGCGTACACTACAACAACCTCCCCGCATTCACGTACACTACAATAGAAACTGCAGCTGCAGCGCGGCAATTTCAAACTGACATTATCCTCACCTGCCCCGCACTCACGTACACCTGCACCAGCTGCAGCACAACATTTTAAGACCCACTACTTTTTCGAAAGACCCCCTTCTCACCTGCCCCGCATTCGCGTACACCTGCACCAGCTGCAGCACGGCATCCCTCTGCACAAGCTGCTGCTCTACCGGCCGAAGGTCCTCCGCAAGCCACACATCCAGGGCCTGGAGCACACCCAACCGCATGGCTGCATCCTGTACATGTACACATGTGTAAGTGTGTGTGTGTAAAATCAGCTTAACACGATCCTACCCATACCCATCCCCACGCCCACACCCACATCCGTATAAACCCACACCCACACTCATCTACGTCCACATTCGCACGCAGATATCATCACACCGACCCACATTCACATACCTGGTTGGCTTCCAGCAATGCCAGCAGTGCTGCCAGCCCTCCTGCCGCCCACATGCGCGCTCGCGTGGCTTGTGAGCAGGAGGCCATGCCCACCAGCATGGGCACCACAAAGCCACGCACACAGCCCCAACGCTGCAGGGCCTCTACAGCAGCAGCCAGCTCAGGCACCACCTGTAGGGTGTGCGCATGTGTGTATATGTGTATGTGTGTGTATGTGTCTGTGCTTGCGGTGCTCGCGCAGCTCCAGCGCTGCGGGGAGTCAACAGAGGCAATTATTTTAAGCACCAGCTGCGTTTGTGTGTGTCGTTCGTGTTTATCCGTGCACACATACACACACGTGAATAGGCAAGCACCGAAAAGCTGAGGCACACGCACAAGTACAAACGCGCACACCCTTAAACTGCAGAGCCCCACCCCCAGGTAAGAAAAGCCGGCAACTAATAAGGTAGCTGGGTCTTGAGTCCGTGCTTTTGTCTATTATAGCATTAATAGCCCAAGGTCTTCCTACATTATTAAGGTATAAGTATTTGCTGGGTTTTGTCACGTGATGTGAGCTCGTATTGTGCTCTGAGAGAAAGGGGTGCTCTCAGGGACCTGCTGAATCCAGATAGGGGCATCGATTGAAGTTCAGCAGGGCTTGCAAATGCCGCTAGCGCACAGCCCCAGCCACTCACCGGTGCATCATCTTCAATTCAGCAGGGCTTGCAAATGCCACTAGTGCACACTCCCAGCCACTCACCGGTGCGAAGTGGGTGCCCCCTGTCGCCTCGCTGTGTGCAGCAGCAGTCTGGAAGGCATTCACGGCGGCGGGGTTAGCACTGGCAGCTACACCCTCCACTGCCATGCGGCACAGATGGGGGATGGCACCTTCACAGGCGGCGGCTTCAAGGTGCACCTGATCACATGTGTGTGTGTGTGTGTGTGTGTGTGTGTGTGTGTGTGTGTGTGTTCAATTACACAAGGTGGGAGACGCTTGCATGAGCTGCAATTTGAAGGCCACTGAAGGCACAGTGCAATGTCACTGAAGGCAGGAATAGGAGGAACAGTTCCCTGTTTTTCCTATTCCCTGTCTTCAATCCCCTGTCTTCGGTTTCCTGGACATATTATTCCCTGTCTTTGGTGGCGGGCATATCTAATCTCTGTCTTCAGGGGATTTGAAGACAGGGAATAGGGAGAACAGGGGATTTGAAGATAGGGAACAGGGAGAACAGGGAACTGAAGACGGGTATTTGATATGCACGTCACTGAAGACAGATTGTTCACTGAAGGCGCTATACACGTCACAGATATATGGGGGTTAAATATGCACGTCACAGATTTATGGGGGTTAGATATGCACGTTTCTGAAGACAGGGGCTGGCACCTTTTTTTGTATGTAAGCAGGCAGCAGCCCTGAGAGTTGTGAGTGTGTTACTTTCTAGCACACGTGCTGAAGCAGGTATGCAGTATGCACAACATTGCCTAAAAGGCGGTAACTCAGAGTGATATGAAGTGAACTCATACAAATTGTAACTCAAAGTGAGTAACTCAAAAGTGAGTAACTCAAAAATGATGGTTTGTCATGTAATTTAAGTGATGTAATTCAAGTGAAGAACTCACAAAATGATGTATTTCAAGTGATGAACTCACAAAAATTGTAATGTGATTTGAAGTGAATTCATAAAAACTACTTAGTTTGGAGTTGTTAAGCGACACTTACGAGGTGTGAGGTGTGTCGTTGAATTAGAATCGTGGGTTGTGTGCTTTTTGTGTACGTGTGTGTTTTGCGTGTGTGCGTGAGTGTATGCGTATGCGTGTGTGTGCGTGTGTGTTGCAAATGTGTGTGTTGTGTGTGTATGTATGTGTGTATGCCTGTGTGTGTATGCGTGTCCGTGTGTGTGTCTTGCAAACGTGTGTTTTGTGTGTGTATGTGTAGCATCAATGTGAGTGAGGAGTGGTTTAAATTAAGAGGTGTGGGGCGTGTTTTATTAGGACACGAGCGTCGTGCTAGCTCAAAGAGCGGCACAGGTAGGGCCGACCATACTAGTACCATGAAATTGCAAGCATTTTTGGCAGGGGACTGACGAAAAATTATATCATACAAGTGTACCATGAAATTGCAAGCATTTCGGCAGGGGACTGACAAAGAAATATATCATACAAGTGTACCATGAAATTGCAAGCATTTCGGCAGGGGACTGACAAAAAACTATATCATACAAGTGTACCATGAAATCGCAAGCATTTTGGCAGGGGACTGACAAAAAAACTATATTATACAAGTGTACCATGAAATTGCAAGCATTTCGGCAGGGGACTGTCGGAAATTCATATCATGCATCATGCATTGTGAGTGGTGTACTTACAGGAATTCTAAATTACCCTGAGTACGTGTGTATGCAACAAAATGAGGTGGCTGCCGTTTTAACGCAGGTTATTTTATGTTCAGGCAGGAAGCCGGTTTTGGGCAACCTCGTTTTATTTGGTCATTCGTCATGCATGTTCTTAGTTGAAGCTAAATAATAAAATCCCCTATTACACCACTTCATTTGTAACACTATTACAGTATTTGTCTCCACAAAGGGTATTTGTTTTCTCAAAGTAACCCAGCTCAGAATAGGAAAGCAAGCCATACAATAGGATAGATTGCACGCAACAAACAACGCCGAATAAACAAAGTTTACCAGAAATCTTTATACTGCTCAGCTTTTCCTAGGTAGTGTGTGTGGCTTGGGTTTTGTTGCGCTCCAGCGCTCTTAGAATGCACAACTTGCATGAATGATTCATTAGGAAGGCATTCATTAGGAAAGATTCATTAGGAGGATTAATGAATGATTTATCAGGAAGGCATTCATTAGGAATGCACAACTTGCATGAATGATTCGTTAGGAAGGCATTCATTAGGAATGATTCATTAGAAATGCGCAACTTGCATGAGTGATTCATTAGGAAGGAGAACAAACAACCTTTAACTGTGAAGCACCCACCTTTTTGTTAAATTTACATATGTTGTACAAAGCATGCAGGGCCTGCACTCGAGCTTCATGTCCCTGTGTGTGTATGTATAGGTACGAGTGTGTGTGTGTGTGTGTGTGTGTGTGTGTGTGTGTGTGTGTGTGTGTGTGTGTTTGTGTCTGCGTACGCGTGTGTGCACCTACACTTATTAATACAGTGTGTGTCCTTATGTAAAAAGAGTGCATGTGTGTGTGATGTGGTATGCACGTACACAGCACCTTTTCCACAAGAATGAAAAGACACTCTGCAACAGGACGAGAGGTGAGAAGGCAACAACACACCTAAAGGTTGCATATAATACACTCATCTGTTTTTGCATGCATGCCTGTGCACTTTGGATGGGGTTGTGAGTGATGCTGCAAGTTACTTGTGTGTTGCCTTTCTATATTCTGCACGGTAAGTACGTAGGGTTGCCCAGAACCATATATAAACGGTGTATATACGGTATTTTCTGCAGGGAATTGCCCAAATATACGGTATAATACGGTGTATATACGGTACTGGCCAGCCCTATACATATGTTTGCTTCCTGCATGTTTGTGCGCAGATTGGTTCTTCGCGTGCACTGCGACGTACTAAAGCGTTTTGCGAGCACTATGTGCAAAGGGTCTGCAACAAATCACACTCGCACGCGTGTTCCTCAATGCCATTCCCGTGCATGTACTACCCAGGGCTGACACGCGCACGCACGCATAGGGCTGGCTTGCATCAGCTGTTCTTTTTTTAACAGCACAATCTGTGGCTTTGGTACGCGCTGTCGTCAGTTCATCCTCAGCGCATGGCTCTTTTATTTTGGCATACAGCTGTGGGTTCATGTAATCTTACATCTTACAGGCAGGAACGTTCCAAAAGGTACGGCAGAATGAGTAGGGTTGGCCAGACCCGTATGTATACACCGTATTATACCAGATATTTGGGCACTTCCCTTCAATAAACAACGAATATACATCATATATATATATGTATGGTTTTGGCCAACCCTAAAAATGAGGGATGAAGATAGCAAGCAAGCTCACCCTTTCCTTGCACACAGTTCCCTGTCATTCTCTCTAGTGCTCTTCCCCCGTATGCAAATCCACTCACACTGATTCTCTCCCTTTCGCAAACCCGTCTCAATCAAACTGCACCCACACCTGTAGCATAAACCACATGATAGTTAGGTACACACATACGCACACACTTGCATCCCCCCCCCCCCAACAAAACACCCACAGACACACACGCATCCTCTCCCCAGATGCATGTAGTTGCACCTATCTACCTTCCCCCCTCCCCCACACAAGCACACACACACATGTATACACAGGCACATACATATTTGCTGTCCCCACCCATCAGTGAGACTGCACACACACACCATAAAAATAACACCCACAGATACCCACATCCACATGCACACCCACATGCACACGCACGGACACGCGCGCACAAATTTCCCTCAGATGCCTGCAGTCGCACCTTCCTATCTACCAACCAACCCCGAAACCCCTCTCCAAAAAAGCTCATTGAAGCATTTAATCTCCTCACCCAATAACCATCTACTTAACTTGGTTTTTGGGTGAGGAGATTAAAT
>Ga0307968_1000229_pt1:0-35000 | contig 36902 bp, 38 predicted proteins | sample OrgLakmetagen650_FD_201834 | JGI IMG/M metagenome (GOLD analysis project Ga0307968, IMG submission 201834) | Saline water microbial communities from Organic Lake, Antarctica - #650 | ecosystem: Environmental > Aquatic > Non-marine Saline and Alkaline > Saline | place: Antarctica: Organic...
TCTCCCAGTGGGGGCCGTGCTGGCCGCCGAAGTAGATGCCCAAAGTTTTGGCTGTGTGGGTGAGGCGGAGGCCACATATGGATGGGGGTTGCTGCTGCTGCTGCTGCTTTTCTTGCTGCTGCTGCTGCTGGGGGTGGTGGTTGTGGAAGGGGACCACTGCGCATTTGGCGTGGTTGAGCTTTTGGCCGGAGGCCTCCCCAAAACGCTGGAGGGAAGAGAGGAGGGAGTGGACTGTGGCGGGTGTGCAAGCTGCAAGCAGCGCGGTGGTGTCATCGGCATATTGCACTGCCGGGACGCGATCGCCTCCCACAGCGATGCCAAGGTCTGGCTTGGAGAGGAGCCAGCATGAGAGGGCCCAGCCCACAAAGAGGTACATGGCAGGTGCTAGGGGGCAGCCTTGTCTCACACCCGCCTCCCATTGCATAGGGTGGGAGATGTGGCCGTTGACCACAGCAGTGGCCCAAGTGTCGGTGAGGAGGATTTTTGCCCAGTCCAGCATGCCCTCACCTGCCCCCACAGCCTCCATGATCCCAAAGAGGAAGGGTCGGGAGACAGTGTCGTAGGCTTTGCTGAAGTCCAGGAAAACTGCTGCGGGGGAGGGGTTATCGTCGGAAGGGGCAGTGAGGTGGGTGGCAGCTTGTGAAGGGGGGATGGGGAGGGGGGCAGCAACAATGGGTGTGGGTGTGGAAGCGGTGGCCGAGGAGGTGGAAGGGGCAGTTTGAGGGTGACAGGGAGGGGGGTGAGCTGCGGCAAGCGCATGGTCGACGTTTCCTTTCTCGCCCGTCATATAAGCGCATGGTCGACGTTGCTCAAGCTCAAGCAGAGCTGTACGGCAACACGTGCATCTGCTTTGACCTGAGCATGAAAGAAAAGTGTTTGAGAGGTAGCCGTGTGTTTCAAAATAAAGAGGGTGTTATTGTGGCCTGAGAAGAGGCGTGTATTTCATATTTTTCACTTAACATTCTTAACTGCTTTTTGGTCTTGATCTGAATGAAGCCATGATCTGACTGAGTATGGGCTGAATATGGGCTGCTTGTCTTGTGTGCCATGATAATGTTAACTAAATCTGGCAGTCTGAGTACGAGAGCAGGTACTCTCAGGGAACAATAAAACCAACAGTTGGCCAATATACTTACAGAAGCGGAGGCATTTTTGGCAACCCGGCCGTTGATGTGGGGTACTGCCCGCCAGTACGTCACCATGCTAGTCCCCGGGTACCGTACTGCGTGCAGTATGCCATTTACCTGAAGAAAAATGCATGGTGAAGTGAGTAATGATTGCAAAGCAGTGACGCACTGACACGACCTGGACAGAACATGAAGTTGAGTGTGCCATCTTTTCACCCCGCTGAATCCACCAATAGTAGGGATCGTCTGCTATCAGGTCAGCTGCTTTGCAATAGGCACACCAGGGTCACGGACAGATCAACTCACACATATCATGGTGGCGCCACCTGCAAAGCCGGCTTTGCTGGTGATTTCTAATATTTCTGATTGAATACTCCATCCCTCCAGTCTGCCGGCTTCGTGGCTGTGCGGCGTAGCATGCAGTGGTGGAAATTGCAGTGGGCGCTTTGCGTACATAATTGTGATCATAGCTTTGCGTACCTAACTGTGATCTCAAAAGTGAATTCGAGTCATGCAGAAATGAATGGCTGCAGCAGCTGATGAAGGGCTAGCCAGTAAAGAAGCCTATTTTTATGTGTCATGTTACTACTCACAGGAACGTTTCTCTCCAATGACTGAATTTCCGGGCGTCTTTACATGAGCGATCACAAAGAAGTACCTCTGCATGTGTGGAGCAAGGAGGAGAAGGGAGGTTGCTTGTCTAGGCAAACATCGTACATCTTGTGCACGCACACAGCATCAGCATCAGTTGCTGTGAAAATCAGTTAATGCACGCGCATGACGGGAATCGGGCACTCTTGGGTGCTCATGGAGGAATGAAGGAGCACAGCATTGATTGAGAACACCTGCCTTGTCGAGAATGCAGAGGGCATGTATGTGTGAGTGTGAATGTGCAAGGAGGAATGAAGGAGCAACACAACGAACACACCTTATCCAAATTTGCACACGCCTCTCTGTAGGCGTCCCACACAGGTGACTCAGCTTCCCCATTGCACAGTTTCCTGCGCCGGTCCTGATTGCACCCCACGCGACATGTTATTGTTCACGTGAATTGTAAACCCTTGGTAAACCCTTTGTTCACGTGAATGCCTGTTTACTGTTTGCCTTGCTTTGGACCCTAGGGCAATGATGAGGGAAATGTAACTGGCTTGCTACCAATTCCTGACTTACTGACAACCAATATAAAGGAAACGGTGGTAAGCATTGGTTACTGTTACGCCAGCAGTAGTAACCGAGGTCAGTAGGCTGACGTTCCTGTGGTTTCTGAAGGCGATTACCAGGTTAGGATGTTCATTTGTGCTTACATGTTGAACTCCTCACACCGGCGAATGATGTCCACATGAGGCTGAAGGGCTACCTAAAGTCCCTAGACCAAACACTTATTACGTACAAGTATTACACAAATTGCTTATGCCGTAATAGTAAGCTCAGCAGAGGATCCTGATGTTCCTTTATTCTTTTTTTAAGAAGACAAACAGGAAACTAAATGCCAACCAACTAACAGCTTATCACACGATTCCTTGATGCCACCAGTTGGGTATGACAAGGGGGGTATATGGTCAGCCGCTGACACCAATGTAATTATGTGGAGTGGCAGTCGCGCTTTTTGACTTATGGCTTAATCTGTAACATCTGCATCTCCATTTGTTCCTGCGTTTCCAACTTGTCCAACTAATTAGTGTGTGTGTGTGTGTGTAATGTGCGTGGGTTCTGTCCTTATGAAAGGTCTCAACAATGTTTCAGAATGCTTCTACTTGGTGAACCAACGTCTACACTTTGATATGTTTTTGCCTACTTCTTCTCGTATCTTTAAGGTTAGCATTTTCCAGTTGCGTCACAGCCCTTTTCTTACTTGGTTTGTTTTGAGGTTTACCTCGTTCTCATAGGTTGAGCAGCCATTCCAGGTTGAATGCCTTTGTAATCCAAACTAAACTAAACTAATCTGTAACATCTGTAATCACGTGGAGTAGTAGCAAAGCAGACTGTTGTACAAAATAAGCGGATTGATCTAGCCTATTTCCAGGTTGTCTACAACAGCACAAATCACACAGCTCTAGCAGCACTTCAATAGCCAACGACAGGATGCTGAGCATCCTCTCCTCTACGACTTTACAAAGGGGGCCGGCAAGCGCGTAGGTTTAGTCGATGGACTTTTCCTTATTACTAGAGCACGATCATATATAGGAGCAAGTTAACTGGGAGATGAATTAAAAACGATGAATAAATGTGGTCTCAGCCAGCGCACACTTTATTATATGACCGGTTTTTAGCAAGTTATGGTTTTGGTCTAAGAAAAGGGGAGAAAAGGATCTTAAAGGCTGGATGGTAGTGATAACACATGCAGTGTGGTCAAGGGAAGGAGAACGTAGGTTCTAGCATCTACAGGGGAGCTAATAGTAAGATCCATCCAGAAGAATGCAACAAAAAAGGAACCAAGAACTCCTTTCGTTATAGGAAAAAATGTCTAATATTGTGCAATAGATGTGGCAGACTTGTAAGTCGTGCCCTGCTTTACGATTTATCCCTCCTGCAAGCTACCATTGACCGTCCGCGACGTTACAAACAACGACAGTAAACAACTTTCAAAGAGGTTTTGTCAGACAAAACAGGAAATAATTTAAGGGAATTTAAAACCAGCTGCAATTAAATCTTGAAGTTTAACCTAGGCCTCGAGTTGTGAGGTACCAGCCGAGACAGTTGAAACTCAAAGGAAACAGCCACATCCATGCTCCTCCCTTCCTGGAATAAAAATAGACCACAAATTCCTATGCATCACTCTGCCGCAAATACCCACTGCATATATAAATTCCTTGGCACCATCCCATCAAACCAACTCCAATATGCACAAGTGCCCTTCTAGAATAACATACAAATACCACTCTCCAATCACTCCTGGGAATTGCAGATCATTTCCATATGGAACACCAAGGGCAGGGTCTGCCTCAATGCTCACAACAAAGACTGGCTAAAAGAACTTGCCAAAGAAAGCCCTGAGGCAAAGTGGGAAATTTAACATACATACAAATCCCTACCAAATAGCCTTAGGTTCCGGACAACACTCAGAGCTCAACAAATTTAATAAGCTACCCAATGACCACCCTCAAACCCCAGAAGGACCAGATAAAACAAGTGCCCTGATGAGCACTGACCAACCTCATAATTGTAATATCGACGAAGCACCCCAAAACAGCTCCAGCCAAAACCTAACCCGTAAAGTAAAAGATTGGCAGGATTGGACCTACACTGATGGCAGCCTCCAAAAGAATGAAGAAGGGCAAGACACCGGATCAGGTGTATACCACCCTCACTTAAAACGCTTCCCACTATGTAAACCCAAAAGGCATGGGTATAACCAACACCATCTCACGTGCAGAGCCAGCAGCTATAGCAGCTGCACTCATACATGGCTACACACATATAGCCACAGACAGCCTCACATCACTGCACCAAATCAAAAAGCAGCTGTCACACCCGAATCTTCATTGCCACCACATCCAAGGAGGTGTCCTGCAATCCAATGCTAAAGCAATCTGCCAATCACCATCGCCCGTCCACTTCTTCAAAGTAAAGTCCCATGCTGGTATTATTGGTAATGAACATGCCGATGCCCTTGCTAAAAAGTCAGCCACCACCTACGCCGACATTGCAGATACCTCCATCAGAATAGCAGACCCTGAGGGAAATCCCTTCTACAACACTCCACTGGCTTGCAAAAGAAGACATAGAAAACCAAACACAAACCCACAATTATACCCATACAACAAACGTGGCCCATTCTCCTCCCCCAAAGCTTTGGTACCTACCAAACCACCGTGACGCCCTTCAAGCACACATGCACCTTCTCCATAAACTGGGAAATGCCAAAACTGAAGCGAACTACCATGCGTACTACCAGACCCTCATAAAGGACGGCACTGCCAATGGAGCCACCACTAGCAATGCTTACCTAACATCATCCTATGTCCCCTTTAAGACCAAATGTATCATTATGAAATACAGAACAGACACCCTATATAATCAAAAACATGCGCGGTATTGTTCAAACTCTCAACAAGTCAAACTTGCCCCCTCTGCCCACAAGTAGACAGTGCCTTGCACATCCTGTCTGGGTGCCAACACACGCAAATAAGGAACATGATCACCGAAAGACATAAATTAGCATGCTGCATGACCTTAAGGCTATCAGCAAAACAGGCTCCTTAGGGTCATGCATTGTCTCCAAGGATATAGGCAGCGACGAACAGATGACCATGCACAATCTCCAGATTCTGAAACAGCTGAAAGTAGAACTGTTCTTAAATTGCTCTTCCCACCTTGCTTCTCAGATGAAGACAGATTCACCTCCAGCCGCCCAGATATTGTGCTAATTACTTCAATCTCTGCAAAAACACGAAAACAAAAAACTACTGCAGGGGGGTGGGTTCTTCGGAGTGGCAGGGGGCATCTGAGGGAGAATGGGAGCACCCCAGCAGCACCTCCAGCCACTAGTAGATCCACCAACGCCAGACAGCACCGACCTAAAGACCTCAACAAAACTCGGCGCGACATCCACCTCGTCGAGATCAAATACTGTGAGGGCACCAGACCTCAAAAGCAGCTGAACGCCGCAAAGGAACAGCACAAAGACCTTTGCAACAAAATTCTCCAAGAAGCCTCTGTTACTCCCCACATCATCCTTTTGGGTGTGGGCGGCACCATCTACAACACTCACACTCTGAAGCCTTTCAAGGAACTGGGTCTCGATTCTCAAAGAGTTAAGAAGCTTGCCTCCAAGCTCCATGTGCACTCTGTGGATTTTGCTGCTAAACTTGTCCATACCAGACGTGCCCTTTCCAGTAGTTATCAGCTCTCATCAGGAGCCGGTTTCAGGCCAAGCCTGCAACCCTCTTGATCCCCATTGACTTTTTCTTTCCTTTTCACGGTGGAGGAGCTTTACGGTACTTGGTACCAAAGTGGCTCCTTTTCCTTAATTAATGTGGGGAGTGGCTTTCACTGCCTGCGTACTTTTTCCCCCCTCAGTGTCCTTAGATGGGAGCAGCAGAAGATTCTATGGAAAACAACATGTTTTGCTTCATCTCATATCACCCAATGCTAGGGCCTTTTTCGTCTGCTCGGAGCACCATAAGTTTTGCAGCACCAAAAACCTGAGTGACTTCCTTCTCCTTCTTTATTGCATGGGAGCGCTTTTAAATTGTTCCTGACTATGGGATTCTACATCTAGAGTGACCGAGTTTTAGCCACCCATTTACTGTATGGTGGCCTAGAAGACTCTGCTAGGGTTAGTCTAATGAGGAGTCTATTTGAATTACAAACCTATACCACGCATAAAAAGCAGCATGTAGTTCAGCCATCAAACCCAGCAGACCGCAAGTGCAAGCCAGAAAAGGATACTTCGCACAGGCTGCTTACATTAAAACCTTAAAACCTTTTGTCACACATTCACAAAGTCCAAACAGCACACCCGTACCCTACGATGCCAATGAGCAATGACAGAGACAAGCTGAGCGTCGCGTACATGTAGCCCCTTGCATGCGATGGCTTGAGGATGTTTAGCTTATGGATCTGTGTCAAAAGGTGTGACAAAATTTCAATGTTGGAAAGATTAAAGAAGTTGTTTGCACCTGACCGATCCAAGCCTCAACCAAAATCTGAGCTGCCTAGCCAAGGTTAGGTCACTCCTAAAGGTAGCAAAATGTGTATTCCTTGCCCACCTTGTGTATTCAAGTGCAACACCATGTTGTACAACACACCATGTTGGGAACCACCATTATGTGCAATACCATGTTGTGCAACACCATGTTGTGCAACACCAGCTCAATTGCTGAAGAGGAGAGTTGGTTCTTCACAAAATTGGTTGCAGCATCGGCACACTGAAAACACTAACAAGTAGCTCATACACACACATGCGCAAACACACATACACTCGCTCACATGAGCACACACACACACACACACACATCACACACACGCGTGAAGTGAAAACACGATATTCACCTCAGCAGACCACGTAGAAACGGTACTCAAGGCACCAGACCAGCCAATGATGGCGGCAAACAAGGCTGAATTCTGTGCACAGAGCAAAAAAAAGTTCGAGGGCTTGGAAGGGCAAACCTTGCATAAAAGGAACGTGACTGAACAAACTACACCCGAAAGTTACGCACCTCAATTAAGCTCAGGCTGTCAAGATGCACCAACAGAATGGCAAAGATGACATCAAAAACCACGGCCAGTTGGTTAGCCAGCAATGTTCCTGAAACGAACAAAGCATGAACAAACAGAGCATCGTACGAAGCTTGGCAAAAGGTTATATGTTACGTACGTGAAGGGTAATATTTGCAGAGGTTCCAGCAACACAAAGTGATGAGTCCCCTCTCTTCTTACATAGAAGCCTGAGCAAACAGGGACACACCTAAAGGAAGCCACGACCATGAGGCACCCTTGAGGCAGGATGGATTCAGGTTGAGGGTGCTCAAATGCCACCTGTACAGGTTTGTGAGTCCAGGTAGCGAGTGTATGGTCGCGATTTATGACACTGTGGGCATTTGTGGCACCGAGGGCACGCGTGTATTTTTCAAATAAGGTTTGAAAAAGGTAACGCTAACAAGCACTTCCCACATCCACGCAGCAAAAAGAAACCAAGTAGTGCTTGTATTGCAGGGACGTGATGCAGGTCTGCACAAGACAAAGACAGCAGGTTTATTGCTGCATAAGTCTGGGACATAAGTCTGGGATCGAGTCTGTAGGCTAAAAACCTCACCTGAGTAGGCAACCAAAGGGCGCAAATAGGATAGAGAGCCAGACGTTTGTACGAGGCCGGCCAATAGACTGCAAGCACGGAGTAAGCAAAGTATTGCAACAATTAATGAGGCAACTACTGACTGGCTGTTGACTAGGTTATGCACTTGAGGCTGGTCTTTGGGATACTTCAAGCCCACAATGCAACTTCCGCATATGCATCCAACTAATTAATTGAAAGCGAAGCAGGTCAGGAAAGTCATTGAGCACGCCTTATCAATATTTGTACCAGTTTATGACTAGTTGCCCCTCCACATATAGTATGTATGAATATGTATGTGTGTGTGTGTGTGTGTGTGCGCGCGTGTGCGCACGCATGCGTGTGCGCACACCATAACAACTTTCAAAACTCAACTCTAGAGAGGGCAGCTCACCATATCTTCTGACTGTGTCACCAGCATGCCGTGCACACACGTCATCAGAGGGGAGGGTTCCGTCCCCCGTGTACAAACACATAGTGCTTTAACTCGGCTTTGTTCAGAGGATACCACTCACCACGGCTCCAGATTGTGCATCTAGCACCACATAAGCCAGCGAGATGCCAGTCAGCGTACATAACACAAGGAAGGCTGCAATATCAGCCACCAGGTGTGCATGTGCACATAATTTGGATGGACCTTCAAAGTATTCAGAGACAGGAGGGGGATTAGACTGCTGCGCTCTTTCATCAAAGTCCACAGTTGTGTCTAGAGGAGGTCCGCAATGCGGGTGCTCATGACTGGATGAACCGTTTTGATAACTAGAAATCTCATTGGCAGAAGGCGGTTGCGAGGCCGAAAGCTGTGAAGTCGCTTGCTCCCTACAGATATGAACAAGAGGAGGGGTACGTTTGTGATTTTATTATCACTCAAACTTTTATGCACCCAATGCATTGCTTCTTATAGACAATCCTTTTGTAGAGGACAGTGGCCACCCGCTATGCCAGGCTCTGACCTGTATGATGGAGCATGGTAGCTCCAGACCACCAGAGCTAATTGCAGGCCAAATTGTAAAGCCTGCACCGCCGCAAGCTGTCCAACCAGGATCCCAATTAAGGCAGAAACCCACTGCGTATCGTAATTGCTCGGTTGTCCGCCGACGAGCATTTGCACCATCTGCAGCATCTGAACAGCATTGTGATTGACAAAGGTGCTTGCATATGTGCAACGTGCCAGTGTCATGTCTGCTTCAACTTAGAGGATGTTTATGCCTCTCTCAAACTTGCAAAAGGGAAGCACTCTTCAGAGGGTGTGCGCAGAGGTGCGTGCAGACGCATGTAAGGCGAATGGGGAATCAAAGTCACCAACACACGCTTTGTAGCGTAAATTGAAGCGCTGATACATGAAGCACAAGCATATTCGTGTGAAAGCGTGTTCTTGAATGAGTAGCTGTAATTTTCTTAAATTAAGTGCAACTTTGGACCATTTGGACCACTCTGAAAAGCCTTCAGACCAACACTGGTGAAAGGGGGTCCTGCCCACTCTCTCTGGCATACATCATTAACCCCACAGACTTAGGTGGACCCAAAGGCAGCTCTTTCTGGAGTACAACAGGGATCTAACCAATTGAGTCCTTACCCAGCTGGCGTACGTTGTGAGCGTCCCACAAAATCCTGTCCTGTTACGTCAAAAGTGGTCGGATACATGCTTTGGTCAAATGAAAAGGCCTTTGGCAAAAATGCTTTCAGCAGCTTCCGAGCACACTGACCTGAGTCCCACAAGTAGAGGTGAATGACATTGAAACGGGCTTTTTGCGGGCAAAAGCGGGATCGTCACTGCGGGTAAAAGTGGGAATATTAGTTGCAATTTGAGCTGTTACCTTCTTTCTCTTCTACAGGCCACAGGTATTGAAAAGGTGTGCCTTCCTCCCTCAGCGTCTGAATAGGACTGATCTGTGCAGAATTGCAACTCACCAGCCTCACTTCTAGGCAGCGTATGAGCTGGAAAGGTCAAGGAAACGAGGTCTGGTGGCGACAGGAGTCCCAGGAGGAACGAACCTGAAAATTTTGCATCCATGACATGTTTGAGAACGAACTCTGGTTTGTGAGCTCTGGTTTATTAACTCTGGTGTGCATTGCACAGGAATGGCAAAATCTCTTTAAACCGGCATGGAATTGATTTAATGACACGATTTTGCCTTTTAATAGAATTAGGGAAGCAAGAAATGTGTATAGAGGAGGCCGTGTGGCTTTGCTCTCAAATTACGTACGAGCTAACTACCTAAGATATTCGCAGGCAGATCAATGAACAGCGCCCCGCCCGTTTTTATTACACCGGGAGAGGTAACGCACGGCAGGAATGTGCGTCCAGAGGTGGCAGCGCATGCCGCTCCCAGCGCACCTCCTGTGCGTACCGCCGCATGAGTGACATACATACATGTAGGATGGGTTAGGATGAGTCTGCTTGCATGGCATGCACGGGATAAAGTCAAAGTTGTGAAACGAGTGTCCAATGTTGCATGCGTCAATCGAAATACCTATGTACACGCGCACAAGTACTGCGGCTTGGCTAAAACAAGCTAGGTAGAGAGAGGTCCTAACCTGAACCATGCATTGATCCTAAAACAATTAGGGTTCTAAAAAGGAATGACACTACTACCAAATGTAGTATGTAATTACATATATTTCCTACATAGCAATTATATAATACACACAACATAAAACACGGAAAGTGGCAAATGCGCTTGCACACGCAGCAAAGCCCATTGGGGCGTCAAAATTTTGCAAGCATTCCTTTATTGCGGAATCCGAAGCACACGCTCAGAAGGCAGTCCAAAGGGTCCTTGCCTCACACTTCCTCCAGATTTTTCCAGGGCAAGGTCAATGCCTGGCCTTCCTGGGGCAAGCAGCAGATCGAGGAGCCCCCAATTCAGGAGCCAGGTAAAATGGGATATTAGCCAATGTGCTGATATTCGTGAATATCCCCCCTTCTCGCCTTCTAACAACCTGTGTACCCTGCCCTGATTCAAAGAGGACGCAGGCAAATGGTGGAAACAGAACACAGATTTGTACACAGAGGTATGCGAGCCTCGCATTGAAATTTGTGCAGCCTCAATTGCCTCAATTGCTTATGCACTACTGACCCGTATACAAACGCAATATGGACTTGAAACGCACAGGTGCACAATGAGCAAGCCTTCTATCAGGAGCTGAACGGAAGCAACAAAGCATTCATCGCCGTAGGTGCGTAATTACTAGGTAATCTTGGCACGCAAGGTGCATGAAAGTTCCCAAATTGGTAAGGTTCGGAGCCTGCAGGTACAGGGAAAGTGAAGTGCCGGTGCAGACACTGTTGATGTGGCAAGTGGGATGCAAAATGAAATGTCTCTCTTTTCTTTCCTTGCTGTGTTTCTTTCTCAGCTTCTTCTGCAGTATTGCTACAAGGTTCAGCCATTCGGGCCTTGGAAGCATGGTTAACACTCGTTTCACACACGACTAGGGTTGGCCAGAATTGTACACATACACCGTAGATGACTGTATATTTGGTAATTTCCCTGCCAAAGTTACCGTATATACACCGTATAATCCTGGCCAATCCTACACGTTTGGCCTCAAAATGCTGGGATGCCTTTTAAAGTTACTAGCCTTTGTAGTTAGGGTCGAACAGAAAAATACGTTTACATTTGCCCTGTTTTCACATCCCTGAAATAATAAGCATCCCCCTCGGTGAGCCCCCTAGGTGAGCATGTGACTACTAACCCGCCTTATCAGGATGAATCTAGAGCATGCAAGCTGTCGGTGCATATGTGCACGTACGACACATCGAATACAAACCTTAGTTCTTTTCAGCTCTCCTGTACAAACAGAGTGATTTACCCCCGATTCTTGACGGACAAAAGCAGATTAAGCCAAAAGCGTTTACAAGGAATGTGTGTTGTACTGTACTGTATCATTTTGTTATATGGCAAAGAGCCCTAAATTGTACATCAACCCTTGCACGTTTACACTGCACTTGAATTTCCACTGCTATTGCAAGCTCGACCCTAATTGAACCATGTAGAGTGGTTCGCCCCTTGGTGCGCGGGGTGCCAGAAAAGCTACCCAGAGATCTGCAAAGTGCTTCGGGCATCCGAAAACGTGCGGCAGGGCATCAAATTCTTGAAGGTGGGAGGAACATGGGGCATCGCTGAATTTCCCAGATTCACACTAAGTTGGTTTCCAACTTCTCACATGCGCACACACACACACACACACACGTGCATACACGCACACACACGCACAAACATGTGCATACACACTCGTTTACACATAATCCTTGCTCAGGTAAATGTGGAGGAGCTGCCAAAGCCGCTTGTCAAAGCTCAGGTATGAACGGATGTCGAGGCAAGAAGAAAAATCTAATTAAATGCCTTCTAGTTTGCAATACCTGAATGCCTTTGCCTCATCTTGCCCAAAAATTTATCAGCCTTCTGCTTGACAACATGTCAGTGATATGGGCTGCACAATTTTAAAGCACCGTATCAATTATCAATGCTTGCAGGGCGTCTCTGCTCTTCCCCGAATGAGCATTTACAGAGCACCTAGCACTTTAAACTCCGAGCCTTTTAGCGACGCCAATCCTCCACGGCCATGTGCCGTGCTGGACACGCCTTTCAGCAAAATCAAGAACCTCAAGCAGGTGGGATCATACCTTTATTTTCCTAGTCCAAATAACACATTTGCCCAGCATGATGGACCTCTATTCAAACCAGTTATTCAGAGTTAGCTAATCAAAACTATTCAGACCAGCACGATGGACCACTATTCAGACCATGGCTGCAAACAAGAGGCACGTAACCCTTACGCCGTTGTCCTGATTAAGGAATGTATTAAGGAATATACCTCTTTTTGTAGGCACATTTCTTGCACAAACAAGCATGAAGCTGTTTGCAAGGCTCCAGACAGATATCTAGCCCCCTCAATCTGATACACAACTCACTCCACCCCAGCTTCTCATTACGTTACCCACCTTATTGTGTTTCAGAGCCTCACGACAATCATCAGCAACCCAGGCGCAGCCTTTGCAGTTGATCCAAACGGATTCATCATGACAACGGGGCCTGCGCTCTCCCCCGAGCAGCTGGATAAGGTGGGCAAAAGGACAACATTGGCGTTCCTTTCTTCAGTCAGTACCTACGTGGACAACATTGGCACTCATGATCCATCATTGGCTCTAAAATCTTTATTCGATTGAAGGCATTTCCTCCTAAGTTTGCACTGCACGTTTGTATGCAACCCTTTCTTGCTTCTATCATGGACAGCACCTGCTCTATAAGCACGAGTCTCCCAAGGACGCCTTTTCACTGCTCTACAGGCGGCAGCAAAACGGAAGGCAGATGTTGCAGAGCTTGAAGCTGGAAGCGCTGGCATCTTTGAGAAGCTCAGGAAGTCAGCAGGTGTATGTCCTAAGTCTTTCTTGGTTGCTGACCTTTTCGCTGTGGCTTTTCAAAATGTATGCACTGTTGACTCAGGTTTATAGACTTAATAAGCTGGGCTGTCTTTTTTGGTACGATTGTTATGTAGCACACTTAAATGTTATTGGCAAGTATTTTGACCATAAAACTTTTATGCACAGGCACGCCACCTTTTGGCTTCCCTCATCTCCACCTCTCACTTTTCACTTCCGTTTACCCTCTCTAGGTATCAGCCCAAAGGCTGGCACCCCCAATCCTTCTGCCTCTGCTCCTGCCCCAGCTGCAAATCCTGCTCCCGCTGCTCCCGCTGCTGCTGCTGCTCCTACTTCAAACCGCTCTCCTGCACGTGGAGACAGCAATGGAGCCAGCTCCAGCTCCAGCACTAGCACAAGCTACCTGGCACCCTTTGTTCGCCAGTATGGGGAAGCCTTCACAAAGGCCCGAAATGAATTCCTGGACAGGTGTGGACTGGCTTTTTATCACTGAAAGCTGGCCATGTGCCAGTCTTTTACACAAACGTGTTGTTTTCTTGATTCAATGGAGGAAAGCTTGATCTGCTCAAGTGTGCTTCCAGCGGAGCTGCACTGCTGCTATTGCAGCCCTCCTGCTTTTTTTGTGAGACGCATGATGATGTTTCAGTTGATTTTTGCAGCAGCAGGCATTCTTGACAATTTCTGGCGTAAAACAGACCAAATTTGAATTCCTGAATTCTTAAATCCATTCTCAGATGAAACTGCCAAAAATTCCCTTCTTCTTCAACCTGTTGTGTGACCTTTTTGTTAACTTAGTTGGCATCTCTGTTGTTGGCCCCCTGTTGCTAGCAGAACAACACACATTACTGCTATGTGCAAACTGACCTGCAGGCATCATGATGAGTACGGATACTCAGGACAAATCGATGAGCTGTACCCTAAAGAAGTAGGCGTGCGCATGAAGCCCTTGAAGGACGGCCAGCTGCAGCAGCATTATCTGGTGGGTAGGCAGGTAGTGTGTCCATTTTTGGTTTGCCTCGTATGATGCATGTCGTGTACACCTGTCTGGTGTGTGTGTGTGTGTGTGTGTGTGTGTGTGCGTGTGCGTGTGCGTGTGCGTATGTGTGTTTGTGTTTGTGTGCTGAAATGATGGTTCTGCATGCTTAGTGGTTGCCTTGAGTACCGAGCTGTTGCTCAAAACTACACGAGTTGCAGGAGCTAGGATCTCCTTGTCTCTAACACAGAACTAAAACTAGGACTAGGACTAGGACTCGGACTGGGACAGAACCAATTATCTGTTAAAATCAGCTCCTTGGTTTAAACAAAAACTAGGATGACACATTTTGTAGAACCTAGAAACCATTGTCTGTACCTGTGTTCTCATCTACCTTGCCACCTCTGTAGGACTACACGGGTTCCTCTGTCTACACCCAATCCCAACTGGCCGCCATATTTGAGGAGCTGAGCACAAATATGTTTGGAAACCCACACTCCCAAAACCCCTCCTCCTCCCTCAGCTCAGACAGGATTGATGAGGTATGTGGGCCACCTTCCACCCATGCTGCCCAATGTGCCAATGTGATTGCACATTTGCATCACACTGCTGAGGTGCTGAGCAAAACAATCAATCTGAAATGCGTGTCCACCAGGCTGCAAGGCTGCGACAAAGATTGTAAACTCCCCAAGAAAAAGCAAGCACTAATGTACAATCACAACTGCAATCATTGTGTTGGTTCAAGCCTTTTGCAGGCACCGTGCACATGCAAATTGCTGGTGTACATACGCATGCACAAGTGTATGTGTGTACGTAAACAAGCCTTCCTCATACCTGCCCAACCCTCTGCTGAATAATGTTGAACACCAGAGTACTTGCAAACATATATGCATCATACATTCTCCTACCAGTACTGTTTTTTGTCCATTTCCTTGCACTCCACTGTGACACTAAGGTGTGTATACGTTCAACGCACTACTTTTTTTCACCTACCTATATCCTTGCACTCCGCTGTCACACGAAGGTGCGTATGCGCATCATGCGTCACTTCAATGCGGACCCAGCTGATTGGCAGCTCGTTTTTACTCGTTCAGCCACGGGTGCGCTCAAAATGGTGGGAGAGACGTTCCCTTGGAGCAGTGACTCAATGTTCAGGTAGGTAAGGAGCATGTATGTGTATGTGCGTGTGGGTATGGATTCCTGTGTGTTTGCAAGACATTTTGCAAGAATTGGGTACACGCTTGTGTGTGTGCACAATTGCATGCAAGACATTTTGTTCTAATATTTGCTAAGCACTGTGAGTAAACAATCAAAAGCTGTTGAAAGGCACTCCTGCGGTCAGTGGAACAGTGTTTATTGTGTGCTTGTCTACTTCCTTCAGGTACCTGCGGACCAATCACAACAGTGTGCTGGGGATTCGTGAATATGCATTAGAGCATGGAGGCTCCTTCCAGGTGTGCAGTACTTCCCTCACTTTCTGTCCTGTTTTTCTTTGCTTGTGCATGCTCTAGTGGCTGAATTCCTTTACCTTTTCACACCCTCATCTCTCTCTCTCTCTCTCTCTCTCTCTCTCTCTCTCTCTCTCTCTCTCTCTCTCTCTCCTATAACTATTCATCCCTCATGCCACTGATGAGTCACTGATATCACTGCTCAAGCCAATACATATGATCATTCACTACTGATCGATTACCTCTGGTCATCCCTCAGGCCGTTGATGAGTCACTGATATCAGAGTGGCTGCAAGCACCGCCTCCTTCTTCATCCCACACATCCCCCCCCTCCTCCCCCCACGACCCTCCACCCTCCGTCACAATGGTGCCAGCTTATAGTTTGTTCGCTTTCCCTGCAGAAGACAACTTTGCAGGTAGGGAGTCACAAGCGAATTTAGTGTTTGGTTTTCAAGTTCCAAGTTGCCAGCTGCATTAGGTTAAAATGCCCAGCCTATGCTTAACTTAGCATACACGGGTTTTGTGGGAAGAGCTATGATAGTTTGTAGGTCGGTGCTTTCAATTTGGCGTGCAAGAAGCATACTAGGCACAGATTTACGTAGAACTAGTGTAAAATTGCAGAAATCTTTGAATGCAGATGTAGAGCTGCCAGGCACACTAGGAGGAGCAGACTTGTAGTTACCTACGTAAGTATAGACGCACTTAAGAATTGACAACGTGGCAAAAGGGCCGAATGCAGTTTGCTGAAGGAAGCTCAAAATGGAAAAGCCAGGGCAAAGCCAGTTAAATCTTCAAATTACGGGGAAGCGGGACAGATGTGATGAATGATAACACCTCACGATCACACAATCAAGACAAGAATGGACGACTAGCAGGGTGCACTTTATCCGAGTGCACTACAATTGTTCTTTTGTTTGCCCACAGGAATCCTTAGGTGCCGGACTCGGCAGCTCAATGCTGAACTACTTTATTTTATCAAGAGCATGGAGCTACTACGAGCACAGTAGCTGCTTCGTTGCAATCGAAGCTCACAGCGTAATGCAAAACAAGTGTGATGTGTATAGCCTGTGTTCTTGCTCCTTTGCAGGGGTGAAGTACCCTCTGGAGTGGGCTTCAGCCATCAAGCGACGCAGTACAAAGGACCACAAGTGGATGGTGAGATTGAGCACGTGTTGTGCTGGGCCTTGTCGGCAGGGCTTGTTCCACCTTAGGCCTTGTTAGTGCAGCTCTTGGTGCCGACCTTGACACCAGAAATGAGGACCGGTTGAACACCACTCCCTGCGCTGTACGCCACTCGAATATAGTCACGTAGTACAGCTTTGCATCTTCTTTTAGCACAGACTTTATTTGCACGCACAAATTGATTTTAGCAACGACCTTCAGGAAATTGCACGTGTAGCATCGGGCATATTGCTAAATTTAGAGAGCAATGTGCATGCAATTGCAGGTCCTTGTGGACGCGGCTGCATATATTCCCACACAACCTTTGGATTTGTCAAAGCTGGATGCAGACTTTGTGGACATTGCTTTCTACAAGCTGTTTGGGTACCCTAGGTAATAGTGTGTGTGTAAGTGTGTGTGTGTGTGTTTGTGTGTGTGAGCGTGTGTGTGAGAGAGAGTGTGTGTGTGTGTGTTTAAGAAGAGGGAGAGAGGGAGAAGCCTTGCTTCGGAAGTCTTGTTCAGGTTGAAACAAGTGCTTGGGGCAAATGTGCGCCGACACGTATGCACACTCTCGCACGCATGCATACACATACACGGCACTCAATAACCATTTGTTCACACTTGAATACACAGTGGCTTGGGGGCATTACTGGTGCGCACAGAGGCAGTGCCGCTTCTGCACAAGGTGTTCTGGGGGTGAGTAGCAGCAACATGCCAACTGTGGTTGAAGTTGAAGGAACGACTATCAGATAATCATCGGGAATTTCTCTCTTTTGGGGGTTAGGTTTGTGCAGGAGATGTTTGCCAGGGTTACAGCTGCGGGAAGTGTTAAAAGTGCTAAGGTGAGCACCATTGCTCTTGCAATTATTGCCACGGAAAATGCTGCATGCTTGTTAGTACTACGTTTACACGTTTACAAATGAACTAGAATTGACATGATTGCACGGCGCTCACGTAAAGTCTCTTCCTGCTTTCCTGCTTTCCTGTTACACTTAGCACAAGCACTCATGCAAGAAGTGGTTGCATGACCTAATGTTGTTATGTTGGTTTGGCGTGGTGTATATCATTATTGTCTGTGCATACCAGGCTCCTTCAACAGAGGCTTATCTTGCCACAGTAGCCAGCAAGCCAGTTCTTACCATTCTTGTGCCAAAACTGAGATGCACAACCCTCCCTATTCTGCCTGCAGAGGAGGCTCAGTGGCTCTTGCAACCTCAGAAGACAATTTCCATACGATGAGGTGTAAGGTGCGAGAGCCTGAACGTTATAAGAGTATATGCTCATCACACACAAGTTTGCAGGTGCACTTAGATAGGTACACATACACTGGTAGGCTTTGGACATGGACTGCAAAATGTTTTCCTTGTGCGCTGCAGCCAAGTGACAAGCTGGAGGATGGCACCGTCTCCTTCCTGGACATCATCAGTCTGCGTCACGGATTTGATTTTTTAAGCAAACTGGGAGGTGTACAAAAGTGAGCAAGGCAGCATTGAGAGTGCATGAAGTGGAGTTGGTTGTGGTCGCCCCATGGACTCGCACAGCTGTTGGAGCTGGACAATTTCTCCAAACTGCAAGCAGTCTCCATATTGTCAAATTAGCTTAAAGTAGACCTACAGCAGCCACTTATATGATAGTCTTGCTCAACGGCACCTTGCCTGCTACGAGCCAACACTCATTCCATGCATACATCTGAGCACGACATATTCTTCTCTTTTGATGTTCTGTAGGGTGCAGGCCCACACTGAGGCCCTCAGGGACTGGACCTTTTCAGCGCTTTCAGGGCTGAGGCACTCCAACGGAGCGCCAATTGTTGAGATCTATGGCAAGCACAGCCACCCAGAACACAAGCAGGTACAAACACTGACGCTTTATTATTAGGACTTCACCGCAAAGGAAGTGGTGACGCGGCAGGATTGCTATGCTGTGCTGCTCTGATGGCAGTGGACGTCCTGTGGTTGCTGCACTGCAGGCAGTGTACAGTCATAACAGCTCCAATGCTTGCTACTTGACCATTAATCCCCCGGCTTGAGCAGCCGTTTTTAATATCAATTTTCTGCATGCAAGGCTTTGAGTCAACCAAGGAGTCATTATGGACTACCTCTTCTTATATTAACTGGGCGTGCCCACTATGAAAGGAGCCATCAAAGACAGCTGAGTGCTCTTATGTTGTCACGCTGTCCTCTGTACAAATGCAGCACCAAGGCCCTATTTTAAACTTTCAGCTCAGGGCACCAGATGGCTCAGCCCTCAGCTACAAGACGTTTGAGCGTGAAGCAGCTGGTATGTGTCGTACACACGTGTTCGTTTTTTTGCAGCAGATGCTATAAGCTAGCTTCTTCGTCACTACCTGTGGTATTTGATACTGCTTATTGTTAAATCTATTAATTGATTGAGATTGGTCTTTGATGTCGAACCCCAATTGCATTTGCTGTAACCATAAAAGTAAACCGCAAATGTGTCGTTGCTCATCTCCCTTTGACTTCAACAGTAAACCATTAGTCAGCTACAGGGGATCCAATTTTCATCAGCCTCGAGGGTGATTGCCCTCTTTTGTTTATTTGCAGATGCAGGATTTCACGTCAGGACAGGTGCAGAATGCAATCCTGGGGCGTGCTACTCATACCTAGGTGAGGACATCCTTTGCTTTCCAGCTAAGCTTCTTTGCTCTGTAGCTTTGCTTGTGCACTGGCCGGGTTGGTTATTAAGCGTCTTCCGCCACCCATTGATGCTTGTTGCAGGAGTTGAAGAGAAGGAGGTGGAGGTCCTTGCTGGCGAGAAGGAGGGATGTGATGATGATGTTGAGTTTGTACGACGCCAAGTGGCTGGAGCCGCGCAGCAGGTAAGTCTAGTCTAAGCCAGGCCTTGGAATCTGATCTATGTTAGCTCACGTCAAGAACTTCATACATACAAAGCCTCCTACTGACAACAGAGCCCTATGCTATAAGTTGAAGCACTAGCGTGTTCTTGATATGCAGACATTTGCTTTTGAAAATGGAGGCAACATTCCCCGACCTAACTTCAACTGAGTTCTACATGACTGCAGTCCATCCATTCGTCCGAGCACTTGTCAGCGCTGGCAAACTCGACCCTGCAGCTGGGACACCCTGCTGAAGTTGCTCTGAAGTAAGTCCTTTCTCTGAATTGCTGTTCAGGCACCAAGCACAGACTCGTCACCATTAAGTAGGCTCCTGTGACTTCGCTTGCCCTGCTTTGTGTTTTTTTTTCCTGGCAAGAAATGAGTATGTGCAAGAGGCCAAGGTCCGACAATCATGAGGAAACCTCAAAGCTCCTCCCCAATAATTCAAAAAAATGCTTTGGACTGGTGGAATAGACTCCAATTCAAACTCGTGGCTTTCCCTGCAGCCTTGCAATTTGCAACATTCATTGCTGCAGATACACAATGCTAGGACTTCCTAGAACATGCTGCTAGTACTTGCCATGGATAAGACACGTAATTGCCTTCACTTTTGACCTTCTCGTTCCGGCTAGCTCATAGGGGTTAATATATAATATATATTAAGGGAAATGTCCCTTCGGACAGGCTAGCAAGTAGGCAAGAGACACAAATTACAGCAGCAAGTAATCCAATCCAGTTGCTGAATCGGACCAGATAATGCTGATTTCATGGTCATCGATTGAAGAAGCTGCTGCGTTAAGGATGGAGGGTGCTAAGTGACACACACTGCTTCCTTGAAGTCACATCAACTTATGAAACCTGTTTTTAAAATCTTGTTTGGTACTTATGCTCCTGCAGATGGGTTAATGTCCCCTTGGGCAGTGTGCGTGTGTCGCTGGGCTACATGTCCACGTTTGAAGACTCATTTGCCCTCGTTGACTTCATCCGATCAACCTACACTGATCGCACTGCTTAGACCTGGGTATCGCCTCTGTGAAATAATGAAACCTTGGGATGTAAACCAGCGATAGGCAGTGCAAACAGCTAAGCCGCAGCAGTATCAAGGATGTGCTTGCTTGTTTTAGTTGTAGGGCTGAATAAGCTCATTAGCTGTCAAGTCAAAGTCTTCCTTGTTTTCCCTGACATGTACAATTTTAAAATAATGTATAACGAGACATATTGTCATGATGTGAAGCTGATGTTGTTAATTGAGGTTTAGGGGGGTGCTTGGGCTTGGGCTTGGGCTGGGTGCTTGGGCTGAGTGCTTGGGCTGGGTGCCAAGTTGGGCCTTGTGCTAGACCATAGGAGCTTCCTCCCAGTATGCTCAAACGTGATTTTCCAGGCAGTGTGACCATTTTGAGAACCAATCACTTGTGTTTTATTTCAAAAACCTTATGGTGCTGCTCATTACCATGCTTCCCAATGAAGCACGCATTTGAAAAAGAAAAACACGCAGGCGGTAAATGACCACATGAATCAGAAAATAAGAGGATTCGTCAAGGGTTTCGTCAAGGAAAAACACAGTAGCAAACGCCGTAAATCTTTGCTGTTAGAAGTGCTAAGCTGGTTGGACGCTATCACGTTATCACAGATGTGCGCAGGCCACGCACTCACACGACAGGAAGCAAAACAGCTTTGATACTAACTACCTGTACAATGAGCTGATGCGTAAATGCTGTTGCATCAATTGGTGGTCTGCTTTGGAGGCCTTGCTGAATGAGCTGTACTCCTTCGGGAAAGAGGCATACAACTCACGCGGCGCAGTTGACAAAAGAAACTCCAAGGCTTGCTGCCCATGCAAGAAAGAAAGAAAATTAACTTCGTAGGTGTGAAAGAAAAATGGTATGAATGGGTTCAGATGAGGTTTGCTGGGCAGCGTTTTTGGATTATGCAACAAAAATGTAAACCGCCCTTTCTTCTAATCCTTATTTGACGAAGGCTACACGCATGAAGCTTACTGAAAGGCGTAAAAGGGAATTGCTCAGTCAGCTGGACATACAGCCTCGTTTGCTGCTTATTATGCTTACCTGCATGTCAAGTAAGAGCTTTGCCGTGTCATAATGCTCAGAGCCGCAATGCAGATCCTGTGGGTGCACAATATACTGTCTGTCAGAAGATCCTGTGAATGCATAACCTAAAGCATGCTTGACTCATGTGAAAGCATGCAAAAAAAACCTGCCTAGGAAAGGAAAGGAAGGGGGGGGGGGGATTACGCAGGCAGTGAAACCACTCCCCTGATTGATTAAGGAAAAGAAAGCCGCTTTGGTACCGAGTTCCGTAGAACTCCTTTACCAGCAGACAAAAAAGGCCCAGTCAAAGAGGTCCAACAGAGTAACAGAACAGAAGGAGACAAAAAGTCACAAAGAGACTGGACTACCAGCCTCATGTCAGCAAGAGCACCAGGCACATAAACTGCAGAGCTAAGCTAAGGGTCTACCAGGGATGACCACCCGCCTCGGCCACTGCCATCCTGAAAAACTACCGAGTCACATAACCAGCCCTAAAGCACTGAACCTGCCGTGCTACTCCACCAACGCAGTCACTTAGAACCAGAAGGAGAAAGGAAATATTGCCAAGGCTGAAGCGATTGCAGCTGCTATGGTGCAAAGGTTGCTGCAGTAAACAAGTATTAAGCACGCTGAAGCACTTGCGTCAGCAAGGAAATCAGCGTTCCACACACTGAGTTGTCAGTCAAATCACCGTCACTGCAAGTAAAAGACTCAGAACATCAACTACTTTGGGGCATCCAGCTTATTGAACAAGACGTACAGAAACTCTCGACTGTCAACTAACTTTCTGCTTGTCACACGATTCGTCGCTGCCAATGATTGGGCGTGACAGAGTAGACCTTTAAAAATTCCCGCGTCCAGCTGTACCTGAGTCGCCTTGAGCTCGTGTGCTGCGCGCAAGAGCAGCACTGCTACAGACACAGGGTCCATTGCTGCATGCTCTTCCTTGGTGTGGTGTACGCTTTGGCCCTCCTGAGGTGGGTGCTGCTCTTGCCTGGAATTGTGAGCTTCTTGTGCCGGCACGGAAGCCCAAGCGTCCTTCTGGCTGTAAAAAGCCAATTTGGCAGCACACACATCTACCTGCAAAGAAGTAAAAGCCCTCTTGAATTGTGAGAAGAATGAAGCAACGGATCCGTGCAGCATATTTCCACATGCAATGCACTCAAACTCAAATCCACACAAACACACACACACACACAAAAACTGACACACAAACCCAAACTTGAATACACGCACAGTTGCGTCTCACGTGCACACATACACACCTGGAGTGTGTGTGCCCTAGCCAACACCACATGGCGAGGGTGAAGCAGCTCAGCAGCCCGCGCAGCAATTTCCACCAAACGGTCCAACACCTGTAGCAATGCCCTCCCAGCCATTTCTACCGCTGCAGCCTCTTTATGCATTTTGCTCCCATTACTCCTACAACCACCACCAATATTATCCTTGGCCTTGGCTAAGGCTGCTTCTGCAGCCAAAAGGCAGGACTCAGCATCATCTAAATCAGCTTCGATGGCTTCCAAGCCTGCCGCCTGCTTCGCAACATCCTGTATGGCAAATAGGCCGGTGCCTAGGTCAATTAAACAACTGGGGCCTAAGCAACATGTAAAATCAAGCATTGAGCACCCGCAGCTTTCTTGCTAGCTGCAATGCAGGTACTCTGTAATTAACTCGGCTAGCCACCTCTGGTTTCTCTCTCTCATCTTATCACCCCGGAACAAACAGAGGCCAGAGCCACAGCGCTGGCCCTGAAAGGCTGCAAAGGCAAGATAAAAGCAAGGCTAGATAAAAGCAAGGCATATAGGCTGACACTCACCCCTGTGGAATCCTTCCAAGCCTCCATCTCTGCAGGGAAAGTATTCAACGGCTTTGGCAAGGGAGGGGGTATCAGCTGGGCCTTGGGAGGCGGGTGCATACATCGTGGTTGGGCCTGCTGCTGCCGTTGCTGCCCTTGCTGAGGTTCCTGTTCTCGCTGCTGCTGCTGCTGCTGCTGCTCAGACGTGCTGGCTGGTGCAGGCATGGAAGGAGAAAAAAAGTGCTGCCGCTCAAGGTGTGCGTTACGCCGAGCGTAGCTTTGCAATGGTGGGTTCAAGTAGCTGATGCAGCACTCCTCGCCTGCACGAATGGGCCTGTGTATAATGGAATTGTGCGGCTTATAGGTATAAGGGACTTGAATATGCATTGTTTTGTTTGCATGTGTTGTGGTTTGTAAGGTGTGTGTGTATGTGTGAGGGGAAAGAGAGAAAGAGAAAAAGAGAGAGAAAGAGAGAGAGAGAGAGCAGTACATGTGTGAATGTTGAGAAATTACAACTTGCAACAGGCTGAGCCTATGGCAGCATTGAATGGTAGCAAGGATCCTTGATAACGACTCTTGCCAGTTGCTGAGAAGGACCTGCGACAACACCAAAATTAGCATCGTCTGCCTTTTTTTTTGCAGTGGAAAGACCTACCTCACAGCACGGACTTCAGAAACCGCAGAGCCCTGACTTCGAGAGACGACTAGTTTGATGCAGTTAGGGTTGCAGGCGTGATTGAACATCTCTGAGCACAGGTATAGGCCACTGCATAATAATAGACACAGAAAGGCATTGGTCCGCAAAGGATATGACACCACGCATGCCGCATCATTGGGGTTAATTAAAGCTTTATAAATACGGTGTATTACAGCATTTTGGCAGGGAATCACCACATATGCGGCCAGATACGGTGTATATTCATACATTTATAAACGGTTCTGGTCAACCCTACGCATCATACACTTAGGCTGCATTGCAACTGCGTTTTGCATTGTGTTTGCAGTTTATTTTATGTGGGGCTGAGTCCCACACACCTCATCAGGGTGTTGGCAAGAAGAGCACGAAGCACTGAGCATGTAAAGCGATCTCTCGGGAAAAATGCATTAAGCCCACCTGTAATGCGCATTGAAGCGCAGAACAAGTAGAAGACGAAACAGAGCTTCAAGTTCAGGAGCGTCCTCTTCAGCCTGCAGAGCTGTTATGTCTTGCCTGTGCTGCTTCCTCAAATCATTGAGTAAATTATCTGACAAGGCAGACACCGAGGTAGGATGGAGAGGGGCCATGGCGGACAGGATTTGCTCTCTTTGTGGATATCTAATGCAGGCGCGTGCAAGAGCTAGGTGGAGAGCCTACAATTTAGAGTGTGTGAACATGTGTGTACAATGTGTACATTGCATGGTACTGTAAACAGTAAACACCATGGAATTGAAGCATATCACGCACGCACATTGTGCGTGCGTGCGTGTGCTTGTGTATGTATGTGTGTGTGCGTGTGCTTGTGTGTGCATGTGTACGTGTGTGCATGTGAACGTGTGTGTGTGCGTGCATGTGTGTGTGCGTGTGTGTGTGTGTGTGTTTGTGTGTGTGCGTGTGTGCGTGTGTGTGCGTGCGTGTGTGTGCGTGCGTGTGCATGTGTGTGTGTGTGTGTGTGTGTGTGTGTGTGTGTGTGTGTGTGTGTCTGCGTCTGTGTCCGTGTGTATGTGAGTGTCTGTGTGTGTGCGTGTGTGTGTGTGTAGGTGTGGTCTTTGCGTGCATGAATGCGTGGGCTTGCATACAAACCTCTCCGGCTTCTCTATCGTGCGGCATAGAAATTAAAGCCTGCTCTCTCAACAGAAGGAATCCTGGTCCAACGTCTTCTTTGGCAAACACTCCTCTTCCCCCTCCCACCCCAGAACTAATCTCCAAAACTTCAACAGACTTTGAAAATGAATTCATGTTTTAAAATCTGATTTTTTTAAAAATTTTTCTGGGCGGGGTCAACCTGATCGGGGGTCGGGACCACAGAGAAATTTCAAGAATGTATCTAACAGACTCCCACACCTCACCCTCCCTTTCAGCATTATTTAAGTATCCTTGCTATTGATTGGCACGCTTAGGACTGCTAGGCACTTCTTGTCGCGTGCGTATTAAAGTCCTTCTTGACATTACAGCCTCTGTGGATATTTTTGCTTGGAGAACAGAGGGACCACAGGCCCATTTTTCGGCTGATTGTCTGAGCTGAAAATTTTGCCTAAGTGTTGTAATAAACTAGCAGAGCTGATAAACTAGGGTCATAAAACAATAGAAAGGACATCTCTCCTTCAGGATTTCTGTGGTGCAGCAAACAAATGAAAATTTTTTCAAAAAGGCAGATTTCTGATTTCTCCTCGTGGGCGGTCATAACTTCTTGTCGGTCAGAATTTTCAGCCCTTTTGCCTAGAAACAAATAAGTCAACACACCTTTCTGGTCCTCTTTCTCATGTTTCTCATGGACGTTTCTTCTTTGGTTCAGCTAGGCAGTGTGGTTACAAGAGGCTATTTTCAAACTTCCGCTCCGATGCCTCCCATGTATAGCGATGTAACTGTACCTACCTTATTTACCATCAGGTCCGCAACAAATATCATACAGACCAGGTGCGACATCAAATGCAAACGCCAAAAGCATTTGAGCAGTACTCCTGGTGGTGTGCAAGCAGGCCCCTGCCTCCCAACCGCCTGATCCTCATTGGAAAACCTTTCTCTGTCAATTCTCTCCAGGTGGGATGCTGTGTGTCTCAGCATCCATCAGGCGGCGCAAACACAAAACAACATCCTTTCCTCCTAATCCATGTTGGTGGTATTCACACTACTTGCGTTCCAATCTTTTCTGATCCCCTGAATTTGACACGATCACTCCCATTTCATCAATTGTGTCTACAAATGAGTGCCCAAACATCATGGCAGAGGGTCCAGGTGCTCTCTTTCACTGCACGCACCCTTAGATGGTTTCTCTCCGCAGGAAGTACGCATTCTTATTTTCATCTTTCACTACTTTTCGCTTTTCACTTTTCTGTGCTTTTCTTAGAACGTAAATGCTGGTGCACTGTTGCAAGTCAAATGTTGAACTGAACTCAGCTTCCTGTTTGTTTGCATGAACAGTCATGGGTCTCTAATGCGGTGCTCCTTTCCTCCCCTTAAGTTTTACATTCTGGTGTTCAGTTAACACGCCTGAACTGCCTGCTTGTTGTGGCTCTCCATCAGGCTCTATTGTCTCAGGTTTTGCCTTTCATTTTTCATTCATCACCTCTTACTTATAACTTTCCCAAGAGACCAATATGGCACTGGCTGAGACCAGTTCTTTTTCACAACCTTATGTTTACTTTACGCTGGCTGATCCAGCAATGCCTTTCAGCCCAACATATGTGGCTTCCGGTTACCCCCTTTGTTGTGGACCTCAGAGAGAGACACTTGGAATTTTGGACACCCTACTCTGATGGCTGCACAAGAGAACACAACAGCAAAGTTCTCACTCATAACAGATGGTGTGCACTAGTACCCCCGAAAAAAGCCCTGGCTACTCGTTCTCCCTACAGCCTTCCCAAGTACATGTTGTCTTCCTAGACCTCCCACGAGATGTCATTCGCAGTGTTGCCCGTTTCAGACTGCGTGTCCACACCCTTCGCTTTGAGACCGCAACATGCAACCCCATCTCCTCCCCTACCCCTACCTGTGATTTGTGTGAAGCTGATGATGATGTCCAGGATGAACAGCATGCTATTTTCCACTGCACACATACCTATACAGTGTCTCTTCGCAGGAGGTATGAGTCCTTATTTTCAGAGGCAAGAGCACAGGATGTTTTTACTTTTTTGCACCAGAACAACAACACTCTGTTTTAATTGTTTTTTATGAGCAGGCTACTAGGCCTTGTAAGCCTTGTAAGCCTTGTAACCTTTAACAAAATGTAGATGATTTATTTAAATTTGGCACAAATCGGGGCAGTAGGTGGTGAGATATGGCAAAATGGTGGTGAAAAGTGGGGTTGACGCCATGGGCAAGTAGACGTGTGCCCCGGACCGGTTTTTTCAGCTGCTCAGAGCAAGGGCTACCTCTGGTGGATGCTAAGCTTAGAAACGGCCTGGTCAGACTTCGCACACAGCAACAGCTTATCTTCCCACCTCAGTTTGAGGATGGCCCAGCTCATTTGAGGACCTTTATGAACCAACCTGATATTTTTGGTGTTGCCTCTTTTGTAGCTAAGTGCCTAGCCCTGTTCCCTTGTTTTTTCTAGCGTTTTTTTGGTTTGGTTACAGGCTTTTTTCCAAGTTTCCGCTCAGATGCCCACCAGAGGCATATATAGCGATGTAACCTTACCTTACCTTAGAAACGGCCTGGTCCGGTATTTACATTCTAAAAACACCCCCATTTGGGACCTCGCTCAGTTGACCCCCTCTGTTTTTTTATGAGCCGCTATGAGCCGCAGGCTAGCAGTCGCACGCTTTGAAGGACTTTTCTTGTAAACCTTGTTACCCCCTTTGTTAACCCTAAACCCTTATTTTCACAAACAGGATTCAGGATGTGTCTGCTTTATTGCACCAGGAAAATAACAATTTTTTTGTTCGTGAACTTATTTTAATTTATGACAGGTGAGCTTGCTCAAGTTGTGGCCAGCAGCTTTGGCTCATCACATCCTACAAACTTTTGTTTCACGAATCAAACACTTGAAAAAGGTGCGGTCAGAATTGCTGACATGCTCAAGAATGAACAGAAATTGCATAATAAAGAATCAAATAAACTCATGAAATAAGCTGTTTAAAATGTTAGGATGACGCGTTAATGCTTATGACTGTACAAGCTGAGGGTGAAGTAAAGACGGAGGTCGTTGCCCCTAACAAGTTGAAAATTCATGCAATCACAGCACCCTCTGGTTTGAGTCTGTGCATCAAGCATCTTTATAGCTGTAAGTGTACTTCCTTGCTAAACTGCTTGAGTGCACGCCGCCTTACTTCTGGATGTATTTCCTGTTCAGAAGTGACAAGGAGAGAGAGAGAGGGAGCTGTGAGTTGCAGAGCAAGGGAGAGCTGAGTTGCATGAAACTGCCAAACAACAACAAACCATTTAAGGTGGTGGCACAAACACTCTGCTCCTCAACAAGGAGTCCATTTTTTAACCTAGAAAGCACAGGTCAGGCATGCAAACGTAATACACCAGCACACGCACTTGAAGTTGTCGGGTGTTGAGTCCAGGTTTTTAGTCTCTGCAGCCTCCACGCTGTCGGCACAGATGGTAGTGATCTCAGCCTCCTTGCAAACTTCACGTGCTTCTGCCTCCTCCTCTGCATTGCCACCCGCTGCAAAAATAGAAATAAAGGTCAGTAGAGGTGCAGGTGTACGCATGTCATACTGTTGTATTTTTGAAACACATAAGAGGCCTCTGACTGCCCTGACGTGAATATCAAGAGTGCAGCAAACACAAAGAATAATCATAAAGAGGCAAGCAAACCTACATTTCACACCATACAAGGGATAATGCGTGATTGTAAGCAGGCACACAAAATTTGGAGAGCACATAAAACGGAAGCAGGTACTGCCCTGCTGCCTTTTTGCAGCTTTAACAAGCGGCACTGCTTACGTACAAGCTAAAAATGCCAGCAAGCCATGTTACACCATTTAAACTTAGTCACAGGTCATGTTCAACCAGCAAAAGCAGCGCTCACTTAAGATGATGGCAGCTGTATACTCTGGGCTGTAGGCCAGCGTGTCGTCATCATCAAAGGCACGTACAAAAGACTGCCGCGTCTGCACGACCTCGAGGCTGCACCCATGTGGCTCAGCAGCAAGGGCCGACCACAGAGGGTACAGCTCACGGTAACACGCACTGGCCTCGTTGGCCACCTGGTGCGTGGGTAGGGTGTGCGTGTGTGTGTATGTGTGTGTAAGTGATCCGTGAGTGTGTATGTGCATGTAAGTATGACCATGTGTTGTCGGTCACCCCCCATTGTAACCATTGTAACCATTGTTGTGATTGTATGTGTACGTATTTGTGTGTGCATGTGCGTGCATGGGTGTACAATTAAATGTACAATTTAGGAGCAAACATAACGGGCTGGGAGACTGTTTTTGAAGCATGCAAATTGAGTACGCGCGAGTTATGGATGGATGCATGCAAAGGAGGAGCATAGGCAGAGTTGCATAGGTCACATTCTGTCCCACCTTGTAGTATACTTTGACCTCCTTGCGTGAGGCCACATTGAGGCCAAAAGAGTCGTTGGTAGCCTCTAGCAGCGCACGAGCCGTGGCAATGCCAGGGCCAGAGACGAACATGACAAGCTGCAGGGAGGAGGAATTATGGGATAGGAATTGGCCTTGTATGTGCGAGAGGCACGTGTGGTGTATAGTGTACTAGCATTATTGCCAAGGCTGGAGGCAAGATGACAATGACTTGTTGTGGGAGGTGAAGCTTTAAGTAAAGTGGGAGGCAGACTTCAATGGGCAGCGCTGTGTCCGGGTCAAAGGCAAAGTAGTTGGGAATGGCCATAGTAATAAGCTGCAATAGAAACTCACTCTGAGAGCACGGCCTTTGAGGCGTGGTTTGCAGGCAGGACAAACTTGGTACAGAGTGGTTTCATGTGAGGTCGGGCAACATAACTTGACACAGCTTTTGTTATGTTCTTAGCAGCCTGTCAACATGTGCGCGCTCCTAGCAAAAACACTTGCCACCCGCTTCGCTGCCACGACAGCTCTTTGGTCTGTTTGCCGCTTACAAGACAGCAAAAGAGTCTGCCGTGGCGCCAAAGCAAGCAGGGATTTTTTTATTATGAGAGCATACTTGCTCTTGGCAGCCTGCACTGCACAGAAAAAACCAGGCTTGTAGGATTACACCACATTTATGTTTCAGGCCGTAAATTTTGGGTTGCTCCCATGCCCAATCACACCTCTTCCCAGGCCAAAACAGAGCCAACAACCTTAAATTAGACATATCTCCCCGGTTGCTCCACCTTCTTGGGACCCGCTGAATAACATAACTTTTTCTTTAATGTAATAGATCAATACAATGAGGCTAATTATCATGCAATGGTATATGGCAAGACCAAAAGTACAAAAAAAGAAAGCAAATTACTTATCCTTTGTACTGGACAAGTGTGGGAGCGTCGCTAGCGACGCTGAAAAATTGGCGAAGCCCATCACATGCACAACGTGTGCGTGCATATGCATGTGTGCGTGTGAGTGTGTCTGCGCGCGTAAATGCGTGCACATGTGTGTGCGCGTGTGTGCCTGTGTGTTTGTGTGTGTGTATGTGTGTGTGCGCGTGTCTGTGTTTGTGCGTGCGCATGTGTACGTGTCTGTGCGTGTGTGTGTGCGCGTGTGTGCAGGCACGCCTGTGTGTGTGTCTTGCTGCCCCAAAGATGCGGCAGTGGTGTGCATGGCGCTGTGCTGGAGTAGCCTTTGCTGAAGCAGGCGTGAGCATGTGCTGCTGCTGTTCCCTGTCTATTGAGAGGGCAGGTGCGAGCATGGTGCCATGATGTCTGAACTCGGCTCCGACACACAGTGCGCAGCAAGCACCTGCACCGTGCGCTCCATGCCCCGCGAACAGTCCAAGCCAACACTGGCCGCGTTCCTAAAGGATCCTGTCCAAGCATACTTCCGCGCAAACATCTGACTAAAGTAAATTTATATAACCCATCGAAACTAGTATTACTTGCTTCTGCTTGCATGGTCAACCGTGAACTTTGCAGTCCGAACACACCGATGGCTCCTGACGCAGCATCCGCAGCCGGGGAAGTGTGCTAATGGATACTGCACCAGCAGGAATTGGTCTGAGGGCCTGGCTGAGGAATCCTGGGCAGCTTCCTGGAGCTTCCAAACATATACTTTTGCTCTGAAACTTTGCACACGGCACCCCAGGGTCCCAGAATTGATCTGCCCCGGTAAAGGTTTTGGTTAGGAGCCTATGTCAAGTCTCAGCCCGGGAGGTGCCGTGGATTGGCCTGGGGAGGAGGTCTGGACCCCCCCCCCAACAAATCTTGTCTCTTAACACTTCACACACCGCACCCCAGGGTCACAAAAAATTTTTGGTGCAGTACAAGTTTTGGTTAGGAGCCTATGTCAAGTTTCAGCCCGTGGGATGGCCTGGGTGAGCCTGCGGAGGCCTGTTTGAAATGTGGTGGGAAGTAGACAACGCTAGGGGCTCACGCCCCCACGAGGGGGGCTTCGCCAAAAAAGGTATAGGGTTCAATGCTTGATCATTGTGGAGAGTGGCTTTTGCTGCTTGCGTTTTTTTTAGTTTCTGGACCAAATTGCCAAAAAAAAGTAAAGGATATTTCTCACGCTCGCGGCGTATATGTTTTTCAAATTGCATAATCAAGAGCTGCCACTCATTGCAGTCACAACTACAAGCTAAACATGCATGAAACACCAAACAGAGTATCAACAGCTGCAAATTAGGGAGCTCGTCTCAGCGAAAAGCGCTCTTGTTACAGGAATTCATCCAGCCCTACCATTCCATCTAGCTACCAGGGAAGTACACTGGGTGCCCAAATTATTCAGGGGGGCCCGGAACAGCCTGTAAAATTTTCCACAGTTCCCCGGAACTGCTTTCAAAATTATTCAGGGTGTTATAAAACTTCCCGGGCCGGGGGCTGTCGCCCCCGGCCCCAAGCACGATGTTAATGCTTGTGTGTGTGTGTGTGTGTGTGTGTGTGTGTGTATTTTGGTGTGTGAATACGTGCGTGCGTGCATGTGCGTGTGTGTGTGTGTGCTTGTGTCTGTATGTGCGTGTGCGCGTGGTTGTGTGTGCCTGCGTGCGTGCTCGTGTGTGTGTGTGCGTGTGTGTGCGTATGTGTGTGCGTGCATGTGTGTGTTTGCGTGTGCGTGTTTGCGTGTGTGTGTATGTGTGTGTGTGTATGCGTGTGTGTGTGTGTGCGTATGCGTGTGTGCGTTTTGTGTGTTTATGTGTGTGTGATGTGTGATATGTGAGTGTGTGCGTTCAATTGTGTGTTGCGTGTGAGTTGTGTGTATGCTTTGTGCGTGTTTGTGTGTGTATTTGCGTGTGTGTGTATGTGTGTGTGTGTATGTGTGTGTATGTGCGTATGTGTGTGTGTGCTTGTGTGTGTATGTGTGTGTGCGTGGTTGTGTGTGCCTGTGTGCGTGCTCGTGTGTGTGCGTGCATGTTTGTGTGTGTATGCATCTGTGTATGTGTGCGCCTTGTTCGTATGTGTGTGTGCTCGCATGTGCTTGACATCGCTTGAGGTTCGCGCATGGCTGCTAGTTGAGGCCTCATCAGGGCCTGGGGCACAGGGAGGGGGGGGAGCAGAGGGAGGAGGAGCAGGGGACTTCCATCTGGAGAGATTTTCATTCAGTCAGTTTGATGCTTGCATGCTGCCATATAAGATGCAAGCACTCAAACCCAGCGCTCGTAGGGAGGCCTGGTCAGGAGGGGGAGCCTCTTGCTGGGATGGCTCCCTCTCCCCTTGCTGGCTGACCTTTCCCTCTTCTTCCCATTCTCACAGTGTCATTCTCACTGTCATTTCCAAAATTCACTGCAAGTCACCTGGAACTACATTTATAATTTTACCGGGAACCCCAGAATCGCAGGGGCCGTCGTCCCTGCAAATTTCCGGGGTACCCGGACCAGCTTTGGGCTACTTCTCCGGGGCAGCCCAAAATTTTGTTATTTTTTCCGGGCCCCGGACGGGTTGTACTTCCCTGCTAGCTACCCAGTTCTATTCAAATTCTGTGTTACTTGATGACCATATCCTTGATCTTTGGAGTAAAAATTAAGTGGCTTGATGAACCTGGTGAAAACGGGCCTGGTCAACCCATGCTGGCTGCGCTATGGTAACCCCACCCCCCCCCAAAACACTGGCATGACTAAGCTGTCAATTAAAAACAAAAAGGACACGCACCGTGGGGAAGCGATAGATAGCTAGAATGCCTGAGCCTCTGAAGTCCAGGCCTGTGCCTAGGAAGGGGCCAACCTGCACCACACATGCACAACTTGCCTCGTGTGGACATTAGAGACTCAAATATTGTGTGCTTACAATTGCTCACAATGTGACATAAAGCGCACACAGCAACACACGCCCTGCCTCAGGCTAGAGACATGCACGATGGGAGACAGCTGGCTAGCCACCAATTTGACAAGCTTTTGCTCCAAACTGTGGGTGAGCAAACAGCCTGGTACGCAACAACATTATAGTCAGAGCTTGACGTAGCTTGACCACCTTCACACACATTGTCCACATGGCTGCAGGGTGCAGTATTGCGCGTGCCTTTTGCTGCTCACCTCCAATGGTGTGTTCGCGTCCTCCAATTTGTACACATCAGGTGCCTCACGCTCTCCCACAAGCATGTGCACCTCAGCCTGAACGCATCACGGTTTACATGTACACATGTATGGCTGTGCAAGTGTGTGTGTTTCTGTGCATGTGTTTGTGAATGTGTTTTGGCAGTTGCACACACATCTAAACTGTCCATCAGAAAACAGTGTGGCACTTTATATCTGCATGCACTTGTTCTTGGAGCAAATACAACTAAGTCCATCTTTACATTTCCTACTAGGCGTGCGTGCCTTTTGCACTCTGCTCACTTTCCAAGCCTGCGTGCAAAATCCATACAAAATGCCTCACCGTCACACTTGTGGGCTCTTTTATTCCCGTCTTGACCTCATAAGCGAACAGGTCGCCGCGCACGACAAACAGCGGCTGCTTGTTGAGCAGCTGGGGGTGGGGGGGGCTGGAGACTGCAGGATGAAGGGGAAGCAGGCATTGTGATTGGAAGGTTTTACAGAGGTCTCCAGTCTGAAGAAATCAATGTGAAGAACAAGCCAGCAGTAACAGCGCACAGCAAAGACAAAAAAAAGTTTAGAGAAAGACATAGAAGGACTGCATGCACTAGAATGGCAACTGCTGTTCTTGATATGCATTCTTCTTACTGTAACAAATGAGCTCAGAAACAGCGTGCGCTTCTAGCTCACCGGTAAGCTGGTATTCTTGGCCGCCCACTAATCTGATGGGCGCCTTTTGGCCGGGCGCTTTGTACGCGTTGCGCAATGGCACCCTCTCTCGACTAATCTCAGCTAGTACAACGATGTTTCGTAGACCAGGAGCAACGTCTTCAGAACGCAGGAAGCTGCAGTACAAGTGGAGCATTGGAGGGTGTGCGGCATGCAGCACCGGTGCAGAGAGCGAGCCTTTGTCTTGATGGTCCTGCATTCTGACTCCAGACTTTTTTAACAGGGAGGTTCAACCTTCTTCTAAGCACTCACACTACCTATGTTTCATAACGGCATGGGCAGTCAAGTCAGACTCACGTGGCAGAATTCCAGTCGGGTGCATCATCCGCGCAAAACTTGGTTTCATACCACCTCATGCGGTCAGGGAACTGGACCAAATCCTGATGTTTGGAAGGGAGGGGCATTCATCGTTTTTGAGTGCAAAATGGGATATGCTGAATGGCATGCGTGGTTGTTTCAGG
>Ga0307968_1000230_pt1 | contig 36735 bp, 48 predicted proteins | sample OrgLakmetagen650_FD_201834 | JGI IMG/M metagenome (GOLD analysis project Ga0307968, IMG submission 201834) | Saline water microbial communities from Organic Lake, Antarctica - #650 | ecosystem: Environmental > Aquatic > Non-marine Saline and Alkaline > Saline | place: Antarctica: Organic Lake...
ATTCTAGCTTCTTTTCCTGGTGTCTTGTTCAGTCTGGCCTCTTTCTCTTCTTGAAGCTGGCTTTTTTATGCTATAGCTCAACTGCCCTCGCTGGCGGATATAGCTGTGTAACCCTTACCCTTACCCTTACCCTTGTCTGCACAGCCCCGATGGACGCTTAGTATACATGTTACCCCACGTTTTCGACCCTAGGAATGTATGTGTGGGATCTGCTTTGGCTGGTTTTGAGGCAATTTCCTGAAATTTACACCAAGCTTGCACCTTAGGAGATCAAACCACCACTGCCTGAATCAGCAGAAATTCAGGAGCGTCAGTGTGTGTGTGGCCAGAGTTTTAAATCCCTATATTGTGTGCATTGTAGTTGGGCGTGAGCGTACGCGTCTGCCCTCTCGCAACGTAGAACCGCCCTTCCACTACAGGCACATGGCGAAACCTGCTCCACAGTCTCGGAGTTACTGGACTACACACCACAGCACTCATGAATGGACTAAGTTTAGCAATCAGATCCGTAACAAAATCCATACAGACTAGATGGGACCTCAAAACTATCTTCGCAATACTCTTGGTGGTGTGCAGGCCCATGCCTCCCAACCACCTGATCCCCACTGAAAAGCCACTCCAACAGAGGTGCGGGACACAAACATCCTTTCCTATCCATGTCGATGATCTTTACACTACCTGCAATCTGTTCCCTTCCTACAAAGCTTTTTACAACCATTAAGGATGTTCCAGACCTCTATAGGCCACACTGCTATTAATGTATCATACGCCCAATTTAGATCCAAACTGACCACTGTCCTCCCCCCAGCCTCCCTCCTGGGTTCCTAGTAAGCTCCCTCAGTGCACGCTTGGGCTGCTGACCCACACATGACCAAACAACGCATGCTCTCGGCAGCTCGCCCGTCCCTCTACGCCTGTTTTTTATTTTGCTGCTGGTTTCTTGCCACGCTGGCAGGGGCCAGAAAGCAGGCTGCCAGACGAAGGAGACCCTGCAAAGCAAGCACACAGGCAAAGGATGTGCGAGATGCCAGAGCGCGCACAAGGACCAATCAAATGGGGTTTAGGCACATGCTGATTGCTCCTAAATTTGAGCAAGTTGAAAACCATACGGAGATCAGCATTCCCAACGCAGTCAAGCCTAGATGAATAGCAGATTCAAATTCTAACTCCCCAAGGCAGACCTGAGGGTAAGCACAAGCATTCTCTTTCCTTACCTTGGCCTTGCAGATGATACCTGGACCATAGAACATGGACACCAGGGCCGTGCCGAAAGGGAAGGCAGTGTCCTGCGTTTGTGCCAAAAATGAAACATTGCAAAGAGGCTGATTGCCGCTCAAGCATTTAGATTGCGCGCACGCACAACGGTCATACAGCATTCAAGACAAGTCCAATCCGCTGCTGCATGCTCCATGCATGGCCTGAACTAATACTTGCTGCTTGCCTCGTACAGCTTCAACAAATTTTCTCACGCATGCTCACTGCACAGCGTACCTGGACCGGGTACTGCCAAGGTGGAGGCAGGGAAGACTTCATGAGCCACGGGAAGCGGTCCTCACACACTGCTTTAGGGTGGCACAACCCCCGCAGCCCCTCAATTCCTGCACAAAACAATCACATAAAACAAGAATGAATAAAACACGTGTCACAGTGAGACTGCAGCCATCTAATTGGGCTGTCATAATGGAAATCCAAGCGAACCTGAACTGCTGGGTTGCCTATCATAAATCTATGGCAAAAGAGCCAAGTTTGGATTTGCTATGTGCTAGCCTGCTCACCGCCAAATCGGTCAAAGCCGCTGTGCTTTACTCCGCCAAAGGGCAGAGACTGACACATGTAGGTGGTGGCAAAGTCGTTGATGGTTGACATGCCGGCCTCCAGGCGGAACGCAATGGCCCTGTGTGTGTCCACGATAGAAAGACCGGTGAGAATGGAAAAAAAGAGAGAAGGAGGGTTTCCAGCACACGATCAGGTCAAGGCAGTTGTGGGCTGCACAGCAGCTGCTGCACGCCTAAAATTACTGAGCACTGATGGCTTGGGTCACTCGCCACAGCCTATCAAGTGAACACTCCCGAGCGCAGCGCAGAAGCCTTTGTGAGCACCATTCAAGCAAATAGGGCTGAACTATACTTGTGCTTAAGCGTGTCGCAAAGTACAAACAAAGAAGGCACACTCTAAAGCAAGACGGTAATATATAGCGTCAATGGCTGACCTGGAACGGGCCTGTGAGGCAGAGAACACGTTAGAGCCTAGCCCAAAGGGGCAGTCATTGGCCAGGGCCACCACTTCATCATCAGTGGACCAAGGGATGATGCACATGACCTGTGCCATGCGTGCATGTGTGTTGCATGTATGTTCCCATGTTCTTGTGTTTGTGTATGATGGTGTATGTGTATATGCGTGCACATGCAAATGTGCACGTATTTGTCAGTCGTGTAAATGATTGACCAGCTACTTTTAAATGTAGCAATGTGCATTGACGTTGCACCCCCCCCAATCCCCCACCCCCCCACACACATAAAAATACGCACCGGCCCAAACACCTCCTCGCTCCAGATCTCCATGTTCTTGTTGATGTTAGTCAGCACAGTGGGAGGGTAGAACTGGCCTGCCAGGTGCGTAGGCAGCTTACCCCCTGCCAGCACCTTAGCGCCCTTTGCCACGGCGTCATCCACTAGGCCTTGAATTTTCTTATTTAGGCCTGGAGTTTTGTGTGTGTGTGTGTGTGTGTTTGTGTGTGTTTGTGTGTACGTGTCTGTATGTATGTATGCTCACGTGTGCATCAGCGAGCAACTATGCCTGTTCTACAACAGGCATTTGAAACAACACTTGGTGACCATCGCACGTGACAAGAAGCTGCACCATATTCCGCACTAAACAAGTGTTCTGAGAGAATTGCAAGGTAGGCTGTCTCATGTGGGTGCAAGAGCCAATGAAACAGTGCAAACCGCTTTCTTCTGCCTCGCCCAAAAACCCATGGTCGTGTGTGTAACATATGACTTAAAATGGCCATCCAGCTGAGCGAAAGGTGAAGGTCCTTTACATCAATTCACCAGTGCCAACGTCACAGCGGCATTACACGCATGCGCGTGATACATGTGACCCACGCAAACACACTACACACCTGTCCAAGCTTACACACACACATATTACAAGCACAACCCCTCACTCACCAGGCATGCACATGGCGCCACAGTCCACAGGCTCGTCGCCCAAAGCAGGCCCCTGCCTCATTTTGCTCACCACCGCTGCTGCCTTGGCTGCAAACTTGTCATGCACCTGCACCCCGCAGTGGATTAGTTCAAATTCCTTATGTAATCGTACGTAATCCTATTACAGCCTCAGCCACATAACCGTCGTTCACCTGCAGCGATTCTAACAATCTCATTTGCTGCATCCGTACGCATCATGCTAGAGCAGATGCATCTTAATTGGAAACAATAAGCACAGGAAGCACAATGATGGTGCACACGAAGGTAAAAAGATGCTTTGTAACGTAGCACCTGTGATAATCTGTAATCTGTATTTTGTGATTTGTAATTGTAACGTAGCACCTGTGATAACTTGTAATTTGTAATTGTAGCGTAGCACCTGTGATAATTTGTAATTTGTAATTTGTAACGTTGCACCTGTGATAAGCAGGGTTGGCCACAATTCAAAGAGGCAGGTTGTGTATGTTGTTCTCAGCTAGAAGGGCAAAGCCAAGCAAAGAAGAATTCCAGGAACGAATTTTGTGTATAGTACAAGTTTGTAGTGACTACCTCTCCTGCAATCACACATACCTTGGCATGCACAAAGAAGCGCTCCCCGCCTGCGCAGTTCTGTCCGCAGTTCAGGAAAGCAGCCTTGAGGGCAGTCTGCACGCTCTGCAAGCAAGCAACAAGAGAAGCGAGGTGTGCATGAAAGAAGATGCGCTTTGCGAGCATGAGGGGAAGAGCGTGCGCCTTAATTGGAAACATGGAACCACCTTTTGATAGAAGAATACATGGACTTGAGTCAGAAGTTTCATTTTCCAGAACCGTAAATTACTATGCAATCAATCTCATCTCACCCAACTCATTGCTGATTATTGCTGCAACCGTCCCAGAATACGCCTTGTGATGACTCAACCACAATGCTACATCATAGGCAGGCAACACCGTCGTGAGCCTTGCCTTCAAGCAGAACAATGAGCACCTGCTTCCTCAACATCGACGTTATTGCACAAAGTTACAGGGTCCTGAATTTTGTTGAAAAGCACGTGTCTGCTCTGCAAACAAGCACCTGTTCCCTCCATACTGATGCGTAACAGGAATCTTAGAACTCTTGTTTGGATGACACAATTGCGAGACTGTTCCATCAACGAACGAAGCACTTGATTCGACCGCAATGACCACGTCGATGCTACTCAAAGCATCGCAAGCACTTTGTCCTAGTTAGTCCGTGACATCATTTCCCCTTCTGTAAGCAGCATCTACCTCATCCACGTTGATGTCGTCACAAAAGATGACGGGGTCCTTGCCGCCCAGCTCCAGGGTGACGGGGGTCAAGGTCTCTGCGGCAGCAGCCATGACCTTCTTGCCCACCATGGTGGAGCCAATGAAGATGGCCTTGTCCACACCTGAAGTTACCAGGCGTTCGGAAGTGTTGTAAGGTCACATTGGTGGGCTGATTATAACAACACTTGAACTTGGGCTGAAGTGGCTCGCATTGCCATGCGAGATTGGGAACACACGGAAAAGTAACGTTTGCAGCACATTCTACGAGCAACATTGACTTTGCTTGTTTGTTAAAACAAAAATTAATCCAACGGAATTTGTCATTTTGGTCTCGAGCCAACGGAATTGGCTTTGACATGCAGGCAGATTAGGGACTACGAATTGGGCAGAGGCCTATTGCCTTGGCTAAAGGCTTGGCCACGTGAAACTCTTAATCAAAAAGGCTTGCCCACGCGCATCAGTGCAACGCTCAGCAAAAGTAGGGAAGCTTAACCATTTGCCCATACTTGAATACCAAGCACGGAGAAAGCTAAGGCATTCAGTCATGTGATTTGTATGCCTTTCACTTCTCGTTTACCTTGAACGAGTGCTGAGCATCAGCAACACCTACGCAAAGTCGCAGCAGTGTCTCTCTTTTGTGCAGCTTGACCATAAAAGCAACATGCACAGGGCTGGCTAGGGCCTTACACACACACAGGTTGTCGTTTGACTTGAAAACTCACTCCTGAAGATGCTGACACACACTACACTGTACGTGCCTCTAGCCTACTCAAAGTATGTTATCAGGTGCAATGGTTGCAAGTTTTGGTTCAAGTAACTTCAAGTTATACATTACAGGTGCGATCATTACATAAACTTCACAGTGCGTTGTTCTGGCCAAATCAATTCACATTATCAGGAGCAGTGCACACATAGGCCAACCCAAGCCGTCATAGTCAGGAGCAACGGGCGCACCTCCAGTGACCAGTGCGTTGCCAGCCTCAGCATAGCCTGTCACAAACTGCACCAGGTCAGGGGGGGCACCGCCTGCAGCCAGCACAGCGTTGATCATGCGGCCGTAGTAGCCAGCTGACCAGGACGCATGCTCGGATACCTGCATGCGTTTGCATTTTATTGGCAACGTGTGGAGCCGATATGATATGAAAGTGATGGAAAAAAAGATGGGGCATTGCAGGTGGCAGCAAGGCGTCTGGGTTAGTAGAGATAGGGTGATGTTGACATTGCCAAGCAGCACCTCACCACCTCACCCCTTGATGATCAGGGCTCTGCTGAGAATGCTGAGAGGAAGCATGCGGGCAGCACGTAGAGGAAGTAGCGCAACCTACTGACGTCTACTGCCTGACCTGTGCACTGTTCTTCAGTCACACCTTAATGACCAGGGCGTTGCCGGAAAAGATGCAAGATGTCAGCGGGTTGATCACATTGTGGAATGGGTAATTCCACGGTACGATCGCACCAACCTGCACGCGATGGGTGCATGGCAAATTTCCGGGTGTGGTTGGACCGGCTGAGACGTGTCAACATGAGTGTGCCTGATGCATGCAGCACCTGCGTGCGCTGCTTTTAGAGCACACGACAACACTAGTATATATACAGCTCATTTGTGAGCAACAAACAATCCGAAGCAGGACTTACAACCTCCACAAGAAATTGATGACACCTTCCGTGCGCTAGCAAAATACACATAATACGAGGGAATAATGAATGTTGACAAGATATTCCTGAAAATTTAGACTCACCACTCCAACAGGGTGGTACTCCACGCGAGCTGACTTGTAGAAGCTTAGAATACCTGAGCTGCGCTTCTCGGGCTTCAACCAGCGTTCCCCCTCGTTGCACAGCCAGTGAATCTTTTCGCACGTCACAATCACCTCACCCAGGATGGCATCCAGCATGGCCTTGCCAGAGTCACGGGCAGACACCCTGTTGCGTCGGTAAATCGCACATTTTGGTGCATACATGTTGAAATGTGTATGAATGTGCGTCAGGAAAGAACTCAATCAGTCTTCCCTGGTTAAGGCTTGCAGAACTTTCAGTGTTGCAAGAGAGCAGCAAATAGAATGATCAAGGCCTACCTGCAGATGGTCTCCTGGTTCTCAATGATGAACTTCAGCAGGATTTTCAACACATGCCGGCGTTCATTGAAGCTGGAGTCCTTCCAAACCTGCAATGATGATGATCATGATTGTGTGAGTGTACGTGTGTGTTTGTCTGTGTGTCTGTGTGTGTGTGTGTGCGTGTGCGTGTGTGTGTGTGTGTGTGTGTGAGTGTGTGAGTGTGTATGAGTGAGTGTGAGTGTGAGTGTGAGCGTGCCAAAGAATCCCCTCTTTGACATCACCTGAAGTGGCTGCACTGTCAAGTCCTTCTGTTCAGGCAAACCCCCCGCACCTTCTGAGCTGCCCTGCCACGGCTCACAATGTTCTTAACCTGCACAAGGGGATGCATGGCAACATGTAATCAATGTTCATGTTTCCAAACCTCAATGAATAATTCGAACGTGAAAGAAGCCAGCCACAAGCAATTACAGAATGTGGCACACACACCTCATTCGTAGACATGGCAGGAACGTGTCCCAGGAGCTGCATTGTGCCAGGATCATAGCAGGGCACCACGTCCTTGTCCGACTTTTTTGAGGGGTCGTGCAGCACTGCTGATATCTTGTCCATTGCCTCAGCTGAAAATAGAGATAGAGTTGTGTCATAAAGGTGGAAACAGGTGAGTAAAACCAGCGGCAGACAAGAGAGCAGGTAGAAATAAACTTGCATTGGCAGAACACGGCGCCTGCCTGCCTCCCACTGCCCCGCCACGCACCTTCTTCTGTGTGAACTGAGAGGGATGGAATCAGGCTGGCTCTGATCTGTCCGTATGCAATGTAGAGCAGCAGGGCGCCCTGGATTCAGCAAGGAATTAGGATCGGTGCGTGCGTGCGTCTGTATGTGTCTGTGTGTGTACGTACATGTACGTACACCATTGTGAACGCACGCCATCCTCATGAAAATGCACATTGCATGCCCTGTTGCTGTGCAGTATCACATTCGGGTGCTTGCACAGTCCAGATGCAGATGCAAGCAGATGTCACCATGATGCCGCACGCTGCCGCCAAGATTATGATTGAGATCCTCTCCATCAAGAAGGCGCTCGACATCACCCATGTTGCTTTTAGGAACAGGCGTCCCATAGTTTTCACTTCCCTCAATCCCTTCACTGAATTCATGATGTCTAACATAATTATTTAATTACTAATTAAGCACAATCCACAAAACATGGCGGGCTTGAATTTTCCCGTTGAGGCTGCTGTTAATGAGATGCCAGGGGACTCTAGGGACACGCTCAGCACTGCCCTGGAGCACATGCAAGTCAGGGACAGGTGATCCAGCTGCTGGATGAGCTCGTAATTGCATGAACGCCAAAACCATGACCGCGCTCACATGTAACTTAATCGTGCACCATCGTAGCTCACATCCAACCCACACACCATCCCGTCATGCAGTCTCAAGATGTACAATAACCTTGTGGAGCGCTGCTTTAGGGAGTGCAGTGAGGACATGCGCAGTAAATCGTTAAGTTCAAAGGAGGAACAGGTGAGAGAGTGCTCTCGCCGTGCACGACGCGCCACAATTGCATGGGCCCCTAAAGCTTACATGTCTACACCCGGGGCCTCTTGCCATCTGCTAGATGTACGAACGCCAGAGAGAGAATGCTGGTTCCCTTTCATGATGAGCCGCACTTCAGAAAGCATAAGCTCGTGTTCATGCGCTCGTAATGGTCCTGTGAACAAACTAACGCTACTATCATTGTGAGCACTATAATGTGGAAAGCACCTCCTCCGTTAAGTATGAGCGATATTTGTCACTTCGCTTTGCAAGGGTGTTCACGTGATTCATGCTGCCCTCAATCCTCGTTTATTAGAGCCTCAATAATGCATTGTTCGGGGTCGTCCATTGTTATCATTTGCACCAACACCAGGCCTTTGTTGACACATTCCTCATTTGCCTCATTCCTGCAGTGCGTGGTGAAGTGTTGTGAGAAATTCATGAACGTGACCGGACGTGTGGGGATGCGCTTCTCAGAGTTCTTCTCACAAATGGAGGCTGCAGCGCAGCAGCATATGCAAGAGATGATAAAACAGCAAGAAGCCCAAAAGTCATCGTAATGGGTGGAGGCAACAGGTGCTACTAACGTTATTTTGTACGAACAGGATATCTCCTACTCCTATTATTAATCCTCTGTTATTTCTACGACATACCATTGTTCCTGCCACACCCTACCAATGTCCTGGGTTTTCCTTCTTCAAGCTACGAAAATGGAAATCTATGCCAAAGTGTGAGGTCTATCAGTTGTCATTGTCATGTCCCTTACACTTTGAATTGTACCTGGAATTGCTGACACCTCAAACAATTTCAAATCAGACAAATCAGATGACAATCCCAAAGATGCTACGATGGTTGCTCCCATCTCCCGCACAAACAAATCGGCAAAAAACAAGTAACAGAAGGGATGGGATCTTCGGAGGGGGCAACTGAAGTAAGGTAAGGTTGCATCGCTATATATGCCTCAGGGGGGCAACTCAGGGAGACTGGGAGCACCTCGTCCCCCCCGCGGCCATCAGGAGAATCACCTTCACCAGGCAGCAACCTAGAATTCTTGGCAAACTTCAATGTGACATCCATCTCACTATAAAGATCAAGTACTGTGAGAAAACTAGATATCATAACCACCTCCTTAGGATCCTGCTTCGTCTCCACAGATGTAGGCAGCAGCAAACGGCTGGCAGATTCTTCAGAGCTGTAACTAGGATTATACCAAAGGGTTACAAGGGTTACAAGGATGGCCTACAGCCCAACTAGGATTATACCAAAGGGACTCTTTCCACCGCCCCCGATTCTCATGCCAAAATAGGCTTACTCTAAGCCGTCCGGATGCTGTACTGGTTGCTCCCAACTCCGCGAAAACAAAAAGCAACAGACTAACAAAGAAGGGGGTGGGTTCTTAGGAGTGGCAGGGGGCAACTGAGGGAGACCAGGAGCACCTCAGCAGCACCGCCAGCCATTAGCAGATCCACGTTCCCCAGACACCACGTTCCCAAGACAGCACCAACCCAAAGAGCTCAGCATTTTTCAATGTGACATCGACCTCATCGAGATTAAGTACTGTAAGGACACTAGACCTCAAAACCAGCTGAGCGCCACGCAGAAACAGCATAAAGACCTCTGCTCCGTCCTTCAAGGAGCTTGTTACTACCCGTAACACCATCCTTTTGGGAGTGGGTGGCACCATCTACAACACTCACACATGGAGCCTTTTAGGACTTGGCCCCGGGGACTTGACTCTCAAAGAGCTAAAAAACTTGCTTCCAAGCTTCATGTTCATTTTGTCAATTACGCTGCCAAACTTCACCATAGGACCAGACGGGTACTTTCCAGTGCTATTATCAACACTCGACAACAACTTTCTGGTCCAAAGAATGCGTCATGACAGGAATAGAAGGCCTTATGAGCTCAGGATCTGTGACAGATGTGACTGGCACACTATCCAGGATGAGGAACACATTTTGTTGGACTGTTCGCATGATCATCTGGTCAGACTTCGCACACAGCTACAGCTTATCTTCCCACCTCAGTTTGAGGATGGCCCAGCTCGTTTGAGGACCTTTATGAACCAACCTGATATTTTTGGTGTTGCCTCTTTTGTAGCTAAGTGCCTAGCCCTGTTCCCTTGATTTTTCTAGCGTTTTTTTGGTTTGGTTTGTCATGCTAAATCAGTGGCATGGATGAATCGTGTGATTTCCCCTGGATTTATAATGTGAGCAACGGTTTTATGGTTATTTGGTTGTTTGGCCAGTTTAGATGGTCCTCTTGTAACAAACTCGCTCTTTTCTCAGACTTGTCTGATAACCATCTCCTCTTGGGCGTCGCTTGAGCCGTCGATTCCTTCTCGCGTGGAGAGGGAGGAGACGTTAAACACACCTTTATGGGGGGGCTTGGCGGACACGAACCGCCGACCTCTTCCACAGGGGGAGCAAACACAGCAGCAGCAGGGGGGAATGCCAGCACAGCGGGCCGGGTAGAAGCGGAGAAGGGAGGAAGGAACCGAAAGCTATGGCTCATACTTGCAATCCATGCTTAAGCTGGTACCATGATTCGTCGTGACAGGTTACAGGCTTTTTTCCAAGCTTCCGCTCAGATGCCCACCAGAGGCATATACAGCGATTCAATCTTACCTTATTTACACTCAGCAGGAACCGATTTCAGGTCAAGTCTGCAACCCTTCTAATCCATTGATTCTTCCTCTTCTTGCTGTGAGGTGGGGAGGTTCAAGTTCCTCAGTATCAAAGTGGGGGGAGGGTTATTAATCACTTCCGCAAAAGTAATATAACACAGGAAAGGACTCCACATTTGCTTACAAGGTGATGCTAAAGAAAAAATAGAAAAAGGATTATGCTGTGCTCATTAGGATAGGCAAAATAATGGAGGCTCCGTTCAACATACAATATGATTCAAGGGCAATTATTTTGAATTTTGTAAAGAGACGCAAATAAATATGAGTCGTAAAAAAGGGATAAACAATTCACTCCCCAACAAATTTTTTAAACGAGAGACGAAACGAACAACAGTCAACACGTGAGTTGTGACAGAAAATTCTCACTTAATGGGTGAACAAGGGAAAAGCAGGGTGTTGAAGAGCATGCCAAAATCAAATTGGCACTCCAGCTAATTTCTGAGTGTCTGATAGCTAGACAAAGAGTATTTTCAAACATATGTGCGATTCCCCCCTTCTGCACACCTCTTATCTTCATAGCTTGTTAAAATAGTTCCTGCTCAGCTGAGAGGCTCAGCAAAGGACCAACTGGCTTAGAAAATAACATCATTGCAGAGCGGCACACCCTTGAACTGGCCTGCCTTTTCCTTGCAATGCATGAAAAAAACTGCAAGGCAGGTAGCACAACTGTTCCTCATACGTTGAAGACCTGCAAAATTTCAAGGCCATGGAGCACTTAGGCCATGCACTGGCCATGGAGCACTCAAGGCCACTCAAGGCCATGGAGCACTCAAATGGTCATGAAAAGAAAAGAAAAACCACGCAGGCAGCAAAACACTCCCTGCATCAATGAAGGAAAAGGAGACACATTCTGAAGTGCCGTGAGTCTCCCCCACCATTATATGATACGTAATGTCATATCTACAGCAGTCTTCCATCTGTTCATTCACTAGCAGCACCTTGTTGATTGGACAGCCCAAAGGCACAGTGCTGCTGCCCTTGACCAAACATCCTACACTCTGTTCATGATAAAAAATGACCAGACATTGCGACTGGCCAGTAACACACAGGTATTAATACACATTGTGTTTACGGCGCCCGCAGCGAGTAAAAAAATTGGTATACAATCAAATACGCTGTTTAAATACAGTCCTACCTGACCCTACCGATAATAAGCATGCACTACCTACCGTACACTGATCACTAGGGACCTATCCGCACCAGCAATCAAGCACACTATGACCTGTCAGTGTGCAGAAACGCTGTCTAAAGCACAAGCCCACTGTCAACCAAGCACATCAAGATCAGGAATCGTGCGCACGTGTCACCTTGACCATGCTGGGATTATGTAGCAATCCGTCTTCAATCATCCCTAGCGGCAGCCTCCTCCTCTGCCGCCTCCCTCTCCATAAATGCCTTGCGCGCACGCATGAGCCACGCGCTTGTGGGCTCTGCCCCACTTGAATCCCCCTTGTCCCCTTCCCTTCTATTCTTGCCTGAAGCCCCGTCACAAGGTAGCCCAGAATGGTGCACTGCTCCGATCTTGTTCCAGCCTTGGTGAGCTTCAGCTTCCTGAGCAGCAGTTGTATTGCGCGCCATCTAATTTGCACGCACTATTTTAGTGCGCCGCAAACTATTATGTCATGGGTGTTTGCATTTATAAGTAATAAGTAGCATTTGCAACAGTGAGATCTGTATGATTGAAGCAGTGTGCTGCGCAATCCCAGAGAGGTGGAACAATCTGTGCAACTTTGCATGGACGAGCGTGTGAATTTATTGTCGACATGCATCAATGGACTAACTAATTGTACCACAAGCTCTTGATAAGATGAGCACGATCTAGTTGCCAAGTGCTAAAAGTTTTTGTTTATTTATACATTATACATGTAGCCATCAGTTGTCAATGCCTCCTCCTCATTTAATTCTAACCACACCTGTGCAGAGGCTGGTCTAGATGTACCAGCACTTGCACCGGCTCTCCTACTACCTCTGTCTCTTTCCCCCCCCGCACTGCACCTGCATGCATGTATGTGTGTGTATATGTGTGTATATATGTGTGTGTATGTGTGTGTGTGTGTGTGTGTGTGTGAGAGTGCGCATGTCTGCCTGTGAGTGCGCACGCAATTGCATGAATAGATGCCTGCTGGATGTGCATCCTCAAATGTACTCCTTTCTATTCAGCAACTCTCCCCTTCCCTCACCTGCGCTTCAGCTGCTGATGCTGCTGCTGCAGCAGTAGGGGAGACAAAAAGCGGTTGCTGAGCATGCAGGCACGCAGCGCTAGGAGCTCTGTGTCAAGGGGGGGCCCTGCGTCATTGCAAGCGTATGTTAGCTGAATGCTTGTGGTTTTGAACAAAACAGTTTCAGTGCAACATTTGGAGTGTTTGGCTGTGCCAACTCCCTTGTGCCTCCTGCACAGCACGAGCCCTCCAAACCCAAGCCGTTGATTTGATGCGCCGCTCATCCATTGCGCCCGTATCACCTCGCCCCATCGTGCATCATCCCGACAGGCTGCGACCTGTGCAGCCCTAGTTTACAAACCTTCTACTGACGCACGCTAGGGTATATCAAAGCACTCCGGTGTAAGCTGCAACCTGTGCACTTTACCTAGTATGCCTGTGCACTTTACCTAGTGTGCGCGAGGTCTTGCGTGCTGATAGGCTGGCCACTCGTGGTACCTTTGGCGGCGTGCCTGCAGGATTAGCGGCAGCACCACCACGCACAGCAGCAACAGCAGCAGCACCAAGAGTAGAATTTGAGGCCAGCATTGCCCCCCCACCGTTGCTGTGCTGCGCGTTGTGGCCGCTGCTGATGTTGCCCTCTTTTGATCTAGCACCAGCAGCACCTGCAGCAGAAACATCAGTAGCAACTGTCCCAGCAGCGGCAGCAGCTGCAGCAGCAGCGTGGGCAAGGGCCTCTGTGGCACTAGAGTGGGATACTAGCCCGCTGCTGCTCCTGCTGCTGTTGCTCCTGCTGCTGTTGCTCCTACAGCTGCTGCTCCTGCCAAGGAATTGGGTGGATGAAGTGGTGCCGCTCGAAGGGCGAGGGTTATGACGCTGCTGTGAATGGTGCTGCTCTTGTGAACGGTGGTCACGCGGTTGGCTGTGATGGCGAAGGTGATGGTGGTGGTGGTGCTGCTGCTGTGAATGGAGCTGCGGTTGCGGGCGTTGTTGTGGTTGTTGCTGTTGTTGGAAGTGGCGGAAGTGCTGCTTGAGTTCCTCCCCCTCAGCTGCTAATTGACCAGGCACACAATGGCCTGAAGAGGGCCTGCCAATGAATGACGTCGAGGCACCCTCACCCTTGTGGCCCCTTGCATACGTACACCCACTTCCTTGGCTCGTTTCAGAAATGCTGGGGCCGGGGGGGGCACAGACATTTGGCTGAGATGTGTTGGTTGAAATGGGTTGGCTGGAACGGTCTGGCTGAAACGATCTGACTTGCTGGGTTGTACACGAATGCATTGGAGGGGTTCTAGAGGGGTCAAGAGGGACCAGGAGCCCCCCTGGTTTAGGAAGCCTAACGGACTGAGTGCTGCCATTGCTGATGTTGCCACTGGAAGGACGTGAATTGTTGTTGCTGGTGCCCCTGTCCTGGATAGAGCTTCTACAGGGGACAGAGTTGCCGGTGGTGGTGTTGCAGCTTCCGGCCTTGTGTGTCCCCCCCCCTGCCCCTGCTGCTGCTGCCCTGCAGCTGCCACCCACGAAGTCAATCCCACCACCTCCTCCTCTGCCCTCCTCTGCATGGTCGCCTGCATGTGTGTGTGTGCGTGTGCGTGTGCGTGTGTGTCTGTGTGTAAATGTGTGCGTATGCGCGTGTTTGCATGTGCGTTTGTGTGTCTCTTATTTGCACGTGTGTCTGGGGACCTGCAATCTCGTTGTACACCACTAGCCCAACCTGCAAGGTGTAACTGCGTGGGAGGGGCCTCCTTTCCGGTCCACTGTTGTTGCTGAAACTGCTGTTGCTGTAAGCGGTGGTTGTGCTGTTGTTGTTGATGTTGTTGTTGTTGTCGCTGTTGTTGTTGTTGTTGTTGTTGTTGTTGTTGTTGTTGTTGTTGTTGTTGTTGTTGGGAGTGGGGGCGGGGCTGGCTGCTGGCCTTGGGAGGCGGGTACGTGTGCCCAGAGGGGGGACGGCGGCTGCCTGAGAGCGCCCTGTGTGCTGAGTGGGACCTGCAGGCAGGCAGTGTGCATACACTTTTGTTTGTAGGATGCACACACTTATGCGTGTCAGTGTGTTTGTGTTTGCAAAGACGTGTACACACCTGTTAGTGTGTGTGTACACCATGACCATAGCAAACATGTTTTAATTCAATTCAATAGCCAATCAACGGTTGGCAAGCTGCGCAACCTTTCAAAGACCTTCATTGCCTGATCACTTCCCTTTGTTTTTATGAAAGATATACTAATAAATCAAACCCTGCAAGCTCTTCTTACTAATTCTGTTGTACTCACATACACACAACACAAAATCTTCACAGTTTCAGCATCGGCTATGCACAATAACTTATAAATCCCTGCACATAAGTGCGCACACACATAATCACACACACACGCATGAGCACACACTTGCTGCACCTGTATGATCCGGAGCCTGCGTTTGCTGAAGCAAACATGCGGCCTCCCATCAGCGCTTGGCTGCGTGACCCCCCCCCCAAGCCACCAGAGAAGGCGGATGAGCCAAAACTACATTGAGTATGAGTATGTGTGCACACGTGTGAGTGTGTGAGTATGTGTGTGTGTGGATATGTGTGTGCATACTGATTTGTGTTTTCTGATTGATGTTGCAACAGTGCGCGCAAACAAACAGGCCTGGTTAATACGAATGCTAACAGCAACTATTTCTGGTGCGTGCGCTAACAGGGAGCTTTGAGCATACAGCCATACACAATTCCCTACGTGTTTAGGTACGCGCAATGTACACGGATGTGCATGCACATGCTTGTACACATGAGCCCATCCCCTGCCTCCACCACCAGCCACACACGCACACACACCACCAGCCACACACGCACACACCACCACCAGCCACGCATGCACACACACCACCACCAGCCCCACCCCTGCCTCCACCACCAGCCACACATACACCACCACCAGCTCCACCCCTGCCTCCACACCAGCCTCCAGCCACCCACACCTGCTAAATTCTGAAGCAGTAGCCCGTAGCAGCCGGCTTTCTCTACGCCTCCCACAGTATGCACATTGGCAACGCTGATCTGGAAACGCGTCTGTGGCCAATCCTAGTACTCGGGCATAGCACTGGGCTGCTTCTTGAGAGTGAGGGGGGAAGATCTGGGTGTAGCGATGCACACGCACTTGGCCCTCTGGAGGGCTGGTATCCTGAGTTTAGGTGTGTGTTTGCGTGTGTGTGTTTGCGCGTGTGTGTGTGTGTGTGTGTGTGTGTGTGTGTGTGTGCACGGTACACGTGTATGTGTAGGTGTGTAGATCAATGTGTGCATGTGCGAACATAAATGTGCGCATGTGCATGTGTGTGTATTTGTACGTGTTTGCACGTAATGTGTGTTTTAACGCTATGCCTCAGGTTTCATCAAGCGACTTGGAATTGCATAGAAGGTTTGCTTGCAGCTTTAGTTGTGTCCCATGGATGGCACCCAACGGTGAGCTGAGAGTACACTAAATTTCTAGCGGTTTTACATTCCTATAGGAAGTCAAGAAAGGTCACCGCAAAACAAATGGAAAGGCAGATTCAAAGGCACATTCCATCTATAATTTCACCCATTGACCTCATAGAAATTAACAAATTTGGTGCCAAGATGGGCTAATAACAGTATCCCTCCGAACCTAGCTTTCGTCATCCATCATGGTTTATACATAATGCTAATGCTATATACTGGAGGACTGGGGGCAATTTAAGGGTGCATTGAGCTCTGATCAGGGCGTGGAGGCTCAATACGTGTGCTTTTGTGCCAAATTTCTCCGTTACACTCGTCCAGGCCAGCAGGGTCGTCCGCTTGGACCAAAACTTGTTCTTTGTGTAATGTTGCGTTGATTTGCATGAACGAAATGGGCATCGCTGGACTTTGCTCAGACAAACGCCTCGGCCGTATTGCATGAGCTTACAATTACCCACAACCCACGACATTTTCCGGAGCATTAATCGGCAGCGATCACATATCTCTGCGTTATTTTGGCCCAAGGCAACAAATCAAAAGCCACAGTAGCTTCACCTGAAAGCTCCTCCAAACTCCAAGAGCTATTTCTGTTCATAACTACCTGCATGAAGCCGCAAAAGCCTTCCACTTCGCTTCCCCCCACAACTCCTTGTGGGCGTGCCCCCGGTCTGCTCCCCAACCCATCAACGTCCTTGTTAAGCCCTCCGGCACTGCGGCCTGCATGCGGTAGAGCACACACATATCTTACAACTGCGAAGGTATAGAAAACTATGAAGCACTACTACAATTTGTCTGTTATACACCCATCAGTATCCTACCAAGCCCTCCAGCACTGCGGCCTGCATGCAATAGAGCACACACACACACACACGTACACATATTGAGACTACGAAGCGCAGTTTGTTTTCAACACCCTGTCAGCATCCTTACCAGGCCCTCTGGCACAACACCGCCTGCATGTATCAACACATAAAAACATGCGTACACATATACGTTGTGCACACACATACATTCACAAATAACATTAAAAAACCACAGCGTCGCCATCATCAGGCTCAGATGGTATTGCAGCTTTCCACAACATCAGCGTGCGTGAAAAAGGAAAGCCCCGTCTTCCCCACTCATAACTTTAAAACACGCACGTACCAGAGTCAGAACAGCCGTGCCACGCGTTTGGGTTGCTACCATGCAAAGTAGGCCCGTTGCTGCTGTCTCCCCTCCTTGATCCCGCAGCCATGTCATCTAAAGCTGCAGTCGCTGCCTGCAGTGTTATGGAATTGTAATGCAGCAAAGTGTTACGCAATTGTTATGCAGCAAAGTGTTATGTAATTGTAATGCAGCAAAGTGTCTTGCTGGTGTGTTATCTTAGAGATGTGTGGGATTGGCTGGCAGACGTGGATGTTTATGCCCTGCATGATTGTGATCTTGACCCTACTACTGATTTGTGTACATACATCGTACCTACGGATGACAGCTTCTAGCCGGACCTAGGAATGTGTAGGACTTACATACTTTATGCAGACAATAATATGTGCAGGCATTCATGTATGCAGACGTTTATGTGTGTGATAGCCAATCCTGGCATTGTGTGAATTGCCCTGCGTGTGCATCAGACACTCACACACACATTGACTGCATGTAAAGCACAAGTGGACCCTTTTGATAAATATGAGCAATAACAGGCAAAAGCTGCAAAAGAATGCGCAGTGCAGCTCTAGCACTGTACCAGAGAATGTGTGCAGTTTGCATCAGTGTGGCAGGGCGCGTTGATAAGAAGAAGTTTGCCAGGCCCACTTCACAGAGGACAAATCGACCAGGAAAAGATGCAGGTCCCTAAGAAGTGGCACAAAGAGGAATAAGGCTGATATCCAGTTGGTGGCTGCGTGGCAGGGCACTGCCAACCCATTCTTGTAAGGAAATTTTGATACAGATAAGGGCAGCTTACATGCAGGTGGCGACGCCGCAGCAGGGCACTACCAGGAAACGACACACCACTCTCTTAAGGAGATTTCGACACAGAATAAGGACAGCTTACATGCAGTTGGCGGCTACGCGGCAGGGCGCTGAGGGGGCGCCGTGGGGGAGCGGTCAAGGCAGGGGAGTAAAGGCGCTCAGCTAGGGCCCTGTGAGCAAAGTTGACGGTGTCGCAGATTTTCACATTGCACACCACCTATTGGTGGATTGAGTACAACCAAATACTTTTACACAGCCTTGTAAGTTGAAGCTGAAACCTTAGGCGGACGAACAGAAAGCGTGATGCTCAAAGCAGCTGTGTGTTTGCTGCAGCAGCGCCTTTAATCACAGAGAGCTGATCAGCTGCTTGCTTAGCAAAGCTCTAGGTAGTCAAACAGGTGGCATTCATAAGGAAGTACTTACAAGCACCAGCTCTTTAGCTACCCATATTCCTCAGGAGGACTCCTACAAACCAGACAAAGATCAGGGCAATGACCCACCGGGTTTCGCTATCCAGAAAAGAAATTTTCTCTGCACAGGTCTGGCCAAGGGATCGGAGGGTGTCTGTGACGAGGGCATTCTTTATCTGTAGGGTAATCATGGTAATACGATCAGATGCAGCATGGTGAAAAGGGTTTTCTAAGAAATCACTACAAATTGACAGAGTGTTGTCTACTGCTGTTATTATGATGTTTAGGAGTGCAGTCCTGATTTCTGCGTCGAGATTTCGATCGTGTGAGGGAGGAATGTGGCGTGGTAGAAAAAATACGCATAAGCAAAGAGCCTGCGGTTAAAAAATCCGTGAGGGTGTTCTGACTTTCGGAACTTTGTAAGCGTAACTAGTGCACGCTGTTGAGGTGGTAATGAGGGGCTACAATATGGTTGTGGTTTTTTTGAAGTAGAGTGTGAGAGGTGTGTTACGTAGCTTGACGCAGGGTTGTTCAGTTCGTTTTTTTGAGAGCAAGGGTTCGATAAATTTCGTGAAAGTACTAGAACCCTCTAACTGTTTGAAGGGTTTGATGTGCAATTTTGGGACATGGGCCCTTGGGCTCCTCCCCCCACCTTCAAATCTTCCCAATTAGTTGTGTATGGTTATATATAACTATAGGGGGAAAAAAGAAGCCGGAATGGTACCATGTCATCATTGTAGAGCAGAAAAAGGAGTTTTTAAAGGTGCAGTGCAAGTACCGCATTGTACAAATCCTTAGCAATTCAGAAATGTGTGGCAAGTTTGGCCTTAAGACTAAGGAAACTTTTTGGCCTGGGTACAGATTACAGATCATAATCCACATATAAATCATTGAATTTGTTTCTTTTACTGCAAGGAAAGAGTGGGACTGATCTGGGGGGGCTGCCGTCCCTTGCAATTTTTACAGACACATGCTTTAAAGTTTGAAGAACCTTAAAAGTTCGTCGAACTTTGACTGAACTCCGAACGGCACTTTTCAAATTCATTAAAATGCGTGAAAGTTCGCGAACCCGGATTTGTGGCCGAACCTCGAACCGAACAACCCTGGCTTGACCACAGACTGAGTTGCACCTCTAAGAGCGCAGCCTTGACAGTTTGTCGGTAAGTCTTTGGCTCTTGAACAGGCAGCTGAATGTGTTTTGTGCAAGCACAGCAGGATTCCACTCACATGTCCTTCACGCAAACTAAGTAAATGGCCATTGATAATAGAGAGCAAACAATGTCAGGAAGGCTGCAGTGCCACATTCACAGTATGAGGTACAGACTCTGCTAGAACGACTCCCGTGGAGGATTTTCAGGGTCTCAGTACCAAAATGGCTCCAAAGTGGCTTTACTCTCCATCAATATCAAATCGATCATTAATGCCTGCGCAGCTGATTATTCTCTTTCCAATTAGCCAACCACTTCACTTTGTGTATTTAATCCCACCTGGTGGTCCAGCTTGGTGTCACACGCAAAAGAGGGGGAGTGGTTGACCTCCAGCAGCCATGGCTGCAGCATCTCATCGAAAAGGATGTCAAGCCCCAGGATTTCAAAGCTGCACACGTACATGTTTGTGTGTGTATGTGGTATATATGCACGTGTGCACGAATGGATGTGTGTGCTCTTGTGTGTGCACTTGCATTCGTGCAAGAATACAAAATACTTGAATAGCGTGCGCCACTATTACAATGTAAGTTCACACGCTTATCAAATTTGCTACACCCTCGTGGAGAGAGGACCGGAAAGGTTGCGTAGCGGTTATAAGCGGCACCAACAACAGAGGAACAACTCAACCTTTCACCAAGAGGAGCGCAGGAAGAGCAAGTGCAAACACATGGATGCACTTTCCGTGGAATCCGCGGGCATACCGGAAAATAACCAACATACTGAACAGGGAACAGAGAAGGTCGTCAAAAAGGGGAGGAGGGCCTCTTACCATCTTGAAGGCGCGCATCCACAGGGGTTGCTGGTGATGGGGGCGGGGGGGTAATAGTGTAAATTATTCCCTGTCTTGCTACTGGGGTACACTGCAGTGCGTTGAGTGAGTGTGTGTGAGCATTGTGTGTGTATGTTTTCAGGTACGTACGTAAGTGCGTGAGGCACACCCCCTGCCTTGCTGCTGGGTTTTCATTAGTAATGAATAAGCATGAGTCAATAGGGTATATGATTTTGCCAGCGAGGCTCGACGAGCCTCGTCGAGGGCGCATACAAGGGCGCATACAAGCACACCCTTAGTAATGAGCTATCGTGGCTGTGCTTGTATGTGTGTTTTGTGTAGGTACCAGAAAGCGTATTTAGCAAAAAGGCAAAGGTAGGAGATGAGCTATCGTGGCTGTGCTCTTGTGGTGATTACAGTTCAGTAAAACATTTGCTGCAGTGTTTGGAAGGTGTGATACTACCTTAATATGGGAACAGTGTCAGGAGGTAGCTTGGAAATTTTAGGCTTGGAGGGGGGTCTATCTATATTAGACCATCGAGGCAGAGAATCGGAAAGAAAGTGGTAACAAAGAGGGGGAGATATGTGCCTAGAGGGAGGTGAGTATTTCTTGGGCAGTTATCAACGATGAAGGTGAAAGTTAAGGACAGTCCTTACAACAAGGAGGGTGCACGTTGGTGCAAGAATCCAAAAAGCTCAAAAAGTGAATTTCTGTGCTTGAAAAATTATCAGTGAAAAGTATGCGGGGCACGCAAGTATTAGAAGCAAGCCCCCTGTCCAATATCCTTCCAAGCTGCCACGTGCTCCCAGCAAGACTACAGCCCTCCTTTATTAACTTCATTTTGTGCATGGGAGTGCATTTATGTATTAGAAGCAAGCCCCCCGTCCAATATCCTTCCAAGCTGCCATGTGCTCCCAGCAAGACTACAGCCCTCCTTTATCAACTTCATTTTGTGGCATGAGAGTGCATTTAAGTATTAGAAGCAAGCCCCCCGTCCAATATCCTTCCAAGCTGCCATGTGCTCCCAGCAAGACTACAGCCCTCCTTAATCAACTTCATTTTGTGGCATGAGAGTGCATTTAAGTTCAGCCGAGGTTCTAAGCCACCTTTCCCTCACCAGAAAGAGAGAGAAGGTGGCCCAAACCCAGCAAACGTAGCGTATTGTGCGCGCTGTACACAAAATTACCACCCTCACAACTTACACCCTCACTAACATCAACTTGCTCACCAAAGTTGCTTTTGTTCTGGTGTGAGATACAAATACTGTGCTTTAGATTTTCATATGCCTCGATGTCTGTTTCCGTTTTTGTTCACACCCAGCATTACCAGAAGGCTATCCAACTTGGGTCTTACGCAAGACCCAATTCCTTCCATTTCTTCCATCCGTTTTTTCCATACAACCACACCACCATTGATCCCTTTGCATCCCTGCTGGATATATACTGTTGTGCGTGGATGATGGATATCATAATCGCACGTGCACGTGACTGCACTGCCTGTCTGCCTCAACAGCTCTCTCACCAGCATCAGGGTGGAGGTGCCCCTGGTGTGTACATTGGTGCCCAGGCACCTGTTGGCTGGTACCAACTGACAAGCTTGTGTGGTAGGTGTGGGCCAGCAGGGGTTGAACAGCCAGCACCTGTGGCGCGTGTTTGTGCGTGTGTGTTTGTATGTAATTGTATTTCTTTGTGTGTGTGAGTGTGTTTGTTTGGTTATGTGTGTGTGTGCATGTGTGTGTGTGTGTGTGTGCTGCTGCTGCTGCTGCTGCTGCTGCTGCTGCTGTTGTTGTTCTGAGCAAAAGCAAGCGTCACTGCTTAACATGTTGTAAACTTGTTTTAGGTGTGGATCTTGTTACACTAGTTGGAGCAAGCATGCTGAAGAGTGAGAGGATCAGGAAAGAGGAGAGAGTGGATGTGTGTTTGTGTGTGTGTGTGTGTGTGTGTGTGTGAGCGCGCACAAGGGGAGGAGAGAGGCTTTGATGTACAGAGGACAGGCTTCTGACAAATACTCACATACTATGGTTCAAAGACGTGTGTAAAACAACAGAAGCTGCAATTCTTGAATAATCAATTATCAGGACTTGAACAACAAAAAGCACAGTCCGTTACAGCTCTTAACACAGGGAATGTGTATGCTCCCACTGTTTTGTTGTGTGTCAATATGAGCCTGCAAGGAACCATGAACACAAAGGGCACACACACACATCACTCATCTGTGTCTCACCGTTTTCACTACGATGGATGCAATTGCGTCTACCAGAGAGGCTTTGGTGACGTTGCCTGCACTGGCCACTGCTTGCAGGACCTCGCTGGCCGGCCGTTTGGTGGCAGAGATTGGCTGCTGCACACCTGCACATGTGCAAACACGCTGAATGGTATGTAAAGTATGTAAACGTACATGTGCATAATTTCAGTGCTTGCAGGACCTTGTTGGCAGGTCGCTCTGGTGGCAGAGTTTGGCTGCTGCACAAGTTCATGATGAGGCGTAGAACATGTCGTGCTATATGCATACACACACACTTACAGTGTACAGATTTACACAAGTTTAGCGAGTGATTTAATATACACAGTCTTCTACAGGGCCCGTACATAGGGTTGGCCAGAACCGTATATGAACACCATATGTGACCGTATATTTGGTGATTTCCTGCCAAAAAGACTGTATGTAAACCATATATTTAGGTGTATGGTTCTAGCCAGCCCTACACATATGTGACATGTCAGTATATACGCAGTTCTGGCAACAAAGTAACCACCCACCTGTGCTGGAGCCTCGGTTGATTGCGTAGTTTGTCAGATGCACCGTAGCAGTGCGCAGATTATCCACGGAGGGGACCTTTTCAAGTGACGGTGGGCGACGGTAGCAAAAGGAGATGTGTGGTTTGGGACATAAGGCATACTAGAATGTGCTTGCTAAGTAGCCAGCAAACAGATCAGAGTTGCATGCTGATGCCTGACCTGCTTTGTCTGCTTAGCGTAATTAGGTGCGACGAGTACAAGCATGTACGCATGCATGTGTGTATGCACTCGTCCCTTAGGTATATATTGCTTCTCACCTTGCACCTAGCTACAAGCTGTGCCTCTGAGCTGTTTGTAATACCAAACACACACACTCAAATACTGGCACACATACACGTACACATGCACATACACACATGCACAGCACTTTTGGTCAGGATGACAAAGAGCGCCATCGTACAAATATTTGTTGTTTGCATGTTTGGCGCCAACCCTGGACTACGTGGTCGACACAATGACGCTGGAAACAGGTTCGAAACAAGGCAAGGCGCAGCAAGGCCTACGGCTCTCTGCCTCTATACTGACACACGTGAGATCGTGGACTTAGGCACCTGGTACTCGTCTGTGGCTAGTCGTGCCAGACCCTCGTCATACAAAAAAATGCGGAGGGGGTCAATGGAAGCCACGAGCGCGTAGATGCGCATGTCGAACTTAAAGCCTTCGAGCAGCAAGGGGTTAGGCACATACGCCTGAGCCACCATGTTGCCTATGTCTGGCAGGTCTTGGAGCTGCTGCAGCTGTGGATGAGAGGGGGGCAAAAGGAGGTCGGTGTGTGTGGTTGTGTGTGTATGCAACAAATAAGCACGTCAGTGCGTATGACAACAGAGAATGAAGGGGTGTGAGTGTTGGTGTGTGTTTGCATGTGTGTGTACACATTATAGAAGGGGGAGGCTGCATTCAAAAGATGGAAATACAAAATGGTCAGGTGTATGGACATAAAAGGATGAGGGAAGGCCTATGTTCAGAAGACGGATGAAGCAGGCATCCAGTACAGGAAGGCAAGCAACCCTTGGTTACCGCTGTATTTGGGCAATAATAAGACGTGGATCCTTGCAAAAGACCAGCTTCTTCTTCAGCTACACATACTTGCATTTTCACCACCCCCCCTAAACATACTGGGTGGAGGTGAAGTAGCTTTTCTGTGAATGACTAGCTTTGTGGGGTGGCGGTGTACTTTAATGGCAGCACCAAGGCGGCAGCTAGCTGTCTTCGTGTGGAATCCTGTTGCCTGCGTCACGCAAAGCATCAGAAAAAGCTACACAGGCAGTAAAAGTACCCCTTTATTTAGGAGCAGGAGCTGGTGTGTTCCCCCCCACATATGGCAAACAACGTACGACATACATCTAGGCTTGGCCAGAACCATGTAATATACGGCCGAATATTGCTTTTCTAGTTTTTGTTTAGTAGATTTCCAGTATTTCTACAGTTTACGGTTTATACGTCGTTTATACACGTAAACAGAAATCCCGCATCCTGGCCAACCCTACATGTAACATGACATAAGACCAGCGGAGTTCAAACTCCACTCCTGAAGAGAGTGGTAAAGCGTGCGTGCAGATGTCTTGTAAGGATGCTCCTTCCTGCATTGCAGCCGTTACATTCTGCAAAGCCACAGACCAGAGCTCAGGATTCTGTCCGAGTTCATGGCTGTGTTGCACATACACCGTCTGCACGAGGGGATTCCCATTGTCCACAATACCTTTCGAGGCAAACAAACCAATAGTCCTGTTTACTGTCTGGGTTCATTGCTGTGTTGCACATTGCAAACACACACACACGCGCGCACACACACACACGCACGCACGCACGCACGCACGCACGCACACACACAAACACACACAGGCAAACACACATACCGTCTGCACGAGGGCAACCCCTTTGCCCATGGTACCTCCTGAGGGTTTTAAGATGAATGTGGACACGTTCGTGTTGCCGCTGTCAATCTGCAAAAGGAGTAATGGACAAGTGTCAGATTACCTTGCAAGGAGTAAAATGATCAAATGCAATGGCATGGCTTTGTGTGTGAGAACACCACTCATCAAACGTGCAACGTGAAACACTTGCAGATGCGCAAAAAAAGCTGGAGTAGTCGTGTGGTTGTGTGTTTTGAGTGCACATACGTACTAGCGCCTGGGGGAGGGTTGTAAAACATTACTTAACCTCAAATGAAGCAGAAGAAGACGTACTAACTGCCTGCCCAACCACTCACCTTTGCCTTGTTCTTTTTGAGCTCAATGATCAGGTCGTCAAGCTGGTCAGGCAGGACCATTGAGTGAGGGTAGAAGGAGAACCTGGTGGTGGGTATGAAGCACGGAGCGTCATGAGGAAGCACACCTTGCATCAGATTCCACTTCAGAAGATGGCATAATTGAGGGCGATGGAATGAGTGGTGGCGGTGAGTGTGAGGCACGGAGCGTCATGAGGAAGAACACCTTGCATCAGAATTCACTTCTATCAGGACTGCATTACTGAGGGCAATGGCATAAGTGGTGGGGGTGAGTGTGAGGCATTAGATTCTGTGACAGAGTGCCTTCTTTAGAGCTTTTGAATATAAACCTCTTTTTAAAAGACACACTCGAGGCAACAACCCTAAAAGAATGTGGCGCACAACTTGGGGATGCTTCCTCTTTGGGTTTAATAAGCCAAAGGAGGAAATGGCGTGAGTGATGCTGGGACTAGATCATTTAAAGCAAATGAGCAGCAAAACAAACCAAAAAGCAAGAAGCAACGTGGTGCTAAGATTGTGAAGGTCAAGGGGCTGTTTCAGGCATTAATGGGAGCATGCAAAGTAAAGCAGAGCACAATCTTCCACTCCATTGTTATTTGTATTTTTAGTATTGAAGCCATTCATGGTTACCAGCCAGACACGTGCGTGCCAGGTGCCACAAGCAGTTGATTAAGTCAATCGTGGAACGTATTATGGGATCTGAAGTACGTATTAGGTAAGTTTTCTGGGTATATTGGAGTAAGAAAACACGATCTGAGCCAGGAGTTACCAATACACTTGTGAGGCATACCTGTGACTTGCACGCATGCAAGAGAGACAGGCACTGTTCTATGTAGATGGTGTGACAGGATGCTGCTGGGTCTAATACCTTTAATCTGACGCAAGGCACAGGGGGCTGTTTGAGAAGAATGCAGCTGGGCCTGACACCTCTCAAACTCACTCGTGAAGCAGGCGTGCATACATACAAGACAGACAGGCACCGTTTTGAGTCGGTGGTGTGATGGGATGCAGCCGAGAATGACAACTTCCTGAACTCACTCGTGAGGCAGGCATGCGCACACACAAGACAGACAGGCACCATTTCTGAGTCGGTGGTGTAATGGGATGCAGCTGAGAATGACAGCCTCCTGAACTCACTCGTGAGGCAGGCGTGCGCACATGCGCGCCAAGTGCCGTGAGAGGGCCGCTTTGCGGCAAAGCTCCAGCATTCCGGGGAAATGATTGAGGAGCTGAAAGCTCTTAAGGCGAGACACGCGCTCGATGGACACCTGGCCAAGTCAGGGTGTAGGAGGGCCAGCTGTGAAATGCCTCGAGCACAGATTAGAAGGATTACTATGCCAAATGGGTTCAGCTGCTCGAAGGCAAGCTGCTCAGCGCTGGGCCGTCCCTTATTTGCTCAATACGGGCATGGTCATGCTACCATGAAGGCATGATGCGGAGACAAGGGGATCTCCTGCCAAGACAGTGGTCATTGGACCTACGGCCCTCCTACAACAATAGAACCCGGGGGGACCTTTGGTAAGTGCACAGGGGTGTGGCAACAACTTAAGGATGAATACACCGGTACATCTGCAGAGCAAATATAAGAATATCACATAAGAAAGAATACTTCTTGCTTCTTGCGGTTTTGATTGTTAAAACATTAACGGGGTGTTCACCGCTCTTGGACGTGAGTCTCATTTCCAGGAAAAATTGGTCAAAGCAAAAAGACTTGTTTTGTTCAATCATCTTGTTCTCCCATGTCAGTCTTTCATATCTTGCAAAGAGGATGAAATAGTGGCACTGGATATTCTATGAAGGCAGAGAGGCACTCTCTCACTTTACTGACTAGGAAAGCACTCAGTTTGTGTAATATGGCCAATTTTAGCGCCAAGTGGGAAGCCAGAATACCAACCTACCGACAAATCGCTCCAGCACAAATCCCAGTTGTCATCCTGAGAAGGCGAGAAGAATCCGGCATTATCTCAAGATTGTTATCATTTTGGAATTCAGTCAAAGCAAGCGTGCTGCTCCTTTCACCAATTGATGACAGAGTTCAGCTGAGACACAGGGTTTAGCTAAAAGTGAGCAAAAGTAACTCACATTGTCATCTTCTGCCAGTGTAGAGTAGCCGCAGGCAGACACTGCCTTGTGGATTACATCGTATTTGCACGTGTGCAAGTTAGCCACTAATCCATCCCTGTGACAATGCAGACATCCACAGAAACGGGTACACTCAGGTACGCATAACACACAACATGAACACACATGTACGCGTGCACCACGTGCAACACACACAAACATACTCACACGCACTCACGCACACACACAAACACACACACGCACGCACGCGCGTGCACACACACACACACACGCACACGCACACGTGCACATGCACGCACACACACACACGTGCACGCACACACACACGTGCACGCACACGCACGCACGCACACACGCACGCACACACACACACACACAAACACATACACACACGCAGACACACACACATGCACAAACACACACGCAGACACACACACATGCACAATTACACACACACACAAACACACACACACACACACACACACACACACACACACACACACACACACACACACACACACACACACACACACACGCACACACGCACACACACATACACACACACACACACACACACACTCGTCAGAATGAGACTGTGCAATGAGATTGTGCCTACCTCATTCCTCCTGGTCGCGGCAAAATTTTCGTTTATGAGTTGACCAAAAATACAGGTTCCTAATCATTAGAGATTTCATCAGTTTTTAGCAATTGACAATTTCCCTGTGGCCAAAGGAGAAAATTTGCAAGTGGGCATAACAAGAGCACCATCCGTAATTCGTCATTTTTAATACCCTGGCATATAAAAAGTCCCTGTTTGAATTTATTCGTTTAGGCGCGATGTGAGCCGCACCCCTTCCTCCGTAGAAGCGATGCAATCAGCTGCGGGGCTGTGCAGAACTCTGGACCACTTATATCACGCACATTTGACGCCACAACCTGCCACAAAAAGTCTAAAAAACACTCCAACACCTTGTGGTCTGAGCCACACCTGTAGTAGCTGCAGTTTTCTGGATGGCATCTACACCACTTGCAGCAGTTTTGGCAGCAAGTCTGGCAGCAGGCCAATGTGGGTGGAGTCTCACTTACAGGCGCTCACAGACAGGCAGAGTACAGGCACGCCACACGGAGACCAACGCCAGGAGCGCAGCACACCCACCCCCTCCACCACGAGCACCACCCACAGCAACAACAGCAACAGCAACGACCTGTCTATTCACCTGCAGCAGTGTCTCCAGACTGGCTCGGAACCGTCGCCTGCGCTGTGCAACGAGGCGCTGCAGGGTAGGCTGGCACGCACTGGGGTTCGTGTCTCAATCACTGCTTACCTCTACTTTAGTGTGTAGTGTGTAGTGCGTAGTGTGTAAAAAGGTTCACTTCAGAGCAGAGGACGCTCTTGCTTGCTCTTACATCTGTGCTTGCATCAAGAGTGCAGTCCAGCACGCCCGCGCAACTGACGTGCTAAAAGTTTGCTCTCTGTCTGCTATTATACAGGTGCTTTAAGATAGGATTTAGGTAACCAGTACACACTTGGTCACACAGAGAGACACATGATTAAACCTAATTCTATCGATGTCCATTGCAGCCCTCAGTAGGAGCAGCCGCTGGCCAGTTACATGGCACAGCTACCAACAGGCAAGGGCCGCAGGTGCCCAACTGACGCAAGTCACCTTCATGCTGCTGTGTATCAGGGCCATTGAGGTAAGAGGTTACGTGTTTACAACCACGTTCTTCACAGACACGTGCTTGCAGTCACACACACACACACACACACACACACACACACACACATCAAAATTGCGCACTCCCACACATGCTCAGTGCAAACGTTTGCAAGCTTATGTCTGTGCGCACTTCCCTGTTATAAATTACGGGTACAGGCAAGCCTCCGGTTTGTTTGCTGGGTGTTGTGTGCGTTGGATGTTGCATTTGGGGGAGGCTGCAACAACTGGTGTGCGCTGCGCAGTTGACTGCAACACTCTCTAAGTGCTTATTGCCTTTCACCCAGCTTCTAGCTTCTAGCAGCATTTTTTTGGTGCCTTGACGTGAATACATTTGATGCACGTGTGCAGGCGAAGTGGGTGGCACATGCTGGGATGCTTTGGCAGGCTGCTGCTGATGAGCGGGGTAGGCCGCCCAGCCAGTTTGATTACGTCACTGTCATCAGCAAGCTGTTGCGACTCAGGTGCGTACGCTTGGAAGGAAGGCAGCCTACTTGCACGCTCAAAGGAGAGTGCGCATCAGTTGTTGGGATTGTTTAAGTGCTGATTCACGCAGTGCTGGAAAAGAACCTCCAATCACAGCCTTCTTAGAGAGTGTGATTAGCTTTTTCCCTGTGCAGTCATACAGGAACAAAACGTTCAATTACCTTTTATATATTAAGGGACCTCACAACTCTTCTAGCTTATAATCTTATTATATATAAGAAATTCTACACAACTCAAGTGCGTTCCTATCATCGCCCAGCATGCAGAAAGACCCTTCCTACTGGGTCTTTCCGCTTGCTGTTTTTTGTAGAAAGAAAAAATTTACCTATCCAACGCAACTTTCAGGTCCCAAAATGGTGAAGGGAAAGGGGAGACATCGTCAAAATTGGCTTATTGGGGCTGTTTGGCTAGCATAGGGGTGGGCCGTTCTGGGGGACAGCCCTTAGCACACTGCATGCAGTCCTCTTTCTCTTTGTGCAAGCATGTCCACAAACTTCCTGTGTGCATCGCTGCACGTCATTCTCTGCACAGGACCAGCAAAGGTGTTCCCAACCAGCAGCTGGCCTACAAACTGTGGAGGGAGATGTTTGAGGCACACAAGAACAGCCTGGACGGTGCCTCTATTCGAACAGGTGTGCATTTGATTGGGACCCAGGTAGACCGCCTCACATGTACTTCAAGTACGCTGAGGATTCCCATACTACAATTTAAAGTGTAAATTAGATTGTGTTTAAGCCACCCCCATCGTGACCTGATTGAGAAAGACGCGAGCCATCCTTTGTACACAAGTCTAGCTGTAATGCAGCGTACGCAACGCGGTGCTTACAAAAGAGTCACAAGAAGTGCAGATCGTTGGCTCTCCTTCTCTATGCAATGCAGTGCTTTCATAAGAGTTAAGATCGCGCCCTTCATTCATATGGTCATACAGGCTCAGGTGGTACATTAAAGCTCAAACATACACGCACCAAACACTGAACTTCCTCCCACCAAACATTCTTTACATGTCCACGGCAATTGTTAAGTATGTCTGCACATACACAACAGGTGTGGGTGCTTGCGTAAAGATGGGGCGCTACGAGGAGGCAGAGAAGTTGATGCTGTGGGCGCGCAAGATTGGTGTACGTGCAGGTGTGTTGCTGAATTTGCTGCCTTGAAAGCTTAAACTGATTTTTTTTGTGCAAGTCCTTTATAAGAAAATTCTGCATGGGAGGCTGTGCTGCTTTCAAGTAAACTGGAGGTTTTGACATTGTAGGTGCTAGGTTATGTAGTATGTACGACTGGTGTCATGTACCGTACCGTAACGAATGCGAGGTTTGCAATTAATGAATCCCAATGCGAGGGGGGCGACACTTCATTATTAAACACAAAGCAAGCCTATGCAAGGGCCTTCTGGCCCACTGAGCTGCACCTACATGCGTATGCACGCGCCTGTGCGCGCGTGCGTCTGCGTGCGTGCGCATGTGTGCGTGCGTGCGCGTACGTGCGTGTTTGTGTGCGTGAGCGTATGTGTGTGTGTGTGTGTAAGAGTGTGTGTGTGCGCGCATACGTGTGTACATACGAGTGTGTGTGCGCGTTTGTGTGTTTGTGCATGCGGGTACGTGTGTGAGCGCGCACGTATGCGTGCGTGCGCATGTGTGCGTGCGTGCGCGTACGTGCGTGTTTGCGTGCGTATGTGTGTGTGTGCACGTACGTGTGTGCGTGCGTTGTGTACGTGCATGTGTGTGTATACGGTTGTGAACGTACGTGTGTGTGTTTGTGTGCACGTACTTGTGTGAATATGTGTGTGTGTGCGCGTATGTGTGCGTGCAAATACATGTGCATGCATGTGCATGTGAAGGGATTGAGGACGTCCTTCCTCTTGGTGTCCTTCCTCCCCAAGAGAGGGCCAGCCTCCAAGCTGTTTGTCCCCTTGAGGGCTGGCTAAAGAGAGTTTCCCGGCCTGTCCCCGTTTATGCTTGAAATTAGTTAATTACCCCAATGCAAGCTTCGTAGGCCCTTGTAACTTAGTTGTTTAAACTGCTCCCGACACTCCGTGGGGGGGTGAGAAACATTCGAGATACACGGTGATATAAATACCGTACAATAGCTGAAAATTGAGTTCACTGATAGGATGCTTCTCCATAGAAATTTGAGGATAAGCTGCCTGAACTCTTTGGCTGGCTTGCTCCTAAATACTTCCTCAGTCATCCATCTTTATTTAATTAAGCATGGATGAAAGCCCTTAGCTGTTGTCTTTGAGGCAAATGGTCCGCACTTCAATTTGTTGGGTACATACACACGCTCAGGCAATGGTGCTTTCAATCGGCTGCTGACTGGGTACGCTGCCAAGGGCGACATGGATGCTGCAGTGCGTGTGTTTAAAAACATGAGTCATTTGGGCTACAGGCCAAACAGGTGAGTTGTGGTTATATGTCGGGTTCAGGGCAGCAAAATGTCTCGCTGCCCTCCACGTGTGCATGTGTTCTTGAGGTGCGTGATTCTTTGTTTGAGTTTGCTTACATGTTTGTGGCTTTGAATGCACGTGTATGTATGTGCGTAGCTTTGCAGGCTGCCGCGTGCTGCACAGCTGTGGCACGCAGGGAAGAAGTACCAACTCTGTCGGTAGCACGCTGCTGCTCAAAGGGGGGCACAAGGACGCCAACACACGCGCACACACGCATACACCCACACAACACGTGCAGGACCACCTGGAACTCACTGATATGGGGGTTTGCTCACAGCTTGGATACGCGCAAGGCAGAGGTGGCAATGCGGCAAGCGCGGCTGCAGGGATGTCCTCCTGATGCCCAGACCTGGTCTTCGCTTCTGCATGTATGTGTTGTACGCAAAGAGTGTATGTATGGATGGGTGTGTTGGTGTGTGATTGTGTGCCAGTGTCAGCGCGCCAGTGTCAGTGACAGTGTTAGTGTGACTGTGTGTTTACGTGTTTGTATGTGTCTGTCTGCTCTTGGGAAGGCTAAACCACCAGCAATGCTTGCAAGGCATTCCCTGCCAATCACTAAAGGGAGCGCAGATGTACAATTTGTAGTAGTTCCCATGATTTTGGCGTAATTTTGAGAAGCAACCAGGTCTGAAAGCTGCTTATCGTGTGGGATCGGCAGTGCCTCATATATAGCATTGTGTACTTAATAGATAGCTGTATTTCATTACTAATTCACACACAATGCAGTACAAACACGTATTTGTTTGTGGATTTGGTTAACCTAATGGACGCTAATGTGCCCTTTTGCTAATATTTCTCTTCCTTCCACTCTTTGCAGTCACCCCTTGCCACACAAACACACACTCACATACACACGCATTCAGGGCTATGCTCGTACAAACAACATGGAGAAAGCTGAAGAGACTCTGAAAGTGATGCGGCAACAGCAGATTGAAGAGATGCAGCAGTACAAGGTGAGGGTGCTGGAACAATGGAAAATGTGTTGAGCAGGGGGTGTCATAGATTTACACGATAATGCACCAGTAATCTTTGTTGTAAGAAAGCTGTTCAAGCGCACCATATGACGCTGTAGTCAGGCAGAGCCGGTCTAAGTGCATATGCTGAACATCATGGTACATGTGCAAGGTGTGTGTAAGTGTGTGTGTGTGCGTGCGTGTACGTGTATGTGTGTGTGCACGTGTATGTGTGTGTGCACGTGTACGTGTATGTGTATGTGTGTGTGTGTGTGTCACTGGCATGCAACATAAAGGGTGGAGGCATTGCTGCAGGCACTGTAACACTCACAAAATGGCTACGCATCACAACAATGCTTATGTAAAGCTGGTGCGACTTGCACACACATGCACACTGATGTTCCTGTACCCCGACACAGAAAGAACACGCACACACATACACTCACACACATACTTACAGGTGGATGCTGAGCAGCACCAGCAAGCCCTGTCACGCTGGCAGAAAGAACAAAGTCGTAATGGCAGCAAAAGAAATGGCAATGGCGGCAGAAGGAACAACAATGATGGTGGTAGCAATTCCCAATTAGGCGGCAACCTAAGTCCTCCAGTCGCACCCCACCCTCCTGACCCCCTGGTTTCAGCACACGTATTTGGCACGCTTGTGGATGGTTACATGCGCAATGCTGATGCAGCTGCTGCTGAGGGGGCAGCGCAGAGGATGAGTCAAGAGGTGTGTGTTTGTGTATCCGCATTTGTCATCAGTGTATGTGTGCTTGGCACCTTTGAGGCTATTGTGGGGCACAGGTAAGCAGCTGCTACCTAGGGATCAGTTCAGAGGCTTTTGAGAGGGCATTTGGGCATATGAGTTCGTGTGCTTGATTCCTTTCCCCCTTTCTTGCATCATGTATGACGTATGACAAGTGTGCTTGTGAGGCTTGCAAGCCAAGACAAAAGACCAACGTGCTGTGAAATTCCTTTGCACGCATGATCTGTTGTATCCCACGCTCGCTGCTCCCTCCCTCCCCACATCGCGCCCACCACATACTCATGTGCAAATAGAGTTGGCCAGAACCGTATGTTTACTCCGTACATGACTGTATATTTGCTGATTTCCCTGCCAAAATTACCGTATATACATCGTATATATATGGTTCTGGCCAACGTTATGTGCAGCGAACTGGGAGTGCTGTGCCATCACAGCCTGCATGCTTTCACGCTTTTGCACCTTCCCTTGAGGAAGCTTTACCTAAGGAAGCATCCCTGCTTGCAAACATTCCTTGCTGCGTTTAATGCCATCTCCCTTTGCTTTGATCTCAGGGTTTCCCCCCTTCCCGCATCGTTTACAACACCCTCTTGCGTGGATACTGCAAACTAGGAGCGCTGGGCCAAAGCCGTGCGCTTGAGCTGGTTCAAGAGATGCGCACAGTAAGTTAGCATGTGCCGCACGTATGTGCTGCATGTGTGCACTTGATGAAAGTGCACTAAGTGCTGTATGAATGGGAGCGCAGTGGTTGGTTTTCTGTTAGCTTTGCCCAATAGTTGACCAGGAGATGATGTGCACGCGAGTTGTCTGCTTTTTTGCTGGATAGCAGCACGGTTCAAGCCCAGGAGGGCATTTGCTGAGGTGCCTTTAGAGCTGGTACAAAGGGGTCATGTCCCAACCCCCAACGAGGTGCAACCCCCTTGATGCAGCAGCTTGAGTAAAGGCCAGAACCATGTATCAATAGGGTCGGTCAGAATGTAAACATTTTTCGCCATATGATCGTGTGTACGCTAGATTCCCTGCTAAACATACTGTATATACCGTTACTGTGTATGTATGTATGTGTGGTATCGGCTAACCTGTGTATTACAGTATGCACAGTGTGTGCTTATGGCTGGAATCTTGCACAGTATGTGCTTGACAGTATGTACTTATGGCTGGGGTCTCTCCATGTGTATGGTCTTGTATGGTGTGCTTACACTTTCTTTGAAAGTACTCTGTGCGTACTGTCACGTTTTATCTCCTCCGTCCTGCTACATACACTTGCATACTTGGTAACACAACAGTGGTTATTGTGCGTGCACCTGCACACGGCACACATACACAGTGAATAACGCATCTCTCTCTCTCTCTCTCTCCTTTCCTCTCTCACACCTGTAGAAACGTGGTCGCTCAAATACACCCAAACATGCACATGCACACACAACTAACCACTCGCTGCTTCCCCCATTCTTTCACGCCACAGGTGGGATTGGCCCCAGAGTTGGACACGCTGACCACCCTGCTGCATTCTGCAGGCACCTTGGCTGGCTTGAGCAGCCAGACACTGGATGGCAGCAACAGCAGCAGCAGCAGCACGTATCCTCCCCCATTGCCCACCGCCCCGAGCGCATTAGCTTCCCCCCTTGAAACTAGCAGCAGCAGCGGCGATGGTAATGGCAGTGTTTTTAGGAGCAGCAGCAGCAGCAGCAGCAATGGGTCACCCAGTACTCAAGGTGGTGTGGGCAGAACTGGCAACGGTGCCAGCGGCAACAACAGCAATAGCGATAGCGTCAAGGGGGGCTGGGAGGTGCTGGTGCTAGAGGAAGCTGCCCATGCGCAGCAGCAGCAGCAAAGCAGCAGGCAGGATTCGCGGCATCGTGTGCTTGCCTCGCCGCCAGTGCTACCATCGAAGCCACCACAGCAGCAGCCATGGAGGCCCCCTAACGTGCGTGCCTGCGCTCTCTGTTTTGCACAATAACGAATGCTCACATGAATCTTTGCTGCACATCAAGAAACAAGTGCACTAGAACGACTAGAACACACACATGTACGTTGCACAGATGCTCCATGTATACACACACTCACATGCACACATGCGCACCCCCCCCCCCCCCTCAAAAATACACGGAAGCGCACGCGCCTCCTGACCCTAGACCAACCCAAATCGCACCCAAATCTTCCCTGCGCAGTACCTGCCCCCCCCTCAAAGGAGAGAGGCGTGGAGCAAAGCATCTCCGCCCCGCCCTCCTTATCCTATCCACCCACAGGCACACATTTCTCTTGCAGCAGTAGCATTAGCTGCTTCTCCCAGGAAAGCCACTCGACCAGGCTCTCCTTTGCTGTCGCCTCAACTACAACCCCAGCAGCAACAGCAGCAGCAGCAGCGGTCCGCCCCCCCCAGACCCTCTTCTGCATCTTTACCCCTCCCCCCTCCAGACCCTCCCCCTCCTCCTTTTTCCAGCCAGCAAGCCAATAGTAGAGACGGTCCTTTCCCTGGGCCAGCATCCATCCCTTCCATATCAACTGACCGCTCTTACAGCTCCACTTCACCCCCTTCCCCCCAGCCCCCCCAGCAGCAGG
>Ga0307968_1000231_pt1 | contig 36677 bp, 51 predicted proteins | sample OrgLakmetagen650_FD_201834 | JGI IMG/M metagenome (GOLD analysis project Ga0307968, IMG submission 201834) | Saline water microbial communities from Organic Lake, Antarctica - #650 | ecosystem: Environmental > Aquatic > Non-marine Saline and Alkaline > Saline | place: Antarctica: Organic Lake...
GGGAGAAGTGTGGGTGTGTGGGGGGGTGCGCATTGTATTTTACTTATGCAAGTGTGGGGCTGCTTGTGGAAAAGCGTGCAGTGTGTGTGTGTGCTTTCGTGTGTATGTGTAAGCAACTAGTATGTTATCTGTGCATGTGTGCTCACACACACACACACACACATACACGCACACACGTATGCAAACGCACACGCAGGTGCCACGTTTGCAGCTGCCGCTACCAGTGGTCACCTTTTGCGTTTGTTCAGCGTGTCTGGACTCCAAACCACAATCCTGAGTTTGCCAGGCTCTGTGGTAGCTATGACTGCGCAGGTGCGTGTGTGTGTGCGTGCGCGCGTGCGAGTTCAAGAGTGCACATGTGCTTGTATGTGTGCGTGCATGCTTGTGTGTGCATGTAGAAATAGATGTCTTTGTCTGAGATACCAGACATTTGAGAGCACATGTTTCGCTGCACCCCCCCCTTGCTTAGCTGCGCACATCCCGTGGAGTTGGTCTGTGCGGCGTCTTACTGTCTGTGGTCCTAAATCGCAAGGGAGAAAGGGGGGCGGCCTTTCTTTCTCTCTTATCCTGCCCAGTATCTAACCCTATATCTTGCGCTTGCACAGGCTTTGCTAAGAGTCTGGTCGAGTCTAAGTTTTTTTTAAAGGCCGTAAAACGGTCCTCATGTGCGTGTATGTATGTGTTTGTGCTTTTACTTACAGGAGCACCTGTTGGGGGTGGTGGTGCATGGCAGTCCTCCTATGTGTGTGTATTTGTGTGTGTGTTATCACTTACAGGAGCATCTGTTGGCAGTGGTCATGCATATCAATCACAGCGTTCACGTGTCAGTGCATTTGTGTGTGTATGTGTGTGTTCTCACACGCAGGAGCACCTGTTGGGGGTGGTGATGCAGATTACTCACATCATTCACGGTTAAGTGCGTATGTGTGTATTCTCACTTACAGGAGCACCTGTTGGCAGTGGTCATGCATGGCGGTCCTCCATCTACCACCTCCCAACAATTAGAGATTGCGGTAGGTGCCATGTGTGTTTGCGCCCGTGTGTGTGCGTGTGTGTGTGTGCTTGTGTATGTGTGTATGAGTTTTGTCTGAATGCATGTGACATGTTTACGTGTGTGGTTTTGTGTCCGTACGTGCGTGTATGTGTGTGTATGCACATGTGTGCTTGTGTGAGTAATGGCACTTTGTTGATTGTGTGCAGATACAAACCTCCTTCTATTCTGCATATTCCTCTGGCCATGTTATAGCCCTTACAGCTTAATGTGCACGTTGAGTGAGCTTGATAGATGCACCACCGTGCAAGCCTCTTCCACCTTTGCGTAGCACATTCGTTAGCGGCAGCATGTGCCTGCACTTCTAAAAACTCTTGTCTTGACAAAGTTCTTTCCTTTTTTTTATATTCTTATGCTTGGTGCTTTACCGCTTTAGTGTCCGTTTTGTGGTTGGTGTGTGTGGTGTGTCTCTCTCTCTCTCTCTCTCTCTCTCTCTCTCTCTCTCTCACACACACACACACACACACACACACACACACACACACACACACACACACATACATACACACACACCACCACCACCACCACCACCACCACCACCACACCACCACACCGTGAACGTGCCTGGCAGCACCAGCTTGCTGGTTAAATCCCTTCCATGGCCCTTCTCTTCTCTTCAATGCCCTGTTGTTTACAAGCGTCGCCTATTCAAAATCAAACAGGCCAACGATATGTTTGGCAGCATTTTCTTGCATTCTGGAAGCCCCTGTCATGGCCTTTTGCCCCCCTTTTTCATCTCTCATCCAATTATCAACTTGACTTCACCGGCATACGACATTTTCGGCAGCGCGTGCTTGCTGCCTGGCCCCGCATTTCTAACAGGTTTCCAAAGAGTAATAACATTTCATGCACAGGTGTACGACGTGCCCGGCAGCGTATGCTTGCTGTCAGGTCCATGTCCTTTAAGCCCCAGGGCCACGCTCACTTGGTTGGGCTTCACACACGATGGGTTGCTCGCCACGGCCGACTCAGTGGGCGTGGTTCGAATCAGGTGGGTCTGCCTGTGTGTACGTGTGTGTGTGTGTGTGCGTGTGTGCATATGTGTGTGTGCGTGTGCGTTTGTGCATGCGTGTGTTTGTTTCTGTCGAGCTGCTCGCCACTGCCGACTCGGTGGGTGTGGTTTGAATCAGGTGGGTCTGCCTGTGTGTGTTTTTGAGTTTGCTGCCAAGCTGCTAACCTCTGCTAACTGGGTGGCCGGAGGGGGGTTGGGTGCCTTTGTTTGTTGGGAAGTTGGAGGAGGCAAGCAATTTTAATTTGGCAACTCCATTTTTATGTTGTAGGTACGTGCACAGGGGTCAATGGGCCTCCGTTATTATAACTTACTATCATTGAAGAGGGGAGGTGCTTGAACAAGCTTGAAGTTGCTCGGAGTGAGGGCAGATTCTAGAACCTGTCAAGGTTTTTTGAGAGTTGCAATGCATGCACGGTATGAACAGCAGTGCGCATGTGCGCATACAGGCACACACACACACACACGCAAACACACGCGCACAAACACACACAGATCTACTTAATGATTCATCATGAACAGCATTGACAAGAATGAACGATGGCTCTTGTCAATGCTGTCATATTGTGACATATACTCACGCATGCGTACATACACACAAACATACATACACATAACACACACACGCACACATAACACACGCATGACACACACGCGCACACGCACACACACACACGCACACACACACACACACACACACACACAAAACAAGACAGTTCTCACTCCATGGGTAGGCCATGGCTCCCCGTGGGCAACACCACTGCTGCCTCAAAGTCCAACACTCACTGCACAAACACACACACATACACATATCACACACACATACACACACATAACACACATACACGTGCACACACTCGCACAGGTCTCACTCCATGGGTGGATCGTGGCTCCCTGTGGGCAACACCACTGCTGCCTCAAAGTCTGGGGAGGTGTACTGGCCGGTAGCCATCCGAGGCCACGAGCTGTGCTCCATCATGTGCCCTAAGCAGCAGCCCTACCCCTCGGTGTGTGTGCGTGCGTGCGTGTGTGTATGTATGTATTATGTGTTTAGATTGTGTGTGGGGTGTGTGTTTGTACCTGCAACAGTAGGAGGCACCTAGCTGTCCTACACTCTAAGACCCTGAAGTCCAGCTTCTCACCTAGACTCCAGATCCTTGCCTCCGGATTCTTAAATCCAGATCCTCACTCTAACTCAAGATCTCTGCCCTCAGATCTTTACCCTAACTTCAAATCCTTGATTATAGCTCCTTGTGGGTCCCATTTTTTTCTCACTGTTGATTATGGGCTGACCCCTGCTTGTTTTTACGTTCTTGCTGTTGCAAGTCACATAGCTTCTTCCTGATACCATCATTGAATTCCATTGAATGTCATTGGATCTCATTCAACCTAAACCATCATAGGACGAGTTGCCGGCATCATACCATCACCGCTCTAAGTTCTCGCTCAAGATCTGCCTACAGGCCCTTACCTGTGTGTGTGTGTGTGCCTACAGGTCCCTACCTTTTTGCGAGAGGTTGACCCTGCCCTGCCCTGCCTTTCTCACACGCTTGCCGCTGCAGCTGCTGCTGTTTTGCATGGAACATTGCCGCTGTTCTTGTGCCTCTGTGCATAGATATTCACATACACACAACCATTGCATCTGTTCTGGTCCACACATACACACACAAACACACACACACACACAATCAAACACGTACACACCAACCCTTGTCTCTGTTCAGGTCAACCCCCGCCCCTTCTTTACGCGCTTGCCGCTGCAAGTGCCAGTGCTAGCAGTGGAGGGGGGGGCTCCTGCTCTGGAAGCGGAGCTCATGCTCACCGGGCTAGGCTTAGACAATGCACGGCTGAGGTGTGTGTGTGCGCGCGTGTGCGTGCGTGTGTGTATGCTTGTGTGTGCGTGTGTGTGTATGATTGTGTATGTGCGTGTGTGTATGCTTGTGCGTGTATGCTTGTGTGTGTGCGTGCGTATGTATATGTGTTGTGTTGTTTGCATATAGGTATGTGCGTAAGTGCGTAAGTGCATTACTCAATCCCAGTGAATATGAGCTTCGCTTCCAGAAGCTATTCCTTTAGAATATTCTAAGCATACAAAACTAAGAAAACACGAGTACACATGCGTGCACGCATATACGCACACACGCTCATACACACATACGCATATGCGCACACACTCACACACGCACACACGCACCCGCACACACATGCACACACAACGCACGCATGCACACAAACACGCTCTCCTAGGTGTGAGTCCAGTACCGGCATGGACGCGGTGCATGCAGCAGACGAGCTGCTGACTAGACAGACAGAATCGGACCGTAGTCTGCTCAAGATCTTCCAGGTAATTGTTATGAGTGTTATGAATGGATGTCCTTGTGTATAACTATGACCGTTTGTGTTTACGTATGTTATTTTCAGCTGACGAGCTGCTGACCAGACAGTCAGAAGCGGACCGTAGTCTGCTCAAGATCTTCCGGGCGATTTTTGTATTTGCATGTGTGTATGTGACTCACACAGGCTGCCCTCAAAAGTGACCGCCAAGCACGCGCCATGGACGTGGTGCACCAGCTGTTGCTGCATGTAATCTCCATGACTGCACCAACACCCTATTCAGTGCCATCAAATGTGTGTGTTTGCATGTGTGTATGTGACTCACACAGGCCGCCCTCAAAAGCGACCGCCAAGCACGCGCCATGGACGTGGTGCACCAGCTGTCGCTGCACCGATCGCTGGAAGGTGCTCTGAAGCTGGCCAACCACCACAGGGCCTCTGCCGTGGCTGAGCGGGTGGCGTTGGTGCTGCAACAAACAGATGGTGAGCAATGCGTGTGTGTATATATGTATTTGTGTGCGCGTAATCTGGTGTAGATTTTACTGCTACATAACTACTTATAACTACAGAACTACTGATAGTTATTACCTTACATCATATGTGCAGCATTCATCATATACGTGTCATATATTGTATATTAAATTCATGAAATGGCTGGCCGAGTACGACAGGGCTGATGCATGTGTGGCTCACTCAGCACATAGCGTTGGTGCTGCAGATAGCATACAGTGAAAAAATGTGTGCATGTGTGTTCTGGGGCAGTTGCGTTTGTATGACCTCCACCTCTGAACAACTGGTTGGTGCTGCAGATAGCATGCAGTGACAAAATGTGTGCATGTGTGTTCTGGGGCAGTTGCGTTTGTATGACCTCTGGCCTCTGCAACAGCCGCTCTGCATTACCTGCAGAACGTTATTTGCACCCTGTGTGCCTTCATCACAGCGCACTGAACCAGTACCTGTACACATGCACACACACGCACACACACATACACACACGCACAAGCACATGCACACACACACACAAACACACCCACACACGCACGCACACGCACACGCACACACAAACACACACACACACACACGTGTTTGCAAACGCACACACACACACGCACACGCACACGCACACGCACACGCACATGCGCACACACACAAACACACACGCACACACACGTACACGCACATGCACACACACACACGCACACGCACACACACACACACGCACACACACGTATGCAAACGCACACACACACACGAACATACACGCACACGCACATGCGCACACACACACGTACACACGCACATGCACACACACAAACACACACACACACCACAGCCCAAGACATGGACATTACGATCACCCCCCTTCCCCAAAAAACCGCCAAGGCCTCTGGACCCCTGTTGGAGCACGACAACAATGCAGCACCAGGTGCGGCCAAGAACAAAGTAGCACAGGCCGTGATCAATTTTCAGTGTGAGCTTTGTTTGGTGTTGGTGCAGCACAGGTGCGTTCAGAAAGTAAGGTGCAGCACAGGTGCGTACAGAAAGGAAGGTGCTGCACAGGTGCGTACAGAAAGTAAGGTGCAGCACCAAGTTGCAGCACAGGTGTGTACAGAAAGTAAGGTACAGCTCAGATGCGTACAGCACAGGTGCGTTCAGAAACTAAGGTGCAGCACTAAGTTGCAGCACAGGTGCGTACAGAAAGTAAGTTGCAGCACAGGTGCGTACAGAAAGTAAGGTGCAGCACAGGTGCGTACAGAAAGTAAGGTGCAGCACAGGTGCGTACATAAAGTAAGGTGCGGCACTAAGATGCAGCACAGGCGCGTACAGCACAGGTGCGTTCAGAAAAAGTAAGGTACAGCTCAGGTGCGTACAGCACAGGTGCGTTCAGAGAGTATTGCAGGCCTTGAGTGCTCAAGAGGTGTTGTTTTGATCGACCTTTGTGTGGCGCCCCAATGCAGCACCAGGTGCACAAACTAAAAGGGTTAGTAGGTTCTTTGGCTACACAACTCACGACCCTGTTTTAGTGAAGTTGCACATGCACACGCATAACACACATAACACACACATAAGTACACACTAACACACCACTCACAAATCACATTTCCACACAAAGCACACACCACACAAACACACACATCCACTCACACACCACTCACAAATCACATTCCCACACAAAGCACACACCACACAAACACACACATTCACAAACACACACAAAACACATTCCCACACAAAGCACACACCACACAAATACACACACACACTCACACACAAACGCACACACACATTCACACACGAACACACCACACACACAAACACAACACATTCACACTCAACTACACTACGCGCACACACACACACGCACACACACACACACACAAACACAACATGCACACACACGCACGTATTTGCGCAGGTGATGCCCCTGGTTCCAATCCCCCAAGCACCGGTGGGGGTCAGCTAACGGCCCTAAAGCAAGTCGCTTCCACTGCTACGCCAGTGCCACTTGGTGTGTGTTTGTGTGCGTGTGTGTGCGTGTTGGTGCATTGTGTGTGCATTATATGTGCGTGAGCGTGTGTGTGTGACTTGTGGCTGTGAAACACGGGTTGTATCAGCATCGGAAATGGTGTGTGTTGCTATCCACCTGCGCCTGGTGTGCTGGTACATAATATTGTGCCTACAAATTGCCTCTGCTTTTTTTTGCTCCCTCCGCAATTAGCCGCTTTTGTGTGCCAACCTTCTGAACAAAAATTCTACAGTGTCCATAGTGCCGATCTGCATCAAGCATTTGAATGCATAAATCAGAAGTGTGCTTCGTGCATAGTATCATCCACATTGATTGAACAAGCGCACACACATATATATACACACATATACACACACTCACACACACATACACACATACACGTGCACAACTAACATGCAAGGGGAATTCAGTGGATGTGCTCCGTAGCATACGAGGGTCAGAAATTGTGTGGTTTGAACTCTCCTCTAAATTACACGTGCCCACTGCCGTGCCTGCAGAATCAAACACCCACACATGCACACACACACACGCAAACACTCTCACACACAAACACACTCTCACACTCTCTCACACGCACACACACACAAACAAATATAGACGCGAATACACACATACACACACATACACACACACGCCGATCCCTACACACATACTCACACACACACATATACACATACACACATACGCCAATCCCTACACACACACACACACACACGCACACACACACACATACACATACACACACATACACACATACACACACATACGCCGATCCCTAAACACACACAAACATAGACGCACATACACACATACAGGAGGACAAGGGGAGAACAAGCGCAAGCAAGTTGGGGGAGGGGGGGCTGGGGCTAACGGTAATGCTGCTGGTTTACCCAACAACCCCTTCGCTCGTCGCCCTTCCAAGGCAGCCAAGCATTGATCTGATCTGAGGTGGTGGTGTATCTACCAAGAGGGCAAATGTTTGTGCTGTTAATGCGTGCCCAATAACCCTGTTCAAGGCAGCCGAGCATTGATCTGATCTGAGGTGGCGTTGTATCTACCAAGAGGGCGAATGTTTGTGCTGCTAATGCGTGCCCAAGGACACTGTTCAAGGCAGCCGAGCATTCATCTGGTCTGAGGCGGCGGTATATTTACCGAAAAGGCAGAGAGAAGTGGTGCTGCTAATGCGTGCCCAAAACCCTAGTATTTGTCCAGCTAGTGTTCCTGTATGCACGGACCTGTATGTGTGCGGGCATGCTGTTGCGTGTGTTTATGTTTTGGATTAGTCGTCGCCCTCTTTCTAGGCAGTTTAATAACCTAGGGCGACAGGCAGGATGAAAGTGCAGCAAGTGAAAGAACGCAGGTAGTGTATATGCTAGCAATGGACTTGCAGGAGCATGCAGGGGATCGTTGGCCGTCGTTGTTGTGGGGAGTTTTGTCGCCGCCCCTTTAGAGCTTGAATGCAAATTAAGCAAGAGACTTTTGTGTTTCTTTTCACGCCCCTGTGTCGCTCGTGCAGCTGCAGAGAGCTTCTCCTTGCCTTATGCCACTGCCTTTTTAAGGCTTGATTCCATGTTGGCGATTGAAATGCCAGCATTGCTTCATTCCTTATTATCGAGGGTGCACGGTGGATCTTGTGGGAGGAGTGGGCACTGCACAGGAGCTTTCCTCAATTGCACACTTGTCGGTTTTGCACTGCGGCGTGTGTGTTTCTTTCCTTTAATGATTGTGGTGCAGGATGAGTGGTAAGCAATGATAATTCACCAGAGCTGTGGCTTTATAAGCAAGCGCAAGACTTTCTCTTTGTGCATGCTGGGGCATTTTAGCATAGAGAGAGTTTCGCTTTGCGTAGACTTATTCATATACCTAGTATATAATATCATGATAGTACTGTCTACTTGTTCCTGCAAGTGTTTCACGCTCCATGGGGAGACCTTTAAGGTTTCTCGAACTCTTACCTTTCAGGGATGTTTCAATACTGTCCCATTCATCATGGCGACTGCAATAGTCTTGACTGCAGATACTAGTGTAATCACCAGCTTAAATTAGGAAAGGACGTCGTTTGTCCTGCACCACCAAATGGATGCAGAGCCAGACAACATTTATCCTGGACTGTCAGATCAAATCACCGTCACTGCAAGGTATAAGACTCAGCACATCTACTAATAATTGATTAGCATTCCGACCAAGAAAGGCCTCCAAGGTGGGAAAACCATCCAGCAGAGGAGTGGGACCCTGCATCGCTGTGGTCCCGAATGCTGCTACCCGGTCCCTGGCTCATGCCCTAGCGCTCTCTGCACACACGTACGTGTGTCAACTAGTGCCATTTACCTTTGATTGGTTCCCACAATGCTACTCCTTCCCGGAGCTGGGACCAATGACTCAGACAGACATCTCGGCCTCATCGTGGTTGCACATTAATATGGCCATATCACGCCCAATTGTTGGCAGTGACGATTCGTATGATTTGGTTAGTTGGAATCTCAGTTGAGGGTATTTTGCCTGGTCTCGTTCAATAAGCTGGGGAGGCCAGTTTATTGAAGTTAGGTAAGGTAAAGTTACATCGCTATATATCATGCCTCTGGGGGGCATCTGAGCAGAAGCTTGGAAAAAGCCTGAAACCAAACCAAAAAGGTAAGTTCAAGGGGAAAAGGCTAGGCATTCAGCCACAAAAGAGGCTACACCACAAATATCTGGTTAATTCAAAAAAGTCCTCAAACGAGTTAGGCTATCCTCATACTGAGGTGGGAAGACCAGCTGGCGGTGCTGTGTGCGAATGCTAACAAGATATTCATGCGGACAGAGTCCAACAAAATGTGTTCCTCATCCTGAACAGAGAGCCAGTCACATTTGTCACAGATCCTGAGCTTATAAGGCCTTCTATTCCTGTTATGACGCATTCTTTGGACCAGAAAGCTATGGCCAGAAAGGCGAAGGCAAGAAAGTGCACGGCTGAGAACGTTGGAAATATCCAAGCAAAGGTAGATAGGTAACACATGCTTGTGATTTCTTTTCCTGTCATCCCACCAGCCAGGAGCAATCCCCAAAGGTACACCAAGATATTATTATGATTGTGTGTGATAAGTCCTCATATTCTGCTGGAATGGTGATTATCATGCATGTGGTGTCAAATTGCCAAGCTCTCTCCAGCTTCCAGTAATACGTTCGCGCAAAGTGAGCCCGGACTGTTTTATATTGAGCGATAGCTTCTCTAGATCGTATGGCATTCAAAAATTGCTGAGACGTAGGGAAATCTTGGAGTGCGTGCAGAACCTGATAAGTCCATGTATCGCTTCTATTTGCAATCAGAAGGTCAGTCTGCACAACTTTCTCAAGAAGAGGATTGTTTGAAGAGAGTAAACTGTTCCAAAATCGTATGATGCATCTGAACCAGTAGAAAAAGGTGGGCATCTGGCCTGTTTCTCGGAGCACGCAGTGAGTATCAATGCTTTCCTTGACACCCAGGAGTCTTTTCAGGAAGCCAAGATGAAGGATATGTGTGGGGGTGATTTTTGAGGAATCATATGTCAGAGAAGAAGTGGCCCATACCTGACAACCGTAAAGACCAGCTGTCAAAGCAAAGACCTGGAAAAGCCATAGCATGGCATGTTTTCTGTGCTTGATACCCTTGCTGTCACCAATTCTGTAAACTCTGGCAATGGCAGACCTGAAGTTGCACGCCATCTTCTTAGGCTGTGAGCATGCCTCCATCACGAGTAAGAGTGATTCCAAGGTATTTGAATTCAGTGACAAGTTCCAGAGGTGTGCCGTTGTATGTGAAGGTGGGAATCGCAGAGTTGCCCCTGCTGAAGAAGACCATGACTTTTGTTTTGTCAGTGTTGATCTTGAGCCCTTTGAAACGTGTATAGTCATAGAATTTGTTCAGTTGGAGTTGCAAATTTTCAGCCGTGTTTGAAGTGAGAGCGATGTCATCAGCATAATCACAGTGAAGGATTTTAACTTAGCTAACCCAGGGCAGTGGCAGCACCTCTCTGTACAGTCAAGAATCTGTTTAAGTCATTGCTATAAAGGGAGTACAGAAGGGGACTCAGAGGGCAGCCCAGTTTTAAGCCCCTGTTGGGTGCAACCTCCTCGGATATATTGTCGGCATCAATGAGAAGGTGTAGGCATCCTGTGTACATGGTTTAATGATATCTCTTGAATATTGCGAACTCTTTATTTTTTGCAAGTGCCTCCAAAGTTTCTCTCTTGCTTGGAACACTGTCATAGACAGCAAGGAGGTCCAGGAAAGCAGTATATACCCTCTTTTTTTCCTTTTTAGCAGTCGCAAGTGTGGCGAAGAATAAAGAGGGGTTGGTTGGTGTTCCTTGTGGGGCAGAAACCAAATTGAAAGTGTGGTATTTGATGTTAAGCAAGAGCCCAATCCGTCAGCAAGTCCCTGACCATGTTTGCAAAACATCTATAGATACAGCCATTGATTGCTAGCAAACGGTGATTTTTGGGGGACGTAGTTGGACCTTTTTTGTGTAGAGGCGTAGTTTTAACTTTGTTCCAAAGATGTGGGGTGTCTGACAGGAACAGATGGAACAAGTCAGTAAGAAGGGGAAGCAACACGTTTTCAGTGTGACTCTTACCACGATCATCCTGAATTGTTTTCTCTGCGTGCTTGATGAAAGACGTAGAGAACGGATCAAAACCTGGGCTGGGCTGCAAGTTCATGTTTGAAATGTTTTTTCTGGACAGTGGTAGCCAGAGTATGTATGGGGGGTAGCTCGTACACAGGTGCTTGCTCATTGCTACATTGAAAGGTAGTGTTCATGTTTCTGTACCTTCCACCAGGGCCGGGTGGAACTGCAATGTCAGAAGGAGAAACTTGTCCAGATTGTAACTGGTCACTGAGTAACTGATGCCGTGTAGGTCAGTTCGATCGTCCAGGTAGCGCGTCAGGAACCCTCTCTTGTGGTTGCACAAAATGTGATTGAATGTGCTCAGTCCATGACTCAGCAGAAATAGGAGAAATTCCAGTTCGTTTGTTCACAGTCATCAGTTTGTATACCTCTGGGCTGCGAGCATCAATAAGTCCAACCGTCTCATCTGCCTTTTTTTTTCCCCCATTGTTGTTGCAGCTCAGCAAAAGGTTTTTTTTTTTTGTTTGTTCCACCTGATACGTCTTTTGTAATCACGGCACGTTGCGTCATACCAAGGGGCCATGGGAAAGCCCAGCTGCATTCTGCGCGACATTTATCTTGCTGTCATACCAGTGGCATCAGCAGCAAGCGTAATGAGGTCTAGGAAGCGTTTGTAGCAGGATTGATGTTTTTGATTGTACTTATCATTGTCTTAAGAGAACAAAATGGCACTGGCTTAGAACATCTTTATATTAACTTTACGCTGGTAGATCCAGCAATGCCTATCAGCCCAACATATGCGGCTGCCGGTTGCCCCCTTTGTAAACCCTTTGTAAACCCTTTGTTTGGTTGTATGTCTCTTGTTGTTTGCTTATGATATAGGTCAAGAGAGATAGCAAATTCGCTACTACGAGGTTGAAACAAACTGAAAGTTGATGAATAAAAGGGGAGCAAGGGAGGCAGGCTGGAAGAGATATAAGAAGTAGGGGGGGCAACCAGGTTGATGAGAAGAAGGGCAAAACGTATTCGAGAAGGTCAAGCATGGGAAAGAAAGAAGGAAGGAGAACCTGCTTACTTTGGTGCCTACGTAAAACCAAGGCTTAAAAAGACAGGGCTAGTAGAGAATTTAAAGGCAATGGACCAAGGGCACGTCTAGCTACACTAACACGAGGCACTCAACATAAAGACTAGGTCCCCCAGTCTAAGAGTTAGCACGGTCTCTCAATGCTTTTTGAATTTTGCTGACTTTCGGCCTCAGACTCTTTGCAGATTCCTGCATATATGTAAATCTTTGGGCTACATAGGCTCCATACCATCAGGACAAAAGAAAGAAAGAAAGCAGATAGCGTAAACACTACCGGCACGGATTAGGAAAAGATGTTGTTATTGTGTTCTGCACCACCCAATGGATGCAGAGACACACAACATCCCACCTGGAGAGTACAATTAAGAGAAGTTTTACAGTGGGGATCAGGTGGTTGGTCCCCGCAGAAGCTTGCATACCACCACGAGTGTTGCTTAGGAAAAAACTACGCAGGCAGTGAAAATTCGCTCCCCACATTAATTAAACTTCGGGTACCGCCTTCCACCAAAAGAAAAAAGAAATAGTGGCGCTGCGCTTGGGGAAGCCTAGGTCGTGCAAATCATCATCTTGTGTGCCGCGTGTGTAACAAGATCCCCTCAAAGAGGTCAGCAGCAAATGTGCTTGGACCCAGACACACGCACGCACGCACACACGCACACACGCACGCACACGCGCACACACGCACGCACGCATGCGCGTGCACACACGCACACAGTCCCTGGCCGACCAATCAAACAGTCTGGCAAAATGTCTGGTTTACTGAATAACATCAAACCCTGACTAAAATTAAATCCAGGTGGCCAGATCTTCTGTCTCAGCCACACATAATCCATTTCTCAGAAGCCCTTTTTTGGCGTGAGCCTCTTATAGCCATCACGCAGGACACGGAGCTTGCTCTTGCTGCTTTTGTGCGTCAGACTCCCTGTACAACCATGAGATAGGGAGAGTGGAATTGCATGTAGCTTAATGTATGGTTGTATGTTCCTTAGTACTTCCAGAGTTGCAACATTTTTATAATTTGCCCAAAGTCTCAGTATGTGGGCCAAGTATTTTCACACGTACTCCATGCCCCTCCCCCCTCACAAACCCATAAAAGTCCATGCCAACACAGTCCATACTGCTAATTGTTGGTGAAGAAAATGTGTAATGAGAACGCAGGCAGTGTCTTTATATTTTGATGAATACCCACCGCTTGTGAGGTTGTTCCTCACAGTTGTTGCGATGTAGGTGCTGTTGACTGCCCGAAGGCAGTTACTCACTTGGTCTTGAAAAGAGAGGCCTGTGAAAACGTGAGAAGAAGGAAAATGGGGAGGCGCAAAGGGGTTGTGGGGTGTGCGCGCACGAGTGCGGCCTGACAGGGCTGTGTATTTATACATGGCATCTTCCCTTCATTACACTGGGTATGTTAATCTTGCAGTCAAGCAGAAAGAGAGCAAGAAATGAGATCGCAAAATTAACTTACCAGCTGCGACATCCCCTCCATGCCTTCTCTTCTTCATAACATCTTACTGCTTGGCTGCGCCTTTTCCTCCTGTGCGTGCTTGCCAAGGACGAGAGTTGTGGATGTGACGCACAACTGGCATGCAGTATGCATGCGAAGGTGGGCCTCCATCGCAACGCTCATTTGCAGCGCTAAGAGACCCACAGTGGAAACGTTGTTATTGACAACACACCGCCCAGAGACCCCCCCCCCCCCACAACCAGAGTGTTTCTAACTGCATTGCATTCTACGACTGTGCAGAGATGCAAAGCACTCACGTTCATCGCGTGTGAATATGTGGCCAGCGTGGGTCTGGCCTGCTGCACGCCTTTGTGCCTCCTCCCCTGCAAGGGATGACAGCCGATGACCAATTTGACAGCTTTCACTGACAAGGAGAAATGCTTCAATTGTTGCGGCCAGGTAACATTAACTCAGATCTCAGTTTGTTGAGGCCAGCAGCCTTCTTGTATTGAACGAACCGGAATGTACCTACTTACCTCCCTTGCGCCCAAGATCGACAAAGTCCGGGCCTTTTCCTCCAGGGAATGCCTCCTCAATCGCATGCAGCAAGTCTTCAAACGCGAGCTCTATGTCCTTAACTGTGCTGGACGCCAATGCCTGCAAGTGTCGATTGGTTGTGTGTTTCTTCAAATTTGCATTGCATAGAGGAATTCATCACAAAGATTGGACTTACCAAATTTTTATTTTTCATAGCTTAGTTTTTATTTGCGTGCACAGCTGGTCTTAGTAAGTAAGTGTGCACACGTTTGTATGTGCATGTGCAGCTGGTCTTATTAAGTATGTGTACGCTTAGTTCTATATTTGCGAGCGCAGCAGGTCTTAGTAGTAAGTACGTGGTGTTCGTAGTACTTCTTTTGCGTGCACAAAGAATGTGGTATGCTTAGGTTTCCTACGTTTCAGCAAGTCAAGTAAGTTTGTATGCGCAGTTCTTTTCATGTGTGTGAAGTTTTTTATTTGCGTGCGCAGCTGGTCTTAATAAGTATGTTTGCGCAGGGTTTTGCGTGCGCAGGTTTTTTTTTGCGTGCGCAGCAGTGTTAGCATCAACATACACCTTGATCAGGGATGTGCCCCCAAAGTAGGGCAGCCGGCAGCGCGTGCTTCACAGTCACAGAGTCAAACAACAGTTCTGGCCAGCCCTATGCATAAGACATGAGCAAAATAAGAATTGTACGCAAGGTCCCTAGTTTTAACTCTATGGCCCACACATGCATTTGAACACACATTAAGTGTACAGCTGCAGAAAATCGCCAAGGAATGCCTCTACCAACCAGAGGGCAGGGCAGACGAAACATGCAATACATGGACAACATAGATGACATTTCTGAAACACCCTTTTCAGCTACTATGAACCTTTGTTATCCTTACAATACCCACAGGCAACATCTTTTATCCGTACAATACCTGCAGGCAACACCTGACATTTCCAAATTACCCTTTTAGCTATTCTGTACCTTTGTTATCGGTACAATACCTGCAGGCACACAGCAGCCATGGCAGGCAAGCTTGAAAAAGCGGTAGAAAAATACAGCGCTGTAATCGCACTGAACCCTGCCACAGGTAGACTTTAGACCTTTGAGAGTAGGAAGAGTGCTGGACACAATCTGATGACCATTGTACTACCTGGATAAATTGTTGCTCACACACGCATGCGTGTGCATGCACAAATACACATGCACACACACATACACACACTGGATCAATTGTGTTGTGATAACGTGCATGAAGAACTGCACGGCCTTCAGTGATCATCACGTACACACCTGTACTGATTGCGCTGGGATTGGACTCTTCACACCAAGGCGCAACATTTAATCCGCCTCTTCACCTCTTAGACAAATATTTGTACACTGATAAATTGTTTCCTGTTATGCAATTGCTACTTCCTTATTCTTTAAAACAGCATCTACATTGCACCTCAAGTATGTCCTGCTATGCAACTGCTACATCTCATCTCTGCTGTGCACATTAAGAATTCGTCTCTCTCCTTCCTTTGTATTACAGCATGGGCTTTGCACCTCATCTCTGCTGTGCACAGGAAAACACTTGCTGCTATGCAACCACTCCTTCTTTCTTTTTTGACCTAGTATTTAAATCTCCTTTTCTGCTGTGCACAGGGATGCACTTGCTGCTGTGCAACCGCTCAAGCTTACGCCTTCAGCAGGGCTTGGTACAAAATGCGCTTGATGATGCAAAACTTAGTGTCCAGCTTTGCGCCGCCATCCTTTGCAAATGTGAGTTTTCAGCCTATAAAGCAAACGTTTAAACTTTTAAAGCAATGCGTTGCGCCACAACTATTAATAACATATACTGAGGGCTAAATACTGCGCGCTATGGGCACTGGTCGTCTTCACAGCTGGCACACCAGAATATGGGCTGTCTTATGCCAAACACTTTGCGCAATCATGTCTTTCCCATCTAAAGACCATTCTTGACAAAAGCTGCCATGGAAAGCTAGGCTTATTATTACAGAGTCCATGAACAGCGGAAAGAACGACACTATTAGTTACAGAAATTATCCTAAATGTGCTTTGTAACGTAAAGCGTACAGATGGCTAATGCACAAAGGTGCGGTCAGGGCGCGCGTGCAAGGCATGCATGCAGATACGCACCTAATTATGTAACAGCACTCACGCACCTTGTCATACCCCTCCCCCCAGCATACACCATCCAGACCCTGAGCACCATTGTTCACAGCAACATCAAAGCATGGTGCAAAAGAGGTGTGGGTGTGGGTGGGTGTGCTGGAGGACAGGTAGATTGGAGCATGTCTGTTATTCGGCCTTTTTTCTGCTGATTGGTGGCAAAATGGGTGCAAAATAGGCGCACAGCCACACTGCCCCACCCGACCACCAAATTCTACACCACAAGAATCAAATGTGTTTGGAATGCTCAAGGAAGAAGTGGGGGTGGTGATATGGCAGAACGCTGAACGGTACAGTTTTAATTTTTGCACCACAGTGGGGACGCACTACCCTGGCGTTTTGCTGAGTAAAGAAGTCAGTACCTCTTTATAGAGGTACATGGCTTGCTCTGATGTTCCAAACATGACATACTCTCTTCAAGCTGCACAAAATTAGTTGAGGGGGAGCAGGCAAAGTTAAGGCCTGCGTTTAAACGTGAGCAGGCTGCAAGCTGGAAAAGGAACGTAGACGCAGTTTAGGATATTTAACGTGGTGACACTTAAAATCGCGTTTGTTTTGCCACAAGATATGGCATATGCACTGCAATACAACCCTGTATACTAGTACAACATATGAGTTACGAACTTTGCAAAAAGCATATGTGCAAATGTAAAATGTAAGAAGTAAATCATACGCAGCGTACGGTACATAGCAAAACCACATTTGCACATAACTTGTACACTACATCATAAACATCAACACGAGCAACAGTCGTAGTACAGATCTGTTTGCTAAAGCACACAACCCCCCGGATCTACTTACTTTGATCATTGCCAAGGACACACCACGAACAGTAACAGTCCTTAGCATGGTGGGAGGGTGCCTGGTGTGGGCACCTACAATACATTGCAGCCCCTTGCTTACTTTTGTTGTTCATGGCTGTGTTATCACTACCAGTAGGCTTTGTGTTCCTTTTGTCTACCATCCATTGCCTACGCCCTTTTAGTTTGGTACTGAGTGCGTGCCTTACGCTTCAGTTAAACACTTGTAAATAGATGCCCTCCTTATGTGCACCAATCTTATCTGCAGGGCTAAATCCGCCTCGTGGATTGCCTGTACGCAAATAGGCAGTTTCAAGAAGCGGCGCAGACACTCTTGATCGCCACAGATAAATACCCACAAACAAGGACAGCACCAGATTCCGCCCGTCTGCAGCCATGCTCTGAAAAAGGAGGGCTTTAGTGTCTAATGACTACTGTCAACAACACACGATAGTTTTTGAAATAGGGAGGATGGAGAAGAAGTCTCGTACGATGCACTTCAAAGGTAATACAAAGGGTGTAAATGGCAGTCATAAATGTCAGGCTGATCAGGGCTGGACTGATGTTTTTTTTTTGCTGGACTCAGCCAGCAACAAAGTAAATGTAGAGTATGTATTTTGCACGTCAGCTTGGTGTCTATACGCTTAGTGTCTATACGCGTACGCTTGCCAAACACTTGTTCTCTGGATATTTCCCCCGGTATGTACTGCTGTAAACCACTTTTTTCAACACATTATGCGTGTCTTAGTGTGTAACAATACATATACTCTCCAAATGTCCAGACCGGTATCTCAGACAAAGACGTCTATTTTTAAATGGGGGGGCCTACATGTTTGTAGCTCGTATTTATTGCTGTTACTTGACGCTTTTCTTGTTGCAGCATCAATTCGTGACATTCTGCTGATGGCACAGCATCTTATTTCATGATGGGTAAATATTGATCAATTACAGCTTGCGAGGATATTAAATATGGTTTTCCCTGTCCGACCTGTTGTGGGTAATTAAAGAGTAGATATTTCTCTTTGCTACTGTCTTCCCTGAAGTAGAGCAGATTAAAGCACGAAAATACATCAAAACCTGAACACTCACGACTTCCTTCCCCTTTCCCTTCTAACCTAACCCCTAAGGCACCGTCGCTACAACAAATAAAAATATTACTATTATAAAATATTATTATTAATAATAAATTTGTATCCTGTCAACAGCATGCAGCACATACCGGTACGTACGAGCGACCCGAACCAAAGGCTTCCCGACGGTTCTGAAACATATAACCACGCTGGTGAGTTTCTTACACAAAAAGACGGGGCGAGCACGTATGCTGTTGCGCTTTGACGAGAATGGGGCATAATTGCCAGCCCCATCAGCTGTGTAACTCTGCAGTCATGCCAATGCATTTCGCTCAGTCAGTGAAATAGGCCTGGCTGCAAAGAGACTGTCCAGTCCCAGGGCAGGGATTGGGCGACCAAGGAGTTAGTAACAGACCCAAAAATATCTTAGAGTTAGGGTTTATTGCTGAGTTGGAATCCCATGCCTGATGCACCGTCTTTGCGTTCGTTTCTGCTCTCTCACCGTAGGACTGGGTCTGCCTTATCCGTTATGGAGCTGTTGAGTGCACGCACGGGAGTGTAAGCTCTCCAGAGACTCATTTCACATCCTCTATTCAAGCTCACGTATTCATGCGAGGCACCTGTGAGCACGGGCGTGCATGCGTAACTGTGTGTCATGTTCAAAACCTTCGCTTAAAAAACAAAGCAGCAAACCCTAGGTTGAAAAGCAGAGACCCTTACCTTCCAAATGCATCTTTAGTAATCGTCCTTCACTATCCTCTCCTCGGGCTCCATCACACTATAACATATGGAACTGACTTTATGTCCGGCAAGCCTTGCCTCACCTCCTAGCTCAGTGCATAATCGTTATCATCCCTTATTGCCCTGCCTCCTTGCCTGCAGCCATGGGTGATCTAGCCGTTTCGGTGGCAGTGCCGTGTTCCGTCTTCCTTGTGACTTCGGTCGCAAGCGGAATATAGGCCGCTTTAATCTGCGTGAATGTCAGAAGACAGCAGGTAACAGGAAAGGGAATATAGACGTGCAAATTTGTGCATACAAACACACAATTGTCAAACACACACACATACACACACACATATTCACTCGCCCTCACACGTACACACACTCTACATATGCAGCGGCACAATGAAGAGAAAAAAGCAGAAAAGAAGGCACGCCTTCAAAGAAGAGGGGAATTGGGCTAAAGCAGGGCAAGTCGGTGAGGGCGTACATGAAAGCGATGTGGGTTCCTTGTGTGGCTGCTGCAGATGGTGCCTGTTGCTCCTAGCAAGATGGTGTGGAGGATTTTGTGCCGAGTAAACGAGGCATTAGCAACTTGTGTTTTTCTCGTGATAGGGGAAGTAGTGTCTAACACAGCAACATTCTCCAAGGAGCCTCCGTTACTCTCCACGTCATTTTTTGGGGTGTGGGTGGCACCATCTACAACACTTACACTCTGAAGCCTTTCAAGGAACTGGGTCTTGATTCTCAAAGAGTTAAGAAGCTTGCCTCCAAGCTCCATGTGCACTCTGTAAACTTAGCTGCTAAACTCGGTCCATACCAGACGTGCCCTTTCCAGTACTGCTGTCAACTCTCATCAGGAGCCGGTTTCAGGCCAAGCCTGCAACCCTCTTGATCCCCATTGATTTTTCTTTTCCTTTTTGCGGTGGAGGAGCTTTACGGTACTCGGTACCAAAGTGGCTCCTTTTTCTTGATTAATGTGGGGAGTGGTTTTCACTGCCTGCGTGTTTTTTCTTACACCGTACTAAATTTTGATTAAATGTATGCCGCATTTGTTTGGTTGTATGCCGCATGCCGTTTGGTTGTATTATACATTTCTCTTCAAAGTAAGCCTCTAGACATGACTCTAAAGGCCAACCAAGATTAGAATAGCTGCCTAACGCAGAGATTTACCATCCACATCAGCGTACCTGCGTGCCACCGAAGAAGGAGTGATAAACAGTGCTAAATCAAACAGTGCTGGATCCCCGACCCTCAATGGAAAAACAAGAAAAGGCATTCTGTCTAGTTCACACTTTTAATATGGCCATCGGGGAAAACATTTTCTCCGGCAACCAAGTTCTTGCACCCTTTCAAGAAATGGAAGGCACCCTCAAACAGCGCAGACTGGACAGTAAATCCCTAGACCACTTTACACCAATAACATGGGTATCTTTAATGATAACATCCTCAACCATTTCCTGCACTACCTGATAGTAAAAGTAAAAGTCTATACTGGAAGTCACCAGCGTGCATTAAGAAGAGGCTCTCAACTAGTGCTCACACTAGCCAGAGCCCCACTGAAAAACAAAAAAGAGAAACAACAGAGACTAATGAGGATCCGGCGGATTGTCAGCCATGCGATCCGGCCTGCACCTAGCACTCCTGCAGTTAGTTGCTCTACCAGTGCCCCCCCCTCCAGATCCCCCGTTATCACTTTTGTTGTTGATAAAGTGTATTTGTGTCTTCTTTTTATGATCTTGTTCAAGCTTTATATTGCATGGCAGTGTCGTTTCTTTGTAGCTAGTTGGTGCACTTTGTGCGTGGGAACGCCTAAGTTTAGTAGAGGAGTTGTGGTGTACGGATTGTAGATTGTGCCCCCGACTCCAATAAGTATAACATGAAGTGTGACTTTGTTGTTTTGACTCCTTGTTCGTAGACGCTGGACAAGAGGTTGATGTTGGTTGTGCGCTCTTTCTAATATCTGTTGCGGGTTTATGTCTGAGCAGAATTTGAATTCTACAAGGTGTATGTCTCTGTCCCTAGTGGGAATCTGTTTGGGATCCAAATGCCTGCCTCTTTCCTCAATGGGCATAACTAACACGCCATCTGGACGGCTTGGATGTCCAGTTGGAAGGTTTTGTTGTGTTGGGAAAATCCAGTCAGGAATGTTTCTTTCAATGTCATCAGGGGGTTCAATGTAAAGGTCAGATAAGTCTTCATTGTTACAAGCATCCATTGTAACAATTGCTGAGCCCAGCTTGCCTTTGCTGATCTCTTCACCACAAAGGCTAGCTGCGTGGTGGTGTCGGTTTATGTGCATTCTTTTCATAATACGGTTGTTGCATCTAAGAAGTATGTGTGGAGCACTGTCTATTCCTCCGCACAAAGGGCATGTGGCAGGCCATGTCGTATGGCTAAACCGTTTGGTGTGCCAGCAGTGATTGTCTGTGTGTATCGTGTCCATCCTGTACTTATGGACTTGTTCCTGCTCCTTAAAAGTCTCACTTCCTGCACTACCTTCCTTGGAACAACGGAAAACAATATATACTGAGATATTCCCCATCTCGAGAATTAAAGAAGGAGAGATCACGGCAGATATCATACACCAGCACCTAAACGAAGCCGCTTTTAAAGAAGCCGTCAATTTTGCTACCAGAAATGGGACCCTTAAGAAAATAGAAATTGCTCAGAAACCTGCTTAAGTCTGAAAAATAAAACCCCATCTCTCTTACAAGCCCAAGTAATTGGGCTAAACTTAAAGGCAGTATTATCACCCTTGAATGCGGCAGCATATGGAACCACCTAAGGCCAACCTCAGTCTTACACCTAGCAGACTGCAACATGCCTTTCAATCCAAATACAGGTTTACAGATTTACAGATTGTAAATCTGCAAGTACGAATGTCAACAACTCTGTGATCAGCATTGATGACACACCACCACCATATCCACAATCCCTCAAACCCTCCCCATAACCCATTCTGCTGATCACACCCATCAAACAGAAAGCGTGCACTCTCAACCTGAAGGCTCTTTTCCCCTGTCCTCCATTATCAAAAATAGCAGCCCCAAACAGTACCACAACATCATTAACCACCATCACTACACCTCGCCAACTACACAGACCTCCAGCCAAATTGAGACCAAATACCTCTTCTCATTGAAAATCTTAATCCTCAATGTCAGAGGCATCTTTACTAGCCAGCATGACCTTAAGCACATGATAGCCACCAACACCCCTGATAGCATGGTCCTTACAGGAATTAAATTGCAAAAAGGAAACAAACCCCAGCCTTGGCTACATCAATTACTCACAAACTACAAATGGTGGACTTCCACAAACAAAAACGGTGGTACAATTGTCTGTGTACGCAAATGCATTGCCCTGGCAACGAACTGCTCACTCGTACACTCGGACCCGGAGGGTAGACACACCTCTGTCATCCTAAACACTGCCGACGCAAACCTCCTAATCATTGGCACTTGTTGGCCTTCCGGTAGCACAAGCCTCCCGCTTTGAGACGCAAGCACAAATAACAACCATGATTAATGAAAACGATTACTGTACCCCTCCTATCGTCGGAGACATGAATGCCACAACCTCCGCCCGACCAACAAGTACAAACAAATATGTTGCAGACAAAATGTACCAAGAAAAGAAAAAGAAAAAACTACGCAGGCAGTGAAAACCACTCCCCACATTAATTAACGTAAAGGCGCCACTTTGGTACCAAGTACCGTAGAGCTCTTCCACCGCAAAAAGGAAAAGAAAAATCTATGGGGATCAAGAGGGTTGCAGGCTTGGCCTGAAACTGGCTCCTGATGAGAGTTGATGACAGTACTGGAACGGGCACGTCTGATATGGACAAGGTTAGCAGCAAAGTTCACAGAGTGCACATGGAGCTTGGAGGCAAGCTTCTTAACTCTTTGAGAATCAAGACCCAGTTCCTTGAAAGGCTTCAGAGTGTGAGTGTTGTAGATGGTGCCGCTCACACCCAAAAGGATGATGTGGAGAGTAACGAAGGCTCCTTGGGGAATGTTGCAGACGTCTTTGTGCTGTTCCTGCGTGGCGCTCAGCTGGTTCTGAAGTCTGGTGTCCTCACAGTAATTGATCTCGACGAGGTGGATGTCACTCCGAGTTTTGCTGAGGTCTTTAGGTCGGTGCTGTCCGGGGTTGGTGGCTCTACTGGTGGCTGGCGGTGCTGCTGGGGTGCTCCCAGTCTCCCTCAATTGCCCCCTACCATTTAGCCCCTTCTATAAGGCTATGATTATATCGATAAGGCTATCACCAAGACTTCATTAAGGACCACAATTTTTCCCCACTGCCCCACCACTTGCCTGTTGACACAAACCTACCTGAACCAAGACCCTGGACCTTTTCACGGCCCACGGGAAAGGACAGTGTAGGCAACACTACTTACTCATTCAGCCGTATTGATGGTATCCTCTTACCAACAGCCCTCGCAAACACGTGCAAACCATGTTACACTTGTGATCTAGGCTACCTGAGCGACCACGTGCCACTACTGGCCATAGTACCCACCTGCATTCTAAGCCTGCGGATCCCTCACATTGTAAAAGCCCAAGCAAAAAAAGCTGCCAAACAAGCCACCATTATTTGCCCTGTCAGCGCTTCAGACCAGTTAAAATTCACACATGCCCTTTCTGACCCCTCCCATGGCATTATACAAAAACTTCAGGAAACCCTGCTTGTACTCACTCCCGCTCACACGCAAGCCCTTGCGTTCCTTATTGAACTGCAAAACAAAAGTGCCAGAAACACTGCTAGGCTGCGCAACACCTGAGTGAAATGCCTGCAGAAGAGCAAGTTGAGAATTTGGCTATATTAGTGACAAATCTTATTGAATCAGTGCACGAGGTAGCCCTCAAGACCCGCTCCTGCACATCAAAAACTACCACTGATGACCAACAACAAGTAGAAGAGGACACTCAAACTTTTAATTCACTCCCCCCATATCACCACTATAGCCCACGACCAGAAAAGAACAAAAGAAATATATGAAGCAAAAAGCTTCACCGGATCAAGTAAAATTTAAAACCTCCTATCCTCTCCCTTCATAAAGAACTAGGGCACCACAAAATAAACCTTACAACAAAACAGCTCCAACTCAGCGCTCCTGAAGGCAGTTCGAGGTATAAAGCACATTGCGCCTGATCTACCCCTAAAAATACAGCTAAAAGACATTTACATGAAAACTAGGCAAGACATTACCAGTACAGATGCCTTTCACAACAAGAAAGACAACAAATAGCTCGCAAAAAACAGCAGCAGTTGCTCAATTAAGCAACAAAGAAATATGTCAAGATAACAATGCACAGCCACGGGCAAGCCTTTAAGCTGTGAAAAACCCTGAAACAGGCAAAATTGAAACTGAGCCCACCAAACAAGCCCAGATCTACTTCAAAGACTCCTGGCAAGCTATCAACATTAAACACGGCACGTACCTTCCTGAAGAAGCAACTAAAAACTACCCATGGGAACACACAGAGAACGAGCCAGGAAATAAACCAGACCCCTTTTAATTACAAACAAAAATCACGCAGGATGAATCAGATGGTACTTAAGATAAAAACTGGCTACACTCCTCTATACTTGACAAAAGTGCATTTAACAAATGTATTAAACCCTGAGCAACAACAAATTCCCAGGACCTGATAGTATAGTAAATGAGCTTCTACGCATGCTACCCACAGAAATCCAGGAAACCATACACATGCTCTTCATTATTATGTGGGCAACCAGCTTCACGCCAAAAGCTTGGAAAATCAGCAATACTATACTAATTGACAAAAGCAAAGGAGATGAAACGGAGGCATCCTCCTATCGCCCAATTGGCTTAGCAAATACCCTCTACAAACTACGGACACGTCAAATCACAAACACTCTCCATGAATATGCAGAAGCAAACTCCATACTCAGCACCACACAACCTAGTTTTTGCAGACAAAAAGACACAATTCACCAGCTCGAAAACGTGATTATAGCTAGAAGATGCCAAACCCTTTCACAATGACATCTATGCCCTTGTTGTGGATTTTACCTCAACTTTCAATACCACTGACCATGATCGCATGCTCTGGATAATGTATAACCTTGGTTTCCCGACTGACGCCATAGATGCTGTCAAAAATCTCTATGAGAAAGCCACCACTCAAGTCAAGCTTTCTTCCGGGGTCTGCACAGGTCAAATACCAGTAGAGAGAGGCACCATCCAGGAAGACACCCTCTCCCCATTTCTTTTCCTTCTCTATATGGAACCCCTCCTGGGATGACTGCACGTAGGAGGACGCGGCTACGTCCACACTTGCATCCCCAACGAAAAAAAGCTTCAAACGCATCTGGCTAACAACATTAGCAGCGCCTCCTTTGCAGACGACCTTCTCTGCCCCATGGGTAACCTGAAAAACCTGAAAGTGCAAGCCACCAAACTCACCCTCTACTCTGATTGGGCTGGGATTATTATATCTGGTGGTGAAAATAAAGTCACGGGCAGCTTAAATGCATCCCCCCTTAAAGACCAATATGGCTCAACACTGCCTGAAGCGTTCGAATTCCAACTCAGCAACAAAATACTTCACACCTAGCTCCCCCTTCCTCTATCTAGGAGTCACACTGACAATGAATCTCAACTGGAAGCACCAGCACAGGCACATGGACGAAAGCCTAAAGCTAAAGCTTGACGCCCTTGAAGGCTCTTATGCCTCACCACGGCAAACACTGAACATAATACGCATAGCAATCCCTAGTCTGGCCTACGCCTTTGCGGTCACACCATGCTCCTATCCAGACCTGGGTAAGTGGGATGCAATGATTGGAAGGGTGATTAATAGGCAAACACAACTTATGGCGAAGCACACTGACTGCCATGATCCGTGAAGATGTCCATAGTTTTGGACTGGTAGTTTTAGACTTCACTACCGATCAAAAGGCAATTCAACCTACATATGTGAGCACGCCAACTTGCTTGCATCCACGCCAGCAAGCTCCACTTAGCCTTGATAGGAAACAACATGTTTCTAGACGATCTCAAACTCAGAAGTCACCTCCGCCCGCAAGCCCCCCCCCCAACATTACCTACCCTCATCAGCATTACCAAACCGCTTATGGACCTAGGTATAACTGGCATCCATGACCTCACATCGGCCAACAAAAAATACGTCTCTGGAAAACAACTCAAAACAAAGTTGATAAATAAATAGGGAACAAGAGAGGCAGGTTGGAAGAGATAAAAGAAAGTAGGGGGGGCAACCAGGTTGATGAAAAGAAGGGCAAAATGTATTCGAGAAGGTCAAGCATGGGAAAGAAAGAAGGAAGGAGAACCTGCTTACTTTGGTGCCTACGTAAAACCAAGGCTTAAAAAGACAGGGCTAGTAGAGAATTTAAAGGCAGTGGACCAAGGGCACGTCTAGCTACACCACTGCGAGGCACTCAACATAAAGACTAGGTCCCCCAGTCTAACAAATAGCACGGTCTCTCAATGCTTTCAAAAACTTTGAATTTAGCTGACTTTCGGCCTCAAACTCTTCGCAGATTCCCGCATATATGTAAATCTTTGGGCTCCATACCATCAGGACAAAAGAAAGAAAGAAAGCAGATAGCGTAAACACTACCGGCACGGGTTAGGAAAAGATGTTGTTTTGTGTTTTGCACCACCCAATGGATGCAGAGACACACAACATCCCACCTGGAGAAACAATTAAGAGAAGTTTTTCAGTGGGGATCAGGTGGTTGGTCCCCGCAAAAGCCTGCATACCACCACGAGTGTTGCTTAGAACAAGAAAAACTACGCAGGCAGTGGAAAAACCGCTCCCCACATTAATTAAACTCCGGGTACCGTAAAACTCTTCCACCAAAGGAAAAAGAAATAGTGGCGCTGCGCTTGGGGAAGCCTAGTTCGTGCAAGTCTTCATCTTGTGTGCCGTGTGCGTAACAAGATCTCCTCAAAGAGGTCAGCAGCAGCTTGGACCCAACTTTGGCCATGTCAAGGGCAGGATTAATCAAGCGCATGTGGATCTGCACAACAGATTTAGCAAGTAAAAAACAAATGACGCGATCCATGTCATCCTGAAATGTAAAAACGTGCCTGCTCAAACTAAACATACACATTTTTAGGCTAATAGAAAATGTCAGCAAGTCCCGTGTGCGCGCGTAAGCAGCAGCATGGTGTTTCAATTTGTATAATTAGTGTCCAGGCAAAGATGGAAGTGTATAGGCCCGCCGGTCATGAAAACTCTCTTTTGTGTGACCATTGTGCGTGCTTGTGAGCAGATTCAAGATGAAGCGCATGCCCATTTGATGTGTAGAGACGCAGACGTTTGTGCTTTAAGGAGAGCATTTGCTTACCTACTCAGTCAATTTTCGAATGATTTTCCAGGAGAGCAATCTTATTTGCGACAATAAGTCAGTACCCCGGTGGTAGTATATGATTTCCTCTTGCAATACAACAACACAATTTTTTGTGTCTAAGCACATGGATTTATTGGCCGTTAAGTAAGTGACGAGAACCAGTCACAGTCCAATCAGCAGTTAAAAAATAGTTGAATACTTTGCATGCAGAATTTTACTCGAAGGAGAGATATCTTCTCAAAACAAAACACTCCCTTATTTTAGTCTGCAACATTCTTGTGGCATTTTCAATGCATTCGTCAAGTCCCTATTCCTTTAAGATTTAAAACTCGCCTTTCAAGACCTGCTTACAGATGTGTTTCATTGTTTCATTATGTTTTAATTCCTTGCACCCGTCAGCATCCTTTGAGGCTATAAGAACGTGCTTTTGGTTACAAGCTTTTGGTTACAAGCAAAATTGGTACAACATAAAGGGTATCAGCATTTGGCTGGGTACCCCTTCATACGGCAATGGCCTGAGCCCAAAATAAAGAAACGCGCCTCAAAGATAAACAAATGTTGAGCGTACGTCATAAACATGGCCTTGCGTGCTGACAGAACACACCGCAAGGCCCCTACCTTGCAGCATCGTGTTATTTTCTTCAGCTCAGCCCACGCCCACCTCAAATCATGCTAATAAGCTGGGCCTCTCCTGATTTCCTTGCATTAGGCAGCGTGACCCTGGCTGACCCTGTCAACAGTTATCATGCCCTCTTGCACAACGCGTTGCTATCTCACAAGGTAAAAACATGACACAAACACTCACCTACACTTTCTCATCAACTTACAAACTTGACACACACACCCATCTCAGTGCCGACCCTGCGTGCCCACACGCACAAACCCTTTTGCGTGATCAGAGTTGCAAGAACGTAGGCAGTGTATTTCTGCCTCTGCACGTCAACCTTTCCACGCTTTGTTTCAGCCGCTTGCATGCTGCCCACCTACGCACGCGAAACCAGCCACAAGACGGCGCTATGACTAGCTGTGTTTAGTAATAACATACACGCATGTACCCACTCCCTCTTCAACCTTCAGCTGATTTATATCGGCACAACAACACATACATTTGTATACATGTGTACACCCACGCACACACACACGCACGCATGCCTGCACAAACATACACACTCGTTAGTGTGTGAGTGCCTCCCACAGGTGGTTCATGAATGCCTGCTTGCCCCCCTCTTCAAACTGGAAGTGGGCGTGCATGAAAGACGGCAGCTTCGCCGGTGCTCGTCCGAGACACAGAGGGAAGAAGTCCAGCATGTGCAAGGAGTGGGCTTCGTTGTTGGTACCAGGGAGGTAGCCGAGGAGCTCGCTGTCTGGGGAGGAGTCCTCTGTCGTAGGGCACAGCTGCAGAGTGAGGTGTGTGTGCATGTGCGTTCATTCAGGTACACTTGTTTTGTCCGGGGTTTGTGAGATGTGTGAGGTGTGTGAGTGTAGATGTGTGTATGTGTGTGCTTGTGTGTGAACGTGCGCATGCTCAGTGTTACATCGTGAATGGAACGTGCAAACGAAAGATGATGTGGTATTTGCAACAATTCTGCCTGCTTTTCACATTTTGCCTGTCTGTCTGTCCACACACTATGAGAACAGAACACTCACACAGGGAAATGCAAGCACTTTGTGCACCTGGAACACAGCTGCACTAGGTGACTTGAAATGCACACACACAACACATACACACTCAAAGGCACAAAGCATATAAAGTTCATCACGTGCTTACAGAACACACACACACTAACCTGGACACGTGTGCCATGCAGGGGTTACACATGACGCAAACCCAAAAAAAAACATGCTCACAAATACATTCAAATTCAATTCACACTCACACACGTAAGTATACACACATACACACCTGGAAACGCATGCCTGTCGCGAGGTGGCTGTACTCATATGCACCCTCCTGTGGGAGCGGCATCACCCTGAAGCCCAGCAGGCCACTGACGCCCGCTTGCATGCGGGCCATCTTGGGGGTCATGCTGTGTGTGTATGTGTGCATGTGTGTGAGTGCATGTTTGCACACATTCAAGCGCTCACCTCCCTAGCAAGCCACCAGGAACTGCAACATTATAAGATGTGCCCTGCAGTGCAATTTTTCTGACATTGTTTGAAATTTGCAAATTGTTAGAGGTCACCATTTCTTCCTTGCACACACACACAAACACCCATGCATACACACTCAACACAAACCAAACACACCGCGGCGTCATAGCAGGCACGTAGTAGCAGGTGCGTGGCCCCCCAAATGGTAGATCACCATTGCACACACACACAAAAACATTCATGCATGCATAAAAACACAACCCACACAAACAGACCTCGGCGTCATAGCAGGTGCAGCGGCAGGTGCATATCCCCCAAAGTTGTCCCCATCTCCGCTGCCATTCTGTGCAGCCTCCCCTGCCAAGCCCTGTGAGGCAAGCACACACACAAAAGTGTTCTTCAGATCTCTGTGAGAAAGCACCTTAAAAGGAAAAAGCGGTTGCATTTGCAATATTGAATGCAACATTCCTGCTGCTGTCCTGAGCAGTCTTCCCTGCCATAATGCCCTATGGTGTACCACACACGCAGAATAGCACACACACACGCACACACACACTCACACACACAAGATAAATGAAACTTACACATGCAAGTGTACTTGAGACATTTTGCATACATATGGAGACCCACACATGCACGTGTCCTGCATTGTTGATACTTTATAAATGTAACTAGTAGTTACTATCTACATAATAGCATCCACACACACATACCTACACACACATGTGCACTCACTTGTGCACACACACACACACGTACACACACATATACACACACATGTGCACTCACTTGTGCACACACACACACACACACATATACACGCACATGTGCACTCACTTGTGCACACACACACACACGTACACACACACATATACACGCACACGCACATGTGCATGTGCACACACACTCACATTCACAATCTCACACGCACCTGCTGCAACCGCTGCTGTGAGCCTGCCACCGATGCGCCATCTGGCTGCACCCTTGGAGATACAACAGAAGACGTCTGCGGGGAGAAGAACTGCTGTTGCTGCTGCTGCTGCTGCTGCTGCTGTACGTCGACCTGCATGGAGCGGTGAAACAGGACGATACTCAAGGTGACACGAAGCACTCATTAGAGGGGTACGCCAAGGATGTTGTGAGAAATGGGACTGCTGCCGCTGCTGCTGCTGCTGCAAGTCAGTCAGCCTGTGCGGAGGAGGAAACAGGCATTTGCATTATGCATTATGATGATGAATTATGATGATGCATTATTTTATGCATTATGCATTATGCATTTTATGCATTTATGCATGATGCTAAATTTTCATATGCTAGCATATGCATATGACATATGATGATGATACATGTGATGATACATATGATGATGTAGGTATGAAGCACCAATGAAGCACCAATGAAGTACCAATGAAGTACCAATGAAGCACCAATGAGGTCAGCCGGTGCGGAGGAGGAAACGGGAAATGATGAAGCAGCAGGCAGCCAGAAGGCATATTCGTTTATACACTTATATGTTAAATCACGTGCACCCTTGGAAAGTTGATCGGTGGCCAGATCAGTCTACCCTCTGATCATCGTTATATATATATATATAATATATATAGGTTAAGGTATCATCATCATCAATTTTTTGAATGTATGTGGGGAACCCCACACCTGCAGTCCCCATGGTGCGTGTGCCTGGCCGTCCACCACAGGAGGAGCTGCTGCTGATGCCGGCAGAGGTGCGGGTGCGTTAGAGTTCACAGACAGCACTGAATCTGTGCGGGCTGCCAGTGCTGCAGCTCCTGCAACTGCCGCTGCCCGTATCTGTGTGTTTGCATGTGTGTGCGTGTATGTGTGTGTGTGTGTGTTTTCGTGTGTGTGTGTTTGTGTGTGTTTTCATGTGTGTGTGTGTGTGCATGCGTGCATGCTGCCACTGCACATATAAGAGTGAAAATGGTGAGAGATAACGCCCATCAAAAAAGATGCAAAGCACTCATGGTCTTGATGCAGATAGAGCACCTGATAAGCACACCACACACGCACACACGCACACACACCAAGCGGCACACAGCAATGAATACACACAGCGCGCACACCATTGCACACACCCATTCATGCACAGACACACTAACCAATTATTCCACACACACACACTCTAATTGATATGTACACGCACAGTACGTAGAGCCCTGCACCTGCACCAGCACCACACACGCACCCCCCCACACAACACACAAACACACGCACCAGCTCCTGCATTTACTTCACTCACTCACACACCTGTGTGTTACATAATATTTGGATCTAGCTTGCACACATTACACACGGACTTGTGCAGCTAAGGCACACACACACACCTCCTGCAACTGCTCCACTCACAAGAATCGCATCAACACCATAGGTACATACTACAGCACCTACTTCACATGCACTTGTGCAGCTAAGGCACACACACACACCCCTCCTGCAACTGATCCTCTCACAAGAACCACATCAACACAACAGCACAATAGGTACACACTACATAGTACAGCACCTACTCCACACACAACACAATAGCACACTTGGTACACACTACAGCACCTACTTATGCATACACAACACACACACGTCTGCACACACTACAACACCTAAGTATGCACACACGACACACACACACACGTACGCACATACAACCACTAGGTACACAACCACTAGGTACACACTACAGCACCTACTCATGCACACAACACACACTTCTGCATCCAGATCACACACATTACACACTTATGCATCCAGATCACATACAACACACACTTCTGCATCCAGATCACACACAACACACACTTCTGCATCCAGATCACACACAATACACACTTATGAATCCATATCACACACAATACACACTTATGCATCCAGATCATACACAATACACACTTATGCATTCCAGATCACACACTACACACACTTTTGCATCCAGATCACACACAATACACACTTATGCATCCAGATCACACACAATACACACCTATGCATCCAGATCACACACAATACACACTTATGCATCCAGATCACACACAATACACACACGCACCACATAAACGAACAAAATAGCACACCTGCTTCATGCTAGGACACACACACACACAAATACCTCTGCACCTGCCAGGACACGCATACACACATGCACGCAGACACACACAAAAGTTTCACACCTGCTCCATGCCAGGACACACACACACACACACACAAATATCTCCGCACCTGCCAGGACACGCACACACACACACACACACGCATGCAGGCACACACAGACACACACAAATTTCACACCTGCTCCAATCCAGGACACAGCCGGTGCGCTGGCGACAGCTGCTGCTGCTGCTGCTGCTGCTGCTGAGCGTGAGGAGGGCTCTGTACAGCGCCGCCGACAGGGGACGCCAGGTCACCATCGGTTGCAGCTTCGAACAGATCAGCACGCCGCCCACCGCCGTCACCACCAAAGCCTGCGCTCCAACCTCGACCACCAGCACCCAAATTACCGTGTGTGGTTGGACAGGGGCCGTTTGTGCTGCCCGGTACGGGAGCAGGGGGGGGGCAGGTGGCGGCGGTGGGAAGGGGGCCGCGCTTGGTGAAGGCGTTGGGGCTGCACGCAGGGGTACAAGGAACAGTAGAAGTTAGAAAGCTGCCTTTGCTAGTGAGGATGAGCGTACAATGACGAGGGACTGTCGACTAGGGTATGATGGTGTGGAAGGAAGAGTGTGCGCTGGTGAAGGTGAACGTACGATGAGGGGGGGACTGTTGGGTATGAAAGGGTTTGAAGAAGTGCGGAAGAAAAAGTGTGCGCTGGTGAGATGAGCGTACGATGAGGAGGGACTGTTGGGTATGAAAGGGTTTGAGAAAGCGTGGAAAGAAAAGTGTGCGCTGGTGAAGGTGAGCGTACGATGAGGAGGGACTGTTGGGTATGAAAGGGTGTGAGGAAGTGTTGAAGTATTAGTGTGTGCTGGTGAAGGTGAGCGTACGATGAGGAGGGACTGTTGGGTATGAAAGGGTGTGAGAAAGTGTGGAAGGAAAAGTGTGCGCTGGTGAAGGCGAGCGTACGATGAGGAGGGACTCTCTACGAAGGTATGAGAAAAGGTGGTGTGGTCGTTTGCAAATTTCCAAGCACGCAGTCATTAAACAATAAGAAATAAGGAAAACAGTTTTTTGTTTAAAGAGCGTCAACATGTGTTTATTTGGATGGAAAGAAGGGTAGCAAAGTGGCGGTGGGGAAGGGGCCGCGCATGAAACAGGTGCTGAGGCTGCATGGAGATTTGCTCACACCTATGCATACGTGTTTATAAGTGTGAGCGTGTGTGCGTGTATATGTGTGTGTGCGCATGTGTGCTTGTGAGTGAGCGTGTGAGTGAGTGTGTGTGTTTGCTGTGTGTGTTTAAATGTGCGTGGCTTAGTATCTGCACAATGCACACTGGAAAGTGCATTAAAGAAAGTTGTTCAGTGTCCTTCTGTATACTGCATTATGCACACTATGCTTGGCCGCTTTGCGAATTTCAGTTTGCTGCTTTCAGTCCCTCCCTCCAGATCCTTACCCCCCAAGCCAGTCAGGAACTAGCAATCAAAGTGCCCCCCACATCAATTAAGAACAGCCACACAACCCTGGGCACTAATCCCCGTACCTCACGCACAAAACGTTGCCGCTGCGTTCGTTATTATCTGAGGGCAAGCCGTTGCCAATGCCGTCATTCCATGGCATCGTTTCGGGCATGCGGTGCTCGACCTGGTGCTCATGCTGTGTGGGCTCCATGGTGCCATCCTGACCAAACAAAAGGACGCACACAGCACACGTTATTGCATGAGATCTGTGGGGGCGCTATTTAAATAGATCTTGGTGCTCGTGCTGTGTGGGCTCCATGGTGCCATCCTGACCAAACAAAAAGACACACACAGCACACGTTATTGCATGAGAGGCATTGTTTGAATAGGATAAGAAAGCAAAACAAGATGCAGAAATTCATTCTTTTGTGCAGAGCGTTTTTAAAACTGTGGATCCTGCGTGTGTATGCAATGACAAGTTATCTCTCTCTCTCTCTCTCTCTCTCTCTCTCTCTCTCTTTCCCTCTCTCTCTCTCTCTCTCTCTCTCTCTCTCTCTCTCTCTCTCTCTCACCACCAACACCATATCATCCTCCAAACGAGCCAGGCGCACATTCGTCATTGGCTGCCAGCCACCCGCAGACCCCCACACACTGCCACCATCTTGCCCTACTGCTGCTCCTGCTGCTGCTGCTGCTGGAGTGTACATTGCCGCGGGTAAGCCGTGTTGTTCCCCTGATGCAAAGTGTGCTTGGGCGGTACAGTGTGCAGGGGTAGTCATACCACCATTGCCACCACCATCAGCACCACAAACACCACCGGGAATACCACCACGCAGGCCAGCTGCCTCTGCCGCTGAGGGAGACCCTACCCCAGGCTCCATACGCGCTACAGGGGACACAGCACCCCCGCCCTGTGCCACCCTCACGACGGCCGACTGCCTGGCTGCCTTCCGTGCAGACATTGGGTTCAGGTCTATCACATCAGGATTCGCTGGCACACGCACCCCCTCCGTGTGCGGGCTGTGTGGCTGTGGTTGTGGCTGGGGGGGGGGGGAGTGGGCATGCGCTGCATGAGCGATGAGGGAATCACCTCCTTCGGGTATGAGGGCACGGGGCGTGTGCTCCTGAGTGTGTGTGCGTGTGCACATGAGTGCTTTTGTGTGCTGCACTGCAATCAGGACTTTGCCTCCTTCAGGCACAAGGGCATGGGGCGTGTGTGTGCATATGATGTGCGCGTGTGTGTGCCTGTGTGTGTGCAGGTGCAGGTGTGCGCACGTGAACTTTATGTATTGTATCTTTTTATGGTTGTACATCTGAGCTCAAGCAAAAGACAAAGGGAGGGGAGACGTGCAAAAACATCATGTCTGCAGCCGCAGCCGCACACAGCTGCATGCCCACAGCAGACTCGACACACACACATGCACACAGAGAGAGGTATGCCCATAGCAGACTCAACACACATGCACAGAGAGAGGTATGCCCACAGCCACCGCACCAGCACAACCTCCACCCACCCACCCACATTCACCCCACCACACACACGCACGCACAGGAAAACACACAGGCACAGGCATACACACGTACGAGGGGCTGGCCCTCCTCACCTGTTGCTACTACACACACACAGGTACAGGCACACACACACACGTACAAGGGGCTAGCTCTCCTCACCTGTTGCTGTTTAGCCTCTGCAATGTGTGCCCCAGATGCTCGACTCTTGTCGCCCTTCTTGACACTGGTAGCCTTGCCCACAGCATCGCCTGAGATGTGTGTGTAAGTGTGGGTGCTTGTGTGTGTATGTGTGTACGCCTGCGTACACGCATGTTCATTTGTGTGTGTGCGTGTGGGCACGAAGCACGGTGCACAGCGCAACCCAATTGGCTGCCTGAACGCGCGCAGCTGCGCAGGCAACCACGTGTAAATTACACTCTCACACCAAGATACACACAAACACACACGCACACCTTTGCAGTGCGTGCTTGTGCAGGGCTGCCGCCATGCACTGCTGCACACACGCTCGCAGGATCAACGGTGTGCCCTGTATTCACAGCAGCACACATACACATAGCACACGTACACATAGCACACCTAACCAACATGCACTGCTGCACACATGTTTGTAGGATTAATGGAGCGCCCTGAATACACAGCAGCACACGCACACATAGCACACGTACACATAGCACACTTAACCAACATGCACTGCTGCACACATGCCTGCAGGATCAATGGAGCGCCCTGAATACGCAGCAGCACACGCACACATAGCACACCTAACCAACATGCACTGCTGCTCACATGCTTGCAGGATCAATAGAGCGCCCTGAATACGCAGCAGCACACGCACACATAGCAC